>JAEEGK010001836.1_pt1 | contig 53167 bp, 42 predicted proteins | sample 8958771 | NCBI WGS metagenome assembly JAEEGK01 (sample SAMN16246547, study PRJNA631951) | gut metagenome | biome: gut microbiome; feature: rumen; material: SC-attached | host: Bos | place: Iran: Karaj | collected 2018-10 | reverse complement strand
TCCAGAATTCCTGGGAACCTTCGGCGTGGCTGTGGCTCCAGGCGGCCGGTTCGTCGGCTTCGTGGCTGATGACGTTGTAGAAATCCTTGTACTGTTCTTCGGTGACTTCCTTTTCGCTCTGGCGCCAAAGAGCCTGCTTTTCGTTCAGACGTTCTTCGGGCTTTTCTTCGAGTTCGCCCTTGTCGTTCTTGGTGGCTTCGGGGTGGAAGTAGATGCCGTAGCTCACGAAGCCGCTGTACTTCTGGACGATGTCCTTGATTTTCCATTCGCTGGCGAAATCTTCGGCGTCTTCGTCATCCTTCAGGTACAAAGTAATCTTGGTGCCGACCTTGTCGAGCGGGGCTTCGGAAATCTCGAAGTCGCCCGTGCCTTCGGAGGCCCACAGGTAACCCTGCTTTTCGCCGGCCTTGAGGGTCAACACTTCGACCTTTTTGGCGACCATGAACACGGAGTAGAAACCCACACCGAACTGGCCGATGAGATCGACGCTGCCCTTGTCGCCTTCCTTGAGGTTCTTGATAAAATTCTTGGTGCCGCTACGCGCGATGGTGCCGAGGCAGTTGATCAAGTCTTCCTTGTTCATACCGATACCGTTGTCTTCGACAACGAGACGCTTGCCTTCCTTGTTCACCGAGATATCGATGCGGAGCTGCGTGCCCATCGGGAGGAGGCTTGCGTCGGAGAGCGAGAGAAAACGGCGCTTGTCCAGTGCGTCCGCCGCGTTCGAGACGAGCTCACGCAGGAAGATTTCCTTGTTGCTGTAAAGGGAATTGATCATCAAGTTCAGCATGTCGCGAACTTCGGTCTGGAACTCCATCTTTTCTGTTGCCATTTTACGTCCTTTTCCTTTTGTCATTCCCGGCTTGACCGGGAATCTCCTTTATGTTAAAATTTTAAGCGGTTTTGAACGTTGTTTTGTTTCAAAATGAAACAAAGACGTGGCCCCGCCTTGTTTTCGCACCTATATATGCAAGAACCGTGCCAAAAATTTACGAAACACCCCCCAAAAATTAGAGCTGTGGCAGTCCATTATTATAAATATGATTATTATGATTATAATTATTATAAAGATAATAATCATAAATAGGATAATGAGGGGGAGGTATCCCCCTCGCGTTTTACTACCGCTCAAAAAGAGCCCCTATAAGACCTAAAAGGACCAATATATACAAAATGCGCCTAAGGTCATTATACCGAGGCCTACGGCTGCGCCTATTTTTGCACCGGATTTGTTTGCTGTGTCTGAATCTGAACTGAGGACTGCCCCGTCGAAAGCAGTAACAAATAATCCACCAATAAATAAATAGACTGAAAAGAAACGTGCTAAGTAAACCATTCCGTTGGTCGATTTTGCAACTTCTTCGGTAGCGGCCATCGATCTGTCTTCTTTTTCGGCGAAAACCATCGGCGAGTGTAACGACACCGTTGCAAAGCTCTCTGCGGTCAATAGCAATATGCTTAGAATCAAAATCGACAAAATCTTCATGTGCAGAATATAGTTTTTTCCCGATTAAAGAGGCAATGATGGTTTTAACTCCGCCCCAAAAGAGTCCCTATAAAACCTGCTTTTGAACACCTTATTTTATTAGTCTTTGTAAGCTCTTGTAATTCAACTGTTGACAAAATAAACGCTTTTGCAAACAACTGATTGCAAAATTTACAATGTTCCACTTTTTGAGATTTTTTCGTTGTAGATTAAGTCTCTAAACTTAACGGAGGGACTTTTATGAATCAATCTATTCCTGAAAAACTGAAAGGCAAAACATACATCGACCCGAGAACCGATACCGGATTCAAGAACTTGTTCGCCAGCAAGGATGCCATCAAGGACTTTGTTGACGGAATCTTGCACCTGAAAGGCGACGACCAAATCAAGAATTTGAAATACTCGTTCGATGAAGCGATTCGTTTCATGGTTCCCAAAGAACGTAAAATTTCCTTGGATGCTTTTGCAACTACGGGAAACAACCGTTTTCTCAATATCGAAATGCAAAAAGCCGACCATGGATTCTTTATCGACCGAACCGTACTATATAAAGCCTTCCTGATTATCAAGGGCAAACAGGAAATGGAGGAAACAGAAGAATTCAAAGCGCTTACGAAAGAAGAAAAGGAGGGCAAGCGGTACGAGATCCCAGAATGCATTTCCATCTGGATTTGCAATTTTGAATTACCGCAAACAAAGGGATATTACATTGACGAATGGGCCATCTACAGCAAGGAATCGCTGAGCAAAGGAGAGACCGAAACGATATTCCCGAAAAATAAGTATATTATGATTAATCTGCCGAGATTCAACAAGACCGCAGACGAAGTGAAAGACCCCGTTGATATTTGGCTCTACGTGCTCAAGCATGCGCATGAAGGCAAGCCTCTCCCCGATTTCGGGAACGACATTGTCAACGAAGCCTTGAGCCGCATCAAAATCGAAAATCTGGACAAAACAACCTTAACCGAAGCGGAGAGAGAAATGACTACAAAAGAAGAACTTGCCTGTTGTTTCGCTTATGCGAAAATAAAAGGTGAAGAAGAAGGTCGAAAGGAGGGCTTGGAAAAAGGGCGAAAAGAAGGCTTGGAAGAAGGGCGAAAAGAAGGCTTGGAAGAAGGGCGAAAAGAAGGCTTGGAAGAAGGGCGAAAAAAAGGTATAGAAGAAAGTCGAAAGGCTGCTGAAAAGGAAACCAAACTCCAAATGGTCGATGCCATGCTTGCCAACGATATTCCTGTTGAAAAGATTGCCGTTATTTCTGGCATTCCGCAAGAAGAAATCTTGAAACGTAGAACGTAGCGACATTAATGTCGTCAACGCTTCTACGAAATTGAAGTAATGACTCACTCCCCGTCCATTATGCAGCGGACTGAGTGAGCGTCAACGCTGGAACCGCTGTAAATGCTTGCATAACTTACGTGATTGGACAAACTTAAGTAGTAGTAGGAGTCGCTGCCGGTCTTCTTGCTTAATGAAGAAGTCATGATGTTGAATTCTTCGCCTAAGTCGAAGTATTTTCCGGTATATTCCCGGATTCCTGCAGGAATTGCGGAAAATCCGAATTCATCGGTGCCGTTGCCATTATCCAAGTTGAATTTGTCCCATCCGCCATTGGATTTCAGGTTTGTTCCTGCATTGTCCCATTGCCAATTGCTTTCTTCATTTTGCTTTCCACCGACGGTTTCTAGTAAAGTAACTATTTCGTCCCTGTTGGGCATGTGCCAGCCCTGCGGGCAAACGCCTCGAACAGGATAGCTCGGAGTACAGCTTGCTCCGTAACCGCATCCCTTTCCGTTGGTTGAGAATTTGCCAATGCTGTCCATCGCTGCGCTCCACAAGTAAAGACGACCGAAAATAGTGCAGTTGGCGGGGTTGCCTTCGTAGCAGAAACTGGAAGAATCCTCGGTTGCCGTGGGTTCCTTGTAAGCATAGTTCAAGTTTTGAGCCATCCAAACCTGATTGCCGATTTTTATGGTTCTGTAAACTTGTCCGTCGCGTTCATCCTTCATTTTGCCGGTTCCAATCAATTTCCCTTCACCCTTGAGACAGCGGATAGAATTTGCATCTGTTTTGGAACTGCTGTACATTTCCGCAAGGTTGTCTGTTCCTAGAGTCATGAAGAATGCATGGTCATTAGATCTATCATCCTGTGTAGAACTTGCAAACTTGGTTTCTTCTCCCATGAGGTATGATTTTCTGTTGCCTAAATCCAATGGGTAGGCCCAATAACCTGCAGGAAGTGCGGAAAAACCGAAAGCGTCTGTTCCGTTGCCGCTTTGTTGGAGGTAGCTCTCCCATTCGCTAGTGGATTTCAGCATGAGACCGGAGTTTTCCCACTGCCAATCTTTATCCTTGTTTTGTACACCGCCAACAGCTTCGAGTAGGGTGACGAGCTCTTCCTTGCTGGGAACATGCCATCCTTCAGGGCATACGCCTTGGATTGGATATTTGGGGGAACATTCTTTCTTGTTTCCGCATCCCATTCCATTGGTCGAGAATAATCCGGCACTGTCCATGACGGCGCTCCAGGTGTAAAGTCGTCCATATTGGTTGCAGTTGGTGGATTTATCTTCGTAGCAGAAACTTTTGGCTGAACCCCAGTCGTAGTTGTAGTTCAGATTTTCGGCCATCCAGACTTGGTCTCCGATTTTTACGGTTTTGTAGGTCTGGCCGTCTCGTTCGTCTGTCAATGTGCCATATTCGCATGTTTGGCAACCTACCGGTGCTGTTGATGAACTTGATGCAATGCTGCTGGACGATTGCGCGTTATTGCTGGACGAAATCGGCTTTATGCTGCTGGATGATTGCTTGTTGCTGCTGGATGAGGGTGATTTGTTGACAGACGAGCTAGGTGCAGCGTTGCTGGAAGATTCCGGTTTCTGGAGCGAAGAACTGGATTTTACCTGATCGTACGATTTGAACCAATGGTCGCCATCGCATTCATAGTTTAGGGCGATGTCTTTGACATAGACTTTTCTGCCGATGATGCCGAAGTCGCAGTTGTATGTCCCGAGTTCGTTCATGTCTGCGACTTCGTTGGGAAGCTCGTTGGAACTGGGAATCGTGGAATTGTCATTGCCGCAAGCTGCAAAAAAGGTGGCTGAAAGGAGAAGTGTTTTAGTCAAGAGTTTTTTATGCATATATCCTCATCGGAATGGATTTGTTTTATCGACGATCCCAAATACACGGGCAAAGTACAAAAAAATGAAATTTCGGAGTATAAATTTGCATTTTTTTTGAATTTGTAATAAATGATAAATGTCGTAATTTTTTGATGCTCCCATAAAATCCTTTATGCTACGGATTGTTGCATATGTATAAAATTAAATAAAAATACGTTTAAAAATTGTCGAAATTTGCAAAAAATCTTAAATTTTGTTGCATGAAATACTTGATTTTTAGGGATGGCGATAGTATATTTTTTAAGAGAAAAAGGAACTCTTAAATGAATATACTGATGAAAAAATTTGGTCTTTTGTCTGTGGTCGCCGTTTGGGGTCTTGCTGCTTGCGGTGATGATCGTTCTAGCGCACCTGTTGATTTTGGCAATTTGCAGAACTCCTCCAGTAGTAGTGTTCCTGCGTCGAGCAGTGATGCGGTTGCGTCATCGGAATCCAAGCAACAGCCTATGTCAAGCAGCGACAATGTTGTCGAAAGTTCCTCTTCTGTTGTTGCAAATAGTTCCAGTTCCGAATCGCTTCCCGCATCGTCGCAATCTACAGACGAATGCGTCCACATGCCGCATTTTGACAAGTCTGAACAAGTCAGTCATCAGCTTCCCATCTGCACTGAAGAAGGAGCGACTGCTTCGGACTGCGAGACGGACGATGTTTACGTTTGTCGTGACGGTTTCTGGAGAGATGTTAAAGAAACATGTATGGACGTCGCTCCAACATCATGCGATGCTCCGGGATGTGGGCCTAAGCATTGTGATGCAAACGGACCGCAGAGTGCTATCGACTGTAAGTCCGGGAAAGAGTATGTGTGTGAAGATTATTGGGTCCCTGCTGGAAGTTGCGTCCACATCTCCGATGTCGAAAGCGACGACAAATGGAATTGCGATGAGCCTGATTTCACGTTAAAGATGGATTGCAAAAATCACAGCCCTCTCTACATGTGCGCTAGCGGAATGTGTATTGAGGCGAAAGACTGTGACACTTCCAAAGAAAAGTGTGGGTATAGCGAAGATGAACTTTGTACTAAGTTCGGCATCATGAAATACTGCAATGGCCCAGATGGAATCCTTCCCGATGCTGTCCCTTGCAACAAGCCTGGTTCTTCGGTTGTGATTGACGGCCATTGGATGTATCGATGTGACAACGGCAAATGGCATATCGTCGTGCCTCTTCCGTAGGCGTAAACGAACAGTAAAAGTGGAGCTGCGTAAAAAAATGGCACGCCCGTTGGGTGTGCCTTTTTTTATCAATAGATTGAATGCTTAAAGGAAAATCAATCCCAAAATACCGACTGCCCAGACGTACCAGGCAAAGTGCTGGAACTTGCCCTTCTGGACAAAGTTCATGAGCCACTTGAGGGCGATGATTCCAAAGACGAATGCGACAACCATGCCGACCAAAAGTTCCGGAGTGAATCCGCCTGCATCGACGCATTTCAAAGCTTTTTCTGGATCGAGGAGCGCTTTTTCTGGAGTCATGCTTTGGCATTTGATCCACTTGATGCAATCGAGGAGGGCTGCGCCACCTACGGCGGGGATACTCATGAGGAAGCTGAATTCGCCGGCGTACTTGCGGTTCACGCCCATGAACATCATGGCGCTGATGGTGGAACCGCTACGGCTGATGCCCGGAATGCAGGCGATGCCTTGCACGGTACCGGTCACGAGGGCGCGCCACCAGTTCATCTTGACGCCTTCGTTATCCGGGTGCTTGGCGCCGGTTGGGCCCCACTGCGACGTGAAAAGCAAAAGGCCGGTGAAAAGTTCTGCAACGCAGACGGCGCGAGGATTTTCGAACAAGCTTTCGAGAGCGTCCTTGAAGCCGAGGCCGATGAGCGCCGTCGGGATGCTCGCCAAGATGATGAAACCCGCTTCACGGAGCTGTTCTTTGTCGCGGCGGAGGCAGCCCACGATGATGTCCGTAATCTTCTTGTGGAACACCACGAAGATGGAGAGGAGCGTGCCTGCGTGGAGCATGATGTCGAAGAACATGCCTGCTTCGTTCATGCCTAAAAGTTCGTGCCCAAGCACTAAATGGCCGGAGCTGGAGATGGGGAGAAATTCGGCGAGGCCCTGCAACAGGCCGAGGATGATTGATTCGAACATAGTGAGGTAAATGTAGTAAATGGAAATTGGTTATTTGTTATTGATTTTTAGTTGTATGCTGTGCTGTCGGGCGTTTTGGCCTGGTTGCCTAATCCATTTGGGTTAGGCTTTTGCCGTTTGGTCCTTTTTTAGGGTTTAATTTTATTTTAACGAGGGTGGACTGGGCTTTTTTTATTTATTTTAGTGTCTAAAGAAGGATAAATTTTGGGTATGAGAAAATATGTTTTGAAAAATTGGCTGAATAGTGCTCTTTGTAGACTAAATTCTTTTTGGTCCCATTCCCGAAGCGTGATATTACTACTTGTAGTTGGGCTTCTTTTGAACGTTATCCCCGCAAAGCTTGCGATTTTCTTTGGTCTTCCTTTGTACCTGGATTGTACGGGAACTGTCCTGACCGCTATGCTTGGTGGTTATTTGCCTGCTATTATTGTCGGGTTTTCGCTGAATGCTATTAACGGGATATCCGATCCGGTCACCACTTATTACGGTGTCCTGAGCATTTTGATAGCCATCTTTGCTGCGTTTTTTTTCCATAAGAATTTTTTCAAGAACGCATGGCGCATTCTGGTTGTTATCTTCTCGTTTGCGATTATCGGTGGCGGTCTTGGCTCGATCTTTACATATTTCTTGTTTGGACTTAATCTAGGTGAGGGCGCTTCTGCGCCGTTCGCTGTTGCGTTTCATGACGTCATGGGCTTTGGCCTGTTTACATCGCAGTTCCTTGCCGATATCGTTGTTGACGTTTTCGACAAGACTATCATCGTCGTTCTGGCAGTCTTTATTTTCCATTTTATCTCCCAGAATTATAAGGACCAGATGAACCGAATCTTTATGCGCAAGACGGGGACTGGTCGCGGATTTAGTAATTCGATGGTGAGTAATTCGCTTTTGCGTAAAGCCATAATCATGATGATTATCACCGAAGTGCTTTTGGGAACATTGGCCAGTGCAATCGGCTTCTTCTTGTACCGCGAAAAGACAATCCGTAGTTTTACCGAAATCGCCTATGGTGCTGCGCAGGCGGCGACCGTCGCAGTTGATGTCGAAAAATTAGATGAATACATCGCAAAGGGTTATGAAGCCGAAGGATACGCAAGGACCAAATGGGTGCTGGAACGCATTCGGGAAAGTTTTCCTCAGACAAAGTTCCTCTATGTCTATAAGTTCTTGCCAGATGGAGTCGTCGTGATATTTGATCTCGACTCCGACGACTATCCCGGTGAACCTCCAGGAAAAAAGATTACTTTCGACCCGGCTTATAAAGCTTACCTGCCGAATCTTTTGGCCGGTGAGGAAATTGAGCCGATTATTTCGAACGACATATATGGCTGGCTTTTCATGGTTTATAAACCGCTCAAGAATGCTGCGGGAAAAACCGTCGCTTATGTTGGTGTCGATATCGCGATGGAAACCATCAAGACCGACGAGGCTGTATTCTTTATCAAGCTGCTTTCGTTGTTCTTTGGGCTTTCTATCCTTATCATGTGTGTTGTTGTCGAACTTGTGAAACGAAGGGTTGTGGCCCCGCTGAACAACATGTCCCAGGCCGTGTTCAGAATTGCGACGAATACGATGATTGCAAGCGAATTTGAAGATGGGGAGATGGATCTCGGAAGAATCAAGATGTCTGTTGACAAATTGGTTGGCCTTGATATACTCAATCACGATGAAATTGGAAAATTGTACGAAGACGTCTGCACGATGTCCCGCGATACGTATAACTTCATGTGGAAAGTGCAGGAACAAGGGAAGCGTATCCAGCGCATGCAAGAAGTTATCATTATGGAATTTGCCGAAATGGTCGAAGCGCGAGACAAATGTACCGGCGATCATATCAAGAAAACCGCTGAGTACGTGGAAGCCGTAGCTCGCGAACTACAAGTCGAAGGAAAGTTCAAGGGTGTTCTCACGGATGCCTATGTCAACAAACTCAAACGAGCTGCACCGCTCCATGATATCGGCAAAATCGCCGTCTCGGATTTAATCTTGAACAAGAACGGTAAACTCACCGATGACGAATATGCCATCATGAAGAGCCATACGACCGAAGGCGGAAAAATCCTCCAAAAAATCGTTGATGATGCAAAGGGCGCTTTTGATCCTGATTATCTGACCGAATCCATCGAAATGGCGAAATACCATCACGAAAAGTGGGACGGAACGGGATATCCGGAACGTCTCAAGGGCGAGAACATTCCGCTTTCCGCAAGAATCATGGCGGTGGCCGACGTATTCGACGCATTGATTGCAGAACGTATTTATAAGAAGGGCTTCAGCTACGAAAAGGCTATGGCGATAATCACCGAAGGTGCCGGAAAGCATTTTGATCCGGATGTTGTCGAAGCGTTTACGCACATATCCAGAAAACTCTATGATGAAAGAACAAAAATCTCTCAGACCGAATCGGGAGAGTCCGGAGAAAAGGAACCTGAAATCGCTGTGAAAGCGGGGTAGAAGGTGATTCAAAAAAAGAATTTTTAAAGTGCTCCTCTATTTATACAAAAAGGAAAAAAATGGCAGAAAGAAGAAGAAACTCGAATTTTACTGTAGTTAAGGGAAGGGGGGCGAGTTCTCCTCAAAATGATGTGATAAGTACTGAATTGAGGCTTGTTATGGGACCAATTTATTGTGGTGATGCAATCCCCAAGACAATTCAGGATCCTTCTGGACAAGTGGAAGTCGGTACACCATCTTTTATACTCGAAGGTGGTTCGACTCCTTATACGGGTGTAGCGAAACTTAATCAAAAATTTTCTGTATCCGTAATAATTCATGTCAAAAAGGGATTCGCTCTAGCGAAAACAACGAAAGTTTATGTAGACGATATCCTTTACCGGCATCCGACAACGGTAGATCATTACGCGTCAGAAAAAAATGCAAAAATTCCGAGGTGTAAAATTGAATTGCCCGATATAGGCGTTTTGCCAGCTCCGGGGCAGCATGTTGCTACGTTGACGGTCTACAGCGATAATCTTAGATATGGAGATGTATTTCCGTCGGGGACATGGATGTATGAGACGGGAGTTACGGCCTATTTTTATCCAAGACCTAGAGAAGGCTATAGTTTTATTGAATGGGAAAGTTATAATAAAACAACAAAAAAAAGAAAGATTGTTGAACGAAAAAAAGGGTGTGGAAATCGATTGTCTGCATATGTAGGGCGTGACGATATGGAGTATTGCGCTATATTTAGACAACTTTTTCTGACCGTCAAGAGCAATAATGATGATTATGGAAGTGTGACTCCAGCTGGAAGGCAACCTTGTGAAAAAGGGACTCAAATCACTTTAAAGGCAGTGCCCAAAGAAGGTTATTATTTTTATTGTTGGACTATTACCCAAAGTGCTTATGGACGCAAATCGTCAAGAATAACAACGGATAAAATACGTGCTGTAAAAACGATAACTATGGCAGACACGAACATGGAATGTGTTGCCGTTTTTAGGGAAAATGAGTCTTGTTCTTGTCCTTGTAAATAGAAAGAAAGCCTAGCCCTTAAGGGCTAGGCTTGTTTCATGACGCTTATGTGGATTAAAGTTTGATTTCGACGCTGTGTTGTTGGACGTAGTTTTGGAAAACGTGTGCCGAAATTTTCTTTGCACCTGCAGGTATTTGGCCTAAATCATATACCTTGTAGCCTTCATCGCCGGGATTTTTGTTAAAGCAGCAGACGCCGGCAAGTTTGTCGTCTATGCAGAACGCAACGGTATAGGTAATTTCCTTGTCTGTAGCGTTCAGCCAAGACACCTTGAGCTTGATTTTGTCACCAGGTTTTGCAACCCTAAATTGTTCGTTCGTTTTCTCTTTAGTCACGCGTCCGATGTTGATGCCATCGTCCTTGCGGTAAATGTCAACGCGAGCGTTCGCTCCCTGGATGAAAGCCTTGATGCTTGAAATGGTGGACTGTTTTGGCTTTTGCTCGGTATTTTCGTCAGTGTCTGTTTTAGGTTGTAAATCCTGAATAATATCGAGTAGATAGAATGGCCTGTTGGAGTCTGCGGTGTTTATATGCGCAGGTCTGTATGTTGTCTTTTTAATGATGTAATTTGAATTAGGTCCGTCCGTCTTTTCTTTGCATGAAATAGTTGCGAATTTTACTTTATCCTTGTCTTCTGCCTGAAAATACTTGTTTAGATCGAATTCCATTTCGAATGTGTATTCATGGTCTTTTACAAATTTTTTATAGTCTTCACCGAGACGATATTCGAAAATGTGCGTGTCTTGGCTGATGTCATTTATTTTGATATCTGCAATCCATTTTTGGCAAGGGGCGATATCGCCGAAAACGCTTGTGTTGTCTAGAACAAAAACACGTTGGTTTTTTGTTTCGTATGTGGATCCTGGTTTCTTGCTTTTTATGATTATTTCGTTTATAACTGGAGCGTAGCTAATTCCTGCCATCGATAGGGATGGATGTGTTTCAAAGTAATCGTTGGAGGCCTTAAAATAGGGTGGCGTGGAATTCTTTGATACAATCCAGCATCCAGGTTCTGTTTTGCTAGCCTTTTTACTTATAATGAACGCGCCTGGAAAAGCAATCGTCTTTCCGTCAGCAGTGATTTTTAATGGGAGCGATTTTTTGAAAATCTTCAGAATCTTAGGAAGGATGAATCCGTACTTTCTTAATCGGATATATCGGACATGTTCGAATAAGGGCTCGTCATCCTTTAGATTTTCGTTGTTGATTGTAAGACGATACACATAATAGCTACCTATTTTCCATCCGGATACGATGAATGGGCTATTTTCCGGAACGATGCTGTTTATGAGAACATTCGATTTGCAGCGTGGCTTTAGAACGTTGTCCAGTTCCTTAATCGTATCTTGAATGTCGCCAAAGACATCCCTGAAATAGTTGAGCTTGTTATACGTCTCAAAAGATGCCGTTTTAGAAGATGGTGTCGCTTTTAAAACTTTTTGAATATTTTTTGCGTCGTTATCGTAGTGAGGATAAGCATATGTGATTTCTGGGTTGCACATCCACATATGTATTAGCATTTCTTTGTAGTAAGGGTAACTTTCCTGTACTTTATCGAGTAACTTGTCACTAATTTCTGTTGTGTCTTTTTTACGTTCTGCAACATCGTTGTTCCAAGTATATTGCGTTGAAATGAAAGGATGCACGCCAATACATGGATTTGATAGACGGGCGGCGCGAACGTTGTTGACATAGAATAATATTCTGGAGAATGGCGTTATCTCTGGAATATAGGTTTTCCAGTTGTCCATCGAATCTTTGTCAAAGACGCCTGTCTTTAAAGTGTATAGGCAAGGATTAGAACGCATATTGCTGACAAGATTGATGCTGCCACCTAAGTATGTTTCGAATTCCTCACCATGCTGGTGATGATTGATATGACCCGCTTGGTCGTTTAATGCATGCATGGACGGAATTACGCAGGAAGAACATTCGCGAACTGGCTCTACAAGGTATTTGTTGAACCAATCTGCCGTATATTCCATCATTACGCAATCCCAAATATTGATGTTTCGGCGTTGTTCGTAAGTGCTGCTGTCGTTATAACCGTTGCTACTAGATCTGTCCGTTAGAGTGCTGTGTGCACATGAGAGAACCTCGTTGAGCTCGCAATGATCCTCTTTTGTGCAGTTGTATGGGAGAAAACCTCTTTTTTGCAGCTCGAAGAGTATGTCTTTGTATCCTTGGGGAGGGTCGTTGTGCAGTTTGTTTAGAGATTGCCAGATGCTTTGCCAAATCTGGTATGAAGACGCTTTGGATAGATCCTGGGTGTTCCTGTCGTTGTCTTTGTCGATATTGTAAACTCTGTTGGAACTCCTTATCTCTTTTGCCGTATTTCGCATGATTTCGAAATCGCTATAGACATAATCAATTTTTATGTTATATCTTTTGAATTCCTGGAAAATCTTACTGAGCAAGTCCTTTATCGCTTCGCAGCCGGATATTGGTGATTTATATTTGCCGTAAAGCTTTTCAAGACGCTGTATACAAAGTTCCGTTAAGTTTTTTCTGGTATCATTGCCATTGATTTTGATTTTAGGGTATTCGTAGTGAATAGGAGCATCGTAAAATAGATAGCCTTCTCCATTTAGGCAGTCTTTTGGGGTTTCATCATTTTTACCAAAATAAACCATTGAACAGAGAATATTTTTTATTTGTTTTGCTTTTCTCTGGTCTTCTGCAAATTTTTCTTCGGCCTCTTTTACTCTTTGGTCATAAGCGGCTTTTTCTTCTTCAGAATCATTTTTGGGGAGGGATACGGTATCTTTAACGGCCTTTGTTCGGTCTGCAAGTTCAATGGCGCCGCCCAACAACAATTTGAGCGCTCCTCCTTCGATTGAAACGCTGCGCCTCCCTCTTGGCTGTATGTAAAGGGCGCGTGCAATTTTACGTGCCGCGTTTTCTGGAGTTATATAGTCAAAGCAATCTATGCTTTTATAAATGTCTTCAAGTGAATAGCTGTCAAAAAGATTCGGATAAAGAGTATGCCTGGTGTAAAAATTTAATTTTGGATCAGAGTCTTTGACTTTTTCAGTCTTAAAAAATTCGGGCTTGACAAGATGCGGCTGGTTCCATATAAACACATCCCTCTTGTCGTTGACCCTTCTATATACGGGAACTAGCAGCTTGATTTTACCGATAATCTCACAATTCTTAATTTTTTTAAGTTTGTTGAAAAAACGGCCTCTCCAAAAGTTGTAAAGAGGATCGACTATATGCGGTAAGCCTATAAAGTCTTTGGAAATCGGACTCAAGCATAATGCCGTGTATTCAAAAAAACTGCACCCTCTATTTATAAGCCTTCTGGGCGGCTGCGGGGCCCAAATACAATTAAATTTGCATTTATTCGAGCCGTGAAATAATTTTCCGAAACTAATTTTAGATTTAGATAGAGGTTCGCCTTCGTATATGGCTTCTGCAATAGGTAATTCGTCAAAATAGTACGTATTTTGTGTGTTATAGGAATGAGCTTCAACTTTGAGTTTTTCTTTTACTTCGTCGGGAGTATATTTGGATGGTACTGCAAAAAGCAATTTCGTATTTTCTAATTTTGCCTCGGCAAAATCTTTGGGAACCTTGAATTCGTTAAAAGATGCACTATAATCATTGATGCTGATGAAGTCATTGACAATATAACTCAAATCTAATCTGTAGCAATTAATGCCTGAAACCAAAGGGTCCGCTTCTTCGGACTTGAATTTGACTTCGAAGTTTTTTTGATTTTGGTTTCCGAAAAATTCATTTTTGTCGTTGGCGTAAAAGAATCCGCCCGAGGGCCATTTCTTTATTGTGCTGTTTGTGGTCCCTCCAATATCATTTTTTGTGATTATAATTTTTTGAATGTTTTGAGGAACTTCGAAAAAGTAAAGGTAATAAGGAGCGCTGGCGTTTACGCTTTTATAAAATTCACCCGTGCTGTTGAATAGATAATCTTTTATGTAATGAACGGGGGGCAAGTCTTTATTTTTTGTGGTGCCTAATTCTTCAAGACTTTTGATTGTGGGGATTTTGGATAAGAAAGGAAATCTCGAATGGAGGAGGTCTATGGGCTTTTTGTTTGAAGTGGGGAGTTTCAGTTGCATGAATTTTATCCTTCTTTATGGTACAAATAAACAGGTTTTCTGGAAAGTGCAGAAAACGACCCTCTTTTACTATGAAAAGATGTTATTTTAAATATATGCTTTTTGAAATAAAACTGTAATAAATGTCGGGGAGGAAAATTTTTTTTACAAGGGGAAATATTGCATGGAAAAATTAAAGCATATTATTTTGTATTTGTAATTAATTTCGCAATTACGGTATAATACGCCAATGCTCACTAGCGTGTTACCAGTATGGTTTTTGGGAAATGTAAAAAACTTTTTTCTATGTTACAATTTTATTAAATTGAATTATAGGAACCGTTGCGTTTTCTTGCGAATGTTAACACGTTCGTGCTTATGTGAACTTTTGATAAAGCGTTGTCGTTACTAGTTTTCTATCCATTTATCTATGATAATCTGTATATGTTGGAGAGCGAAATAAATTCGCCCCCTTCTCTTGTAAAACATATTTTGCTTTTTTGACATTATTCATGAAACTATTTTACCATCAGTAAATAGTAAGGGGACTATAATGATTCTTCCGAAAAACAATATACGGCAAAAGGTTTGTCATCAGTGGATTGCTAAGATCGAAAAAAAAGCGGATGGAAATTCGTTTTATTTTTGTATTTACGATTATAAGGGGAATGCTCTTTATACGTCTGGTGAATATGACGATGTCGAATCTTGTAAGCGGGGAATTTGGGAACTGCGGAACAAAGGTATTGACGACGAAAATAGAAAAGAACTGGATAATCACGAGTTTGTAAATAAAATATTTAGTAAAACAGATATGGTTGGCCGGATAACGAGAGCGAATTTTGTACGGTCTTCCTTTGTGACTTTCGATCGGCCAAAGAGAGTCAAGTCGAATTCAAAAAAAGCCGAAAGGATTGGGAAAATCCCTACAATAAAGGTGCAACAGAAAGCTTTTTCTTTGGACGATAAAAAAATTATGCAGGAAAATAGGGTGAAATCTACTGTTTCGCGTAGAGATCTTCACGCTTCATTGCCTCCAATGGACATTTTCCGTGAAAGTGGACAGGTCGTTGACTGTTCTGAAAAAAAGAAGGAATCTCCTAGTATCTCTTCTCCTGTGACGCCGCAGATTATTGATTATATGTACAGCCTTGATGGACGAGGAAAAATTCTCCATAATGGTGTTGAATATCAGGATACGTCTAACCCAACGAAATTTAAGCAATGGCGTGATGAAAATAATTTGTTTTGGAATAATGAAATGCTTCGCGAATTCTTTTGTGATGTCATTATAGGGGGCGACGATGAAAAGTAAAGCTCATATCTACATGGCAAACTTGATTATAGATGAACTAAATCAAAAGCATTGCCTGACGTTCAAATCGTCTTCTAATAAAAGTTGGCCGTGCTTAAAAGAATTTAAGGTAAGTGCTGATGTAGAAAAGGCTATTCTTTCTTGTCCGTCCTATTTTAGGGCTGGCGCTATTGGGCCTGATTTCTTCCCGGATATGCTTTTGGGACAGATGGATATTCATCCGAGTTATTCTGGCGAATGGCTTACGCACATGCATAGTATGTTGACGATGATGATGCCCTCTACAGATGAATACTACCAGGCGTTGGCATTTTATTTGGGCTACTCGATGCATTATGCGTGCGACATGTATGGTCATGATAACATTAATTTATATGCGGGCGGATGGTTCCCTGATTTTTCGAAGATTGCATCATCTTTCATGAGCTGCAATGCTATGGATGTATCGGAGGATTCAAAAAAAATTATACGTCATATAATGGTGGAATCTTATTTAGATGATAAGGTGAATTGTGAGCTTTCTATTGATATTCCTTATGAATATTTGCGTATGTGTTACGGGTCTGCCGAAGCGGTCGAGTTCGCAGATAAAATGAGAAAAAAATGTTCAGAACAGCCTATGGGACATTTTGATGAACATGGTTTTGTCGTAGATCCGCTTGAAAAATCGTCTGAGGATTTGCAGAATAGCAATGGAAAATTATCAATATTTAAGATCAATTTCTTGGAGTCTTTTGTAAAAAAATATGATGATGAGCTGCGTAATTTATGTGATGGCTGCTCGTCGGCTGAAAAGGTAGAATATCGTGAATATTTTATTATAAATTGGATTGATACTTGGTATCAGTTTGCTTGTGAAATGTTAAAAAATGGAACGGGTGCGGCAATTAAGTATTGTCTTGTGCCTCTTCTTCGCTTTGTTCTAGATTGTATGGATGTATTGCCGGAAAAAGATAAAAAAAGGCATAGCCAATTTATTGGAGATGTCAAGAATATTAAGGATGTTTTCGACAAGATTGAGGTTCCTTTAATAGGTGATATTCTGGATTATTTATTGGATGTGGCTGTCAAAAACCAGGTGAAAAGTCTGTTGTATCCATATCTCAATAAAATTGCGGTTTGGCTGTATTCGTTAGTGAATCAGCCTGTCGAATGTAAGGATTATGATGATTGTATAAAGAAAATAAAGGGTTTCGTTTCTGAGAAAGCCCTGTTTATGAATACAAGGAAAGGCTTGTTTGCTGAATGGAATGATAAGGCGGATCATCTTTATGAAAGTGATGAAAAATTCAGGAATTTTGTCAATGCTCGTAGGGATAAAAATCAAGAAATGGGTTATTTCACGTTGTATCTTGACTATATATGGGGTAATTTTGGTAAAGAGGGGGCCGATAGTCTTAATCAAGATTACAAGGAATTTCAAGCGTGCATTAACATGGGAAAACTTTGTCTGTTGGATGTTAAGGACTTGAACGGAATTGTTACGGCTATAGATAGCAATGAGAAAAGAAGGTTTACGGCGAAAGAAGTTGTTTTTTCAATACGCAGAATAGGGTTCCTTTTGGGTGTTTCATCGAAAAGCGGTGCCGAATCGAAGGGCTGCCTTTGCGTGGGTATTTGCCGAAAAAATGGAGGGTTTGAACAGACTATTCCTAGAAGAATTCTTAAAAATGGTGAAGAGACCGTACTTTCCATGACTTTGGAAAAGGTCGTTCCGGTTGAAGATATTACGAACTTTACTTTTAGAATGACTGAAAGTGACAATTTGTTGCTCGATTATATGACCGTATATGATGAGGACACTGGGATTATTTTGGCTTCGGTAAAGGGACCGTGCGAGATTGACCTCCATAAAGTTCTCAAGCTTGATATGGGCGCTATCTTAAGCGATGCATTTTATGATGAATTGTTGGAAGAATATTCATTTAGTCCTAATAAGCTAGGTAATGTACTTGCTTTTTTGAAATACGATGGTAGTGAAAAGGGCAATAAGGTTACGTTTATCTTTGAACGTAATGATGGTAGCTCTGTCCAGTGCGCAAAAGATGTCGAGTGCAAAGGGGAAATTATTCTTGACTTGAATGATGTGAATACGGTTTTCGCTAAGTTGAAATCGATACGTATATGTTGTAAGAAAAAAATTCATATTAGTAAATTGTTCATGTTTGATGTTGCTGAAAATTCCAATGACCGCTCGTATTGTTTCGCTCGTTTGCTGGATGTTGATTTAAATGCGAATGAATCGTGTTTTGTCAATCGGGTAAAGTATGATTCTCATTATCGTGATCGCAATTATCTAAAATGGAATATAAAAGATATTTCGTTGGTTGTAAAAACTTCCGGAAAAAAATATGCAGGAACGGATGGCGATATCTATTTCGAAGTTTATAAGGCCGATAAATCGAGAATAAAAAAGCAGTTGCTTGATAAAACTTCTTACGATGATTTTGAAAGTGGAGATAGGGACGTTTACGGTATTTCCTTGGATTCTGCGGTGGCTCCTCGGGACATAAGCAAGTTTTCTATCCGACTGAAAGAATCCTGGTGGGCTGATGATTGGATTTGCGAGTATTGCTTCGCGTTCGATTCCTGTACGGGTCAAATGATTTTTAACATGAATTCCGAACGGGAACTGACCAAGTCGGATGCTTCTTTGAATATTACTGGGGGACACTGGTTGTCTTATGATGAATCTCAGCCTGTATGGATGAACCCGTTCCTAAACGGAGAGTTTGTTTCGTAGAACGAGAAATGCGGTTGATGATTTTTTGCTTTAAGTGATTTTAAGAGTTTGTGATAAATCGTCGTGTTAAGAAAAAATTACTTCTTCGTAGAAGTAAATAAAAAGGTATTTATATTATATTATTAATATAACAAAAGGAATGCTTATGAACATTTTCAAGTCCGTCTGGAATTTTTTCAAGAACCTGTTCCAAGATAAAACGGGCAATAAAGACAAAATTACGGTGAAGCAAGTGCTTATCGATGGCGATGGGCTTTGCTATGAAAAAAAAGAAAAGTATTGCTTTGTCAAGGACAGCGTTGTCCGTGTAATGGGGTCCCGCTATTTGAGGGGTGACGGCAAGGACCATAATTTTGAATTGGTTTGCACGTTCAAGAAAGGTTTTGTATCTGATGGTGCATCTGTCCCTTCGTTTGCGCAGAAGTACTTGCCTGATGTCAAGATGGATGACGATGTTTATAGCGCGGCTCCGTTTCTTCATGACGCTTTGTACATTCTGAAGGGCGAGATTAACGTTGATATTCATTTATCCCGTGAAGAATGTGACGATATTCTTCGTGGTGTCTGGCGTTGTAGCGGCGTGGATCGTGGAACTGCAGCCGCAGCGGACATTGGTGTTGGCTTGATTGCGGGCACAGATGATCATTGGGGTAATGGTTTTGATGAGCTCGGAAAGTTCATCGAATTCACGATGAAGTATATCTAATTTGTAAAAAAAATAATAAATTGTTTCCATAATTTATTTTTTTGTTTATATTGGGTTTGAAAACGAAATACCTATAAAATAACCATCAACTTATATAAGAAGGAATAAAATGGCTACAAAAACAACATCCTTGAAGGCTTCGACTAAGGTCGTTGCAGAAAAGACTGTTCTCGAAAAGAAGAACGATGCTATCGTAAGCGCTCAGGCTCTTGCCCTTGCTGCAGCTATCAAAACTATTGATGATGCTGATCAGTTTGTCAAGAATCCGTCTTCTTTTGCAAAGAAGAAAGGTATTGATCTGACATCTTCTTTTGTTTCGAACCTTAAGGAATCGCTTGAAAATTGCGAATTGAATGAAACCTTGCAACGTCAGTTGTCCGATACTGCTGCTAATAAGCTCTTGTCCACTCTTGGTAAGGTTATTCAAGGACCGGACGCTCCGGAAACGGATTGCGTACACATTATTCCCAAGAAACTGAAGTTTGTTGATCCGACTCCGACTCCAATTCCAATTCCGAAAAAAATTAAAACCGTTTGCACGATGAGACAACCGGAAAGAATTAGGGTTGTTAAAAAGTAATTCAAATTATTAATTGGGGCGGCTGTGAAAATGCCGCCCGCTTAGTTGTTTTCACATGAATATTACACCACAAATTCAAAGGGAATTGTATAATCATTCCCTTTATAAGTCTGCTGATTTTTTTTACGATAGTCTTGTACTCGAAAATACAAATAAGTGCACTGCAAAGTGTGCAATTTGCTATCAGGCTGCAGGAGAACAAAATTCCTGTGACAGATTAGACGTAAAAATAGCCAAGAAATGTATCCGTGAAGCGTTCGCATTGGATTGCCTAAAAAAGCGATTCCATCTTGCTGGTGGAGAATCTTTTATTTACCAAGACGATTGCAAGGAATTGTTTGCATGTGCTAAAAAGACTGGCTATGAGGTAATATCTTGTACTACAAACGCTTTTTGGTGTCGGTCGCTAGATAATGCTCGTCGTGTTTGCGAAACTATGCGAAAAAATGGTCTCAACCATATGGAAATTTCTTGGGATTATTGGCACAGTCAATTCGTTCAGCCTGAAGCGATTAACAACTGCATTCGTGCATGTTTTGAAAACGAAATCTCGTCAAACTTGCGGTTGCTATCGACAAAAAAACATAAGATGAGCGAAGTTATGGATTTGATTGATCCTGATGTTATTCCGCTTGTTGGGGAAATTTCGAGTGGCCCTGTTTCTGATGTCGGTCGCGCAAGCATGATGGATGAAAGTGAATTCTATGCCGCTCCGAGTGGTTTTAATTCAAATTGCTACCAGGCGTTGTGTCTTGCTGTTAATGCTAAGGGTTTTGTTGCTCCGTGTTGTTCTGGCTTTGATCAATGCAATGAATATGTTAGCGGGAACATTTATAATGAAAGTATTGTTGCAATAGTAAAGAGGATGAATGAAGATCCAATTTTAAGGCGTCTGGTTTTCAAGGGAATAGCATCTTTTTTACCTATTCTAAAAAAATGTGGGATTAAACTCGAGGGTAAGAAAAATTCTACGTGTAAGGTTTGTGTTCAAGTTTTCTCGAAACGTGAAAATATTGAAGCCATTTCCAACTATTTAAAACAGCAAAATTTTGAAAATCTCAAAAAAATTCTTTTTAAACTTGCAGGTTCTAATGGATAGCATGAAAGATTTTTTATATTCTATCACTTTTTTTCTAAATAAAAAAGAGGGAAAGGATGATTTTTCGGTTCCACAAACTAAATTATCCAAATGGTTGAATCTCTATACGGGATGGTTGGCGAAGAAAAATGGTGATATGGCGAAAGAATGGACATGTATTGTTGACTTGTACATGTTGGAACTTTTTTCTGTTTTTGACAAATCTGTTAAACTCCTTGAAACGATAGTTTCTTGCAAGTCTTCTGCTTCGATACATATAAATTTCAGGGATTTGATTGTTCATGAAAAGGAAATGAATGTCCTTAAGGAAAAGAATCTCTTTAGAACCATCAATGTTTATCTTTCGCAAGAGGATGTTCCATATCGGAAATTCTTTGAAAGTACTATTAAGGCTCTTATCAAAAAAAATTATGAGGTTCGCTTTTTTGTGAACAAAGAGATTCTTGAAGAGTATAATTTTTTTGCTTCTGAAATTTTGAATGAAAAGGGTGTGTGCGTTTTCCCTCAACAGACTTACAAGCCTGTAAAAACGGCTCCCAAATATCCTATTTGTTTTTGTAAAAAACGTCTTCAGCTTTGTGTTGATGAAAAGGGTTCCGTTTATCCTTGCCAAGGGCTAGCTTCTATTGGAAAATGCGCAATTGGTGATGTTTCTGACAAGACCTTTGATCATTATCTAACTTACAAGTGTGGTTGTGACGATTTACAGATTCTTTTAGAGAAGGGACCTACGCTGAAAAAGGTCGGGAAAACAGTTGAAAATCTACATCCCTGGATTTGCAGAAGGCATCTTTACGAAATCGTCAAGGCGGAAGAAAAATAAAGGGGGATCCAGAATTGCTGGACATCGCTTGATAAATTCTGAAAAATTTTCTATATTCACGGCGCTAATGAGCCTGGTTAGTTCAGATGGATAGAACGAGTCCCTCCTAAGGATTAAACTCGCGTTCGACTCGCGAACCGGGTATAGCAAAAGGGTCGCAGATGATGCGGCTCTTTTCTTATTTAAATCAATTCTCCGCGGATGACGTCGATGCTGTCGCCAACGAGGCTTATGACGTTTGTCGGGTTGATTTCGATGTTGCCGCAATCGACCATCATGTTGACGGAGTGCTGGAAGATGTTCCAGAGTTCATCGGTTTCGTAGATGTCTTCGTCACTGAGTTTTGCGGCTGTGCTGAGGATGGGTTTGTCGAAATGTTGGAAAAGTTCTTTGAAGAAGGGGTGCGTCGGGATGCGGATGCCGATTTCCGGGCGCTTGACATCGAGTTTGCGTGCAATGTGTGGATCGGCGGGGAGGATGAATGTGTAGGGGCCGGGGACGCGTTGCTTGATGATGCTGAATGCAAAGTTGCTGACGCGGGCGTAACCGGTGGCAAATCGGATGTCGGGAACGATGAGCGCCATGAAGAATTTTTTCATGGGTTTCTTGAGAGCGTAAAGCTTGTGGATTGCCTTGGTGGATTCGGCGTTGCAGCCGATGGCGTAGCCGGATTCTGTCGGATAGAGAACGAGTCCGTCGTCTTCGAGGAGTTCGGCGGCTTGCTTTACGATGCGTGCTTGCGGGTTATCTGGATGGACTTCGATTCGCATAAATTATCTTTGTTTATGATTGACTCGTTTTTGAAAGTGAAATATATATAAAAAAAGTGGCCTCGGCACAACAACCGAGGTGACAGTGTGAAAATTTACACATGCGTCGTATGGACGTGTGCTTTGTATCTCACAACGTCCTTTTTTTCTAGGATTTTCTAGAGGTGCCTACGCCAAAATTCGTTAGCACTGCGGTATGACTTGTGTTCCTTCGAATGCGTTCTTGATGTGCGTGAACTGGAGCGGTTGCTGATAAACTCGGGCGCTCAGGACGTCAAAACGGCAGGGCTCGTCGAATCCTTTGGGGGCAAACTGTTTTTGCATTGCCAAAAAGTGGCAAGCCGTTTGCCAAATTTTCTTTTGTTTGAGTGCGTTCACGCGGGCGGCGGGATTGCCTTGCTGATTGTTCCATACGGACTTGACTTCGACAAAGACGAGGGTTGCGCCATCGCGTGCGACAATGTCGAGTTCTCCGCCTCGGTAGGCGTAATTGCGGGCCAAGATTTTGTAACCTTCGCGTTCCAAATAAGCAACGGCTTGAGTCTCGATGAAATTTCCCTTAGTGTGATTGCATGTTCTTTGTACAACCATTTTTTGCTTTTCCCCTCTTTCGTCTGTAGCCGCGAAGCGGCGTTCTCTGACCTTTCACTTCGTTCAAGTTCCAACCATCCGGCTCGATCATGCCCATGCTTGCATGGGCGCGACACTCGCCTTTCATGGTTGTCGTCTAGTTTATTTCACTTCCATCCCGAGCAGACGGATTTCTGAAATGGCGTAGTCGCTGTTATCCGCTTCATAGACGTCGTCGAGGTAGAATCGGAGTTCGGTTGTCTCGACGGCCTGGATATTCGGATATTGCACTCCTTTGATATTCTCGAGTTTTAGTCTTTGCTTGAACCCGTCTTTCGTTTCTACAGTGATGGTTCTCGGCTTTTTGAATATGCGGAAGCGGTCGCCGAAGGCGTCATCGACAGATTTTTGGTAACCCACGGCGATGCCGATGTTCATGATGAGTTTCTTCTTGTCGAAGTACATGGCTAGCACCGGATTGAGCGGTTTCAGCGGCATGGAGTTGAGCCATGCTGTCGTCAGGTCGCCATCGTTCAGGTTCGTGAGTGGATAACCGCCTACGTTTTCGGGTTCGATGGCTTGTGTCTCGTGGTTGCCAAGTATTTCGTTCCATTCTAGTTCTTGCAACGTGTTCGTGGGCTTGTGCGTAAACATGAGCAGCATGAGCAAGATGACGATGAGCGGGAACAGTACAGAGAATGCGACGATGATGAGTTTATGCGGAGTGAGGTTTTGCTTGAATTTTTGAGCGGTTTCCGCAATGGATTCGGCGACGTGTCTGTTGGCTCCGGTTTTCCTTGCGATAGATGGAGTCTGGTGCGGGGTGTCGTGTTGCGGGAATACTTGGTCGCATTCGTCCAGGAATTCCTGCATGTCGTGGAAGCGCTCGTTAAGCTTTTTCTTGAGGCACTTGAGGATCAGTTCCGAAAGTCCATCGGGGATGTCTTCACGGAATAGTTCGGGGGCCGGGGGTGGTTCCTGGACGTGCTTGAGCGCAATTTCTACTGGACGGTTCCCTTCGAACGGGAGACGTCCGCATGTCATTTCGTAGAGGATGACGCCCATGCTGTAGATGTCGGACTGGAGCGTGACTTCGTCGCCGTGGCACTGCTCGGGGGACATATATTCGGGCGTGCCCATGGTCATGCCGGTGCGGGTGAGGCGTTCCTTTTCCATCTCTTGTATATACGAGATGCCGAAGTCCATGATATAGACGCGGTTGTCGCGCGTAAGCATTATATTCGAGGGCTTCACGTCGCGGTGGACGATTCCTTTGCTGTGTGCATAGAGGAGCCCGCGTGCAATTTGCTTGATGATGACTTCTATCGCTTCAAACGAGAGTTTGCTTTTGTTCTGCAGAATTTCGGCGAGGGAAATCCCCTCTACATACGTCATCGCGATAAAGAGTTGCTTGTCCTGCTCGCCGAAGTCAAATACGTGGACGATGTTTTGGTGGTCCAGTTCCTTCATGGCCTGGGCTTCGAGATAAAAGCGCTTGATAGCTTCGACATCGGAGGTCGAGTCCAGAATTTTGAAGGCAACTTCGCGTTTCAACTTTTTGTCAAGGGCTTTATATACGTAGCCCATCCCGCCTTTGCCGAGAGTTCCCAATAGTTCATAGTTTTCGTTAAAAGGGCGCGGAAATGTTTGAGATTGTTCAGGACGAATCATCTTGGGTTCTTTAATTTGTGTAGTAATATTGCAGTTACAATATAGAAACCTAGCGCAATGGCGAGGGGCATGGCTGTATTTAAAACGTCATCTTTTCGTTCAAGCAAAATGTTGAGGAGCGATGCTTGGTTGTAACGAGACCAGACGATGCTTGAAAGGGCGCGCCCGATGGGTTGCATTTGGTCAAGCGGCACGAGAGCGCCTGCGAGCGCGACTTGCGGGATGATGAGGAGCGGCAAAAAGGCGTTGGCCTGGCTTGTATTTTTGGCGAGTGAACTTGTGAAAAGCCCGACGGCTGTGGCGGGGATGGCGATGCATGCAAAGGCTGCCGTAATGAGCAAAATGCTTGGATTTACGGTAATGCGCATGCTGATGAACGCATAGACGATTGCTGTTTGCATGAGCGTGAAGAACACGGGTAGCGTAAATTTTGCAGTGAGTGTGGAAAGCGCGGAAACTCCACGGCGGAACTTGTCGCGGAGTATTTCTTTCTCCTGCACAATTTCACGGATGGAAAGCGATAATGCGAACCAGTTTGCACAAAGTATGACCGCAAACGCAATCGTCCAACACGAGGATTTTTCGGAGAATATTTGCGAAAGCAAAAAACCGATGATGGCTGGCTGCAAGAATAACGCTGCAATGCGGCCCTTGTCACGAAACCACTGCTTTAGCGTGATGCGAACTGTATAGGCGAAATTGTGGGGAAGTTTTGTCCGTTCAAAAAAATACTTGGACTCGCGGATTTTTGGCTCGGTCTTGTGCGTTTCTCGCCATTGCGCGGTATCATTGGCGTTGATGGCTGTAAGGAGCGTCAATGGGTCATTTGTTTTGAATTGCGCGTAGGCGGCCTGGACTGTTCCGTAGAACGCTTCTTCACCCTGGTGCAGTATTAAAATTTTATTTGCTATTTGGAGTGCTTCGTAGCTGTGTGTCGTGAGGATGATGGTGTGGCCGAGGAACGCAAGTTGTTTGAGGTGCGTGCAGAGAATGCGCGAATTGTACGGATCGAGGCCTGAAAGCGGTTCGTCGAGAATCACGAGGCCCGGATTGCCCATGAGCTCGCGGGCGAGGGCGGTGCGGCGCATTTCGCCGCCGCTGAGCGTTTTTACGAGGTTTTTCCGTCGGTCGCTCAGCCCAAAAAGTTCGCAGAACTTTTTCAGCCGGATGTGCGCGTCTTCCTTGAAATTTTTGATGTCCATTGATGAACGTGCACCATCGAGTATGGTCTCTTCGACGGTGAGTTCCGGGCGGAGTGGCGGGTCTTGCGGGAGAATGGCGATTCGCCTGCGGATCTCGTTTTTGCGGTAATCGACGCCGCCGATGCGGACGATGCTTTGGCTATCGCAGCGGTTGATTCCTTGGATAAGCTTGAGTAACGATGATTTACCTTGTCCTGAACGCCCGATGATGGCGAGAATTTCACCTGCGGGAAGCTGGAAATCAATTCCCTTCAAAAGTTGCTTTTTTCCGGCGAAAACGTTCAGGTTCTTGATGTTCACGTCGAAACCGTTGTTGTTGGATTCGATAATCAAGTCGTTGTTGCGGAATCCTACTGCGGCGGATTCGAAGCGGTTGGCGTTCCCGTTCTGGATGGTAACGGTGCGTACTCGTTTTCCGCTTTCGTCAACGATTGCTTTTTCGAACTTGATTTCGGCTTGGCGTTCGCAGTCACTTGGGTTGGCCTTTGCCCGGTTTTCGTACAAACGGGCTTGCGCAGCACAGGAAATTCCAGGAATGATAATGCTTTTCCATTGCGACGTTAGCGGGATGCTTTGTATGTCGTTCGCTGTTTCTCGTTCCATCACGAGGAGAGTAAGGCTTGTCCCGCGAAGTGTCGCCCGCAGTTGTCTCGGCCCGATGAGGATGATGTCCCCATCGTTTATTGTGGCTGTTTTTACGTCTTTCCCGTTCAGCATGGTGATGCTGTTCTGGGTCAGACTTTGCAAAATCCATTTGCCGTCTATAAAGTTCAGAACCGCATGATACCTCGAAACCATCAGGTTGTCGAAGTGCAAAACGTTGTCCGATTTGCGCCCGATGGTAAACGGTTTTGACGGGTCTGGATTGACGAGACGGAATGGGAACATCGCACCCCCGTTACGAGAGTTCTTTTACGAACGCTTCAAATCGGTCACATGCCTTGGCGAGGTTTTCGTCGCTTGCGGCATACGAAAAGCGTACGCAGGAGTCATCGCCGAATGCGGCTCCAGGAACAATTGCAAGGCCTTTGGATTCCAGGAGCGCGCTGCAAAAGTCGATGGAGCCTGTAATTACTTTTCCATCGGGAGTCTTTTTGCCGTAGTAGTCGCTTACGGGCGCGAACAAGTAAAATGCACCTTCGGGAGCGCGTGGCTTTGTCGAGAGGAATGACGTGCGTTCTAGCATGTAGTCCCTGCGCTTGCGGAATGCGGCTTGCATTGCATGGACGTTACTTTTGTCCATGTGGAGCGCGCCGAGGGCCGCATATTGGGCGACGTTGCTCGGATGGTGTGTGGCTTGCCCTTGAATTTTGCCGATAATCTTTGCAATTGGGGCGGGGGCGGCATCGTAGCCGATTCTCCAGCCGGTCATGCAATGCGATTTCGAAAATCCGTTGATGACGATGGTGCGTTCTGCCATGCCATCGAATATTGCGGCACTTGTAAATTCAGTGTCGTAGACAAAGTATTCGTAGACTTCGTCCGAAATGCAATAGATGTCCTGCTTGACGATTTCTTTTGCGAGTGCTTCGAGTTCGCTCTTGCTATAAACGGCGCCGGTCGGGTTGCACGGATTGTTCAAAAGAATGGCCTTTGTGCGTGGCGTGCAGGCCTTGCGCAAATCTTCGGCGTCTATCTTGAACCCTTTTTCGATTCCCGAATGGACAAAAACAGGTGTGCCACCAAGCCACTTCACCAGTTCCGGGTATGTGACCCAGTAAGGGGCCGGGATAATCACTTCGTCGCCGGGGTTGACGAGGGCGGCAAGCGCATTGAACACGGCATGTTTCGCGCCACTCGTCATGATAATTTGCGATGCATCGTAATGAAGCCCGTTTTCGGCTTCCAGTTTCGTTGCGACTGCCTTGCGGACATCAAGAATCCCGACAGGAGCAGTGTAGCGAGTCTTGCCGGCGCGGATGGAATCGATAGCGGCGTCTTGGATGGGCTTGGGAGTATCAAAGTCGGGTTCGCCTGCGCCAAGGCTTACAACGTCTTTCCCTTCTGCTATCATTTGTTTTGCCATCGTGTCGATGGCGACGGTGAGCGATGCTGCGATATTTTGAGTTCTATCGGAAAGCGGCTTCATTTTTTTGCTTCCTTTTTCATTCTCTGTCTCAGACGGTATTGGTCGAGTGATCCTGCGATTAGGGGGAATATGGTGAATTGCGCAATGAATATGCAAATGAGTCCAATCAGCGAAATGTTTCCCATGCTGCGGAGTCCTGGATGCGAAGAAACGAGCATGCCGTAGGTTCCGATTAGGGCTGCCATCTGCGAGAGGAATATGGTAAAGAACTTGCTCTTCAAAATGGTGAGGGCTGTCCCTTTTTGCTTTTCATAATACGCTGTAAAGAATTGCAGTGAACCATCGACGCTTGCGCCAATGAGTATGGGGAATGTGAGTGCACTGTATGCCGAAATTTGTACGTCAAATGCGTTGAGCGAGGCCAAAAACCAGCTTGCGGCAAATACCGACGGGAGGGCCGTGAATATGGCTCGGCTGAGACGGTTGTAATAAACGAGCATGAACAGGAATACCAAAATGCCACCAATCTGCAGTGGCCTGCTTATGTTATTTGTTATGCGGTTCAGGAATATGGCGCGGGTGACTGGCGTACCGGCAATCAGGTAAGTGCCGTTCCTGATTCCCTCGATTTGATGGAGTTCTTTGTAAAGCCTTGTACATTCGTTGCCAAGGTTTTCCTTGATGTCCGAGAAAATAAATGCGAATCGGGCTTGCTTGCCATATTTGTCGCGGAACTTTTTGGCGATATATTCAGGTGGGTCGAAATCGTCGCTTTCGTCAAATTCCAAAGCGAGCTCTACTTTGTCTAAATTATCGCGTTCGCTGGGGGAGAGCGCTTCGCGAAATTCCTTGGAAACTAAAGTGTGCAACTGGCGTAGCTTGTCCATTTTTTTCTGTTGCAGGTTGGGTGAAAATTGCGCCAGCGTAAAGATGGAATTGACGGTTGATATCTTACCGTGATCCTTGAGCCTGTTGAATTGTTCCAGCAGTTTTTCGCTTTCGGCACGGTCTGGAAGCATTACAATGATCGGAGTCTTGTTCATGAATCCTGTTTCTGCAATGAGGGAATCGATGAACGCGTCTTTGTAGTTTATTTCCGTTGCGGAAAAGTCATTGCGGATGTGTACGCGAGTGCCGCCGATGTAAAGCCCTACAAGGCTTGCTGCAATAATTATGGAGAAGATGACCCAGTTCAATCTGTTCGAAAGCATGGACATCTTGTAATCAGAATGAATTTGTGCGTGCGTTACCGTGAAGGGCTTTTTGTTTTGTGTGACCTGCAGGAGCGCTGTCGAGAAAAGGAGCGTAATGGCCCAGTTCAGAATGCAACCTGTAGATCCGAGGACGCCCAGTTCCTGGAGACCGGGGAGCTGAATCATTGTGAGGCTTGCAAATAGCGCTGCGTACGCAAAACTGGAAACGGCCGTTGAAGGGCCTATGCCGAGGAGTGCGCTTTCGATGCAGAGCTTTGGACTCAGGTTCTGTTCGCGTTCGAGGAAATAGCGGTTAAGGACATGGTTGATGATTTGCAATGCCTGCCCGGGGAGTACAATTGCGAGCAACAGTGTGAAAAGGTTGATGCGTCCGTAGAACAGGTACGAACAGGCCATTGTCGTGAAAATCGGAGTCGCGATGGGGAGTACCGAAATAAATATAAGTTGCGGTTGTCTGTAAAAGTGAAGAATGAGGAGCAAAAGGATGAGCGCCGCAGTCACGATGCCTACTATCTTCGCTTCGGGCAAAAGACGTTTGCCGGTCTGGATGGATTCATAGACTTTCCCGGCATAATGGATGCGCATGTCTTGAGGCTTTTTTTCGTCCTGCAGAACGTTTTTTACGTTGCTGAAAAGTTTCCTGTTCGCGTTCAGGTCAGAAATCGAGTGTGTCGGGTAAATTTCAACAATGCGAATAGTGCCCGCTTCGTTGGAATGGCTTGTCGAAAGTTTTTTGAAATACTTCCTTTCGAGATCGCTTAAAAGGTGTTCACGTTCTTCCGAGGTCGAGCGCGTGATGGAGTCTATTGCGCTTTTCAGGTCGATGAACAAGGGGTTGTTCTTCATGATGTAGTCGTGCTTGAGCTTTGTTATGCGCTGCACCATGATATCGATATCGGTTTCGCTTGCATAGAGGAATTTGTTCTTCCTGTAGAAATCGATGTCAGTCTCGAAGTCCGCGAAGTGGACTGCCGGGTCCCTCTGCATCTTTAGTGCGAGGTCCTTTGCGATGCGGTGGTTCGCGCTGGAGTCTTGTGATTCGAGAATGACGATGAGACTTCCGAGCCCGCCGAAGGCGTCTTCAATCTTTTGTTCATTGCTGGGTTCCCGAGCGCTTGTAATGGTGTCCTGCAACTGCAAATCCCAGCGCAGGTGCATGATGGGGTAAATGCTCAGGAGGCCTATCGCCAAAAAAACTGTAAGGATTACTTTGGGATAGGTCGCTAATTTTTTGATAATTTTTGAAAATAGAGAAAACATCATCTTCAATATAACTATATATTTGCATCGAAATGATTCGTTTGGTGACATTACTGGTTCTTGTAGGTGTGCTGTCTTTTCCGGCACATGCGAAGAAGTCGCACGAGGCGGTGCAAGACACTTCTTCGGGTTCCATGTCGTTTATGGAAGTCATATCGTGGCCTTTTATCCATGTTATCCAACCGTTTTTTGGAATGCTGGTCTATCCGGTTTCGGCTCCGTTGCATTATGCCATCGACAATGGTGTGGCCGACAAGGCCGTTGATTTGATCACTTTTGGTGAAAAACGGAATATCCTTATTTATCCCTCATTTAACTTGAAGCCTGGAAGTTCGACGATGTTGGGCGTTTGCTACCGTCACAGGAATCTTTTTACGCAGGGGGATTACGGAGTTGTCGAGGCTCACTACTATGCGAATAGCGATATCGATTTGAAATTACGTTATTCAAAGCAGTCGCTTTTTGGCATGAAACTTTATGGAGCGATGTCCTCCAGTATTTACATGGATCGCGATAACGGCTTTACGTTACCAGGGACAAAGGAATCGTTCAAACAGGCCGATACGACCATCAACTTTTCGGTACAGCTGGGGTTCCCGATTACGGAGTCGAGAAATCTGAACTTTAGTTTGGGATCGGAGTTTATTTATCATAATGCTGATTTTACGGATACGAGGGATTCCGTACTCGATGACGTGAAGTATCCGATTGCGGATCGTGGTATGTACCAGGGGCATTTTGAGATTCCTTTTTACGTGAATTTGGTGTTTGATAATTTGGATTTCCCATATGCTCCATCGAGAGGGCAACGCCTGAGTCTCAAGGCTTCGTACGTGCTGACGGGCAAGTATAGCGGCATCAATTCCGAAGACCTTTTGCTTGCCGGTTTGGATCGTTCTGAATCGTTGGGTGATGGTGGCAAAAATCACGATTTTGTGAGTGTCGAGGCGTTCTACCAGATTTATTTCTTTATCGGTAAGGCTGAAAAATATGTGCTTTCGGCAAAGGAGGCCCGCAAGACGAGAAAATTCTATACGGACTTCTCGTTGAACGAGGCGTTGCGCGTCTGGCGTCCGGAAAATTTAGTCGAAACTTTATTTGAACGGCGTGTACTTGCTTTCCAGTACCGTTTTTTGGGAATGTGGGAAATGGAAAAGGGCGGCGCTCCGTATTCGGCGTTTCCTACCTTGAACGGTCGGTTCCCTTTGCGCGGGTACTCGGATATCTGGGTAAGCCCGTTTATAATGGGTGCTTCTCTTGAATACCGTTGGCCGGTGGACCGTCTTGTTGATGGGGTCGTCTTTGACGAATATGCCATGATTAGTGATAGGATTAATCACTGGTCGAAAAAGCACCTCTACAATTCATGGGGCTTTGGCGTTCGCGTGCGTAAACCGGACATGTACTTGTTCCGCATGCAGTTCGCGTTTCACAGTTGGCATGGTATTAGTCTTGTGCTGACCATCGCTCCAGAATTTAGGTGATGCATTTTAGAAGTTAGAGCTTAGAACTTAGAGCTTTGGTTCGGCAAAAGGTTGGTGAGCTTGCCGAAGCACTGTCGAAGGGCCAACTAAGTTCAACCAACTAAACCCACCAACTACAATTCCAGTTCCGTTTGCTCGTTAAGGAGTGATTTCGGGATGGCTTTATGGAGCATCTTGTAGGCATTCGGTGTTGCGATTCGACCACGCGGAGTCCTTGAAATAAAGCCTTTCTGGATGAGGTATGGCTCATAAACTTCTTCGAGCGTGTCGGGTTCTTCGCCCATCGCGGCGCTGATTGTGCCTAGTCCTACGGGGCCGCCGCCGAACTTGTCTATCATCATCGAGAGAATCTTCCGGTCGGTCGGGTCGAGACCTTCGCTATCGATGCCGAGCATTTCGAGCGTCTTGGTGGCCGCTCGTTCATCGATGACTCCCGTGCCGCGAACTTGGGCAACATCCCTGCAGCGTCTCAGGACTCGGTTTGCGATTCGAGGCGTTCCGCGGCAGCGTCCGCCGAGAATCTCCGCTGCGCCTTCGGTGAGTTCCACGCCCAAAATGCGGGCGCTACGCATGAGTATCTTGACGATATCCTTTTCGTTGTACAGCTCCAGACGATACTGGAGCCCAAAACGGTCGCGGAGCGGCCCGGTCAAAAGCCCGCTGCGTGTCGTGGCGCCTACGAGCGTAAAGTGCTTGAGTGGAAGGTTCACGCTCCTTGCTGCAGGGCCGGAATCTAGCATGATGTCGAGCCGAAAATCTTCCATGGCTGGGTAGAGGTACTCTTCGACAACGCGATTCAGACGGTGGATCTCGTCGATGAACAAAATGTCGTTTTCCTGCAGACTCGTGAGGAGTCCTGCAAGGTCGCTTGCCTTTTCGAGGACGGGGCCACTTGTAATGTGGATGTTCACGCCCATCTCTTTTGCGATAATGCTCGAAAGCGTCGTTTTGCCTAGCCCTGGCGGGCCCGCGAACAGACAATGGTCGAGTGCGTCGCCGCGGTGCTTGGCCGCTTCGATGGCTATAGAAAGGCTCTCCTTGATGTCATCCTGACCTGTGAATTCGTTTAGGCTAGGCGGGCGCAAATTGCGGTCGGAATCGTTTTCGTCAAAGGAACATTTCTGTGGAGAGATAATGCGTTGATCGTCCATATCTGTTAGTCTTTAGTCATTGGTCAATGGTCGTTTGTCAATGGTCGTTAGTTTTTAGTCAAAGGTCTATAGTTGTTTGGCGTTTGGCGGGGACTGTCATGCTGGAATGGACCCTTGAACTGTCATCCTGGAGCCGAAGGCGATAGGAGCCATAAAGGGCTTTTGTTTTTGCTCATCGCTCATTTTTCATCGTTGCCGCATTACATCCTTGGAAGACTGAGATCTTTGGTCTAAATATTACAAATACTTGAGTGCTTCTGGGATAAGAGCTGCCGCGTCCGCGCTGTCGCCGAGGACTTCGACTGCCTTGACGACGGCCTTTTCCGCAGCCGGGTCTTTGACGCCAAGCGTATGGAGGGCGAGTACTGCTTCGAGTTTAGCGCCCGTCAGGGCTCCGACGCTCGTGATTCCGCTCCCTTCGACATCGCCTAGTGATTGAAGCATGACGCCTGCTTTTTCCTTGAGCGTGAGCGTCATTTGCTCGCATGTCTTTTTGCCAAGTCCCTTGATTTTACTGAGCGCGGCCTTGTTTTCGCTAGCAATCATGTTCAGGAGGTCGGCCGGTGTCACTCCGCTCAAAATGCGTTGCGCCATCTTGGGACCGACTCCGTTTACGTCCAGAAGCATGAGAAACAAGTTTTTTTCGGTCGTGTCTGCAAAACCGAAAAGCGTCATGGAGTCTTCACGCACCACAAGGTTCGTGTGCAGTATGACTTCGGCCCCCTCGTCGGGGAGTTTTCCGGCGGTGTATGCAGAAATGTTGATGCCGTAACCAACTCCTGCACATTCCACAACGACAAATGTGGGTGTTTTCTGTACTAGAATGCCTCGGATTCGCTCGATCATAAATTCTCCAATGCACTTTTGTGCTACTGCACAAATATATACTAAATATATAGCTCTGTCAAGTCTTTTTGTCTTCTATTCATTTTTTTTGAGACGGCGAACGGGGACAGGTGTCTTTTTTACAATACTTTCGGTAATGTAGTGCTCTAATTTGCCGTTAAAAAGAAACTGGTTGCTTACAAGTCTTCGTTAATCTTATACTTTAGGTTACGACGAGCCTTTTTGTTGTTTTTTGTAATCTTGCTCAGATTTTCGCAGGTTTTCATGTTGTCGCAATATCCGCATGTCTTGTAGCCTTTTTCCATGGCGCACTTTCTAATGGGGCACATGGACTCGCAATAGACCGTTTTTACTCCGTCGATGCGACACCCGTCACAGTTGATCATTTCTGGCGTAATTTCGACTCCGTTAAGTTCGGACCATTCTTTTGCGACTTTTTTACGTAGCTCGTTGTCGTCATTGAGTGTGGCGATTCGAGCTTTGCAGTCCATGCAGTTTATTCCACAATAGGCTATGTAATCAGCGGGCTTGTCAGACAAGAATCCGAAAAACTGCCCTTTTACGAGCCAGCTTATGCCGAAGAATGTGAGCGCGATTGTTTCGACAACGAATATCTTTGCGTTGAAGTTGAATGGCATGATTAATAGGAATAGCGTACTGAACATGCCTATACCGCAAATTTTGTAAATGAGGTTTCTAATTCTTTTTTGCCTAGTGTTGCTTTCTCCGAGCGTGAAAAGGAATATGCTGTTGATGGCTAAAAGTAAAAAGAAAAGAACTGCTGCCGTGCAATGAATTTTGTCTGAAATGCCAACTGGCAGTTGGAAAAAACCTACAGAGCCGCTTGCGCTCGAACAGTCACAAGGAAATAGGACAATCATCAAGCCAAATATTCCCGATATGGTTGTTATAAGTTCATCTTTCCAATCGTATCCCTTGTAGCACATCAGAACGATGGCGGCTGTTGTTAAAACGCCCGCCATTGCAGGAGTCCAATAATATGTCGCCGAAATAGATAACGTTTTCCAGAAATCGCTGGGGATGTTTTCTGGCTGTGCTTTTGCAACGATTACAGCGCCGATTAAAGCAATCCAAGGTAGTACCATTCCTAAAAAACCAGCGAAATTTCGGATTCGTTTCAACCATTGCTCGTAACATTTCTTTGTTATTTTTATTTCGTCTTCGCTCAAGACTTCGTTTTTGTACATGAAAAATACCTGTATTTACTTTATTGTTGCTTTGTATCTTTTTTAATATAGCAAACTTTTGTCTGTGTCGATATCAAAAATTACAAAAAAAATGTATATGTTATTTGGTAAAATGGATAATCAAACATCAAGAATTGTGGAAATCTCTTTTTGGCTTTCCATGCATTTTGCAAAAAACTTGGAGATATTTATTTTCTTGAATGACTGCGAAAGTTTTTTTTTGGGGGGGGCGAAACTTTGCGAGGACCGGAAGGATATAAAAGGACCCAGACGGTCGCTAGACGGTCTGGGCGATTGTTTAACCGCAAATGTTGTCTCAAACTCGTGAATCGAGTTGCGTTGTTTGCTCACGGTTATTTGATGAATGCATTAAGCAACTTTTTTGCATCGTTGCCTGCGGCAAAACGGATTTGGCCTACGGTGCGGTATTCAAAGCCTACGAATTGCTGCAGATGCAGGGCTGCAAATTCATGGTCTTTGGAGTAGCAAAGTTCCAAACGGTAATTTCCGTTGGGACTTGTCTGTAAGCGTCCGTTTTGGGGGAGAACCTCGTCAATTTTGTTTGGCGGTGTGTCGAGAATTGTTTTGATTTTTTGCCCCTCGGCGGGGCTATATTCGAGACTGATTCCAACGACGGGGGAATTTGTCGGGGCGTAAGTCACTTTTGTCATGAATCCGAAAAATTTCTTTTCGGTCTTGATGTAAATTTGTTTGAAGAGATCGCCTGCCATCTCCATTTTAGAAATATTTTCCATTTTCTTTCTCCGACAGGGTAACGCCCACTGAATCTTTCCGTTTGGTGGAAATGAGCGGGAATCACCTGTTTGGTTAAATTGTGTGTTTCCCAGAGCCACGATATGGCGATCTGGAACCGTATTTTTTGCTTGCGCCGATTTTGTGGGTACAGAATTGTCTGACCTTGGCCGACGTAAGCTTGATGGAGTCCATTATTTGGAGAAAGTACTTGTTAACAGAGAATGCGTCTTAACGTGAAAACGTAATATTCTTTTGCTGTCTGGTATGTAAACTGTGCCGGGAATACGTTGTGCGAAAGAACGTGAAAAATCGCTCTTGAAATGGCGAACGTAGAAAAACGTTTGAAAATTCCGCCATCGCGTCCGCAAAATCCCTGAAAAAAGTTGCTCCGCAATGTCCGCGAAAGCGTCTGCTGTCCGGATCTGCGCGAAAGTAGAACTGCAGCTGCCGACGTTTCGTGGGAGAGGAATAACGGCTGGTCGGGAGCCGCGTTCATATCCGATGTGGCATCGGTCAGTTTGGCGGCTGACTTGAACTCGACATCATAATCGTAAACAAAAGTTCCCTCGACAACTGCTGCGATTATCGCAAATACAGCGGCTAGAATCATCGGAAGAATGTTTTGTTTAAAGAGTTTCATCGTAATTTAAAATAGCAAATACTTTAGCGAACAGAAAATCTATTGCTTGATAGCCTTGTTATTTCTGGTTCAATACCTCGTTGACGTAGTTTTTTCCGCCGTTTACTCTAGTTTACACTTGCGAACGTTAACAAAGCGACGATGATAAGGAATAAATTTCGTTTCAAAATTCAATACGCTTTGGGAACGCTTCTTTTCGCATGATACCCCACATTTTGTCGATGTAAGAAAGTGTATAGAACTGTTCGTAGTAATGGTAGTAAAATGCACCTTTCGTTGTGACGGAGTAAATTCCATTTTCTTTTGTCAGAAATCCCAATTTTTGCGCTAGCCATAATTCAAAGCCGTACATTTTTTTCAGCGACACGCCAAAGAAATTCTCGAATTTCTTTTCGTCCAGATGCATGCTGTAAAGCGTCCAGAAGAGGTAATACACCATCCGTTGCCGTGGCGTAAATCGGATAGTCAAGGATGTCGGCAATTCGTCGAGGTCGATCCGCTTGCAGTATTCTTCGACAGAGAACGTGTTTATCTTGAATTGTTTTTTAAACAGCGACGTGGCGGAACATCCGAATCCAATAAAATTGTCGCGAGTCATGGAAGAGTATTTTGCATCTGATTTGTTCGAAAATGTCCAAATGGAACTGCGATGGTAGCCTTTTTGATTAAAGTACGCCGTTACTTGGTCTAGCAAGTCTCTTTTTTGTTTTTTGTTCATTGCTTTCACTTTGCTTTTCGTGAAAGAGAAATCGATGAACGGGTAAATTGCCACATGGTTAGCACCGCTTGCGAATGCGGTATCTATGTCTGTCTTGATGTCTTCGTAGGTCTGGTCCGGAAGAGCAAATATAAAATCCATCGAAACGGTCTCGAATTCGACTGCTTGCAATGCTGATTTTAATTTTTTTGAATCAATGTTTTTTCGTCCGAGTAAGGCTTGGTATTTTTCTTGAAAAGATTGGATGCCTATGCTGATTTTTGTGATACCCGTCGCTTTGAGTATTTCTAGAGTTTCTACGTTGGCATTGTCCGGGTGCAACTCAACGCCGATTCCTTCTGTGATGATGAAATGTTCTTGAATAGCTTCGATGATTTCGCCGATTCTATCTGCGATTAAAGCTGGTGTGCCGCCGCCAAAATACAAACTGGTCGTTTCTTTTTTTTCATTGTATTGACTGCCGACTTTATGGATTTCTTTTATGAGAGCATCGATGTGTTTGTCGCATAGCACTTTGTTATAAACCGTTTTGCAGTATGGACAAAAGTTGCAGATGTTTTTGCAAAAAGGAATGTGAACATACAGACCGAGATGGTCGCATTCTTCAAAAGGTAGAACGCTGTCGTATTCGTTCTGGAAAAAAAATGGCTTGAAGGAACGGGTCAGCCACGATCTTGTAAAAGAGGTTATGAAACTCATGGAATTTTACTAGACGCTATACGTATTTGAGATAAGTTCTTAACGCTTCGAATGCGATTTTGAGGTTCCCTTTGAAAAGAAGCGTGTATTCTGCGACAAAGAAATAACCGCATTCATCGCAAAGTCCCGGCACGTCGATGCACCTTCCGCATACCGAAATCTTGCCGTTCTCGATGACTAGACATTGATGGCAAGGCGTCGGGAAGCTGTTGTTGACAAGATATGGAAGGGAGGCTTTCAGATTAAATATCGGAGCCCCTTCGTCCATCATCTGCAAGATGGTCTTGCTTATGGATTCCTTTTCTTCACGGGATAAGAATAAGTTTCGGGTGTCAGGGTACGGCGTGTGGAAATTGAACGAAACGGCCCTGACATGTTCCGTTTCTTTTGCAATCATGCAAACGTCTCGCACTGCGTCTTTGTTGATTTGGTTGATTGCCATGTAAAAGCAGATGTTATCTGATGTCGCATTTTTGACATTTTCCATGATGGTGTCGAACGTGTTGCCTCTGATGGCGTTGTGGCGTTCTCTGTCACCGTCAAGACTCAATAAAATTAAATCGGCTTCAGGCAGGTCAATCGGGAATGTTCCGTTTGTGACAACGTTTACAATCATGAACCCCATTTTCTTCGCTTCAATTACCAAATCCCGAACGGTTAAATCGCCGTCTCTCCATAAGAACGTCTCGCCGCCGCAGAAAAACAGAATTCGGACTCCCATATCGTATAAAGTCTGCATTTCTTTTTTGATTTGGGCGAAAGGATGCATGATTGCCGTAATGTTGTTTACGGAGCAATGCTTGCATTTCAGATTGCAACGGTCCGAGACGATGACGGTGCCGAGAATGGGGTCTTTTTTCTTGAAAAGAACCGTTTTTAGCCAAAATTTGGCGAAGTATAAAAATGACGATGTTTTCATGATTCACAAATTTTTTTTGTTATATGTCTTATTATATAAAATTTCGCAGAATAAAAACATGTTCTGCAAGGTCTTTTTTTTGCGTGTAAAATAAAGAACGGTAATAATTACTATATTCCCAGTATGGTTCGTAAATTTCTCCTCTGTTTTCACGATTTCAGTGTCTGGAATTACCAGGATGTAATCCCGGTTCTTGAAGAACTCAAGGAATTGGTGGGGGCTCCCTTTAGCGTTTTGGTGATTCCCGATACGGAGAATGCGCCGATGGAGACAATCGATGGTTTTCGTGCGGCTTTGGGGCGTTTAAAGTTGGAGGGGTTCGAACTTGCTCTGCATGGTTTCAAGCATAAGGCTGAGTTCAGCCAGGGGCGCAGTTATGCCGGGCTTATCGGGATGAACTTGACGTCTGGTGAAGCGGAGTTTGCGGGACTCAGTGAATACGAATCGTGTCGACTTTTGCAGGCGTCCCTCGGGGCGTGGAAAAAAATGTTTGCTGACGAAAATGGGGATGCGGAAATGCCAGTGGCCTTTGTGCCGCCGACGTGGTTTAGCAACAAGTTCTTGCCGGGACAGGTTCGTGCCGCAAAAATGTTGTACGAGGACCGCTTTTCGATGACGACTGTCAATGGAGTCCGTTATTCGTCCCCGGTGGCAAGTTTTGCGGGCATCCCGAAAGTGACGGAAAATGCAGCGTTTCTTTATGCAGAAGGAATCCTGAAATTCCCGTTTGGAGTGCCTCGTATTGCTGTCCATCCGGTTGATTTTCCTCGTTTGAACGGCAGAATACGCAATCTTGTTCGTCTTGCGCTTGGCTGCAACCGTCGCCTGGTATTTTATCGGGAACTCTAGATTTTTAAATTCCTGGAACGATGATTTCTTTAGTCGTCTTCCGTTTCATGTCATCGACAATTTGGACCGTCAGCACTTCGCCTGCTTCGGGGAGCGCGCTCCCGAGGACGATGATTTCGCGGGGTTCGGAGTCGTACTCTGCGGCAATCCACTTGTTTCCATATTTGACGGTGATGGCATTCCCGTCCGGAATCCCTGCGTATTTGGAATAAATTGGAATTTTGAGGGCGAGCTTAAGTTCGCCTCCGAAGAACGATTCGGACAAGTAGGGGAGTCCAATTGTAATTCCTTCGTTGTCAGAGATGCTTGCAATGTCCCTGAGTTCGTTTGTCGTGGCGCACCGGCTCTTGGTGCCGGTTTGCTTGTCGAAATAGAACCATCTGCGCGTCGTTTCGCCGAGCCAGTAAAGCGGGGCGGGATTGTTCGGGTTTTCGATGCAGACGTTCCACTTGCCGTAGAACTGCATGCCTTTCGGATGAAATTCGAAAAAGTTGACGCTGTCGGTCTGGTTGCGCGTGACGGCGAGGACTCGGAGGGATGTGTCGCCTACGGCAGGAATGCCCGAAATTTTTTGCGATATTTTCACGTCGCCGATTTGTGTGTGCCAGTTGATGCTGTTCTTGTACTTGCCGTAAGGGAATAACGCTATCAGTTCGTTCACGCTACGGCCTGTACCTGTTGCTTGTGCGCTCGCACTGTATCGGATAAATTTTGTTTCGGGGAATGTCTCGACGATTTTTCCGATGGGAGTCGGTTTGCTATGGTCGAATATCTTGCAGAGGTCCCCGTTGACGGTACGTTCATTCTGGTCGAGCGCTTCGAATTTGTAGCCGGACTCGCAGCGGTAAAGATCGAGCATGCTCTTGCTGAGGAACGTATATAAAGGTGTGTTTTGGTTCTGCGTGAGCGTTATCTTCCCGTTGTTCTTGCACGATCTATGGAAACTGAACTGGCGTTTGGTGATGTGCCCGCTAAAGTCTTCGATTTCGATTCGATATGAGGAAATGGGGCCGAGTTTCGCATTGATGTAGTGCCAGTCGCCGGCGGTGTCCGCTTCTTCGGCCCAAAGCAATTCGTTGCGGATGTCTATCATTTTTTTATAGCTGAGCTCATCCATTACCTTGCTGTAAATCTTGTCGTTGTAACGCCACACTTCCAGTCGGCGGATGGCCATCGGATTTTCTTTGGGAAGTCGGCTATAGTCTGCAATTTTTATGGCCATGGACAAGTTAAATTCATTCTTGACGGGGGTCTCGACGCAACCTTCGCGTAATGCTTCGTCGGTCGTGAGGGCTATATCGTTCCCTTGCCATACGGCAATACCGAAAATTTGTGGTGCTATGGTGTCGAGGCACTTGACGCCAGCATGGCATGGAGATATGATATCGTCCTTGGTCCGGCGGATTTCGAGGTGCAGGTGCGGGTTTCCGATACCCGTGCTTCCTGCGAACGTGAGCGTGTCGCCTTTACGGAAACGCACATTTGGCTTGATGGTGACGTCGTTACTCTTGGTGGCGTACTGTTTTTGGCTCACGAGTTTGTCTATGGCAGGCGTAAAACTGCTTTGATGGGCGAACACCCAGGTTTTTCCGCTTTTCCCTTCGAAGAACATTACTTTACCATAGCCGAAGGGCGAAACCTGGATTTCTTTGATGTATCCGTTTTCGGGAGCGAATATGGGCCAGCCTTCTTCCATTTGCGTGGAGTAGTCGATGCCGGCGTGGTAGCGAGTGCCTCGGTTCTCTCCAAACGAAGATGTCAAGTAGGCGTCACGCTGGAATGGATCGTACGAAAACGGTTCCACATATGATTCGGAAACTAGCTCGGCTGGCGGTGCGGTCCTTTCGGAGAAGTCTGTATTGTTGACTTTCGCGCCTCTCTGTGCTGCGATGCAGTCTTCATAGGCGAACGCATCCATTTGAGATGCATCGCAGACGGTGTCCGTGCCTGTGCCGGCATAGCAAAAAACGCTCCCGGCAATAATTATAAATGAAGAAAATTTTTTGAGCCTGTCCATAACGCTAAATAAAATACAAAATTATTATTTTATAGTCATATAACTATTTTGGAAAAATGCATTTTTTTTGCGAATGCTTCCCTGAAAAAGTTAGAAGCCCTTGGTGTTTTCGCATGTTATCGAGAATGAAATCGTGCAAGTGTATTATATGCTGCGTTGAGGCTTGCGAGTCGTGCGTTAACCAGGGAAATAAAAAAAGACTCGCTTCAAGCGAGTCTTTTTAGTGGAGCTAAGGAGAGTCGAACTCCTGACCTCCTGCATGCCATGCAGGCGCTCTACCAACTGAGCTATAACCCCAAGGACGCGCACAAATATAGAATGAAATGCTGTACGTGTCAAGGGAACATTTTGAAAAAAATGAAATTTTTTTCAAAATGGGTTTGGGGTCGCACCCATAGGTCGCTTTGAGGTTTGGGCTCGGTTCCATGAAGGGAACCTTTGAGATTTTTTTATGGAGTGTCGCTCAAAGGTGCGTAGCACCGACCTCATAGCCCAAAGCCTTGCTGTAGCAAGGCGACCCCAGTGCCCTTATGCCTTCTCAATCGTGACGCTTTCGATAATCACGTCATCGTAAGGACGGTCCATGCGGTCGGTATCGACGCCTGCGATTTCGTCGAGCACTTCGAAACCTTCGTAGAGTTGTCCGAAAACGGAGTAGCCGTCAGCCGGGCCCGGGCCGCACTGGTCGTGGTCCAAGAAATGCACGTTGTTGCCGTGGACGATGAAGAACTGGCTGCCGATGCTGTGCGGCATGGCGGTCTTTGCCCAGCTGAGGGCGCCGCGGACGTGGGTGAGGCGGCTGTCGTACTTGTCGCCGATGGTGGAACCCGGTCCCTGTGCTGCGTGACCGCCGGTGCCGTTTCTGCGGGTGAAGTCTCCGCCTTGGATCATGAAGTCCTTGATGATGCGGTGGAACGGGGCGCCGTCGTATTTGCCTTGCTTGGCAAGATCGATGAAGTTCGTGGCGCATTCACCGACGAGTTCTTCGAAAAGACGGAGTTTCATGGTGCCGTGGTTCGTTTTCATGATGGCGATGGTTTCGCCTGCCTGCGGTTTGTCGAGCTGATTAAAAGCCATTTGGGGACTCCTGTAGATGTGAGGTATGGGGTCGCTACGCTCTGGGCTATGGGCAAAAAATAGTTCTTGCGGCTTTAGAACATAGCATAATGTTTTGCTTATATATATAAAAAAAAGGTGTATTTTATGAGTTCCAAAAGAAAAAAGCCCCCAAAATAATCTAACTTCTACTAAAAAATACCTCAAAACGAGCGGCGCGAGTGACCTCATACCTCAGAGGGAGCGAAGCGACCGACCTGATACCTATATGAACGATAACTGCAAAAAAGTAAGCGAACTTTTAACGGCGCAGACGATGGAATTTGCGCTGGATGAAATGGCGGCGAAGATTGCGAAGATGCACCCGTCCGCTGACAATATGATCGTGCTTGGCATGGCTAGCCGCGGCATTCCGCTCGCTAAAAAGCTCACCGAGCGCCTGACCCAGAAATTTGGCAAGCCCATCGAAATGGGAAGTCTCGATGCCACGTACTACCGTGACGATTTCCACTACCGCAAAAAGGTGGCGACCGAGATGCGTTTTACCGAAATGCCTGCTTCGGTGGAAGGTAAAACCGTAATTCTCGTAGATGACGTGCTCTATACGGGCCGATCCTCGCTTGCCGCCATGCGGGCCATCTTGGATCTTGGCCGTCCGGCGGCCATCCGCCTTTGCGTTCTTGTCGATCGCGGGCACCGCGAACTTCCGATTGCCCCGGATTGTGTCGGGCTGACGGTCGAAACGGCCAAGAATCAGGAAGTCCGTGTGCTGATCGACCCGATTGACAAAGAAAATTCCGTTTATCTCGTAGAAGTGGAGGCGTAAAGTGAGCGCTTTGGAAATTAAACACTTGTTTGGACTCCGTGGAGTGTCCAAGCATGATATTCGCCTGATTTTGGACCATGCGAAACAGTTCCGCGAAATTCTCGAACGTCCGGTCAAGAAGGTGCCGAGCCTCCGTGGCATGACTGTCGTGAACTTGTTCTTCGAAAACAGCACGCGCACGCGCACTAGCTTTGAACTCGCCGAAAAGCGACTCTCCGCCGACACGGTGAACTTTGCAAGTTCGAATTCGAGCGTCAAGAAGGGCGAAACGCTCGTCGATACGCTCAGGAACATCGAGGCGATGAAGATTGACATCGTGGTCGTCCGTCATAAGGGGACCGGCGTACCGAAGTTCCTTGCGGACAACAGTAACGCGATTATCGTGAATGCGGGCGACGGCGCCCACGAGCATCCGACCCAGGCGCTCCTCGACATGCTGACGGTCGAAGAAAAACTCGGAACGCTCGAAGGCAAAAATGTTACAATCATTGGCGATATCCGCCACAGCCGCGTGGCCCGCAGTAATCTCTGGGGCATGACGACTATGGGTGCCCATGTGACGCTTTGCGGACCATCGACGCTTGTCCCGCGCAACACGGACCTCATGAACCACGTGACGTGGGAGCCGGATGTGAAGAAGGCTGTCGCGAACGCCGATGCCATTATCGCTCTTCGTTTGCAGAAGGAACGCATGGACGACGCACTCCTTCCGAGCATGCGCGAATACCGCAACACGTTCGGCATTACGCAGGAACTTTTGGACTGCGCTAAGGACAAGGTCATCATCATGCATCCGGGTCCAATCAATCGCGGCGTGGAACTCGATTCCGACATCGCCGACGGTGAACATTCTGTTATTCTTGATCAGGTGACCAATGGTGTTGCCGTTCGTATGGCCGTTCTCTTCCTTTTGGCTGGAGGTCGCAACAATGAAAATGCGTAAACCTTGTAAGGGTCGTCTTGTGAATGTCGTTCTGAAAAATGCAAAGCGCTGGAACGGCAAGTCTTTTGAACTAGAGCGTGATGCTCGCCTCAATGCATGCGATGGCGCAGAAACGGTTGAATTTGACTGCAATGGCGCTCTTGTGATGCCTGCACTCTTCGGCCTTGGCCTTGACTTTATGGAACCGCTTCGCGATGACGTCTATACGTTTGCAGACGGCTTTGAAGCCATGCGCAAGGGTGGCTTCTATGGCGGCCTTTACGAAAGTGCGGCAAACCCGATTGACGATGCGGATAAGTTTACAGCGATGGTCAACCGCTTCAAGACGGAAGAACTCGGCGGCAAGGACTTTGAAATAAAGTTCCTCGGTGCTTATAGCAAGGGTTTCGGGACGGATGGTTTGGCTGAAATGGTCGAACTGGCTGAGGCGGGTGTTGGTGGTTTTGGCGACGGTAACGCCGCGATTCCGCATTCCAGGTTCCTTCGCTTGGCGATGGAGTATGGCAAGATGACGGGCAAACGCTTCTTCTTCCAGCCGATGGACAGGACGCTCCGCCATAGCGGCTGCGTTCACGAAGGCGCTTATTCCGACATGCTCGGTATGAAGGGCATTCCGCGTATTGCGGAAACGATTGCCGCTTATACGATTCTTGAAACGGCGAGATTCTTGCAAGTGCCAGTGCATCTCAAACAAGTGACATGCGGCGAAACGCTGGATCTTGTCTGTCGTGCGCGCAAGGCGGGAATCGATGTCACGTGCGACGTAGGACTCTACCATTTGCTGTTGGACGATTCCTGCCTCGAAACGTTAGATTCTGCTTACCATATTCTTCCGCCGATCCGTTCGGCGGCGGACCGCGAGGCCCTGTGGCAGGGCGTCGAGGACGGAACGGTGAACGCTATCAGCGTAAGCCATACGCCGGTGCTCCGTCAGGATACGGTCGTGAATTTCGAGGATTCTGTGCCGGGCGCACTTTCTCTGGAAGTCGCACTTCCTGCAATTTGGAATAAACTTGTGGAACGTGTGGGCGAGGCTCGTGCCATCGAACTTCTCTCGACCGCTCCGGCTCACCTTGCGGGTGCAGACTCTGCTCATGACAACGTTGTCGTATTTGCTCCAGATAGACCGCACGTGGTCGTCGAGAGCGATTTTGCCGGTCATGTCTGCAATTCTCCGCTTATGGGGAAGGAACTGCCGTCGTCCATTCTTGCCACTTACATCAACGGTGTCTGGACGGCTCTCTAGTCAGGTAAGTGCCGATGTCTAGCGTGCTTCATGAAGTCTGGAAATTGTTCCAGTATTATATACTTCCGGTTCTTCCGTTGCTGGCTCTTGTGCTGATTGAAATTCAGCTGATGTACTACCGTCGCGAAAACGAAGTGATGTTTGGTACAGATGCCTTTAACGAAAAAATCAAGGCGTTCGAGTTTACGCCCAAGGAAGTGCGCACTTTGGAAAAATTGGTACGAACGTCCAAGTTCGAGAACAAGGATGCCGTGCTGAATTCTTCTGGACTTTTTGAAGCGGCTGTCGATGAGTTTTACCGTATTCGTAATGTGCTTTCCGTCCGTGACGAAACGCTCGAGGCGGTAGCGTCCCTCAGACGCAAGATGGACTTCACGGGCTCCAACCCGCTGACGATGGTTTGCTCGACAAGGCAGTTCAACGTGGGCGACCGTGTTGATTTGGTGTTCGAGGACCATGGGGTCCTGAAGCGTTCCGTCATTGTCGATCGTTCCGAAAAATCCTGGAGCGTTTCCATTGATGCTTCTGGCCTGATGGTAAAGACTTTGGTGGGAATGCGCGTGCTTGTCCGCTGGACCCGCATGAACGACGCCGTCTATTCGGTTAGGCTCCCGGTACTTTCGGCAACTTCCGAAAAGATTATTTTCAACCATAGCGAAAAATTGGACAAGGAACAGCTGCGTAAGTGGGTTCGTGCTCTTGTCGATTTCCCTGTGGAGGCCCGGTTCAAGGATGGAAAGACGTGTTCGGGCATGCTTTATGACCTTTCGGCTGGTGGTATTTTGCTTGGACTCCCGGAAGACTGCAAGTCGGATCAGCAGTTTTCCATCACTTTTGAGCTTCCGACGTTTGGTGTACAGAATGTGGATGTGAAGGTCCTGAACAATTTAGGGCACCGTAACCCAAAATTTCCACAATATTATTCAATTTCTGCCGTTTTTACGGGGGCATATGCGTGGACTCAGGAGCGCGTATTGCAATATATATTTGAGGTAAATCACAAAAACAAGCCCTCAAAGGTAAAAAAAATGCCCGAAAAAGCCCCTACGGCTTAAATTTCGATGATTTGGTGATTTTTTTCGCTTGACATTCGATGTTTATAAAAGTAGAATTTACATAGTATTGTTTCCTATCGGAGTATAATTTTGGCTTTAGGTTTAATTGCTAGAATTCGCGGAGAGCGTGAAACAGTTGGCATTGATGTGGGCCATTACAGCATTAAGTATGTAAAGGTCTATCATGACGCGAACGGAAAAAGGATTGTACGCGAAGTTGATTTGGAACCCGTGCCTGCGGGCTCCATCATCAATGGTCTCATTCAGAGGCGTGAATCCGATGATATGGCTCTCGAAAAAGGTGCGAAAAAAGAGAAGGACGGCTTCGACATGCTTGGCGAGGCTTTCTCCAAGTTAATGCTTCGGCATCCGATTGACGAAAATGTGGATGTTGTGGCTTCAGTGAACTGCGGTGCCGGAGAGGGGGGCGTGCTAGTCGATCGCCTTTCGATCAAGGTCCCGAAGAATGGCAACGAAGATGCCATTATCGTTCAGACTGCTCAGTCCCGTCCGCCGTTCGATGACCAGGACAACGTCCTCGACTATGAAGTTGTCTCTCATGAAGGCGATGAAGTCAAGGTAAATGTGGTCGCTGCGAAAAGCGCTATGCTCGAATCCTGGGCGCAGTTCTTTACGCGCAAGGGCATACGACTTTCGGCGCTGGATGTCGATATTTTCGGCTTGCTGAATTCGTTTGTCATGACTGCTTCGGAAGAAGACCGCAAAAAGACGACCGCCATATTCAATATTGGCGACAACAAGATGAGCGTAGGCTTTATTCAGGATGGTGCGTTCCATTCGGTGCGTTCCATGAATGGCGGTTCGCTGAACGTTATTATAAACAAACTTACGTCCAGCCTTGACGTGCCTGCTGAAAAATGCCATGAAATGTTCGAAAAGAATGACTTGAAGGTCATCGAGGGGGTTGCTATTTCCGTTCTCGAAGATGCCATGCAGGTTGCCTTTGAAGAACTGATGTCGCAGATAACGTTCGGTATCCGCTATTTCTCTTCTGCCGAAGACGCTCGCCCGCTCGAAAGAATTTTGATCGGTGGTGGCGGTGCCGCGGTTCCTGGACTTTTGGACTACATTGCCGAAAAGACCGGAATCGAGACGGATACGGTGAATCCCTTCCGCTCCGTGGAATGCGATTCCAGCGTTGTCGGTAAGGATGGCATATCTATTGCCTTGTCTAACATTTACGCCCCGGCTTTGGGACTTGCAATGAGGAAGTTCTAATGGCTACGAAGAATAGTAAAAGCTCCAAGAAGGCGCTCGCGATTACCATCAACCTTTTGCCTGGCGAACATCGCAAAAAGCAAACGGATTTGACATGGGTGACCGACCGACGCATTGTCTGGCCGACGGTCATATTTATTGTCGCTGTGTTCTGTGCTGTGTTTGTTTATGCATACACCGTGGAAACCATTTCCAGTTTGGAAGCGGAACTCCAGTCCGTGCGTGCAGCTGTCGATCGTGAACGCCCGTTGCTTGTGAAGATAAGTGAACTTGAGAAAAATCAGGCCGTTATCAATACGAAGATCAATGCGCTCAAGTCCATCCAAATTAACAAAAAACGCTGGGTGGTGCTGTTCGAAAATATTTCTTCTGTACTTCCGCCGAACATGTGGCTTACGAGTGTTGGGCAGGTGAGCGAGTTCAACCTCGAAATGAAGGGGACCACATTTGACTTTTCCGAAGTGGCGGAATACATGGTCAAGCTCGAAAAACAGGTTAGCGTCGATAAGGTCTCGTTGGTTACAATATCTACGATGAAGGTCGATGGCGACGAGGCTTACAGCTTTACACTCAAGGTCGTGCTCAAGCGTGACTTTGGAGAGGAGGGTTGATCATGGGTAACCTCAATGTCGATTTGAAAGACAAGAAGAATGTCTATGCGATTGTCATGACATTCATTATCCTGTTGCTCGCCTATTGCGTCTATACGTACGTGTGGGATCCGTTTGTTGCCGAGGAACAGAATTTGCAGACCCAGTTGACATCTGCGCAGAACGAACTCAAGAAGATTGAGTCCAAGAGACACCGCGTTGCGGAACTCGAAATGCAGCTTGCCCAGGCCGAAAAGGATTTCCAGAAACTGAAGGAAATGTTCCCGGAAGAAGAAAAGGTGCCGATGCGCTTGCAGGACCTCTATTCCGTGCTCCGCAGTTCTGGTGTGCAAATCCAGAAGTTCAATCCGGAAGGTCGTTCCGAAAGGGAACACTATATCGAGAATCGTTATTCCATTGCGGTCAATTCGGGATACCACATGCTCGGTTACCTGTTCGCGGAAATTGCGAACTTCAACTACCCGACGGCCATTACGAACTTGAAGCTTTCGCGCTACTCGGGCATCGCTGCCGAAGTGCAGAAGGCTGAAACTCACGGTTGGACGCCGATTACCATGTCGGTGAACTTCAACTTGACCACTTATACATCCAAGAAGGTTGGCAAATAATGAAATGCAAGTTCCTTCTTATGCTGTTATCTAGTGCCGTGGCCTTGCAGGCCGCGCTGATTAAGGATGTCCGTCTTGATTGTGGCGCCAAGGATTGCCAGATGGTTTTCCAGTTTGCTTCCGACAAGAATTTGCCGACGTTCTTCCAAAAATACGATGACGCCTCGAAAAAATTGACGGTCGGTTTCTCCGAATCGGATTTTGCCCTTGGCGTCGGAAATTTCGATGTCGATCAGTCCGCTTCGCTGGTACGTTCCATGAGGGTTTTCAAGGAACCGTACCGTGGCATGAATTTCTTGAAGATTGAAATGCAGGTGGGCCCGTCCATTACGACTGACAAGAACGCCATAGCGCTCGATAAGTCGAACTTCCTCCTGAAATTCGGGACAAAGAATGGCAAGTCCTGGGTGCTTTCTAAGTTGTTTGCAAACAAGAAGGCTGCTGCCGAGAAGGCTCTTCGCGAAGAGGAAAAACGCCTCGCCGCCGAACGCAAGGCTGCCGAAAAGCAGGCCTTGTTAGACCGCAAGGCCGCCGAAAAAGCCGCCCGCGAAGAGGCCAAGCGTCTCGCTGTCGAACGCAAGGCTTTCAAGCAGAACAATTTCTCGAATGCTCCTGCGGCGTCGGCCCTTTTGCCCGGCCTGAAGGAAATGACTGTGCTCATCGGTTCCGGCATGGAACAGTTCCGCCTGGTGGCCGATACGCGTTTGAGTATAGATAAAGTTTCCAGCGTGAGCGGTGCCTACGTGATTACCGTTTCCATGCCTGGCCCCCAGAAGTCCCCGGTATTCAAGGTGAGCGCTGGCTCGCTCGTGAAGTCCGTGTCCTGGGATGTCAACGGTCTCAATATCCAGCTTGCTGTGGGAGCGAAGCCTGTCATTTTGGTGCAGGAAGGCGCCCTCATCTTGCAGACTGCCGAAAATGCAATCCGCCGCGACGGGTTTATCTTCTGGAGCGCACGCCCGAACGGAATCTATGTGCGCGACTGGATGAAGTCCCCGGAACGGGCTCCCGAGTTCTCTGACTTTGTCAAGAGTTACGAGAAGGACAGTAAAAAGCTTGTTTCCAGCGCACAGACGTTCCACTTGCGCCCCGTCGTGCGCGAACTCATCGTCGTTGCGGACGAAACGGAATTCTATGCGGCTCCGAGCGAAAAAGCTCAGGTCATGCAACGTGTTGTTTTTGGCGATCGTCTCGTGAACATGGACTTGAACGGACTCTACCGCAAAGTGCAGGTGGGTAACAAGATTGGCTATGTCAACAGGCGTGCCGTCAGTTTCTCCGATGAACTTTCTGCTGTGCAGATGGAACGCCTCAAGAAAGTCGATCAGGAACGCGGCGAAAAGCTGACGCAGGGCATGAAGCCTATCGGAAGCGCGCTTGACGAACTTTACGAAGACCGCGTGACCTACAGTTCTTTCGGTCGTCGTGACCCGTTTGTTGAAATCAAGGGCTTGGTCGAAGAAGGTATCAACATCGACCAGGTTGAATTGGTGGGTATCATTTGGGAAGCCGAGGAGCCGGTGGCCATCCTCGTTGAAACCAAAAATCCGGGCGTGTCTTACACCGTCAAGGAAGGCGATAAGATCATGAACGGAAAAGTTCTTAAAATCACACAAACTGATGTGCTCTTCTTGATTCAAGAATTCGGGGTGAGCCGTCGCTACTCTATGGGTCTTCCCGATAAATTTGGGGGTCAAAAGTGAAAAAGCTGACTAAAATTCTGACGGTTCTTATTATGGTGGCAAGCCTTGCTACCGTGTGGGCGGCTCCTGCCGAGGGTTCTGTTGCCCCGAATAAGAAGTTGTATGACTTTAACTTCGTCAACATGGATTACGAGGCCGTCTTCCGCTCCGTGTCGGTGATTGCCGGCGTGGATATATTGATTGCTCCCGATGTCAAGGGTAAGATTAGCTTGCATGTTACAAAGAAGACCTGGCAAGAAACGCTGGACATTATTTGTAACATGAATGACCTCACGTGGGTGATTCAGGACAAGTACATTGCCATCCAGCGCTTGAGTACTTACCAGGCCAAGCAGAAGAAAATTGCAGACGAAGAGAATATGGCGGAACAGACGGCTCCGCTTGTCCGTAAGAACTTCCAGGTGCATCACGCCAAGGCCGATGAACTTGTCAAGGTGCTCGAAAACATGAAGTCGAACCGCGGCAAGATTTCTGTCGTAGAACGTACGAACTCCATTATCGTGTATGATACGGAAAGCAGAATCGAGCAGATGGGGAACGCCCTTACCGAACTTGACGTAGAAACGCTCCAAATCATGATTACTGCAAAACTCGTGGTCGTGAACAGCGAACTTGCCCGCGAACTCGGCGTCGATTGGACGGCTGCGGTGGGTACCGCCACGCTGACTCCGGGAATGGCTTCTGCCGGGACTGGGGCTACGGCGGGCTCCAGCAGAATCAGCGGCGCTATCCGCTCCTTCCCGAACGGAAAGGGAACTTCTCCGGCGGTGGGCAACGCAAGTACAGCCATTACGGCAAGCCTCCTCGACAACAATCTCCAGATTGCAATTTCGAACTTGATGGGTGATGCTTCGACCGAAGTGCTCGCCTCTCCGCAGGTTTCCACGCTCGACAACACCGAAGCTCGCGTGTTCATGGGTGACCAGGTCTCAATCCGCGTGATTGACGATAGCGGTGAATCTTCGACCAAGATGGTGGAAACCGGTATCAAGCTCACTGTGACTCCGCATGTCACGGGCGACAACCGCATCTTGCTTGACCTTTATCCGCAGAACAACTCTTACGGCTATGACGAAAAGGGCGAAATCGTGATTTCGACTCAGGAAGCAAAGACCAAGGTCGTCGTGGCTGACGGCGAAACGGTCGTGATTGGCGGCCTTACCCGTAACGAGAACACGGAAAGCGAAAGCGGCATTCCGTTCCTCAAGGACATTCCGCTTCTCGGAAACCTCTTCAAATACACGCGTAAGTCCATCACGAAGAAGGATCTCGTGATTTTCGTGACGCCGAGAATTATCCGCAATTACGTCGGCAACATTCCTATATCCGAGAAGTCCGAAGAAACTTCTAGTGTCGCCGCCCCGGAACTCAAGCCGGTCGAAGAAGCTCCGGCTGCAGCACCGGGCGAGACCCCTGAAGCTCCGGTCCCGGAAAACACGCACGACGACAGTTGGAATCAGTAAATTCTTTGCCGGACTCAACGTCCGGCATTTGCTTTTGAGAATGTGAAAACCCTGGCTTGGCTGATGTGAACCCCGAAAGTTGGACACAACTTTCGGGGTTTTCATGTATATGAACTGAACCCCAAAAGTTGGATGGTTTAAAGTTGGGATGAAACATCATAATGAGTCCGGTATTGTGCCGGGCTCATTTCTTTTAGAGGCTGGTTGAACGTCTTTTTGCGAAAACTCGCGAATTTTGGCCGCGCAAAGGTGGCTTTTTGCGAAAAAGTGATACCAAAAATCAAAAAATTGGTGCCTTGGTATCATTTTTTATGAATAAATTAAACGTTTTGGGGAGGAAATGTAGGGTTTTCGGGTAGGGTGTGATACCAAATGGAATAAAAATTCGTGTTTGGTAGCATAAAATTGATTCGTTTCTGCAAAAGTATGATAGACAAAGTAAAAAATATGATACCAAATCAGCAAAAAAAAGAAATTTGGTAGCATAAAATCGTAAAAAATGCAAAAATTCTGTGCGAACGTGCATGACAGCGCGGATTTACTGCACGACAATTAAGCTTGCCGCACGACGATTGAGCTTACTGGACTATGGTTGGGCTTACCGCACGACGAGGGCAGCGAGGGCGAGTTCCTGGCTCATGCGGGTGGGGCACTTGCCGCTTTTCATTTCGTAGTTGAGGTCGGCGAGGCGGCGCAGCACGCGAATCAATAGCGGCTTACGCCAGCGGCGGCAGCATTCGGCGGCTTGGCCTTTCTTGACGAACATGTAGTAGTTCTTGCCGATTTTCTTGGCCGCTTCTTCGGGCGAGACGCCCTTGGCGGTAAGCGAGGCGTAGTTCAAG
>JAEEGK010001835.1_pt1 | contig 53167 bp, 27 predicted proteins | sample 8958771 | NCBI WGS metagenome assembly JAEEGK01 (sample SAMN16246547, study PRJNA631951) | gut metagenome | biome: gut microbiome; feature: rumen; material: SC-attached | host: Bos | place: Iran: Karaj | collected 2018-10 | reverse complement strand
CGACAGAAATATCAAGCCCTCGACGGAGACGACGTTCCCGTGGAGTTTCACCCCAAGATACGAGACGTAGAGGCTTGCATGGAGACCACTCGCATGGCGGTGGAATTGGCCATCGAGACTGGTGCCCAACTGCATGTGTGCCACCTCACTACGCAAGAGGAGTTGGATTACATCACCCACTTGAAAGCACAATCGCACCTCGACAACATCACGATGGAGGTCACCCCTGCCCACCTGTGGTTCTCGCAAGAGGATTATAAACAATTGGGTACCCGCATCAAATGCAATCCCGCCATCAAGCGCATGCAGGACCGCGATGCCTTACGTCGAGGACTACAACATGACCTCTTCAGCATCGGCACCGACCATGCTCCCCACCTATTGAGTGACAAGCAAGGTGGTGCGTTGCGGGCTGCCTCGGGTATGCCGAGCATCCAATTCAGTTTGTTGACTGTCTTGGAGTTAGCCCATCAAGGGCACCTCACCTTGCCCCGTGTGGTCGAACTGATGAGCACCAACCCTGCCCGCCGTTTCGGACTCACCGACCGTGGCGAGATTGCCGTCGGAAAACGCGCCGACCTGGTATTGGTTGACCCTCAGCAACAGACTATGGTCACCCGCGACATCATCCTGAGCAAATGCGGTTGGAGTCCGTTTGAGGGAACCACGTTCCACCACAAGATTGTGGGAACGTGGGTAAATGGTACCCCTCTCTAACTCCCCCGAGAGGGAGAACTTAGTTTTCAATAGTGGATTGACAAATAAATATAACTGAAACAAGCCCCGCCTCTCGGGGTTCTCGCAGCATCAAGGAGATTTTTCCGCTGGGGGAATGCCCCTCCCCTCGGTGTCCTCGCAGCGATTAGGAGGGGTGATAACCCTCCAGCGAGAAGAAGAGACTTTAGTCGAAGGAAAACGAGAGGGGGTCTCCATAATTTTTTATGTACGAAGCAAAACTCATTGATATAGAAGCCGTTGTCAAGGCAAAACTGCCAAAGCACTATCCCAAGGTGCCAAAGTGGGTGTTCCGTTTTGCGGAGTGGTTGATATGCCAAAAGGAGATGAACCACGTCATCACCACCCTCCGCGACAAAGAGGGACCCGACTTTGCACAAGGCATGTGTGACATGCTCAACGTGAAATACGAGGTGAAGGGATTGGAGAATATCCCAGATTCAGGACGATTCATCTTTGTCTCCAACCACCCGTTGGGCGCCTTCGACGGTATATCGTATATCAATATCCTGGGACATAAATACCCGAAGTTCAAGGTCATCGTCAACGACATGCTGATGTATATCGTGGCACTGCAACCCAACTTCCTGCCCGTCAACACCTTGGGCCGACAGAAGCGCAGTGACATGGAGGCCATCGAAGCAGCCTACAACGACCCCGAGATGCAACTGCTCTCCTTCCCTGCTGGATTCTGTAGCCGATTCATCGGTGGCAAGATTCAGGACATCGAATGGAAGAAATCGGTCATCACGCAGGCCATCGAGAGTCAGCGAGACATCATCCCCATGCACTTTGAGGGTCGGAACTCGGTATTCTTCTACGGACTGGAGTGGTTCCGCCGCGTATTGGGCATGAAGTTCAACATCGGCCTCATCCTCTTGCCCCGCCAGATGATGAAGACCGCCAAAAACAAGACGTTCCGCATCCGCATCGGTCAACCCATCCCCTGGCAAACTTTCACCGACAAGTCCAAGACTGCTCAGGAATGGGCACAATGGCTTCGAACAACGTGCGTTGTTTAATTGAAAAGTGAAAATTGAAAATTGAAAAATGCCTTCCACTTCGTCATTCTTCAATAATCTTCTCGAATTCTCTAATTCTTGAGTTTTTCTTGAGCTATTCTTGAGATTTTCTTGATTTTTTCTTTATAGATTCTTATGGAACAAATCATCGCTCCTATTGACAGAGCCCTTTTGCAAGAAGAATTAAAAAACAAAGCCAAACTGTTACGTCGCTCGCGCAAGGGCGGCACAGAACTATATGTCTTCACCGCAGCGCAGTGTCCGAACCTGATGAAAGAGGTGGGACGACTTCGTGAAGAGGCATTCCGCGAGGCAGGTGGCGGAACAGGTCTCTCGATGGACATCGATTATTTCGACACGATGGATAATCCCTACTGGCAGTTGATCGACTGGGATCCAGCCACTAACGCCATTCTGGGTGGCTACCGTTACATCTTTGGACCGAACATCCAATTGGACGAAAAGGGGCAGCCCATATTGGCTACCTCGCACATGTTCCATTTCTCCGACAAGTTCATCCAGGAGTATCTGCCCAACATGCTTGAACTGGGACGTTCGTTCGTGGTGGTCGATCACCAGTCCTCGCGTGCCGGAGCCAAGAGTCTCTTCACTCTTGACAACCTCTGGGATGGTTTGGGTGCCTTGGCAGTGGCTTTGCCCAATTGCAAGTACTACTATGGTAAGTTCACCATGTACCCCAGCTATCCGACACAGGGTCGAAACATGATACTCTATTTCTTGCAGAAGTATTTCCCCGACAACGACGAGTTGGTACGTCCCTATAGTCCACTTCAGACCAACACCGACATCCAGGCCATGCAAGAACTCTTCCCCAACAAAGAATTCAAGGAAGACTACAAGATCCTGAACTCGGAGTGCCGCAAGCTAGGTTACAACATTCCTCCGTTGGTCAATGCTTATATGTGTCTGAGTCCCACCATGAAGACCTTCGGCACCGCCATCAACGACGAGTTCGGTGACGTCGAGGAGTCGGGCATCCTCATCACCATTGCCGACATCTGGGCCGACAAGCACCAGCGCTACATCGAGAGCTACATCGACGAGGTCAATAAGATAGCCGACATCCTGCACATTGTGCAATAATGCTGAGAGAGTGCCCCCCTCCGACTCCCCCGAGGGGGAGGGATAGCCCCACACGAGTCGATTCTATCAAAATTAGAATAATCAGGTTCACAATGGACAAAACTCTCCCCCTCGGGGTCCTCGCAGCATAAAGGAGGGTTAATAACCCTCTGCGAGAAGACGGAGGGGGGTCGAAGCCTTCATGCTTTCAAATCAGTCCTTGCTCCACCTGTATGCAGATGTCCTCCAGTTCCTTATCCTTGCCATCGGGGTCCCACTCACTCTTGAGGCTGACGCCAAAGAGGCGACCGAAACCTTGCCAAAAGACGGCACGGGTGCGTCCTAAGAATTCTCGGATAATCTGATACGACTGTTTGTTGCACTCGCGGTCGATGAGGCGCACCAATAGTTTACCTTGCCGATAGTTCAGTTTCTTGAGCTGCGGCTTGTATTTGACCCAAAGCTCCTTTTCCAACTGCTTGAAGTATCGGCTTTGCTCTCGGTTGGACAATACCTGACAGGTGTCGTAGGCAATGACCAATAGACGGCGTGCCTCCTTGGCAATCGGGAGCGTTTTCTTCACGTCGTTGACCATGCGCCAATAGTCACGCTCGTACTTCTCCCCCTTGAAACGCTTGCGATTGAAGCAATAGAGGTTCTTGAGCACCACCACGGGCACGGTGTCACCCGTCACAGGATCAATCTGAGCCGGAAAGACCTCTATGCCTTGGTCGTTGACATAGTGAATATGTTGCGCCCGCAGCGCAAGACATTCAGCCATGATAAGAAGCACAAGCAACCATTTTTTCATGCCGCAAAGATACTACTTTTTTCTTTGAAATCAATGCGTTCTGCATCTATTCTTTCGATTTTTCTCCTCCTTTTCTTCCTCAACGCACCGATTGGGGCACAAACGCCGCCGTCCGAAGGGCCCAACCCGTCGTCCGACCCTCACTGGATAGACTGGCAAATGCAACTTATCGAGACGCTCGACCCCGAGCAAATGAGCGAGCGCGACTACAGCCGTATTTTGGAAACGCTCTATGAAATGGAGTTGGACAACCACTTGCACAATTATCTCCTTTCCGACAGCATCCAGCCACCTCTCTTTTATGGTTTTCAGCAACAATTGATACTCTCGGCCGACCGCTGTCTGAACCAGCGGGAGGGATACCGACACCCTACACGGCAACGAATAGAGTCCGACAAAGCCTATCGTGGCGATCCTTACCACGAGACCCTGCGATACGATGTCTCCACCCGAGACCGACATCGAGGGCAATGGCGTGCCGGCTTGGTGCTCGACAAGGATGCCGGCGAACCCTGGCAATACCAGTACCCGTGGGCCGACAGTCACAGTCTCTATCTCTCCTACCGTCGTCGCGACGGAATTGTCCGAGAAGCCGTGGCGGGTCATTACCGCATCACGTTGGGTAGCGGACTGGTGTGCGGACAGAATCTCTCGTTGGGCAAGAACCTGATTGCCAACGGATTTATGGAGAAACGGCGCACCCTTGCGCCCCATGCCAGTAGCAGCGAGACGGACTTCATGCAGGGCGCGGCTGTCCAATTGCGTCTGCATCGACAATGGGTGTTGACCTCCTTCGCCTCCTGGCGCGCCATCGACGGAACCCTTTCGGCCGACACCTTACGCACCTGGAACGAGACGGGCTATCACCGCACGCAATCCGAAGAGAATCACCGACATACGGTACACCTTGCCCAAGTAGGTACCCGTCTGCAATGGTTGGCGGAGAATGCCGAGGTGGCAGTCAACCTGCTCTACAATCACTTCGACCACCCCTATCACCGCGCCGTGCGATATTACAACCGTCACTTCTTTCGTGGCCGACAACTCGGAGCTGCCTCCATCGACTATGACCTGCAATGGTTGGGCATCCACTTCAAGGGCGAGACTGCCTGTAGTCAAAACGGCGGTTGGGCCACCCTCAACGGCGCTCATACCGACCTCGGATTATGGTCGGCCACTGCCCTTTACCGTCATTACAGCGACCGCTACCTCCACCTGCAGGGTAACGCATTGGCGGAGAGCAGTTCCTTGCAAGGCGAACAGGGTGTCACAGTCCTGCTGCAAGGACCCCTGTCGGCTCACTGGGACTTACAGACCTCGGCCGACTGGTTCCGTTTCTCTGTACCGCAATACGGCATCCGACGTCCCAGTGATGGTTACGAGATAGCCGCTAAGGCGCTCTATCGCAGGACGTTACACCGTCATCAATGGTCGGGCACCCTCTCCTATCGTTGGAAAGCCAAGCACCGCAACAGCACATCGTCCTCCTCGACCCAGACGGGCATCGAACCTTACTACCGACAGGCATTAGATGCAACGGCACAATGCCTCTTTCCGCAGGGTTGGACGCTGCGCACGCAGGCTCACATCCGTCTGCAAACAACGGGCGCTCACCTACAGACCACGTCAGGCAAAGCCATCGCCCAAGCGGTCGGCTACCGTCATTCGCTCCTGCGCATCGAAGCTCAGGGTGCTTGGTTCCAGTCGGACAACTACGACTGCCGCCTCTATCTCTCGGAGAAAGATGTGCTCTATGGTTTCCAGATTCCTATGTTGCAGGGCGAAGGCTGGCGCGCGGCTTGTATCCTGAGTGCCGAACTCTTTGCTGGTCTGACCATCGAAGCCAAATATGCCCGCACCACTTACCGCCACCAGAACGCTGTCAGCAGTGGCCTCCAACGCATCCAGGCCAACCACCAAGACCACCTCTGGATACAAGCAAGATGGAAGATATAAAGGGTTAAGGGTTAGGAGTTTACGGTTAATCCCTTATTATGCCTATTGTCCTGAGTTTGCCACCTTCCGTTAACCGTTAACCAGCAACCATTAACCGGTAAAGTTGGCTATTTCAAAAAAAAGCTGTATCTTTGCACCACAAAACCACAACACGATGGAAATCATTTACGAAGATAATCACCTGTTGATTGTCAACAAGAACTGCCACGAGATAGTGCAAGGCGACAAGTCGGGCGATGAACCTCTGTCGGAAACGCTCAAACGATTCCTCAAGGAGCGCGACCAGAAACCCGGCAACGTCTTCCTCGGGGTGACCCACCGTTTGGACCGACCCACCACGGGTACGGTCATCTTTGCCAAGACCAGCAAGGCGCTGGAACGGATGAACCGTATGTTTGCCGAGGGCGAGGTTCACAAGACCTATTGGGCCATCGTCGCCACCGCCACGCCCCTCCAACAGGATACCGATGGCAACTACCTCGAACTGGGCAAAGGTGTTCCCGCCGAAGCCGACCTCAAACACTGGATTGTGCGTAACGAGAAAGCCAATCGCAGTGTGGCCTACGATACGTTGGAAGAGGCCATGCGCCATGCCCCTCAAAAAGAGTGCAAGGAGGCACGTCTGCACTACAAGGTCATCGCCAATACGGAGCGATACGCCCTGCTGGAGGTCAAGCTCTTCACGGGCCGACACCACCAGATACGTTGCCAACTCTCGCACATCGGTTTTCCCATCAAGGGTGACCTCAAGTATGGCGCTCCTCGCAGCAATCCCGATGGTGGCATCTCTCTCCACTCCCGCGAGGCGCGTTTCATCCACCCCGTCAGCAAGGAGGAAATTGTCGTGACCTCACCCGTGCCCGACGACACGCTGTGGAAAGCAATTTCAGTCGACAATTGATAATTGATATGCCTAGTTTCCTGAGGTCTTTAGCGCCAAAGGCCATTAGCGTGAACGAAGTGAACTTTTAGCGGCACGCAGAGCCTATTAGCTTCTTTCTGTCGTCCTTGTCACTTCTTTGTCACTTCCCTTAACATCCCTGTCACTTCCTTTTAAATAATATGCATCGTATCCTATTTGTTTGTCATGGCAATATCTGCCGAAGTCCCATGGCAGAGTTTGTCATGAAGCGCTTGGTCGAAGAGGCGGGGCGCGCCGACGAGTTTGAGATTGCATCGGCTGCCACCAGCACCGAGGAGATTGGCAATCCGGTCTATCCACCGGCTCGACGCAAACTGGCAGAGCACGGCATCTCCTGTGCCGGCAAGACGGCCCGCCAACTGCGCCGAAGCGACTACGACCACTATGACCTCCTCATTGGCATGGACCAATACAACCTCCAGAACATGCAACGTATGTGCGGCGGTGACCCCGACGGCAAGATCCACCTCCTGTTGGACTATACCGACCGCCCTGGCGATGTGGCCGACCCATGGTACACCGACAACTTCGACGCCACTTGGCGCGACTGCATGGAGGGCTGCACCGGGTTGTTGGAGACGCTAAAGCGTTAACGAAAACGAAGACAATAACGAAAAACAAACTTCGTACGAAAACCAAAACCAAAGCGATAACGAAAACCAAAACCAAAACGATAACGAAAACCGCAAGGAACCACGATTGGTTTCTTGCGGTTTTCGTATTTAGAAGGAAGCAACGGCGATTACTTCACTGCGGTCTTCTGTCCGTCAATGACGTAAACGCCACTCTTGAGTGCCTTGTCCGTGCGGACGCGGATGCCAGTGAGGTTGTAGACCTCGGCAGCACGGGCGGGAGCAGCAACCTCCTCGATGGCAGAGACAGCCACATCGGCGCTTACAGGCATGGACTCACGACTGTCATAAAGGGCGGAGACAGATACCTGATAATTGCCTTCGCTCAGGGCAGCTTCGTAGTCAAACGAAGTGGCATCGGCATCGACCGTGGCAACCAATTCCTCGTTCACATAGATGTTGAACCCAGTAGGCGTCTCGACCGACAGGCCCTTGTACTGGATATTGTCCACGATGAAGGAATAGATGTCCTCCGAGACATAGCGGATGGCGAAATACTTAGCCCCCTCGGGTAAGTCGTATGATCGCTCCGAGAACTCCATTGCAACGACGCTATCCTCAGCCAACAGGGTGAAGGAAGAGATTTCCTTGTCGGTCATAGAGTAATAGACCTCAAAGAGTTCCTCGCCATAGTCATCGCTCAACTCACTCACCTCGAAACGGATAGTCTGTGCATTGCCACTCAACTCTGGAGAGATCAACCAGTCATCGTTGGCCTCCACTTCGTCATTAGGCATAGCGCCCATGAAGAGGAGCGACTTCTGTCCCTTGGCGGAATAAGCCAAGTTGTCTGGGTCCTCGGTGTAGAGTGATGGCGTCCAGATACAGAAGGCATAGAGCGCATCGTCGAAAGGCCACTCAATCTCTTGGTCATCGAAGTCGATGTCGTAGGTACTCAACTGATCAACGTCGTAACCCAACCAACGGCCCAGATACTGACCATCCGTGATGTACTGATCCTCGTACGACTCAAAATCCTCCAGGACATCGACCTCCTCAGCTGGCAGTTTCTGCCAAGAGATGGCGAGACCATTGTCCGACGGATTGGCTGCAACACTCTGTACTGGATCAGCCACAGGATTCAAGAGAGAGAGCTCGGCCTCGTCGGCATTGTCAGTGATGTCCTCATCGGCAGCAAAACTGACTTCGGCACGGAGCAGGACATCGTCGCTTGTGTGGAAGAGGCTCGCCTCGTAAGGCACAACGTACTCAGCAGTCTCTCCAAAAGCCAACTCTTCCACCTCCTCGGAAGCAATTTGTTCGACGAGTTTGTCATCGGCATAGACCTTGACAGTATAGTCGGAAACGGTATTCTCACCCAGGTTATTGACCTCGACCAAGAGATTGGCCTTCTTACCTCTCACAACAGACTCGGGAGCGGTGAGGAATACCGCCAGGTTTTTGTCTGGCACCGCGTTGACGGCGATGTTATCAAGCACGATATAATCATTGTGATCGAAACTACCAACCAGAACGAAGGTAATCCACTCCTCATGGACATAATCTTTGAGGCTGACCTTCTGCTTAACAAAGTTTTCGGTGGTCTCGAAGGTGGCAATCTGCTGGAACGATCCAGAGGCAGCGTCGATGTAAACCTTGATTGGAGTGCCATTCAAAGAGGCAACGTCGAACATCAAAGAGGGGTTCTCCTCGCCCTTGAGACAAACCATACCGCTGCTCAGGTAAGAAACCTTGCCCTCACTGCCATAGAGAGTGACAATGTAGTTCTCTTCGTCTTCCTCATCCTCTTCAATGTCATACTTACCGTAGGCCGACCAGAAGTACTTCAGTCCCTCGCCATCGAAGTCCTCAAAGAATGGAATCTCATAAGGTTTGCCGACCAAGACGAAGCCATCGGCCTCCTCCGACTTGCCAACCGCGTTCTGTGCAACAATAGCGTAAACATTGGTTTGTTGATTACCGTCGGCAACCGCATCATCCTCTAATACGAACTCGGTACCCGAAATAGGTTCGGGCGTGAGCAACGAGTCGGCTAAATAGACATTCCCGTTGAGCGTGGAATAGCCAACCGTAGTATAGATATTGTAGGTAACGGTCTCGGGCTTGACCACGCCGCCGTTGACACCTTTGTCCGCAGCTTTCCATGAGAAGTACACTTTGTTGCCAATAGTGCGACCAGCGAAGTCCTCGACCTTGATAGGGGTGTCTTCGCCTATCCAGGCACTCGCTCGGGTAATTTTACCCTCTTTGCCCTCTACCACATATGGGATAAGAGAGACGGTGTACGACTTCGGCGTATCGACGGTAATATCATAAGAATAGGAAGCACCGGAAGCGACTGTGACGGTATCGAGCGAGACTTCGTTCAACTGGATAACGATATGGACATCACCCTCCAGAGCATTGCCCTTATTGTCCTTATCGGGAGCGGTAAATTCGACCTTGGCCTGGAGCGCACCTTCGGCATCGGGAGTGAGGGTAGCCTTCGACACTTCCGCAGGGACGGCACCCGGAACGGCCAACGACACGCCCAAGTTACGGACAGCCAGTCGCCACTTATTGGGGTCGGAAACACAATGAATGCCAATGTAGTATTTACCCGATTCGGCCACTTGGAACTCTTCGCTTCGGTAGGGGTCGAAAGCGGTGTTGGTGATTGTCGTCGTATCAATCAATGTCTGGGTCAATGCCTCGGGGGTCTGTGCCCTACCAATCTTGACAAGGAATTTCTCCTCATTTTTTTCTGTTCGCGCGGCAGCATCCACACGGAACGTGTAGAGTTGGTCGGCAGTAAGGTTGATGGCTGGAGTAATCAACCAGTCATCCGAAGGAATCAGATCCATGCTGAAGAAGCATACGGCAACGTTGTTGTTGGCATCGAAGTTCCAGGTCGTGCCATCCAGGTTAGCATCGACCACCTCGTAATTCAGGAAATTGTCCAAAGTGTTAAGGCTATCGACAAATGGTGCCGTAAACTCTGCAGGAGTAAACTGATGGATGGTAGCACCATAATAGATGTCCTTTATAGCCAGTTTGAACTCATTCTGGTTGGCAGCCATAGGCGTGTTACAACGCAATGTACCCTCCGTTTCGTCGTAGGTGAAAGAGATATCGACAGGAACGACATCATCCTCCCCCTTCGGTTCGAGCCCCATGGCCCAAGCCTCAACGCCATCTTTCTTACCCAGATACTGGTCTTTGTCGAACAGGACTTCATCGCCCAGACGCATACCCTTCAACCAAGCGTGAGGATAACTACGGAAAAGTCCCTTCACATAGAAGTCTAAGCCATCGATGGCCACCTTGATTCTACGTGAATCATAAATAGGCTGTTTGTCGGACGAATAACTCAGCGTGGTGATAATCCAAGGTTCAGCAACAACCCCCTCGGGCAACTGCACCAGTTCGCGGCTCTTCTTCTCGACATCTACGTACTTCCAGACGGTCTCGTAGTCGCCATAGCCCAGGAACGCTTTGTTGTCGTCCCAGAAAGCGCCCATGAAAGCCCCTGTTGCTGATGTACCTTGCAAGGTCAGCGAATCGCCGGCAAGGACGAAGACAAAGTCCTCTGGATGCTCAGAGTCATAGCCAACGGTATTGACGACAACGTTGCCCCAACTCAATATAAGGTGGCTACCACGCTCCTCCGAAAAGTACAACTTCTGATCGGCTGGAATAATAATTTGGTTGCCACTCTTGGTACCTTTGACCCAAGTATGCGTAATGACAGTAGAGAGGATATTCTTGATATAGACCGTGCCATCGGCAGTCTCTACAGTTTCAAGATACTCGGAGTTGCTTTGGTCCGTCGTTGCAAGTGAATTACCATTCAAATAATAAGCACCTCCATGACGCTGATAGAACTTAGTTACGCCCTCTTCGGGCGCCAGAATGACCTCATTATCTACCAACAAACCACGGTGAGTAGCTGTCCGCTTTAGCGATGACTCACTCAGAACAAGGGTGCTGCTCTTGGTGTCGGCCAAAAGGGACATATTCAACGGAATACTGGAAACAAGCTCTTTGGAATCGGCACGATGCGCCATGACAACTTGCTGTGCTTCGGTTTTTTTCTCGGTTTCCAACTTGGTGGCAGTGCGATTTTCGGTCTTTAAGGCCGGATACATTTCTGTCTGGACAGGCAGGGTTTTCTTTAGGCCTACCGAACTGACCCCGTTACCCGCATTGCCTGTTAAGGCAACCAATGCCCAGGTTGCCAAAAGGTAAAGTTTCTTCATCTAACTGATGTTTTTAAGATTTTAAGATTATAAATGCATGATTATGGTTAACTGCCACGCAACTGGCAGCATAACCACTAAATCTGTTTGCCCTATATTATGTTATTGACGCCGCAAATGTAGGCCGTTTTTCATTGCCTTGTGTCAAGATGTAATATATACGTTGTGAATCTGTTACAATTTTCCCATATCCATTCCCGAAAGTGCTATATCAACATAACAAATTAAAACGGCTGGAATTCGGGCATCGAAAAAGGTTCCGCAAGCAGGGTAGCCTACGGAACCTCTTATATTTATAGTGTAAGTATTTCGACCAACTACTTCATCCAGGGATCAGCGCACAAGGACGACCTTTCCTTGCTGCACCTTCAGACCGGAAGCCGAACGAGAAGCACGCTTGCCCTCCAACGTGTAGATAGGAGCAGCCTCGTTCTTGTCGTTTGCCACCGACTCGATGCCTGTGATGTCACCCTCCACGGTCAGGACGGCAGGCACATAGACCACATTCTCGGTAGCCGTGATGGTGCCTGGTTCGATGTAGATGGTATAGGTACCTGGCAGAGACTCGGCTGTGGCATCGGTCCAAACATTTGGAGCACCTACGACACGCTGACCAATCATCTGGTAACCCAAGATAGGATTGCCCTCTCCGAAGTTGCGGACGGCATTCTTGGCTCGGATGCAGGTACCGAACTCCGTTACGTTCTTGGTCGTGCAGATGGTCTTCCACTGGGAATTACGGCGATAGAGGTCGCTGCTGCCTGCAATGACATTGATGCTGACATTGGAACCCGAGATGTTCTCAAAGCAACGCTTGCCCATCTTCGGTACGTTATAGGTGTATGAGGTGATGGTGGTCAAACGGGTACAACCCGAGAAGGCGTAGTTGCCAATCTGTTTCAGGTTGCGGGGCAACTTGATGTTACGCAGCTGCTTGCAGTCCTTGAAAGCCTCATCGGGCAACACATCCTCTGGCAAAGTGGCATGGCTCAGGTCGATGATGCGCAACGTACCTTTCTCCTCCTCCGACCCAAGGTCGGTGAGCACCTCCCCCTTCGCCAGGGTCTTGAGCAAGTCGAGGTCGGTCTGATTCAGTTCGCCGCTGACGGTAACTCCCTTCAAGCGTGAGAGGTTCTCGGCACCGATGTTCTCCAACAACTTACCCTGCTCATTATCGATGATGTCGAGGGAGATGAGTTCCACGCGGGGACCACCCATGCTAACCATTGGATCATAGAGGCCAATGATGATGTCCTGCTGGACACTAAACTTATAACCCGAGGGATTGAGCAAGTCCATGTTGTAGTAGCCATCTTCGCTGCCACTCCAACCCCAGTTGATGTGAAGCAAGCCCTGCTCATCGTAGCCATCGCAGACAAAGGCATGACCGCCTTCATACGAGAGTGCATCAATACCACTGTAGTACATAGGATGACCCTCAGCCAACTCGGCGAAGATCAGGTTCTTCCACTCGGTGGTGCTGTAGTCCGAACGGTTGTGGCACTCGGCTGTTTCGATACCGAAGTAACGGCGCATTCCCTGGGCAGCCACGTCACTGTAGGCACCACTGCCCGAAGGCGAGTAGTCCATATTGACAGCCAGACCGCAATGCAACATCAAGGTAGCCACGGCATCGGCCTGCTCGGCGTTGTAGCCGCTGGCCAAGTTATAGTCATCCAACATATTCGCGAAGTCGTACGTGGTCTCTCCATAGTTGGCCGTGTAGGTGTTGCCAAAATAGGTGCGAGACAACGTACCGACACCGTTCTCTGGATATCGGTGGTAGTTGAGCACCTGGGCCAAGGCCGTTGCCACACAACCTGTCACACTGCGCTGCCCATTCTTGGTTGGACAATAGTTGTTGTAGGGAGTACCTTGATCCCAGTGCGTGGTCACCAATGGCTCTACCGCATCGGGGAAAGAGTCTGGATCGGGAGCAGCCACGGCTTCAGGAGTGATACCTTCAGCAACACACTCTCGGCCGATAGCTTCTACCGCGTTCAACCACCAACGGAAGTTCTCGTTGGTATGGTCCGAAAAAGCGCCATCACCAATGGCAAGCACCTCGGGCAACACGTCGTCATTGCTCAGAATGACAAAACCCTTCTGCGCTCCCATCACGGTAAACACCTCGTTCTGGAGCAGTGGTTTCACCGACTCCACTTTGGTTGTTGTAATGTTCAAAAGGCTTTGCGCCTTCTCTCGGAGATAAGCCGACGTACGGGGTTTCGCCGTCGCCTGGAGGAAAAGAACCGAAAGGAGGGAAATGCTCAATAATGATTTATTCATTCGTTTTCAATTTATGAAGTAAACGCTTTGCTCTTGTAGTTAACGGACAATTGATAATTGTTAGCCCCGAAGCTCTGTTAGCGCCGTAGGCTATTAGCGTGCGAAGCACCTTTAGCGGCTCGCAGAGCCCATTAGCTTCCATAACTCCCGTATAACTCCATTATTTATTTTTTAGCAGTAAATCCATACCTCGGCTTTTGTGTTGTCCGAGGTATGGATAAGTATAGATTCAGTAAACTGTTATTCGTTTACTTGACAGAGGTCTTCTGACCGTCGATGACATAGACACCGCTCTTCAACTGCTTGTCGGCACGAACACGGATACCGGTCATGTTGTAGATATCGGAAGCCTTGACATCGGCACCAATCTCCTCTATAGCATTGACACCTACGTTGGCATTGACTGGTTCAGATTCAGCCTCACCATAGATGGCAGTTACAGAAACCTTGTAGGTAGCACCGTCATTCAAAGTGGTGGCGTAGTCGTACGAGGTAGCGTCAGCACCGACGGTAGCAACCAAAGTCTCGTTGACATAGATGTTGAAGCCAGTTGGAGTAGCTACAGAAACGCTCTCGTAAGTGATGTCATCTACAATAAATCCAAAGATATCGTTAGAGACGTAACGGATAGCAAAATACTTGGCACCAGCGGGAAGTTCAACTTGAACATCTGAGAAATCAGCGGCTGGTACTGCACCCTCATAGACCTTTGTAAACGACTCAACATTACGATCGGTGGTAGAATAGTAAACCTCATACTCCTCAGCACCATATTGGCTCGTGAGTTCGCTCACCTTGAAGCTGATGGTTTGAGCCTCACCTGTCAACTCTGGTGAAACCAACCAGTCATCGTTTTGTCCATCTGGAGAAGAGATGAAGATAACGGAATTAGCTCCATTTGCCAAAGTTGGCCTTGCTTGGCCAAATACAGATTCTGGAGTCCAGACAGCAAAGGCAAACGCCTCGCCTGAATATGGCCAATCTGCACCTGAAGACGCTTGCCATCCATAGGTTCCTTTCTTGTCAAGGTCATAGCCCAACCAACCATTTACAGACTCACCGTCCGTAATGATCTGCTGATCGTATGACTCAAAGTCCTCAACAATCGTTTCTACAGATGCCTCTGCAATGGTCCAATTAACAGATATACCATTGTCCGTTGCATTGGCAGCAACCGTCTGAACAGGAGTCTCTTCCGATGCTTTCACTGTGATTTCTACCTCATCGGCATTGTCAGCCGTGTTCTCGTCGGCAGCGAAGACTACCTCAGCACGGAGGGTAACGTCACCGGCATTCGAGAAGATAGATGGCTCGAACTTAGAAACGAATTCTGCCTTCTGGAGGAATGCCAACACGTCGGTAACCTCTTTAGTGTACTCATCAATCAACTGATCATCGGCATATACCTTGATAACATAATCGGCTACGTCTTTCTGACCGAGGTTCTTGACATTGATTACGAGGTCGGCCTTTCCGCCTGCCTTGACTGTTGCAGGAGCGTCCAGCGACAGAGCCAAGTTGTAGGTCAACTGATCAACCAGGGCAATCTTATCCAAGTAAACGGTATCCTGAACAGGGAACTGGGCAACAAAGTAAACCTGGATCCAGTTCTCAGCCGTGAAGTCCTTCAAGCTGACTGTCTGCGTAGCAAACTCTGCTGTGGTCTCCAGAGTAGTATATTTGTTGAATGCTCCGGAAGCTGTCCGGACGAAGATTGACAATGGTGTGCCGTGGAATGACTTGGTTTCAACACTCACGATTGGATTGTCGGCATCCTTGACATTGACCATACCGCTGGCGAAATAAGTCAAACCGCCATTATCGCCCGTGAAGAACAGTCTGAAACTGCCATTGCCTTCGGCCTCGCCGTTCCAATCTGAGTCATCATCATAATAGATGTCCCAATAGTAGCTCATCTTACCATTATCGAAGCTCTCTTCCAATGGCAACTCGTAGGGCAGACCTGCCAATACACTGGCATAAACCTCTTCAGACTCATCCACATCGTTCTCGGCAGTGACAGCATAGTAAACGATGTCCTGGTTCTCAAAATCATTTGGAATGCTGAATGAAGTACCCGTGATAGGCTCCTCGTTGAGGATTTCGCCCAGCATAGGCATCTGCATGCCGAAGAATTCAACGATTTCAACGGTATAGACGTTGTAGGTTACTTCCTCGGGACGAACCAAACCCTTATGCGCACCGACGTTGCCTACAGCAGGCCATGTCAACTCGAGGGTTTCTCCGGTGTTGGCAATAATCAAAGTATCTACTGGAGCGGGAGCATCCAGACCAATCCAAGTGGAAACGGTGGTCTTGGCACCCAACTTCGTCTCGATGACATAAGGAGTGAGCGTAACGGAATAAGCTCCATCTTCCTCTACCGAGATAGGATAGACAACCTCAGCACCAGCAGTAGTTGCGATGGTATCGATAGCCTTATCATTCAAAGCAAGGATTACGCTAACGTCACCCTCCAAGGCATTTTTCTTGGAGTCAAGAGCAGGAGCCGTGAAGCTGAGCACGGCATTGAGTCCTCCCTGTGCATCGGCAACAAAGGATGCCTTGGTCACTGAATCAGGACGTACGCCCTCAATACCATACTGAACACTGAGGTTGCGGATAACTAACTTATACTGATCAGGATCTGAAACACCGTGAATACCGATGTAGTACTTTCCTGCCTCAGCTACGGTGAAGTCCTCACTATAATAAGCCTCGAACGCCTTTGAACTTACAGTAACCGTATCAAGGAGGGTGGTAGTCAAAGCCTCAACGGTCGGAGCATTGCCCAACTTAACCTCGAATTTCTCTGGATAACTGGTTGACAAAGCACGAGCCTCAATCTGGAAAGCATACAACTTGTCAGCCTCAAACTGAATAGCTGGAGTAATAAACCAGTCATCAGCTGCTAACTTTGTATTATAAGTAATGTAAGGAAGGGTGTCGAAAGCCCAAGTCTTACCATCACCATTGGCATCAATGGTCGTATAGCTCAACAATGATATAGCCGAGTTGAGACTATCAACAAATGGAGCAGTATACTCATTCGGAACGAATTTCACCAACTTAGCAGAATAGAATAGGTCTACCCAGCTAAAACCTGTTTCACTGGCATTGGCACTAAAAGGGTTTGCTACCGACAGGGCACTATTCTCCTCGTCGTAGGCCATGACTATGTCTGTAGTTATGACATTTCCATCTACGACATCGAGACCTACAGCCCAGGCATCTTTACCGCTGCTATTCTGACCTAAATACTGATATTCGTCGAAAATGACTTCTTCGCCAAGCAAAGTTCCCTTAATCCAAGCGTTTGGATACGAAGGGAAAAGGCCCTGTACATAGACATCCAGGAAATCAATGGCAACCGAACCCTTAACAGAAGAAATTATTTCCTGATCATTGTCATCGTAAGTACTGGTAGTTATTATCCATGGCTCTGCTGTCACACCTTCTGGAAGTTCAACAAGTTCTCGACTCTTAGGCTCAAAAGTGAACTCTCTCAAGACCGTGTTATAATCGCCATAACCTGTAGAAGTATTGTCATCGTCCCAGAATACACCCATGAAATTGCCATCGGGGTCTGTGTTCTGCAAAGCGATCGAGTCGCCAGCAATGACAAAGGTGAAAGCGTCTGCGATTTCATCGGCAGCCACCAACGAATTTTCGGCAATGGTACCCCAACGCACACTTAAAGTTGTCTTATATTGGGAGTTGTAATTAACTGGCTGACGGGTTGGAACAGTGATTTTGTTACCACTCTTCGTACCCTTCACCCAAGCACCTGAGGTATATTTACCAACCAAGTTCTTGAAATAAACGGTACCATCGCTGGCCTCAACCGTCTCCAGCAAATCCAAAGAACTCTGATCATAGGTATAGAGTTGTTGGCTCTGTAAAAAATAGCCACCACCCGAGCGCTTGTAAAACTTGGTGGTACCTTCACCAGGCTCGGTGATAATACCATATTCATTGATGGTTGGAGCATAGAGGGCGCCCTTCTTGGACGCACTGCTCTTCACTGCCGAAAAATCGGTAGCATCATCACGGTTAGAAAACTTTAAATCAAGCGTTTTCTCATTCACAAGCGAATAGAGATGCTTCGCAGAGGCTGTCGATTTTTGTTCGAGTTCCTTCTGCTCCTCAGCTTTCTTCTGATCTTCCACTTGCTTTAAGACCGATTTCTTCTTGGCAGCCAAATCCTCTGCCTTGAAGCCACTCGCCTTCAGTTTTTTACTAAATTCAGTTTTCACTGGCAGGGCCTTCTTGAAGCTCTTTGCAACGTCTTCATTCCCTGCAATGCCCGAAAATGCAACCATTGCCAAGGTTGCTAATAGGTAAAGTTTCTTCATTAGTTGAAGTTTTTTGTGATTAGGTGGGTTAATAACTCTCCGAGTAAGGTTAACAACTATTGCACAACATAAGCACAACACACAGGTTAACTTTTCTCTCTATTTAGCTAATAAGGTCACAATCTGTAATACTTTCGCCATAACCATTACACACATTAAAATATAGTTCCCGCACGCAGTTATTGTGCTATTAGCGCTACAAATGTATGGCGTTTTCTTCAAAAATGTAACTATATGATATGAATATACCATCATTATGTTACAGAATTACCTTATGTTTTCCCTAATGTGCCATCTGTAGTTTACAAAACAAGACCATTTAAAAAGGCACTTTCATTTGTTTTGCGTTTAATTCAAAATAATAGCAAATGTTTATTTATTCATAGTTTATACAATAAAAAGATGGATTTCTTTCCACTTTTAAAGCAATCTGTTGTTTTAAGTCGTCTTTCACAAACAAAAAGAGGACGTCCGCCTCATAGCAGACGTCCATCGTATGGCAGCCTTGGACAACCGTCCTGACCTGTTGCATGTATCTCGGGGCAACCTCAGCGCCCGCTGGCAGCGATGAGTTGGCGCAGACGTTCATTGAAAGCTGCGGCTTGCATCAACTGCTCCAACGTGAGGTGCATCCGGTAGCGCCAATAGTGTCGAGGATTGGCAGGTATGTTGATGCGTTCGGCATCCGCATCGGGATTACGGATTTCGCCATCAACAGCAAACCAGTCCTGTAGTGGCAGTATGCAGAAGAGCGACGGCGAGTCAAGATGATCGGTCACAATACGCGCACATATCTCAGGGTCGGCCTCCGTAGGTGCCTCCCCGGGCAATCCGAGCTCATTGTTCCAATATCGTTGCGTGAGGGCGGCATCCAACTTCCACCACTGGCGGAGGGTCTCGGTATCGTGCGTACCTGTCGTGCAGACGCTCATCAAGGGGTATCGGGCGGTATGTCCGAACTCATCCTCCGGACTCTTCGGCATGCGCTGTATCTCCAACGAGAGTATCTGCAACTCTTTCATCACCCACGGTACGCACTCGGGCACCATACCTAAGTCCTCACCGCACACTATCATCTGGGTGGCATGGACCAACTTCGGCAACTTGAGCTTCGCCTGCTCGTACCAGAAATGATTGTGCCTGTGCCAGAAGTAATGAACATAGAGTCGGTTGAACGCCTCCTGCTCCCAGGGTTGCAGACGCGAGAAGATATAATCGTCCTGCACCGCAATGCGTGGGTGGTATAGCGTCGGTTCCTTTGGGTCGGACACGAAGAGCACATCGCTGATCAAGGTGTAGAGTGCCTCTTTCATCTCGATGTTTCGGGGCTTCTTTTTTCCGCTATAGAAGAGCTCAATGCGCCGCTGGGTCGAGAAATAATCCTTCATCTGCCAGATGTCGTCATGCTGCCAGTCGAGGAAAGTATCTTTGACAAACTGGACGGGATCCTTGCCTTCGTAGGCAGGCGATTCGCCCGGTGCTTCTGCCCCGACATACTTGCGGAGGGGACCGAACCGCAGTTCCAGCAACTCGTCATTGATGAAGGGTTTTGTCATGAATTCTTTTTGGAACGGCAATCCGAAGCTCTCTATCTCGTCGGCGGACATGGGCAAAGCGGGAGAGAAATGGCCCAACAACCCATGCACGGCATCGACGGGAATCTCCCAGATGCGGAAGAAGCCCAAGATATGGTCGATGCGGTAGGCCGAGAAGTAGGTCGCCATCTGACGGAAGCGGCGCAACCACCATTGCAAACCGTCCTGGAGCATGTAGTCCCAGTTGTAGGTCGGGAAACCCCAGTTCTGACCATTCACCGAGAAGGGGTCGGGCGGTGCACCCGTCGAACCATTCATATTATAATAATAAGGTTCGACCCATGCCTCCACCGAGGTGCGGCTGATGCCGATCGGGATGTCGCCCTTCAGGATGACCTCCTGTTGGCGGGCATAGTTGCTCACCTCCAACAACTGGATGTGCAGCAGGTATTGCAAGTATTGGTAGAAATGCACGGCGCTGCGGTTGGCTGTCGAGGCCGCAAACTTCTCCGCCTCTTCCTCTCGATAGGTGGACAACTTCGGCCAACGGGAGAAGTCCGCCGTGCCCTGTTGGTCGCGCAACACCGAGAAGACGGCATAGGGCAAAAGCCAATTGCGATTAGCATCGACAAATGCCTTAAACCCAGCACTCTGCAACACCCTCTTCCCCTCTTGGGCAAAGAGGTCGGCCAGATAGGCTCGTTTCGTATTGTTCACTGCCTCGTAGTCTATCTGCACAGCGGCATTCAGTTCCTGCCGACGCGCCTCATACGATGCCGCCTTCTCTTTGTCCTTCAATGCGGGCAACTGCCTTAGGTCAATGTACTGAGGGTGCAGGGCATAGATGGAGATGGAGTTATAGGGATAGGAGTCGGTCCAAGTATGGTTGATGGTGGTGTCGTTGATAGGCAATATCTGGAGCACATGCATCCCCACCGAGGCGGTCCAACTCACCAAGGTCTTGAGGTCGCCGAAGTCACCGACACCGAAACTGCCCTCACTGCGCAACGAGAAGACCGGCACGGCCACGCCTGCCAGGCGGTGCATGTCTTGCCAACGGTCCACGATGTACGACGACGCGCGCACCTTGCTGGCCGTGACGAAGTGGGGCATGGTGCAACGCTCCTCGCGGATGCACTTACCGTCACGCCAAACGCCATAACGGTAGAGCATCGGCACGTCGGTGGCCGACAGCTCCAAATCGATGGTTCCTTGCCAAGTATGGCCATCTGTTGTGGTCAACAGGAACGGCGCATCGGTACTGTTGCCGAAATGGATACCGAGCGACTCCCCCCATTGTGTATAGTAATCAATTTGAAAGGTTGTTTTCATGCTAAGGTTTTAGAATAAAATTTGCCAATGGCAAAAATAGCATATTTTGGTGAATATACCAAGAATTTGCGACTATTTTATGCACCGCGTTTGCGAATTTGAAAAAAAAGGGCTATCTTCGCGACAAAATTAATATAGAAACTATAAAATAAATAGTAACTATAGTATCTATAGACACTATAAAAATAGTCACTATAACAATCATTAATCCATAACTCCCATGAAGGTTCTTCTGCTCGGTAGCGGCGGCCGCGAATGCGCCATTGCCTGGAAATTGGCACAAAGTCCCAAGTGTAACCAACTCTTTATCGCTCCTGGCAATGCCGGTACGTCGGCCTACGGTCAGAACGTGGCCATCAAGGTCAACGAGTTTGACAAGATTGCCCTTTTCAGCAAGGAGCAGAAGATTGACATGATTGTCGTCGGTCCCGAAGACCCACTGGTCAACGGTATCGCCGACTTTTTTGCTGCCCTGCCCGACGCTCCCAAGGTAATCGGTCCCTCCAAGGCGGCTGCCCAACTGGAAGGCAGCAAGGACTTTGCCAAAGGTTTCATGAGCCGTCACGGCATCCCCACCGCCCGTTATCAGAGTTTCACCGCCGCCCAGTACGACGACGCCTGCCGTTTCCTGGAGACTTTACAGGCTCCTTACGTGCTCAAGGCCGACGGTCTGGCTGCCGGCAAGGGTGTGCTCATCATTGCCGAAGAAGAGGGTAACCCCAAGAGTGCCTTGACCCGCGCCAAGGAGGAACTGAAAGAGATGCTGAACGGTATGTTCGGCGCTGCTTCGGCCACCGTGGTCATCGAGGAATTTATGTCGGGCATCGAGTGTTCGGTCTTTGTCCTGACCGACGGCGAGGGCCATTACAAGATCCTCCCTGTGGCCAAGGACTACAAGCGCATCGGCGAGGGCGACACGGGTCCCAACACCGGTGGCATGGGCAACTGCTCTCCTGTCCCCTTTGCCGACGACGTGTTCATGCAGAAGGTGGAGGAACGCATCGTGAAACCGACCATTGCCGGTCTCAAGGCCGACAACCTCAAGTATAAAGGCTTTATCTTCCTGGGTCTGATCCGTATGGACCGCGACATCCAGCAGTACCACGCCGGCGACCCCATGGTCATCGAATACAATGTCCGTATGGGCGACCCCGAGACGGAAGTGGTCATGCCTCGTATCCAGAGCGACCTCCTCGACCTCCTCGAAGGGGTGGCCGACGGCACGCTCGACCAGAAGACGCTCGTCGAAGACACCCGCACCGCTGTCACCGTCGTATTGGTCAGTGGCGGTTATCCGGGTGCCTACGAGAAGGGCAAGGTGATGTCGGGTCTCGACCATCCACTCTTCACGCAGGGTGTCGTCTCTCCTGCCGAGAATGCCGAGAAGAGCATCCTCTTCCACGCCGGCACCGCCCTCAATGCACAGGGCGAGACCGTCACCGCTGGTGGACGCGTCATCTGTGTCACCTCCTATGGCAACGACCGCAACGAGGCTTTGGCCCAGTCCATGCGCGGTGCCGAACTCATCCAGTTCGACGGCAAATACTACCGCCACGACATCGGCCAGGATTTGAATAAGTTCTAACCTCACTATGGAGGAGTTAATGGGAGTTAAAAGGAGTTATCGCTTCGCTCAGGTAGTTAACGGACGAATGAAAAAAAGTGAAAATGAAGATTGAAAATTGAAAAAACTCCGAGTTTTCAGATTATTCCGATTATTCTGAGTTTTCCGATTACTCCGACTACTCCCGAGTTCCTTAGCGCCGTAGGCCATTAGCGTGCAAAGCACCTTTAGCGGCTCAAAGAACCCATTAGCCCTAATAATAACCTCTTAGCTCTGTTAGCGCCGAAGGCCATTAGCGTGAACGAAGTGAACTTTTAGTGGCGCAACCGCGCCTTTTAGCCATACTTTGCCTCCAGAGCTATCGTCCGTTAACTCCACAGCCGCAGGCTGTTAACTCCTGCTAACTTCCGTTAACTCCATCAATTATCTCCATCATGCTTTTCCTCCTGCTCAGCATCCTCGTCATCGTCGCCCAAGGGCTCTTGGGCATGGCCGACTGGTGGACGCTGAGCAGTAATTGGCTCCTGGCAGGTCTGATCAATTTCCTGCTGGCAGCACTCTTCACCAACCAGCATCTCATCAGCTTCAACAACCGCCGTTACCTCATCTACAGCTGGGTGGTGATGGCCTCCATCCTGAACCTCTCTGCCATCTGTCTGGAGAGCGAGGTGGAACAAGGAAAGCAGCAGCTGCTCGTCATCGGCTTTGCCAGTATGCTGGCGCTGTCGTTCACCTGTTGGCAACAGAAGGACATCCCCGCCAAATCGTTGCTCTTGGGCATCATCATCGCCCTCCTGACGTTGTGCTATATCCCGTCGCTGTTGTGGATAGTGTGGCTCATCATCATCCTTTCTCTGCTGCTGTGCTACTCGACGCACAACCTCTACTGCCTCCTTTCGGGCATCGTCATGGGCGTCTGGGCTCTCTACTGCCTGCTGTTCCTCTTCCTGGGTGAAGAAGAGGCAGATGCCTACCTCTTGGGCTTCGTCAACCAATGGAGTGACTTAACCTACGACCTGCCCACCTTCCTCTACGAGGGACATACCCGCTGGATCTTTCCGCTCTTCCTGTTGGGCACTATAGCAGTCTTCCTCTTCATCAACCTGATGCAGAGCAGCATGAACAGCCTCCGCGAGCGTTCCATCTACTCCTCCATCGGTTGGATTACCGTACCTTTGTTACTGCTCCTCCCTACCGACTGGGCGCTCTATCTCTCCCTCAGTGCTGTTCTCCTGTCGATTCATATACTCCTCAGTCTCTGCAACGAACACAGTCTCTCGTCTCTGCGAGGCTACAACCTCCTCGTCTCCCTCTTCCTTCTCCTGGGAGCCGGCGAACCGCTTCTCTCCCTCCTGATCGACTACATCCAGACCATCGACTTCTCCCCCCTCTATTCGTGGTGGCCGTGGCAATAGTAGAGAGAGTAAAGAGTAGAGAGTAAAGGGTAATGTGTAAAGAGTAATGTAGTTACCTACAGCGGTCACTATAATGCTCACCCCATGATAAGCGACCTCCTTTTCTGATTTATTATTCTTGGAAAAAACGTTCCGCAGGACCTTTCCTGCGGAACTTCTTATTTCAGTCTGTCAAAGAACAGGCAAAAGCGACAAATTGAGGCTAAAAGGCGCGGTTGCGCCACTAAAAGTTCACTTCGTTCACGCTAATGGCCTTCGGCGCTAAGGAGTTCGGAGCATTCGGAGTCATCGGATTACTCAGAATAGTCGGATAATTCGGAGTACTCGGAACTTTTTCACATTGTTTCATTCGTCCGTTAACTCCCTCAAGGCCTCACAACCTCACCAGCGAAGCGACCTTACAACCTTATAACCTTACCAGCGAAGCGACCTTATAACCTCAATCACCCCATATCCCCGCTGCCAGTGTTCTGGCCGCCCATGCGGACATTGCCCTCCTCGTCCATGAGGTGAACGATGTAAGCGAAGAGGCCGCTCATCTTGGTCTGCGACTTGTAGGCCTTATAGACCTTCTGATAGAGCTCGCTGCCCTTGGGCTGAGCGCCACTGGGCTTGTTGGCTGCCAACCAGGCGGAGGCGTTGCCGACACGTTGGCCGAACTTGATGCGGGCATTGTTCACTGCCTCCGAGTCCGCGTGGTTGTTCGGGTTCAAGAGGGTGCCGGTATAGACCTTGCCGGTCTGCTTGTCGGTACGATAGTAGATGTTGCTCTGACGGTTTGCCTTACCAGACATAGTTGCGATAGTTGCGTTAGGATTGATTCTTGCCATAATTGTAAAATGTTTTAATGATGAATACTTAATAGTTATTTTGCAAGTTCACGCCGTTCCTGGGTCGCTTCTCTATAAGGTCTTTCCGGGAAGAATGCGGAGAAGCGTGCACAGGCTTCAACCTTCAGACCTTACAACCTCAGAACTCCGACTTACCAGTGTTTAGACTGACCCGTCTTGCTGAATTGCGGTGCAAAGGTACGCCCCTTTTTCCATCCCTCCAAACTTTTGACTGCTATACTTTTTGCTATACTTTGCTATGGTACTATGAAAATCAATCACTTACGATATATTGTAACCACGAAACACACAAAAGAGCACGAAACACATCATTCTCCATGAGAAATCCGTTACTTCTCTAAAGATGAACTATTTTCTTAATTTCCATTCACTTACGCACTCTTCGCGCGGGATAAACCCTCCCCCTAAGCAGGGGGAACGAGGGGGTCTTTTATTCCCTACTATACTAATTACTATAGCATACTGAAAACTAATCAATTAAGTCGTTTTAATGCTTCTCTTAAGCACAATAACCCCCAGCCCTTTTCGTTCTTCTACTGCATAGATAGCGCAATCCTCCAATGTGACTAATAAATTATTAAGTTGAATTGAGTTATAAAATGGAGTTGCATCGCTCTCGCGACTACTGAAGAATTAAGTTTTAATTAAGTTGAATTGTCGGAGAATAATCTTTACCACGGAAATGACAAAAATGACTCCACCGAGAAAGATCTCAGTGGAGTCATTATTATAATATACTGAGCAAATAACGAGACTTGCTCAATAATGAAGCAAATGGATTACAGATTAGCGTTCATCTCTTTCCAGTTCTCAACAGCAGGGATGATGTTGAGAGTAACGAGCTCGTCGCGCATCTTGCAGAGGTGCTCGTAAGAGGCCTGGAGAGCAGCCATTTCCTCGGCAGTACCCTCAGGAGCGGTGAAGTGAACACCAGTCTTGTCAATCGTGGTAGGCATGGCCATCATGACCTTCTTGAAGCCACCGAAGTCAACGAAGCAGCCAGCAGGCAAAGTGAATGGTTCGCCACCCATAGCGCCCTCAATCATCTTAACAGCCTGATATGCAGGGCTCTGGAATGAAGAACGGCCACGCAGCTTGATGATGTTAGAACCACCCTGGATGGTGTTGTGCTTGATCTCCTCCCAACGCTCAGCGCTGAGCTTGAAGTCGGCCAATGGCTTGCCGTCAATCTTCACCTGCGAAGCGAAGACTGCCATCTGCTCGCCGTGACCACCATAGGTGTGAGCGCCAGTGACCTTGTCCTGCTGAACACCGAACTCCTGAGCAAGCTGCTGCTGGAGACGGGTAGAGTCGAGAGCTGCCAAAGAGGTGAGCTGGTTAGGCTTCAAACCAGAGTGAATCAAAGCGGTGAGAGCGGTAACGTCAGCAGGGTTGAAGATAACGACCACGTGCTTGACGGCGGGGCAATACTGCTTGATGAAGTCGCCGAACTGAGCAGCGATCTGGCAGTTACCCTTGAGCAGATCCTCACGGGTCATACCCTCCTTACGAGGAGCGCCGCCAGAAGAGATGATATACTGTGCACCCGTGAAAGCCTCCTTTGGATCAGTTGTCCAGGTGATGTTGGCACCAGGGAAAGCGCAGTGTGCCATCTCGTCAGCCACGCCATGAACGCCTGGCTCGAAGATATCATACAAACAGATATTAGGAGTGAGTCCCAACATAAGGACAGACTGTACCATGTTAGAACCGATCATACCACCGGCACCAACGATGAGAAGTTTCTCTTGAGTTAAGTAATTCATATTTATATGTTTATTTAATGTTTAACGTTTGTCGATTAACGGTTAAGGGTTAGGGGTTAACGGTTATGGGTTAAAGTTTAACGGTTAACGGCACCTTTTCGTTTTCGTTATCGTTTTCGTACAAGGTCCCGTTTTCGTACGAACCTTCGTCACCCCCTTGCCTTATCGAAACGTCGGAAGAAAACCATCTTTACAACCTATCCGTTTTCCGTTTCGTTTCGCGTATGGCAAAGGTAGGAATTTTTCCTAATATTTATTCATTCAGAGACAAATAAAGGGACATTCCGATGCATTATTCCGCTATAAATGACCTTGTTGTAAAACGGGCGTGTCATTTGTCAGCCTGCAAGTTGACGATGACGCGCGAGTTACTTGGGTCGTTGCTGATAATCATCAAGTGGTGGCTCAACTTCTCCACCTGATTCTGCTCCGGGACGTAGGTGATGACCAACGTCGTGCTCTGTCCCGGCTTGATGACGTTGCTCTCCAACTTGGTCTTGAAGACCTCGGGCATATCGTTACCCACCTTACGGATAGTGAGTTTGCTCTTACCCGTATTGCGGATGGTGATGGTCTGCGTCTGGTTCATCTTTGCCCCTGGACCGAAGGTGACTTGCGTCTTGTCCACTTCAATCTCGCCGGCGTTGTCACGCTGCTTTCGGCTCATCTCGGAGAAGTCCTCCCAGATGTCTGCCATGACCGTGACGACGTTGTTCTTCATCTTGGTCTCCTTGCCCTTGACAAAGACCTCGAAAGTCTCTTGATGCAAGCCCCAGTCCTTTGAATTGGAGGTCAGGAAAGTGACCAACACCTTGCCCTCCTGCTTTGGCTGGATAATCTCGGGGTGCGACTCCAAACCGATGTTCTTCGACACACCACGGAAAGTGAGCTGGATGGGTTCGTCGCTCTCATTGTAGAACTGTAACGTGCGTGTGCGATTAGGACGGTTGGGATAGACATCGAAGAAGTTCATCGACCGTGTCTTGCTCCTCAACCCCGCTCCCATCTGGTTGGCATACGTGTCTTCGGGAGTCGTGGTACTCACCACATTACCCAAGATAGTCACCTGCGTGCGCTTCTGCGTGTTGTCGTAGATAGTCACCGTCTTCTGGAACGGACCGGGACGACCCTTGGCATGATAGGTCACCTTGACGACGCCGCCCTGTCCCGGACGCAATGGCTGGTGTGGATAATCGGGCACCGTACAACCACAACTGGAGGCCGCCTTCAAGATAAGCAACGGCGCATCGCCTGTATTGGTGAACTCAAACTCCACCGTAGCGTCGCCATCGCTCTCGCTGATGGTGCCGAAGTCGTGGGTCGTCTTGGTGAACGTGATCTGAGCCGCCGCCCAAAGCACGTTCACGAAAGCCGAGAGAAAAAGTATGGAAAGGACTTTTTTCATTACCAAAAAAGCAGACCCCCAACCCCCTGCTTAGGGGGCTTTTGGTAACCTACTGCCCTCCTTTATAGGAAAATCCATTGACAGTTTTAAGTAACCAAGCCCCCTCCCTATGCAGGGAGGGCTGGGGTGGGTCTTTATTTAATGTTGTTCAAAATCTGCTCCAGCGCAGCATTCAGGCCATCGGCGTTCTTACCACCTGCCTGAGCGAAGTGAGGCTGACCGCCACCACCACCTTGGATGAGTTTGGCAGCCTCCTTGACAAGGGCAGCAGCATTGTAGCCGGCAGCCTTCGCCTCATCGCCGACAGCCACGGTGAGCATCGGACGACCTTGCCACTGTGTACCACCCACGAAGATGAGCTTGCTGTTCTCCATACGGAGCTGGAAGGCGATGTTCTTGACCGAATCAGGTTCCAGTTCCGCCTGAACGCGTACCAACTGGAAACCATTGACCGTCTCGGCCTTTTCCATCAGTTTCTTCTTCAGTTCGCCCACCTCCTTCTGCTTGAAGTCCTCAACCTGCTTCTTCAATGTAGCGTCGTCGGCCAAGGTCTTCTGGATGGTCTGGAGCAAGTTAGGAGCGTTGTTGAAGAGGCCACGGAGGTCACGCAACAAGTCCTGCTGGGCATCGAGCATCTCCTCGACTGCCTGACCCGTGATGGCCTCGATACGGCGGATGCCGGCAGCCACGCTGCTCTCACTCAAGATACGGATCATGCCGATGCGGCCGGTGTTCGCGATGTGGCAACCGCCACACAGCTCGATGCTTGGGCCGAACTTAACGACACGCACCTCGTCACCATATTTCTCACCGAAGAGGGCGATGGCACCCATCTTCTTGGCCTCGGCGATAGGCATGTTACGATGCTCCTCCAACGGGATAGCCTCGCGCACCATCTTGTTAGCCAAGTGCTCCACCTGACGCAACTCCTCGTCGGTCACCTTCTGGAAGTGGCTGAAGTCGAAGCGCAGGGACTGAGGTGTTACCAACGAACCCTTCTGCTCAACGTGGGTGCCCAGCACCGTGCGGAGACAGTAGTCCAGGATGTGAGTAGCGGTATGGTTGCACTGGAGGGCGATACGTGCCTCGGCATCAATCTTCGCAACGACAGGAGCGGTGATGTCGGCTGGCAACTTCTCGACGATGTGGACGGCGAGGTTATTCTCGCGCTTGGTGTCGATGACGTGGATGGTCTCGCCGTTGAAGATGAGCACACCCTTGTCGCCTACCTGTCCACCCATCTCGCCGTAGAAAGGCGTCTTGGCCAAGACAATCTGGTACGAAGTCTTGTTCTTCTGCTTGATGCTGCGGTAACGCAGTACCTCGGTCTCACACTCAAAGAAGTCATAACCGACAAACTCGGTGGTGCCGGCGTGCAATTCTACCCAGTCGCCGTTCTCGACAGCAGCAGCGTTGCGGGCACGCTCCTTCTGCGCCTGCATGTTGACGTTGAACTGCTCCTCGTCGATGGTCAAGCCGTTCTCGCGAGCAATCAGTTCGGTGAGGTCCAATGGGAAACCGTAGGTGTCGAAGAGGGTGAATGCCTCCTTGCCGTCGATGACGGTCTTGCCGGCAGCCTTGGTCTCGGCCATGATGCCGTCCATACGCTTGATACCGTTCTCCAACGTACGCAGGAAGCTGTCTTCCTCCTCCTTGATCACCTTGACAATCAGTTCGTTCTGTGCCAACAGTTCGGGGTAAGCCTCACCCATGGTCTCGTCGAGGATAGGCAACAGCTTGTAGAGGAAAGCCTCCTTCTGTCCGAGGTAAGTATAGGCATAACGCACGGCGCGGCGCAAGATGCGGCGGATGACGTAACCGGCCTTGGCATTGGATGGCAACTGACCGTCGGTGATGGCGAAGGCGATGGTACGGATATGGTCGGCGATGACGCGCATGGCGATGTCGGTCTTCTCGTCCTGACCATAGGTCTTGCCTGCCAGGGCACCGATGGTCTTGATGATAGGCTGGAAGACGTCGGTGTCGTAGTTCGAGGTCTTACCCTGCATGGTGCGCACCAGACGCTCGAAGCCCATGCCGGTGTCGATGACGTGAGCAGGCAACTTCTCGAGCGAACCGTTGGCCATGCGGTTGTACTGCATGAAGACGAGGTTCCAGATCTCAATCACCTGTGGGTGGTCCTTGTTGACCAGGTCACGACCCGACACGGCAGCCTTCTCGGCCTCCGAACGCGAGTCGTAGTGAATCTCCGAGCAAGGGCCACAAGGTCCGGTGTCGCCCATCTCCCAGAAGTTATCGTGCTTGTTGCCGTTCAGGATGTGATCCTTCGGCAAGAAGCGCTCCCAGATCTTGGCAGCCTCATCGTCGCGGGTCAGACCCTCACTCTCGGAACCCTCAAACACGGTGGCATAGAGGTTCTTGGGGTCGAGCTTCAACTGATCGACCAGATACTCCCACGCCCACGAGATGGCCTCCTCCTTGAAGTAGTCGCCGAACGACCAGTTGCCCAACATCTCGAACATGGTGTGGTGATAGGTGTCGTGACCCACCTCCTCCAGGTCGTTGTGCTTACCGCTCACACGGAGGCACTTCTGGCTATCGGCAGCACGGCTGAACTTCTTCTCGACGTTGCCCAGGATAATGTCCTTAAACTGGTTCATACCGGCGTTGGTAAACATCAGGGTGGGGTCGTCCTTCAGCACCATTGGAGCCGATGGAACGATGGTACATCCCTTGCTTGCAAAGAACTTCAAGAAGCTCTCGCGGATTTCTTTTGCAGTCATCATTTTCGTATAATTGTTTTTTTGATTATTTCCCAATTTCATGCCCCGTTTAGCCTATTCTTGTCATTCTGAACGAAGTGAAGAATCTCTCTCCTCACGCTACGTCCCGACACGACGGCGACGATGCCGATAGGACATCACCTTTTTTTTTAGGGTGCGCGCAAAGTTAAGTAAATATCCAATAGAGTGGTACAAACCGACTCCGTTTTCTGCCGTTTCGCGTCATTAGTAGCTGGGATTGTTTCCTATAGGGAGCAATTCCCGCCCCCAGTTCAAAAGTAGCACTGTCCTCCCCTCGTCGTGCCGCACCTTCGGGCTACTCACAAAGGTGACAGTGTTTTCCCTCTACTACCTTCCCGTCTTTGAAAAGAACGAAAAAGGGAGGAAAAAGGGAGCAAAAAGGGAGGAAAAAGGGAGCAACTCCGTTACGACAACGGGGCGTCAAGGGGTGGGCAACAGGTGGTCGAATGTGGGTCGAAGCGTGAGGAAAAGAGCGAGAATATTTTCCTGATATTTGTTCCCAATTGCCTTGTTTATTGAGCAAAAAGCTATTATATGCACAAAAAACGGGAATTTGTTCAAATAGTTGCATTTTTTCGGATAATCTGAGCAATCTGCCAAAAAACAATCAAAATAACTGCAATAATTAAGCTGATTATCAAAAAGTGTAGAATATTTCTACCGTTTTTAAAAAAACCAAAGAAATAAGTTTGCGAAAAGTTTGGATATTTAGCAAATAGTCATTAAATTTGCGCACTTAAAAAAATAAATCTCTTCCCTATTTATGAGCAAACTTAGATTCGATGCAATTGAACAGGCGTTCAAAAAGCATGCCGTCGAGGTGGATGTGCCTGAAGCACGTCCCTCAGAGTACTTCGGTGAACTGGTCTTCAACCGCGAGAAGATGCAAAAGTACTTGGATTCCAAGACTCTAAAGGCATTGCTGGACTGCATCGACAACGGTGCACATCTGGACCGAAACATCGCCGACGGCGTGGCTGCCGGTATGAAACAATGGGCCATGGAACATGGCGTCACCCACTGCTGCCACTGGTTCCAGCCCTTGACCGAGACCACAGCCGAGAAACATGACTCGTTCATGGAGTACGACTGGAAAGGCGGTATGATTGAGGAGTTTGAAGGCAAGAGCCTGGTTCAGCAGGAACCGGATGCCTCCTCCTTCCCATCGGGCGGTATCCGTGCCACCTTCGAGGCACGCGGTTACACGGCGTGGGACCCTACAAGCCCTGTCTTCATCCTGGACGACTGCCTCTGCATCCCGACGGTCTTCATCTCCTACACGGGCGAGGCGCTCGACTACAAGGCCCCTCTCAAGAAGTCCATCAAGGCGGTGTGCGATGCCGCCATCCCGGTGTGCCAGCTCTTCGACCAGAACGTCACCAAGGTACAGGTCAACCTGGGTTGGGAACAGGAGTATTTCCTGGTGGACGACAACCTCTACGCTGCCCGTCCTGACCTGATTGCCACGGGTCGCACCCTGATGGGTCATGCATCGAGCAAGAACCAGCAGATGGACGACCACTACTTCGGCCAGATTCCGTCACGTGTACAGGCCTTCATGAAGGACCTGGAGATCATGGGTCACCGTCTGGGCATCCCGATGAAGACGCGCCACAACGAGGTGGCGCCCAACCAGTTTGAGTTTGCGCCTATCTTCGGCGAATGTAACCTGGCCGTCGATCAGAACATGCTCGTGATGGGCGTGATGAAGAAAGTGGCCCGTAAGCACGGCTTCCGTGTTCTGTTGCACGAAAAGCCTTTCGAGGGCATCAACGGCTCGGGTAAGCACAACAACTGGTCGCTCAGCACCAATACCGGCGTCATCCTCTATGCCCCAGGCAAGGACCCGATGAGCAACCTCCAGTTTGTCACCTTCTTTGTCAACACCCTGGAGGCAGTCCGTCGCCACGGCGCGTTGCTCAAAGCCTCTATCGCCTCGGCCACCAATGCACACCGTCTGGGCGCCAACGAAGCACCTCCTGCTATCATCTCGGCCTTCCTGGGCAAGGCGATGAACGATGTGCTCCGCAAACTGCTGACCGTCCCCGATGACACCGACATCGTCATTGCCGGCAAACATGCCTACAGTCTGGGTCTGGTCGAGTTGCCCGAGATCTTCATCGACAATACCGACCGCAACCGCACTTCGCCTTTCGCCTTCACGGGCAACCGTTTTGAGTTCCGTGCCGTGGGTTCGAAGGCCAACTGCTCGTCGTCGATGACCACCCTCAACACCATGGTGGCCGAACAGCTCACCGACTTCAAGGCCGAGGTCGATAAGCAACTGGAAACCGGCCTGCCGGTCAAGGAAGCGGTGATGAAGACCCTGAAACCAATCATTGCACGCATCATCGACACCGTCTGCTTTGACGGCAACGGCTACTCGCCCGAATGGCAGAAGGAGGCACAGAAACGCGGCCTCGACATTGAGCGTTGTGTACCAAAGATGTTCCTGGAGAATGTCAAGCCCGATGCCGTCGCCATGTACGAGCACATGGGTGTCTTCACCAAGGCGGAGTTGCATGCCCGCAACGAGGTGAAGTTCGAGACCTATGCCAAACTGGTGCAGATCGAGGCTCGCGTATTGGGCGACCTTGCCATCAACCACATCATGCCTGCTGCCACCAACTACCAATCGACGCTCCTCAAGAACGTCACCATGATGAAGTCGCTCTTCCCGAACGAGTACAACGAACTGTCGGCTCCGGAGATTGCCATCATCAAGAAGATCTCGGCCTACAATGCCGAAATCAAGGATAAAGTGGATGCCATGGTGGAGAAACGCAAGATTGCCAACCGCATCGAAGACCCCTACGAGAAGGCACTCGCCTACTCGGAGATTGCCGACTCGTTCTTCGGCATCCGCAAGCCTATCGACAAGTTGGAGGAGATCGTGGACGACAACATCTGGCCTATGCCGAAGTATCGTGAACTCCTCTGGATCCGTTAATTGCGCGCCATGAAGAAGTTGACTATGCTGGAGATGGAACGCATCTCCACCGAGGAGTTCAAAGCCTCGACGAAGATGCCGCTCATCATCGTTCTGGACAATATCCGTTCGTTGAACAACATCGGTTCGGTATTCCGCACCAGTGATGCTTTCCGTGTGGAAGCCATCTACCTGTGCGGCATATCGGCCACCCCACCGTCGCTGGAGATTCACAAGACGGCGCTGGGTGCCGAGGACTCGGTGGATTGGCAATACTTTGCCGATACGCACGAGGCGGTCCGCTCGTTGCAACAACGTGATTATCAGGTGATGGCCATCGAGCAATGTCAGGGCAGCACGATGTTGACCGACTGGAAACCCGACTTCCATGCCAGTTCGCCCAAGGGCTATGCCATCGTGATGGGCAACGAGGTGAAGGGGGTGCAGCAGTCGGTCGTGGACCAATGTGACGGCTGTCTGGAGATTCCTCAATACGGCACCAAGCACTCCCTGAACGTGGCTGTCACCACCGGCCTGGTCATCTGGGAGTTCGCGAAGGAGTACTTTGAGGGAGAGAGTAGAGAGTAATGAGTAAAGTGTAAAGTAGTTACAATCAGTTGCTCCCATTTATCCCATTCCTCCCCCTTAACCATTAAACATTAAACCACCAACCTCCCCGAGGGGAGGAGATAATATAGTAGATTGAACAATATCAGAGTACTCGGATTACTCAGATTACTCAGAGTATTCAGATTACTCCGATAATTATTAATAAGAAAACCATGCCCAAGGCAAGCGATCCTAACGAAACCCCGTTAATCAAACAGTACCTCGAACTGAAGAACCAATACCATGATGCCATCATCCTGTATCGTGTAGGTGACTTCTACGAGACGTTCTGTGACGACGCTCAGGAGGCTCACGACATCCTGGGCATCACCCTGACCTCCCGTGCCGGCAGTCCGTTGGCGGGATTCCCCTACCATGCTCTCGACACCTACCTGCCCAAACTGGTGCGGGCGGGCAAACGCGTGGCCATCTGCGAGCAGTTGGAGGACCCGAAACTGACCAAGAAACTGGTGAAACGCGGTGTCACCGAACTGATTACGCCGGGTCTGTCGATGGGCGACAACGTATTGAATGCCAAGGAGAACAACTTCCTGGCGGCCGTCACGTTCGGTACCTCTCAACGCGAGGGGGCACGAAAAAGTAACAGCGCCGCTCCCGAGGTGGGATTGGCGCTGTTGGACATCTCGACGGGCGAGTTTCTGGTGGCCGAAGGGTCGTACGACTACATCGACAAACTGATTGGCAACTATGCCCCCAAGGAGATGCTCTTCCTGAAGGGATTGAAACCGTTTTATCAGCAACACTTCACCACCAATCCCTATTGCTACGAACTGGACGACTATTACTTCAGTTACGACAATGCGATGCGCGGATTGTTGGACCTCTTCCACACCCAGAACCTGAAGGGCTTCGGCATCGAGGAGATGTACCTCTCCATCACTTCGGCAGGGGCTATCCTCCGCTATCTGGATGCCACGCAACACAAGAACATCCGGCACATCACTTCGGTGCGACGCATTGATAATCAGTCCTATATGCGTCTGGATAAGTTCACCATCCGCAGCCTGGAACTGGTGGCGCCGATGAACGAGGGCGGACGGTCGTTGCTCAGTATCCTGGACGACACCATCACCCCGATGGGCGGTCGTATGATGCACCGTTGGTTGCTCTTCCCGCTTATCCACGTGGAGCAGATTCGTGACCGTCATACGGTGGTCGAATATTTCTTCAAGGACCCGCAACGCGCCAACGTCATCGCCGAGAACCTCAAGGACGTAGGCGACATGGAACGCATCGTGGGAAAAGTGGCGGTGGGACGTGTCACGCCTCGCGAGGTGGTGCAGTTGCGTTTTGCCCTGGAGGCATTGAAAGAGATCAAGGAGGCGTGCCAGTCGTCCGAACTGGACCAACTCCAGAGCATGGGCGAACAGATCAATACCTGTGAGCGCATCGCCGACCGCATCCGCCGTGAGATTGTCTTCGAACCCGCCGTGCAGGTGGGCAAAGGCACGGTCATCCAGTCGGGCGTCAATGCCGAACTGGACGAACTGCGGCAGATTGCCCACTCGGGAAAAGACTACCTCATCAACCTCCAGCAACGTCTGGCAGCCGAGTATGACATCCCGTCGCTCAAAGTGGCTTTCAACAGCGTCTTCGGCTATTATATAGAGGTACGCAACACGCACCGTGACAAAGTGCCCTCGGAATGGGTACGCAAGCAAACATTGGTGGGCGCGGAACGTTACATCACTCAGGAACTGAAGGAGTACGAGGACAAGATCTTCACCGCCGAGGAACGTATCCTGGACCTCGAAACGAACATCTATCAGGAATTGCTCAATGCCTTGGAGGAGTATATCCCTATCATTCAGTTGGATGCCCAACTCATGGCACGCCTGGACTGTCTGCTCGCCTTCAGTCGCATTGCGGAACGTTATCACTACGTGCGCCCCGATGTGGACGACAGCACCGTCATCGACATCCGCCAAGGCCGTCACCCCGTCATCGAACGACAAATGCCTGTGGGGGAATGTTATGTGCCGAACGATGTGCTGCTGGATGACCAGCAGCAGATCATGATGATCACGGGTCCGAACATGGCAGGTAAATCGGCCTTGCTACGTCAGACCGCTCTCATCACCTTGATGGCCCATATCGGTTGTTTCGTGCCAGCCGACGCTGCCCATATCGGCATTGTCGATAAGATCTTCACCCGCGTAGGCGCTTCGGACAACATCTCGTTGGGCGAATCGACCTTCATGGTGGAGATGACCGAGGCATCGAACATCCTGAACAATGTCTCGCCCCGTTCGCTGATCCTCTTCGACGAGTTGGGACGAGGCACATCGACCTACGACGGTATCTCGATTGCCTGGAGTATTGTCGAATATATCCACGAGCACACCGAAGGCCGACCCAAGATGCTCTTTGCTACGCACTATCACGAACTGAACGAGATGGCGAAGTCGTTCGAACGCATCAAGAACTACAACGTCAGCGTCCGCGAGGAGGGTGGTAAGGTGCTCTTCCTCCGTAAGTTGATGCCCGGTGGCAGCGAACACAGTTTCGGTATCCACGTCGCCAAACTGGCTGGTATGAACCCCGAAGTGGTGCGCCGTGCCGACCAGGTGCTCAAGTCGTTGGAAGAGGCTTCCGCCTCGGCCGAGAAACTGGCCACGCAAGTGCCTGTCAATCAAATCAAACCCTCCGCCGCCCCGGCGGGCTATCAGTTCCAGATCTTCGAGTTGGACGACCCCGTACTCAGTCAGATTCGTGACGAAATCAAGGGTCTCGACCCCAACAACATGACCCCGATGGAGGCCCTCAACAAATTGGCCGAAATCAAACGCATCTGCGGTATCTAACGATCCCTTATTATTATAGGAAACAAAAGCAAAGCCGCCAACGGAAGAGGACAATCCTTCCGTTGGCGGCTTCAACTATAAACGTTAAACATTAACCATTAAACCATAAACGTTAACCCCTAACCCTTAATCGTTAACCAAAAACTCCACCTCCACGATACGGAGTTCGTTCTTGGTCTTTTCGCCGTTGCGGGCTTTGAAGAGGTCCAGTTCGCCAGCAGCAGGTTCGGCCACCTCGACAATGCCACCGAAGGCATCCTCGTCTTGGCCCGCCCCCTTGAGGCGGATGGTTATCTCGTCGGCACACACTTTCTGCGTGGTCGTCAAGTGAATATATCCCAAACTACGTTCGGTGTTGCCACTCCAAATGAGCGTATCTCCGGCATAAATCTCGAGTGGATAACTACGCAAACGCCAACCCGTCAGTTTGAGGCAGATATCGTCGATGATGGCCTTCCGTTCCAGTCGGTATTTTATCCATGCCGTCGATAACCTACCGTCGTTCTTCCATTCCGACAATTCGTTGTCGTCGAAACTGTTGGAGGCCTGTTCGGCTTGGCAACCGGCGGTGGCAGAAAGTATCTTCACGCCTGTCCGCTGTTCCTGATACGAAGGCGTGAGAGGTGTCGGACCACGCATCAACGAAACAGGTAAGGTATATCGCGGGTGCAAGCCCGTGTCGGAAAGGGAAGAACCACGACGGGACGTGGCTTCACTCTTCACCGTCTGGCGAGCCGACTTGACTCCATCGGCCATCGCGGTTAAAGTGATTTTGCCAGCCCGCGGGGTGGTACGCACCAAGACACGGTTGACACCACACTCGACCGGCAAATTCATAGAACCCACATAGTTATCGGAAAAATTCTTCATCGCCGCTGCGTCGAGCAGACCCTCTGGACGGTTTGTGTCGGGGCGTAGGGAATCGGCATTATGACGGGTTCCGATACCGCCTATCCAAGTGGCTTCACCCTGCAACTGGAAATGAATCATCCGGTCGTCCAACGGACATCTTCTCCCCTGTCGGTCCAGCACCTCCACCTCAAAAAGCACTAGGTCGGCACCATCGGCCTTCGTCCCTTCGGGGTTCTGCATAGCCGTGAGTTTCAACTGATAAGGGTCACCTGCTGTTGCCAAGGAGTATCGACTTCCGTCGGACGCTACTGCCTCCAACGTACCAGGCGCAAAAGGAACTGCATCGAAGGTAAACAGATAACGATAAGACTGTCGTCCCTTGCCCAAACTCTTGCCATTGAGGAACAGTTCCACTTCGTTGGCGGTAGAGACCACATAGACGGGTTTCACGGTTCCGGCAGGATAATTCCAATGTCCGATAATATAGGTACGGGGCATTTCGGGTTCCACCCAACCGTTCCACATCACCTGATGCACGAAGAAAGCATCTTTGGGAATGCGCATGGCATCGGTCACACCGCTGGTGCGGTAATTGGACTCGCCACGATGATGAGTGTTGGTATCGGAAAAGACAATCTTGACACCGCCCGACGAGACACGGGTTCCCGTGCCAGGTCGCTCCCGCCAATAGTCGTACCAACGACGTACCATCTCGATGGCCAACTGGTCCATGTTGTGGTTGTAGTCGGTGGCAGGTTTGCCGCGATACAACGGACCGTCGCCCTCCTTATGGAAAGGATAACTGAACCCGTCCCAATACTTACGGAGACCCTCGTCTCGGCAATATTCCATCGCCCACATCGGGTGTTTCTGACTCTTGTTGATATAGAGCATCTCGCCACCGTATTCCGCTTCGTCGATATCCAACATCTCCCGACTGCCGATAGCGCGGCCACCATGCGGGTCATACTTGTCGCGCAAGGCCTTCATCTCCAACATGTGTTCGCGGCTGATACTCTCGTTGCCGCACTCGTAGAAGAGGATGCTGGGGTTGTTGCGGTTGTAGATAATGGCATCGCGCATCAACTCCTTTCGTTGCTCCCAACGGGGACCCTCCACATCCTTTTCGGCATCGCCGGCAGGCATGGCTTGAAGGAGTCCAACGCGGTCGCATGACTCGATATCCTGCTTCCAAGGGGTGACGTGCATCCAACGGACCAGGTTGCCACCCGACTCCACCATCAACCGATTGGAGTAGTCGCTCAACCAAGCAGGAACACTCAGACCGACTCCCGGCCACTCGTTGGAGGTACGTTGGGCATAGCCATGCACCATCAGGACACGGTCGTTGAGCCGTATCTTGCCAGCACCGAACCCGGTCTTGCGGAAGCCCGTCCGCGTGGTAACAAAGTCGCCACTCTTGCCCTCCTCCACCAATGCGGTGCGGACGGTGTAGAGATAACCATAGCCCCACGACCAGAAATGCAGGTTGTCCAGGCGCTGTTGGGTTTGGACATGGGTCCTTTCTCCCGCCTGCAGGGTGACGGGATGCGACGCGAAACAGGCTACCTCCTGCCCCTCGGCATCGAACACTTGGGCTCGGAGGGTGAAGGTACGAGCACGCGCGTCGTCGTTCTGGACCTCCGATTCGACATGCACGACTGCCCGTCGGCCTGGGATGTCATAGTCGGTTGCATAGACATACGTACCCGTTGTCCCCAGATTGGAGTAAAGCGGCAAGGTCTGGTAGAGGCGGTCGGTGACATGCAGACGCACGTTCTTGGGGATGCCGCCGTAGTTAGCATTGAAGTTCTTGTCGTTCCATTGGTAGCGACTGTCGTGCACCCGGGAACGATAGGTCCAACTGTTGTCACAACGTACGGCCAACACGTTCTCTCCCACCTGTGCGAAAGGGGTCAGGTCCATGCCGAAAGCCATCACGCCGTTCTCGCTGAAGCCCAAGGAATGTCCGTTCAGATAGACATCGGCGGCTTGTCGTACCCCCTCGAACTCCACAAAGACCTTGCCTTGCACCTCGTCGGCCGAGAGCACGAACCGCTTTCGGTACCAACAGATAGTATCGGTCAAATCGACGATATCCTTGCGGAACGCCTCGTCCCCGTTGAAGGCGTAAGGCAACGTCACCTGTTGCCAACGAGCGTCATCAAACGTCGGAGCCGATGCCTCGGGCAAGTCACCAACCCAAAGTCGCCAATCGGCATTGAAATTACGTTCCTGTCGCTCCACGGCTACCGCCTGAAGAGCAAACAGCATCATCCAACCAAGGGAAAGCAGTCTTCGCATACGTTACTTCTTAAAAATGATTTTACCTTGAGAGATACAAATGCCCCGTTGCGAGGCAGAGGCGCGCATACCCGAAAGAGAGAAAGAGTCCGAGAGGGAGTTTTTCGCCTCGGTCGATACCGTAGCAATCGCCGATACCGCCTCCCGGTTCTGCACCTTGGCTGCTTCGGTCCAGGCTTCCGCATCGCTCTTCAAGTCGCTGCCCAGATAGTAACCCGTATGGGTAGGTTGGTTGTACCCGATATTCTCATTGAGGCAACTCATCCAGTAGCAGTGGTCAGTCATCAGCCACGGGAACTTGTGGGTAGTGGGGTACCAAGTGGAGAAAATCTTGATGTCGGCCAATCGGGTGGCGTCGGGCAAGATAACCTCCTCACGCCAATCACCCAAGAGGTCACCATACCAGGCAGGATTGGACTTCGTTCCGTTGATGAAGGTTTCCGAATAACGGTACATGGTGAAAGTGCGCCCGTACTTAGGACTGTTGATGATATTATCTTCAATGAGTTGGCGCGACAGATTGCCGTCGAACCACACCGCCATGCCGCAACCGCCTTTCTGCCCTTTGGTGTTGATGGCGGTCTCGGTACCATCCTGCTGGATATAGTTACCTTGATAGTAGAAGAACTCGCAACCTGGATATTCGGGGAAGAAGTCGCCCACCAGACAACGGCCCATGTCGTTGGCACTCGCCGCCTCTTTCTTCCAGATGACCGACCCGTCGCGGGCATCGTGCAACGCCACCATCGTGGTGCCAGTCTCCAGACAGTGGAACATCTGCAGACCCTCGCGCTGCGGCAGGAACTTACCGACGTGGTTGGCATCGCCATGTCCCAACTGCGTGTTCCAGAGGCCGATACCATCATCATCCACCGCCATCGACCCATACATCACTTCGTCCAATCCGTCGCCATCCAAGTCGGCCACATTCAACGAGTGATTGCCTTGGGCGGCATAGGTGCTGTGCCGTTTGCCATCCTTGCCCACCTTGTTGTCGTTGGTATCGAAACGCCATTTCTTGGTGAGTTGGCCTTCGCGCCAATCCCAGGCCTCGATGACCGAGCGGGCATAAACTCCTCGACCCAAGACGACCGAAGGCAGACCGGTCTCGTCAAAGCAACCGACACCGATGCGGAAGGAACAAGCGCGTTTCCAGTAGTTGTCACCCCACGCCTCGCTGGTCTCACGAGCGATGAAGTTGTCGCGTGCCAATTCCCGTCCCGTCTTACCATCTATAATACTGAGGAACTCCGGACCTGCCACATTGTAGTGATCGGCCCAACCGGGACTGCTGCTATTCTGATTTCCCCAGGTGCGATAGTCAATCTTGCCATCGCCATTCGTGTCGGGTATCTCCTGTCCGTCACCGAAAACGGTACCCTCGCAGGTACGTATCGCCATTTCGGCACATCCGTCTCCATCGAAGTCGGCAATAGCGAAACTCGATGAATTGCCTAAAATGATACCGGGACCGCCTTTGATGCGCCACAGGAGGGTGCCATCCAGTTTGTAGGCATCCCAGATGACCGCCCAGAGACAATCTTGCTGCGAATAACTGGCGCCCGAACCATCGCTGACGATGTTGCCGTTGTCGTCCTTAACGCTTTGCAAACGTTTGACAACCAGTTCAAATTCACCGTCACCGTCCAAGTCACCCACGCTCACGTCGTTGGCGGTATAGACCACCTTGTCGGTATTGGCATAGACATCCTTGGTGTCGGCCAACGGAATGCTCCAATAGGGTAATCCATTGGCTATCTGCGCCTTGGGCAAAGTAAACGTAGAGAGAGTCTCGGTGTTGCCTGCATAGGTGAGGCGGTAGTGATTGCCGGACGACGTACTCGCCGACGCATCCTGGAAACAGGTACAGTTCTTTAGGTTCGAGGCAATCTTTCGTTCCACGCCCGACCCTGCTGCGCGATAGAGGTCGAACGCAGTCGTAGCATCATCCCCTGGGAGCATACGCCATGAGACGAGCACCTTGCCCGTGTGTTGTTGATAGTCACCCAGAGAGGCATCTTTTTTGCCATTGATACTGGCCCAGAGTGCACGATTGGAAAGGTCGTTGGTCTGTGTCTGTCCGATGCCCAACGACGCACAAAAAACAAGGAATGAGAGTGTAAGCCGCTTCATAGTACAAAAGAATAAGTTACGGCTGCAAAGGTCGGTATTTATTGGCAAACAGCCTAAAAACGTGGTCGCAAATAATAAGAAAATCGTTGCAAAGAGGAATAGTCAGAGTACTCCGAGTATTCAGGATACTCCGATTACTCCAAAAAAACTCCCTATCGGGGAGCATCCTTATAGTCCTTCGGCAAGACGCCATACTTCTCCTTGAAGCACTTCGAGAAATAGCTGGCATAGGCAAAACCCACCAAGTCGGCAATCTCGTTGACACTATGTGAAGTTGTACATAACAAATGGGCAGCCTGCTCCAGACGTTGGTTACGGAGGAAGTCGGTCGGCGACTGTCCCGTGATGCCACGCATCCGGCGATACAGGCTGGCTCGACTCATACAGAGGTCACTGGCAAGGGCATCGACGGAATAGTCCGAATCGGTCATGTGGGCAGAGACTGCCGCCACGGCCTTGTTCATGAACTCCCTGTCGGCCACCGAGAGCGGGTCGGTCTCTTCCTGTGACTTGTCATCGGCCATCCTATCCACCTTCAGAGCCCTCTTTCTTGCCCAAATGAACACCCCAATCGCCAAACCGAGGACGGTCAAAGCGAGACACAGCCACACCCAAACCGACTCCTGCCATCGGGCGGGACGGTATAAAGTAAGTACCTCGGTCGGGGCACCCCATCGTCCGTACATATCGGTGGCGCGGACTTGCAGGTGCGTAGTGTCAGCTGCTAAGTGTGCCACCTGGATGACATGCTTGCCTTCGGACAACTCGGTCCAAGGTGCTGTCTCTTTCCAACGATAGGCAAACTGCACGCGGGACGTTTGTTCAAAGGTAAGCGTCGAGAGACTGAACTCCACCAAATCGGTCTCACGGGGAAAGGTCAGCTGACGTTGGCCATAGGGCAACAACTGTCGCTTGCCACCTACCACATAGGCGGTGACAACAGGTCGGACACTGGCCTGGGTGATATCGGCACTCAATTGCAGCGTACGGAGATCCAAAAGTCGAAGGCCCGAAATACCCTCCGACAACAACAATGCCGTGTCGCCCTGCAACTGCATCTGGCGATACTGGACACTGTCGAGAAGCACCGTCAACTGATCCTCTTTCCAGCGACACACACCCCGCGCTTTGCTCAACAGGTAGAGGATCTGCGTCGCTTCGGAATAGGCCAGGCTACGCACCTTGTCCAACCCATCCATTTTCTGCTCAACCTTTTGTCCATCATAGAGATAAAGCGCATGATAAGTACCAATATAGATATGTCCATCAGGCAAAGTGACCCACGACAGCACTTTGGCGTCGTTCCCTGGGGCAAATAAGGTCATCAGGGAGTCAATCTGTTGTTTCTGCTGGTCGGGCGACAGGGACGAAGAGGTAACGACGGGAAAATCGTCCGATGAGTGTTCTTCTGGATGCCAAACGCCATTTTCCCGTCGAAAAGAAAGGGTGCCGCCATTCCACAAACCGACCCACAACGTACCATCTGCCCCCAATGCGAGACGGAGGACGCTGCGGTTCTTGCCTTGCCACGTTGTCTCCAATCGCTCCTGCAAAGTGCCGTCGGCCGAGAAATGCAACAACTGGTTGCGGTAGGTTAACCACACCGTACTGTCGGGCGCCGTCGCCAAACAAGTGATGCGTTTGTCGGCCAATTCGTTGGTTTCCATACCGTTCGACACCTCGATGGGTCGGATCGTGTAATCGGATTTGCTCAACACGAAGGCTCCCTCCTTGGTGCCGAACCAAATCTCGGCTCGCGAAGGTACTTCGGTCAAACAAAGCACGTCGTTGCTCCTCAAGAGGTTCGGATGCTGACGGTCGCTTCGGAACGACTCGGTCTCGTAGCCATCGTAGCGGCACAACCCAGTCCCTTTGCCTCCATACCACCAGTACCCTTCGGCATCTTGCCATCGGCAAAAATCTGCCTCTCCCGTCATACCGGTTCCAGGCGGTGCGGGAATCGGGTTCTGAGCCCTTGCCACGCAAAGGCTCAAACAGATGAGTATCAAGGAGAAGGAGTATTTCATGTCCACAATCTTGAGGGATGTTCGTTGCCTCAGGAGGGTGAGATATCCATGCCCCTTCCTGTACGACTTCCCATGATGCAAAGTTGGCGATAATAAAACAAGTCTCCAAAAAAATTGACCAAAAAGTGATGCACAAGCCTCGTTTTTGACCTGAAATGGGGAAAAATCTGTCGGAAAAGATACAATTCTATCATTATTCAATACTATTCTACGAAAAACGAAGAATGAATTTCCTAATTCAGGAAAAAAAATGTATCTTTGCGCCTGTGCATGTTCTAGAATAGAAACAACTCTCTGTGCATCAATAGAAACCTCTAACATAAAAACACAATAAACACATGAAAAAAATTCTCTGTTTGGGCTTACTGTCCTTCTTGGCTCTGTCAAACATATCGGCGAAGACCCGCGTCACCATCTTTGGCGACAGTTATTCCACCTTCGAAGGTTACCTTACTCCTGCTACCAACGAGACCTGGTACTGGAAAGCCGACTCTCCTCACCGCAACCAGAAGAACGACGTCACCAAGGTCGAAGAGACCTGGTGGTGGCAAGTCATCGACAAGATGGGCTGGGAATTGGAGATGAACAACAGCTATTCGGGCAGTACCGTGGGCTACTTTGGTTACCAGAACGAGAACTATCAGCCTCGCTCTTTCAATACCCGCGTCGAGAACTTGGGCGAACCCGACGTCATCCTCTCCTGCTGCATCACCAACGACTCCTGGACGGGCGAGAAACTGGGTCACTACAAGTATGCCAACTGGACGGAAAACGACATGTGGTACTTCCGCCCTGCCATGGCACGCCTCTGTTCGATGTTGAAACAGAACTACCCTATGGCCAAGACCTACATCATCCTCAACACGCAGTTGAAACCCGAGTTTGGCGAGTCGCTCCAAATCATCTGCAAGCACTACGGCATCCCCGTCATCGTCTTGCACGACATCGACAAGCAACAGGGTCACCCCTCGATTGCTGGTCATAAGGCCATAGCCGAACAGGTGGTGGACTATTTGAAGAAAGAGTGAACGTATGAAAAAAATCCTCTTTCTATTGGCCGCTTTGTTCTGTCTGGCCATTATCCCCTTGATTGCCATTTACCTGACGTCTAGTCCGGCAGGCGAGATTCGTTTGCCCGCTGTGATTGGCGATCACATGGTGTTGCAACGCAATACCGAGGTACGCCTGTGGGGGTGGGCCTCTCCCAATAGCCAATTACGTATTCACACCTCCTGGGATAACGCTTCGCACGCCACACAGGCGAACGACGAAGGACGTTGGCAAATACTTCTCCCGACGGGTGATGCCACCACCGAACCGCAACAGATTGAAATTCGCGAGTCGGGCAACTTTGGCGGACGCAGTAACGCCGTCACAATCAAAGACATCCTGATTGGCGAAGTATGGTTGGCATCGGGCCAAAGCAACATGGAGATGCCGCTCAAGGGCTTTCCGGGATGCGCTGTGCAAGGGGGTATGAACGATGCTATTCTGGCACATCAACGTTCGCCTTATGTCCGCATGATGAATGTCCAACTCCATCAGTCGGCTCAGGAACTGGAGGATTGCCAAGGTCAATGGACCGATAGCCACTACCCCAATACCTTGGATTGGAGTGCCACAGCCTATTATTTTGCTTCGACCCTCAGCGAAGCGTTGCAAGTGCCTGTAGGCATTGTCAATGCGGCTTATGGCGGTGCCTCGGTGGAGAGTTGGACCAATCACCTGATCTTAGAGCAATACCCAGACATTGATCTCGACACGACCCACATCTGGGCACATCTTCCTCACTACAACCGCCCGTTGCTGATGTACAATGCCATGTTCTGTCCGATACGCCACTACACCTATCGCGGCATCCTTTGGTATCAGGGAGAGAGCAATGTAGGCATCGGTCCATCGAGCACGCAATATGCTCAGCGTCTTGCCAATATGGTACAACTGTGGCGCGACAGCATCGGACTCGGTGATATCCCGTTCATCTACGCCGAGATAGCTCCCTATCAGTACGACGGCGACCAGAAGGAACGCGCTCCCTACCTGCGTGAACAACAGTATCTGGCTCAGTCCATCATTCCCAACAGTTACATGATTTCCACCAATGACCTGGTAGAACCCTACGAGGTCTATAACATCCATCCGCGTCAGAAGAGTGTCGTCGGCCAACGTCTCTGTTGGGCTGCCCTCCACAACACCTATGGGCAGGAACAAGTCTGCTGGGCTGGTCCTCGTTACAAGGATATGGAGATTCGACGAGACACCTGTGTCGTGAATTTCACCGATTTACCGATGGGCATTTGCCGCAACTACGACATTCGCGGGTTTGAGGTGGCTGGCGCCGACCGTCGTTTCTATCCTGCCGACGAGGCGCTCTTCCGGTGGCGTACCAACCAGATGTTGGTTCGCAGCACCCGTGTACCCCACCCGGTTGCCGTTCGTTATTGTTTCCACGACTGGCAACCCGGCACCCTCATCGGCGGCAACGAACTGCCCGCCTTCCCGTTCCGCACCGACCAGTGGGAACCGTAATGGCGGTTAAGGGTTAACGGTTAACGGCGTATTTTCGTTATCGTTATCGTTTTGGTTCCTTTTTTCGTTTTCGTTCATTTGTTTTCGTTTTCGTTCATTTGTTTTCGTTCTTTCGTTTTATTCTATACAATATGAAAAACTATCATTCAATAGCCTGGACCTGTATGGCCACCTTAGCTGCCTTATGCAGTTGCAGCGACTATAGCCAACAGGGCAATCAAGTGACCGTGAAAGTACAATCGGGCGATGCCAAACTGGTGCGCCTGGAGGTCATCAGTCCAAAGATAATCCGCGTCAGCGCGACTGCCGAGGAGCAGTTTGCCGACAAGCCTTCTCTCATCATCGTGCCGCAGACTCCTCTGCCCAAAGAGGCGTTCCAAGTCTCTTCCCACGAGGACGTCGTGTGTGTGCAGACCTCTGCCATCTGTGCCAACATCCAGAAATCGACGGGTCGCGTGTGGTTCACCGACCTGCAAGGGAACGAGTTATTGGCCGAGCAGGCCCAAGGCAGCAAGACCTTCCAACCTTACGCGTGTGAACAGACCGTCTGGACGCACAGCGAGGGCAACACCACCAAGGACGACAACAGCGTGGGTTACAACGACCAAGCCAACCCGACCAAATATACAGGTTGGACCACCCGCGTCGTCTTCGACAGCCCTGCCGACGAGGCTTTCTATGGTTTGGGCCAACATCAGGCCGACGAGTGGAACTACAAGGGCCGCAACGAGGAACTCTTCCAGTACAACACCAAGGTATCTATCCCCTTCGTGGTATCGAGCCGCAACTACGGTGTGCTCTACGACAGTTACTCGTTGATGCGTTTCGGTAATCCGAAGGACTACAGCCAGTTGCAGGAGCTCTTCACCCTCTACGACAAGGAGGGTCAGGCGGGTGCCCTGACAGGCACTTACTCAGCTCCAGGTCAACAGACCTTGGTGCGCCGCGAGGACTCCATCTACTTCGAGAACCTCAAGTCGGCCAAGAACTTGCCCGCTTTCCCGCTCGCCTTTGCCACCGTCACCTACGAGGGTGAGATTGAACCCAAGACCTCGGGCGAATATCGTTTCAGCCACTACTACAGCGGCTATCAGAAGATCTACATCGACGGCAAGAACGTCTATACCGAAGACGTCGCCGGCACAGGCAAGGAGGGTGACCAGACCATCTGGCGCACCGCCTGGAACCCCAATGCCCGTAAGTTCTCGGTTCCTATGGAGGCGGGTCGCAAATACAAATTCCGCTTGGAGTGGCAACCCGATGGCGGCGAGGCCTATTGCGGTCTGCGTGCCTTGGCTCCTGTCGATGCTCAGGAACAGAACCAACTCTCGTTCTGGAGCGAGATGTCGCAGCAGATGGACTACTATGTGATGTTCGGCGACAACCTGGATGAGGTCATCAAGGGCTATCGCCAACTCACCGGCAAGGCGCAAATCATGCCTCGTTGGCTGTTGGGTTATTGGCAAAGCCGCGAACGCTACAAGACGCAGGACGAGATTCTGGATGCCTTGCGTGGTTTCCGTCAGCGCCGCATCCCTATCGACAATATCGTCATGGACTGGAACTACTGGACTCCCGACCAGTGGGGTGCCTTCGAGTTCGACCCCACCCGTTTCTCCGACCCCAAGGGCATGATAGACGAGATTCACCGCCTGCACGCCAAGATCATGATCTCCTGCTGGCCGAAGTATTATTTAGGTACGGAGCACTTCAAGGAACTCAACGAGATGGGTGCCATCTACCAGCAGAGCATCAAGGATACCCTCATTGACTGGCTCGGCTTCAAATATGCTTTCTACGATGCCTACAACCCCGAGGCTCGCAAGGTGTTCTGGAACCAACTCTGGGAGCACCTCGGCACCATCGGTATTGACTCCTGGTGGATGGATGCCTCCGAACCTAACATCCGCGACTGCACCGACATTCCTTACCGCAAACTGCTCTGTGGTCCTACTTATCTGGGCTCGTCGGACGAATATTTCAATGCTTATAGCATCGTCAATGCCGAGGCTATTTACAATGGCCAACGCGAGCAGAACGACGAACGTGTCTTCCTCCTCACTCGCAACGGCTTTGCTGGTCAGCAACGTTACAGCACTGCTACCTGGAGTGGCGACATCGGCACCCGTTGGGAGGATATGAAGACCCAGATTACCGCCGGTCTGAACTTCTCCATCTCGGGCATCCCGTTCTGGAGTCAGGACATTGGCGGATTCTCGGTCGAGAAGCGTTTCGAGCGTGCTCAACGTGAGTTCGACAAGACCGGCAAGGAGAACGAGGACCTCAAGGAGTGGCGTGAGTTGAATGCACGCTGGCACGAGTGGGGTGTCTTTGCTCCTATGTACCGTTCGCACGGTCAGTTCCCCTACCGCGAACCATGGAACATTGCACCCGAGAAACATCCTGCCTATCAGGCCATTACCTCGCAGATCAACCTGCGCTATCGTCTGTTGCCCTACATCTACTCGCTCACGGCCATGGTTCACTTCGACGACTACACCATCATGCGTCCTTTGGTCATGGACTTCAACAACGACGCCCAGGTCCGCAACATCGGCTACCAGTTCATGTTCGGTCCCTCGATTATGGTCAACCCTGTCTTCCAGTACAAGGCTCGTCAGCGCGAGGTCTATTTCCCGAAGTTTGCTGCCAAGGAGGGTGACCAACCTGCCTGGTATGACTTCTACACTGGCGAAGTGGCCTCTCTGGGTGACGAGACCAAGGTGTGCGACGCTCCCTACGAGCGCATTCCTCTCTTTGTGCGTTCCGGTTCTATTATCCCTGTCGGCCCCGCCCAACAATACACGGGTCAGGACCAAGGCTTCTTCACGCGCATCTATCTGTATGAGGGTCAGGATGCCGAGTTCACCCTCTACGAGGACGAAGGCACCAACTACAATTACGAGAAGGGTGCTTACACCAAAATCAAGTTGCAGTACAGCGAGAAGGACAAGACTCTCACCTTCCACCGCCGCGAAGGTGGTTTCAAGGGTATGCTCTCCGGTCGCCGTTTCCTGGTCATTCCGGTCAGTGCCGACCATCCTCATGACTTCAATCCTGAGGCCTTCGGCATCGAGGTCAACTACAATGGCGAACCGCAGGTGATTAAACTGTAACAGACCCTCTCCCCAACCCTCCCCCTTAATGGGGAGGGGGCTCTGATTACTCTGAGTACTCTGATTATTCCGAAAAACTCTTTAACTTTATAATCACTATGATTAAAAAACATTGGATTACCTCCCTATTGCTCGCTGTGACGGCCTTCCCCATGATGGCACAGAACCTCGAGCAACAGATAGACAATCTGCTCAAGCAGATGACTCTCGAAGAGAAAGTGCGTCTGTCGTATGCACAGGCCAAGTTCTGTAGCCCAGGTGTGCCCCGTTTGGGTGTACCCGAACTGTGGACCAGCGACGGCCCTCACGGCGTCCGCATGGAAATCAACTGGAACGACTGGGGTCATGCCCATTGGACCAACGATGCCATCACCGCCTTCCCTGCCCTCACCTGTCTGGCTGCCACCTGGAACCCCGAGTTGGCCACCATCTATGGCAAGAGCATTGGCGAGGAGGCCCGTTACCGCAAGAAAAACGTCCTGCTGGGTCCAGGCGTCAACCTCTACCGCACGCCGCTCAACGGCCGTAACTTCGAGTATATGGGCGAAGACCCGAATCTGGCATCGGCCATGGTTGTCAACTACATCCAGGCGCTCCAGAGCAACGGTGTCTCCTGCTGCGTGAAGCACTATGCCCTCAACGAGCAGGAGGAGTTCCGCGGCCACGTCAATGTCATTGTCTCCGACCGCGCTTTGCGCGAGCTCTATCTCCGTCCCTTCGAGGCGGCCGTCAAACAGGGTAAGGCCTGGAGCTTGATGGGCAGTTACAATCAATATCTGGACCAACATGCCAGCCACAACGAAGTGTTGCTCAAGAAGATCCTCAAGGAGGAATGGGGCTTCGACGGCGCCGTCATCTCCGACTGGGGTGCCACCCACAACACCGACGAGGCGGCCCTCTATGGTCTCGACCTTGAGATGGGCACTTACACCAACGGCCTCACCAGCGAGGGCCATGGCTTCGGCTACGACGACTATTACCTCGGCACCGCCTATCTGGAGAAGATCAAGAAAGGTGAGATCCCGATGGAGGTGGTCAACGACAAGGCCCGTCGTATGTTGCGACTCATCCTCCGCACCAGTCTGCCCCGCTTCACGCAGAATCCGATGGACAACTTCGGTTCGCTCAACACCGACGAGCACGTCCTGGCTTGCCGCACCGTGGCCCAGGAGGGCATCGTCCTGCTCAAGAACGATGTCAGCGCTGCTGCTGGCAAGGCGCTGTTGCCTATCGACTTCTCGCAGTACAAGCGCATCCTTGTGGTGGGCGACAATGCCACCCGCCGTCTCACCGAGGGCGGCGGTTCGTCCGAGCTCAAGGCCAAGGACGAGGTCTCTCCTCTCCGCACCTTGCAGGAGCGCTACGGCAAACAGGCTCAAATCACTTATGCTCAGGGTTATACCTGCGGTGGCGCTTACTTCGGCCGCATCGATCATATCAAGCAACAGACCATCGACTCGCTGCGCAACGACGCTGTGGCCAAAGCCAAGGAGGCTGACCTCGTCATCTTCATCGGCGGCCTCAACAAGAACCATTTCCAGGACTGCGAGGGTGGCGACCGTCGTTTCTACAACCTCGACTTCGAGCAGGACGAACTCATCTCTGCCCTGGCCGATGCCAACAAGAACCTCGTCACCGTCATCGTGAGCGGTAACGCCTATGCCATGCCTTGGCTTGCCAAGGTGCCTAACCTCGTACAGTCGTGGTACTTAGGCAGTCAGGCCGGCCCTGCCTTGATTGACATCCTTTCGGGCGATGTCTGTCCTTCGGGCAAGACCCCATTCACCTTTGCCCGTGAGTTGGAAGACTATCCTGCTCACAAACTGGGCCGTGTCGGTTATCCAGGTCTCGATCCTGACTCGCTGCCTGCCGCCTTCCAGTTCGGCGACAAGACCAATCCTAAGTCGGCTCTCCTTCTCCAGAAGGGCTTCTTCGAGAAGCAGGCTGCCGCCATTGCCAAGGACAACAACATCAACAAGCGCAACACCTCCATCGACGGACGCACGCACCACGGACGTGGCAACGAGGCAGAGGTCTATGCCGAAGATATCCTGTTGGGCTACCGTTGGTTCGATGCCAAGGCGCAGAACGGCACCTACGCTCAGTCCAAGAGCCGTGTGGTCTTCCCCTTCGGTTTCGGTCTGAGTTACACCACTTTCGCCTATGGCAAACCCACTATCTCGGGCAACACCGTCTCTGTCACTGTCCGCAACACGGGCAAGGTGGCTGGCAAGGAGGTTGTCCAGTTCTATGTGGGCGACGACAAGGCCTCTGTGGTTCGTCCTGTCAAGGAACTCAAACACTTCGAGAAGGTCTCTCTCCAGCCTGGCGAAGAGAAGACGGTCTCTTACCAGATTGCTGACGACGACCTCAAGTTCTTCGACGAGAACACCCAGCAATGGACTCTCGAACCAGGCTCCTTCACCATCTACGTCGCTGCCTCTTCGGCCGACGTCAAGGGCAAAGTAAAGTATGTGCGATAACTTATCTTTGGAACTGCTAATGTCATTCTGAGCGAACGCGAAGAATCTCAAAGCCCCAAATAGGACATACATTTTCATACCTCTCTCGCAAGCGGATACCAGTCCCTTGCGAGAGATCTTTTTTATCTCAATGACCATTTTCTTGAACCAATAACCTCTAACGATTTTCACGCCACAAAGATAGTGTCTATGCCTTTCCCCTCCAAACTTCGGACTGCTATACTTTTTGCTATACTTTGCTATGGTACTATGAAAATCAATCACTTACGATAGGTTATAACCACGAAACACACGAAAGTACACGAAAATAAGCTTCACTAAGCTTGAAAACCATCCAAAGCAATTGAAATACGGTATATTCCTCACTTTCATTTACTTACAATCTATATGTATGGGGCAAATCCTCCTCCCCTCGGGGTCCTCGCAGCAAATTAGGAGGGTTGATAACCCTACGCGAGAAGACGAGGCTTTAGCCGAGGGGATGAACGGGAGGGGGTCTCTGGAGCTCTCTCTTTATTCCCTCCTATACTAATTGCTATAGCATACTGAGAATGAAGCGGTTAAGTAGCTATAATAGATACTCACAATACAATAACTCCCGCCCTTTTGTAGGCAGGAGTAAATCATAAGGCTGAAAGCCTGTTAAGACCACAGGCGGGGGTGCAACCCCCGTTTACTAACGACAGATGAAAAGAGTGCCGAAGGTACGACAGACCACAGGCA
>JAEEGK010001833.1_pt1 | contig 53178 bp, 24 predicted proteins | sample 8958771 | NCBI WGS metagenome assembly JAEEGK01 (sample SAMN16246547, study PRJNA631951) | gut metagenome | biome: gut microbiome; feature: rumen; material: SC-attached | host: Bos | place: Iran: Karaj | collected 2018-10 | reverse complement strand
GATGTACAAAAATCGCAAAATAATGGAGTACCATTTGAAAAATATAGTAAAAGAATTGATAAGTACAATAAGTTAGATATTGAATATAGTAAATGAAAAAAAAAGATTAAAGAATACAAAGAAAGAATAAAAAATTATGAAGAAAATATATCTTCTAATAATAATTCATTATCCATAAATATGAAAAAAAATAATGGAGAATCAAATCATTATTTGCCATTACAAAAAGAGAAATTAAAAGATAAAAATAATGAAATTGAAAAGAAATTTAACAATTTATGTATTCAAATAAAAGAACTTTTTTCAAAAATTCAAATTAATAATGAAATTCAGAATAATTATAAAGAAATATATAGTATAATGGGAATTGAAAAATAATTATTAAAAATAAAGTAGATTGAATAAATCTTTTTATGTAAAATAAATTTTATATTTTTTTTAACATAATTTCATTATAGTTTTTATTAATATTGATTTTGAAATATATTTTTTTATTAATTAATTAAGATTTATTCTATAAAAATTATAAAAAATCCAATAAAAAATAGTTTTTTAATTTCTTAAATCTTTTTTTAATAAAACTTATTATAACATATTTTTCCCTTTATTTGGTTAATTAATTATAACAGAATATTTATTATTATAATATATACAATTTTATTTTATGATAAAAGATGAAAATTTTGTAAATAAAGAATCTTTTCTATTTATATAATTAAAATTATTTTAAGTTATAATATTATAATTTATTTTCATAATTAATTATATAATAAAAAAATTAATATTTTCGAAGGGAATTTTCAAATAAATTATTTTGAGGAGAAATTTCATTTATCTTTAATTTTCTTTTATTATGATTTGGTTGAATATTCTTTTTATTTTTCTTTATATAATTTGAACATGAATTTGAATATGATTTACTTCTTTTCATTCTATTAAAGAATGAATTATTTGTATTACAACTATTATTAAAATTATCATAATAATCTTGATTAAACATTTTGATTCTTAAAGGAAGATTTATACTTTCATTTAAAATTTCATAATCATGTTTATTCTTTTTCTTTTCATTTTGAAAATATTTATATTTTTCAATTGAATCATCAATTAATTTATTTATTTCATTTAAGTAATTATAATCAACTTCTTTTGATATTATTTTTTTCATAAAATTATTTCCAAATTGTCTAGTTAAAGGAGTAATGCAACTTGGATTATTTGAAATTTTCTTTAAAATTTCTGATGAATATTGAGGATTTAAATTATTGTATTTAATCTTAGTTTTTTTTTCTTTATTTTGATTATTAACTTTAAAATATATTTCATCAATATTATTTATATTATTCTCATTTTTGATGTTTATTTGTTTATTATTATTATGATAAGATAATATTTCTTTTTCATTATTTTTTTCATTTTCATTTATTATTTTTCTATTTGTTATTACTTCTTGAGCTAACATTTTATTTTCGGAAACTAATGCTTTAATTGCAAGAGAAGCTTGATTTAATTGTGTTTTTATATCTATTAAAGTTTTTAAATTTATTTTTATATATTCATTATTATTATATTGATTATTTTTTATTAAAATTGTAATTCCTTCAACTCTGTTTAATAATTTATTTGATAAATATTCCATTAAATCATATGGGTTACTTTCTTTTTCATTATTCATAATTTTATTTTTATTAAAAATAATATAATCAATTTATAAAAAATATTAAAACATTTAAATTCAAACTTAAATTTTTAACTAATTTTATTTTCTAATATTTATAAAAGTATTTTAAATCTTATTTAGATATTTTAACGTGAATTTCTTTTGGTTGTCTTTCAAATAATTTTCCAATATATTTATCTTTATTTGGATCAATTTTAATTTCTGAACCATTTTTAAAATATAATATAGGATTTTCAATATTAGGATTTTCCTGATATATTCTCATTATCATTTCATTAGGCTCATCTCCATATTTAAAATCATATACTTTATTATATTGTGGATAATCATTAAAAATATATTGTATTTGGATTAAACTATTTTTATCTGGTTCCAAACTATTTAAATTATTTAGATTATTAAAATTATTAAAATAATTAAAATTATTTCTATTTGGGCTTTGATTATAATTATTATTATTATTATATTGATTATTTGGTTGATTAGGATTGCTTAAATTAGGATTTTGATTATTATAATTATTATATAAATTATTTTGTTGATTGATATTATTTCTATTTGGGCTTTGATTATAATTATTATTATTATTATATTGATTATTTGGTTGATTAAAATTGTTTGAATTTGGATTTTGATTATTATAATTATATTGATTATTTGGTTGATTGAAACTGTTTGAATTTGGATTTTGATTATTATAATTATTATCATATAAATTATTTTGTTGATTGAAATTATTATTATTATTATCATTGTAATCAATCAATTTTTTTGAAATATTGTTTTGTTGATTATTAATATTATTATTATTATTTAAATAATTAAAGTTATTGTTTTGATTATCATAATTATTATTATTAAAATTGAAATTTTCATTTGCATTATAATTTTGATTATTTTGTGGATTTCCATTAATATCTAATCTTTTTTCATTTTCTTTTTTTTTTTTCAGTGTATTGATTGTATTTCTAATAAATTCCTTTAAATTACTTTTTTCTTCATTATTAATATTCGTTTTAAATTCCAAATGATCTAATAATTCATATTTACAATCAGAAATAATTTTTTTTATTTTATTTTCTTCTTCACCATTAATAAATTTATTTAGTTCTAACCCTAAAATATATTCTATTGAATCAGGTTCTAATGAAGTTTCAATAATAACATTTTTTAAAAAATTTAAAGAATCTGTAATTGTTTTGTTTTGTATTTTAATAAGATAATTATTATTATAGCTAAATATTTCATTATGTAATCTATTAATTGACATAATATCAGAATCATTAATTATTTTAAAAGAACTATTTTTCTCTAAAATATTAAAAACATTATTTTTTTCATTTAATAATTGTTGAAAATAATATTCTTTTTCATTATTATTTTGATTATTTTGATTTTTTTGTAAATTTTGTTGGTTATTATAAGGGAAATAATTGTTATTTAAATTTGGTCTATTATTAAAAGGAACATTATTATTATAATTTGATTTATTCAAATTATTATAAATAGTATTTGGATGAGGTAAGTTTGGATTTACATAAGGAGGAATTCCAGGATTCATATTTTGAGGTTGACCATAATAATTATTATTTTGTTGATTAATTCCTGGATAATTACTTTTAGCAAAAGGATTTGAAGCATTATTATTATTTTGGAAATAATTATTTGGTCTATTTTGATTAGAAAATGGAGAATTATTATTTAAATAAAAGAGATTTTGATTGTTTGGCATTTGACTTCTAAAATTTTGATTTGAAGGTGAAGACATTTTTAATTTTAATATATATTAAAAATTATTGTTTTAAATAATACTCTTATACAATTATTATTTTAAATTAATATTATGAAAAATACATCTTTAATATTTTATATTATCATTTAATTGTTATTTATTTTTTCTTCTTTCATTTTTTACATAATTATCAATTATCATTTTAGAAATAGATATTAAATTTCTTGATATTTATTTTAATAAAAAAATAACTAATAATCATAACAAAATAAAAAAAATAAATAAATAAAAAAAAATTCAAAAAAATTTAAATTTTTTAAAAAAAGATAAATATTTAAATAATATCTATTTCCATGAATTTTCAACAAGTGAAATAAAATCATTATCATTATCATAAAGAAAAGAAACATATTCATAAAAATTAGCAAATTCTTCAAAAGAAACCATATTACTAGTTTCAGGATTTTCTGCAGTTGTTAATAAATTATAATTTAATTCAAAACAATCTAAAAACTCAGTAATAATTTCATCTTCATTTTTTATTCCTTTTAAAACATCATGATGTCTTTTTGGATTAAATTTTAATTTAATATCATCAATTAATAAATTCTCAGTTTGTTCTTTATCTAAACTTCCATATGCTTTTTCTACAGCATTTAATCTATTATCATTTAAAACTTTTTTAAAAGCTCTTATAAAATTAGGAAAATTTAAATATTCTCCTTTATTATCAGTTGAAAATTTTTCAAAGAAAAATTCAATTTCATCTTTTGATAAATCTAATCTTTGTAATGTTAAAACTTTTACAAAATCTCTAAAAGAAATTGTAGATAAATTAGGACAAGAAAATAAAAATTGTTTATGAAGATTCATTAATCCTCTTATTCCTCTATTTCTTAATTTTTGTATTATTTTTGACATAGGGTCTCTTATATTTTTTATTGGAGAATTTCTACCTGGAGTTTTACTTCTTGGTCTTGAATAAACTGTTTTTGCATCTTTTGTATTTATTGAATTACTTCTATCTCTATTATAATTACTTATACTTTTTGTTTCTGTTAAATTTTGTTTTAATTTGTCATATTCTCTTTTATAATTTTCATTTTCATTATCATTATTATAAAAATCATTATTTCCTCTATTAATTGGTCTTTTTTGAGTATTATTAAATTGTTTTTCTTCATTTAAATTATTAAAATTTTGATTTTTGAAATTTTGATTTTGATTTTTATAATTTTGATTTGAATTTCTTGGAAATGTATTCATATTATTTAATGGTTCTTCATTTATTACTTTTTTCCATTCATTTTCTACCATATTTATAAAATCATTATCATTATCTATTAAGAAAGATATCATTTTGTAAAAATCACAAAATTCATCTTTTGTAATATTTGCTTCTCTTAAATTTTTTATTGCATAATGAAATATTTCTAAATTATCACAAAATTCATTTAATGCTTGTGTTTCATCTAATCCAAAAAAATTATTTTTTGCCCAATATAAACTTTTTATTAAATCTATTGTTGTTTTTTCTCCTATTTTTTTTGAATATGTATTTAATTTATCATATATTTCACAAATGAAATCCATTCTATAATCATTTGTAAAACCTGATACTAATTTATTAATAAAAACTTCATAATTTAATTGAACTTTTTTAGGATCTGTACAAAAAGCATCAAATATTCTTTCTATTTCAGATACTGTTAAATTTAATCTGAAATCTTTTAAAACTTTTGCAAAATCATATTTTGTAATCATTTTTGTTCCATTATCATAATATTTAAAATGTTTCATTAAACCAAAGAAACTTTTTAATCCAAATTTTTTTAATGATTTTCTTAAATTATCAACAATACCATCTTGTTGTATTTTATTATTAGATAAATTTTTATTTGCTGATAAATTTGCACTTTTTAATCTTTGATTATTATTATTATTATAATTTTGATTATTATTAAAATTAGCATTTTCATTTTTATAAGTTGGAGTTTTAGGTCTATTATAATTATTATTCTGTCTATCATAATTTCCACTATTAACATTATTTAAATTCACTGATGCTTCAAGTAAATCAAAATATTCATCATCATTGTCATATCCAAATGCAATATATTTAAAAAAATCAATTAAATCTAAATTATTTAATTTAAAATTTCCTCTATTTAATCTTTTAATTACTAAAAATGATTCAATTATATTTTGAAAATATGAATCTGGATCATCAATACCAAGATCATATAAAAATTTCATATTAAAATTCCCTTTAAACATATTTCTCAAATCATTAACTGTTAAATTATTATTTTTTTCATTAATTTGATTAATTAAATCTTCAATATATTTTTGTTTAATATCATTCCAAAAAGCATTTTTTAAATCATTAAACATTTCTTCATAGAAAAATATTCCATTATTATTAATTTCATAACAATGAAATAAATTTTGAATTTCAGAAATAGATAAATTGATTCTAGCATCAGAAATAATTTTAATAAAATCATCAATAGTTAATTTATTAGTATTATTAAAATCAGATAATTTAAATTGTTTATGTAACTGAATTAAAGAATATCCTTTTCCGCTTTCATCAAGTAATCTTATTAATTTATCAAAAAAAGATTTTTTAGCAACATTCTTTTTTTGATTATCTAAATTAGAAGGAGTATAACTATAATTATCTCTATCTCGATTATTATTATTTTGATTTTTATAAGAAGAAGTTTTTGGTCTTTGAATTTCCATTTGGAAAATTTCTTTACAAAATGTTTTATAGTCAATTACTCCTGATTGTTCTTCATCAAAGTAATTAAATATATCTTGAAGATCTGTTACTTTATTCATTACAACTCCTACTTTTTCCATTGTTCTCATAAAATCTCTTAAATTACAAAATCCATTTCCCTCTAAATCAAAAAATTTAAAATTTTGATACAATATTTGGTCTTCTGTTTTATTTGGTATCATTTTTAAAGAAATTTTATATTTTAATTCTTTGATGAATTTATTAAGAAGGGTTTCCATTTTTTTATAAGTTTAAATATTTAAATTGAGATTTAAATTATGTTTTTTGTAAAATAAATAAATATAATAAATAATTAAAATTATTTATTTATTTATTAATTTAACTTTTTTGATTTAATTATTACTATTTAAATAATTTAATATATAAAAATTAGTCAAATAGAAATTAATGCCAAAAAAAAAATCAAAACAAAAAAAACAAGCAAAACGTGAAAGACAAGAACGTCAACGTCAAAGATATGAAAATTTTATTCAAGAAAAAAAAGAAGCAAAAAAACAAAAAAAAGAAAAAAATAAAAAAAATAATAAAAATCGAAAAGACTCAGACATAGAATTTAAACAAGAATTACAAAAAATAGGATATTACATAAGAGAAGTTCGAGGAGATGGAAATTGTTTATTCCGAAGTGTCGCAGAACAAATAGAAGAAGATCAAAATAATTTTGAAAAATATAGAAAAATAACAACAGATTATATGGAAGAACATAAAGAAGAATTTCAACCTTTTATAGAAGATGATCAAACAATAGATGATTATATTAAATCAATGAAAGAAGATAAAGAATGGGGAGGTAATTTAGAAATTTATGCTTTATCTATGGCTTTACATGCTAATTTTTATGTTTATATTCATAATCATCCTATGTATGTTGTTAAAAATTTTGATGATCCTAAAAAAAATATTATGTTAACTTATCATGATGGGAAACATTATAATTCTTTAAGAAAATTAGAAGAAAAAAAAGAAGGTGAAGATATTAATAATAATAATGATTATAGTGATAGTGAGGATAATGAAGAAAGTGATGAAGAAGTTGATCCTCATTTAAATGATGTTAATCAATTAATAAAATCTGTTAAATCTTTGAATATATAATATAAATTTAATTTTTGTTTTTTTTGTTTTTTTTTTATTTTTTTATTTTAAATTATGAATTTTAAATAAATGGATTTTAGAAATAAAGAAAAAAATTTACCTCCTATTTATTATAAATTAGATAAATTTTTTTCTTATTTTCCTTCTGCAGGAAGTTTAACTGGAATTTTTTTTTATTCATTTATTATTTATACTTTAACAGTTCTTGTTAAAATATTTTGTTCTAAACCATATGAAGATGATGATGATTTATATGATGAAGATATTGATGATGTTAAAACTTTAAAAAAAAGAGAAAATAGAATGTTAACTGATCCAGTTTTTAAAAAAACAATAGAAGAAAATAGGAAAAAAAGAGCAATAGAAGCTGTAAAATTATTAAATAAAATCCAATAAAATAAATATTAATACAATTAAATTTTATATTTTTATTTTATTTGGAATTTCTTTATTAAATTCATTTTTCATATAATCAATTAATGATTCATTTCTTTTTCCTGAACTTTCATTAAGTGCTTTTCCAAGACATTTAATTCCAAGATAAATTATAGGATCAATTAATAAGAAATTTAACTCTTTTTTATTTTCATCCATTTCTTTTATATATTTTTGTTTTATAAAAATTAAAATATTTGAAAGAATATCTAAAAAAATAAGATTATCATTAGATAAAAAATTAACAAATGTTTTTAATTGTTTTCTATTACAACCTTCAATTTTATTTGTTAATTGTTGATTTTTAACATCTTCTTTTTTAGATAAGAATAAAAATAATCTTACTAAAAATGTAATTCTAATACAAACTACACCAAAAGAGAAATACTTTAATTTTATCATTTCTTTAACTTCAATATTATTATTTCTTATAAAATAATTCATAAATAAAACAGAATAAATTCCACCTGCACGAAAATCAGTTCTTGGATTATTAGATTGAAATCCAAGAATTCTCCAATATTCATAATCTTCTTTAATTTCTTCATTTGAAATTATATCTTTTCCATTTTCTAATAATTCATTTAAACTTTTTTCATGTTCTTTATTTGATTCATCAAATGATATTATTGTTTCATTTTTTAACTTTTCAAATAAATTATATTCTTCTATTGTTAAATCATATTTACTATCACAACAGCAACATAAATATTTATCAATAATACTTTTATCAATTACTTGAATAGGAGAAATTTTATCTTGTTGATTATTATTTTTAACTATTAATGCTTCACTTTCACTTTCATTTTCTTTTTCTTTCATTTAAATAAATTATAAATTAATATTTTAAATTAAAAAATAAAAATTATAATAATATAAAACATATAAAAATACCATTTAATGAAATATTATAAATATAATAAATAAATGGATGGTGGAATAAATTTAAATGACGATTTACCAAAAGATAATCAAGAGTTTCAACTAAAAATATTATTTAATCAATTAACTGTATCAAATGATCCATCAATTGTATCAGAAGCTTCAAAACAAATAGCAATTTTTTTAACAAAAAAAAGAGAAGAAGCAGAAGGAATTATATTAAAATTAGCACAATTTATAGATTCAAATTTATCAACAATATCAATTAAAGTTATTGTCAAAGTTATAAATTGTATTTTAAAAACTTTAAATGAAAATACTAATTTATTAACAAATTTAATGAAAAGTTTTTTTCCATTATTAACTAGTATAATATCCAATTCTGAATTATTTCCTGAAGAATATAATTCATTAACATTAACTATTGGTAAAATTGTTAATAGATGTGGTAGTCATGCTGCACAATTAATTGAATTTCAAATTGAATCTATTTTCAAAAATGATGATCGTTTAAATAAAGAACAAAAAAAATGTGCTTGGATAAATCTTCTTTCTGAATTTATTAAAAATTCTCCTGTTATTACTTATAATAAATTAATTGAAACTTTTCATGAATTTTTTAAGTTAATTAAACATAATTATAAATATAAAGATGAAAGTATTAGAAATTCAATTTCTTTTTTAGTAAATCAGTTTTTACTTTTATTAAATAATAGAGATTATTCTATTAAAGAAACTTATACTAAGAGAATTTATTCTATTATAGATGAAAATATTAAAACAAAAGAATATGATTATTTAGATGTTAATATTTTACATGGGACTATTCTTTTAATTAGAGCTATTACTGTAAGAAGAGAATTCTTTAATGAAAAATATAAAAGTGTTATGGAATTTTTTTTTAATTTAAGAAATATCAGAAATATATTAATTCAAAAAACAGTTATTGAATTAATTCCTTTTTTTGGTGATTATTTAAATGAAGTTTTTGCAAAATTATTCTTTAATGAATTTTCAATTTTTTTTATTCAATTATATTTATCAAGACCAAATCAAATAATAAGAAATGCAGTTTTAAAATCAATAGGAAAATTAAGTATAGTTATGACTAAGGATGTTTTTTCTAATATTATTCAAGATGTTGTAAATATGATTGAATCTGATTTTAAAAATGAAAATTCAATAATAAATTTAGCAGAAATTGAATGTTTAGCAAATTTACTTGTTAAATATTCTCAAGAAATATTAACAAAAATTCCTTTAAATACAATATTAAATAAAATATTTAAAACAGGATTTTATGAAAGTCATGTTAAATGTTTAACAGAACTTTTAGCAGTTTTTGATGAAAATTCATCAGAAAAAATTCAAATAATTTTAATAGTACTTAATGTAGTTTCATTAATAATAGCATCAAAAAAATTTGTATTACAAGATACAATATTAAAATTTGAAGAAGCTAAAAAATTAGGAATAATATCTTTTGATAATTCATTTGAAGAATCAAATAATTCATCATCAGTTAGTAATTTATTATTAACAAATAATTCAAGTAAATCTTTTACTTCTTCTTTTTTTTTATTTGGAAGAAAAGGAAGTGAAGAATTAAATGATAATTTATTAAATTTAATAAGAAAACATATAATTGAAAATATTACAAATGAACAAAAAGCACAAAATCAAATTTCTGAAAATAGAATTATTACAATGACAAGAAATGCTTTAATATTTTTAGGTAAATTAAATCATCCTTTTTTTAATAAAGATATATTAACTTTTTATCAAATGCATTGTATTCCTGCTTTAGATAATCCTAAATCAAAAATTAAAATTGAAATTATATCTCTTGCAACTTCACCTTGGATTCCTTATTATGATAGTACTAAAGATAGTGATATTGATTATTTATTAAATATTATTTTAGATTCTTATCTTGATTTTATATTAATTACTGAAAATGATGAAGTTAAAAATATTATGTTAAAAGATATTGATAATAGATATGATAAACTTTTAGTTACTGAAAATTTTTTTATGAAATTAATTTTAATTCTACATTCTACTACAGATTCTTCTGTAAGAGAACAAGTTGTTATTATTATTGGAAGATTAATTGAACATAATTATAATATGATTAAATTATTTTTAAAAAAGAATGTTATGGAAATTTTTATGACTTTAGAATCAAGTGAAAATATAACAGAAAAAGAAAATTCAATTATATTATTAAGTTATATTGTTAAATATACTGGTAAATGTATTGTTGATTATTTAGAAATTTATTTCTCAAATTTAGTAAGATTATTAAAAGATGATGATGAAGAAGTACAAAATAAATCATCAAGTGATTCTGAAGAAGAATCAAATCAAACTTTAAATATGCATATTTTATCTATTTTAGGTGAATTAATTATAAATTCTGAAAAACATACTTCAGAAAAAGAAAATCAATATAAAGAAATAATATCACTTTGTATTAAAAATTTAAAAGAAAATTCAAGTCAATTAAATCAAGAAATATCATTAAAAACAATTTTAGCAATATTTGAACACTCAGATTATGATTGGAATATATATTTTAATTTTATTGATTTAGTAAATATACTAATTCAAGTTTTAATAAGAACAAATAATAGAAAAACAAGAATTTATGCTTTAAAAATATTTGGTTTTATTGGAACAATGGCACCAGATAAATTAGAAGCAATATGGAATATTCATAAAAAAGATTCTGAGAATAAAACTGAGAATTATGATGCTGATGAATATGAAAATTTTGATGATGAAGAAATTGTTGATCATAATAGAGAACAAGTTAAAAAAAATAGAAGAAGAAATGTATTAAAATTTTTTTCTAGTTATGGTAAAATTAAAATAGTAAAAAATTTAGATTTTGAAAGAATGGTTGAAAATAAAGAAATAGATCCTTTAACATATCATACAATTATTGCTTTAATTAAAATATTAAAAGATGAAAGTCAACAAGAACAAAATAATAATGTAATTAATATATTAAATCAAATAATTAAATATTTACAAACTCAAAAAGAAGATAAAGTTCTTATTGAATTAATTTTAACAAGATTAATGGAAGTTGGAGAAAGTTTTAATGGAACAACACAAGTTCATATTTTTAATAGTATTTTATATATTGTTCAACATTTTAATTCAAATTGTAAAAATCATTTACCTACATTAGTAAAATTAATAGAAGATTTTATTGAAGATGATGATTTACAAAATACAATTTTTTCAATATTAATTTGTATATTAGAAAATTATTTAGATGTTATGGAAACTTATTTAAGTAGATTAATTCCAATATTAATTAGTTTACTTACTGATAAAGGAGATAAACTTTTACATAGAATTAATTCAATTAGAATGAAAGTTTTTCAATGTTTTAATTGTATATCACAAAAATTAGGTAATTATTTAGGAATAATAATACCAGAAATGATAAATTTATTAGATTCTTCTATGATGTCATTTAATCCTTATGTTAAAAAAAATTTAGGTAATGATGAAAAATCAAATTCTGTTTCTCTTCAAAGAAAAGATTTAGAAATGTTTGCTTTTATTGATAGAATTATACCTCTTCCTCAATTTGGTGAACAAATACCAAAAATTGTTGAAAGTTTAATTAAATTTATGAATTATTGTCCTCAAGCAAAAGAATTAATAATGGGTTTATTTATGAAAATGTTAAATTATTCAAAGAGAGAATTTATATCATTTTTACCTTCAATATTAAGAATTGCTAAAAATAATAAAGTAAATATTATAGATTATTTTGAAGAAATAAAAAGAAATTTAGAAAATAAAAATAAAATAGAAACAATATATGATTTACATAATAATTCAAAAAGAAATAAGAAATATAATTATAAAATAAATTCACAAGGAAAACAATTTAATTCATTAGATTTAAAATATTATAAAACAGATATTTTAAGAGGACCAAACACAGCATTTAGTAATAAAAAAAGAACATTAGAATCAAATTTTAATCTTTCTCCTTTTGATATAACATCATCACAATTTAATAATAATTTAAATTTATTTCCAAATCAAAGTGAAAATTTAAGTGAAATGATGAGAACAAGAGTAAATAAAGAAGAAATAATAAATGAATTTAATCCAATAAATTGTTCATTAGAAGAAGATTGGCATGAATGGTTTAAATCATCATTTAATCAATTATTCTTTAATTCACCTTCATATGTTTTATCATGTTGTAGACATTTAAGTGATTCATTAACTGATTTATATAATTATGCATTTATTACTGTTTGGAGAACATTTTCTCAAAATCAAAAAAGTAAAATTTTTTCTTATTTAAATATGGCACTTTGTGCTCCTACAACACCAAATGATATTTTATTAACAATTTTAAATTTAGTTGAATTTATTGAAAGAGAAGAAAATCATATTGAATTTGTTGATTTTGGAAATTTAGCAAAAATTGCTAATAAATGTAAAGCATATGCCAAAGAATTATTTTATACTGAAAATGATTATAGAATTAGTCATGAGACTGATTCATTAGAAAATTTAATTACTTTATATTATGAATTAAATTTACCAGAAAGTTCAATTGGTATTTTAAAAATTGCAGAAAAGAAAAAAAATAATATTAAAGAAGAGGATTGGTATTTAAAATTACATAGATGGAATGATGCTTTGAAAATAATTGGTAAAAAAGAAAAGGAAAAAAGTAAAAAAGATTATGATTTAACTAGAGGAAAAATATTATGTTATGAAGGATTAAGTGATTGGGAAAAATTATTAGAATTAGATGATGAAATTTTTGCTACTCAACCAAGAGTTTATTCAAAAAATAGTACAAATTTCACAATTAGAAATGGATTAGATAATGATGTATTAATTAAAAGAACTAATTCAATGACATCACTTGCAAAAAATAATTTTATTCCATATTATGCAAAAGCATCTTTTAATTTAGGAAAATGGGATAAATTAAATCATTATATTTCTAAAATGTCACCAAGTGAAGATGAAGAAGAATACGAAAAAAATTTCTTTCAAGCTGTTTTTAGTATTAAAGAAAAAAAATATGAAGATGCTAAAGCTTATATTTTAAATGCTAGAAATGCAATTGATGATAAAATTAAAACTTTATTAACTGAAGGTTATGAAAGAGCTTATAAATTATTATTATCAAATCAACATTTATATGAATTAGAAGAAATTATTAGATTTTATTCATCTGAAGATAAAGGTTTTACAATAACAAAAGAGAGATTAAAAAAAAAATGGGATGATAGACTTGAAATGATTAGTGAAGAACCTGATGCTTATGAAAGAATTCTTGCAATTAGAGGATTAGTTTTTAATATTGAAGAAGATTATGATAAACATTTAGATCTTGCTAAAATTGCAAGAAAAGATGATATGTTTGAAAAATGTATGAATGTTTTAAATAGACTTAAAAGAGATACTGTTTATGTTAAAGATAAAAATATTTCTATTTCACTTTCATTAAGTTTAAATAAATGTTTAAATGAAAATGATTTATTAAGTGATTCACAGAAAGCTATTAATAATTTAAGTGAAATTATTAAAAATGAATTTGATACTGATTCAAATAATAAAATATCAGAAAAAATAAAAAGTAAAGTTTATTGTTATTATGGATATTTGAATTTACAACAATATGAAAAATCATTAAATGAAGATAAAGTAACAGAAATAAAAAATTATTTTGATTTAAGTATTCAATATGATAACAAAAATTATAAAGCATGGCATTATTATGGTTTATTAAATTATAAATATTTCGAAATACTATCAAATAATGAAAAAAATAAAGGTAATTATGCTCAAAATGCAATAATAGGTTTTACAACTAGTGTAACAATAGGAGGAAAAAATATGTCAAAAACATTACAAGATTTATTAAGATTAGTTGATGTTTGGTTTCAAATTGGAGATGATGAAACATTATTAAATTTAATAAGAGAATCATTTAATAAAATATCAATTGATTCATGGTTAGTTGTAATACCACAATTATTAGCAAGAGTTAATATAAAAAATGAATATATAAGAAAAACTTTAGTAGAATTATTACGTAAAATTGGTTTAAATCATCCTTGGTCAATAATATATCCTTTAATAGTAATGAAAAAATCAAAAAATAAAATTAGAAGTGAAACTGCTGGAATAATATTAAAAGATATTAGTGAAAAATATAAGAAATTAGTATTAGAATGTGAATTAATAATAGATGAATTAAATAGATGTGCAATGTTACTTCATGAAAAATGGATGGAAGCAATTGAAGAATGTGCTCAATTATTTTTTGAATCTAATAATAATGCTGGTACTGTAGAAAAATTAAAAGAAGCACATGAAAGAATGAAAGATAATCCAATGACTATTAATGAAATACATTTTCATCAATTATATAAAGGAAAATTAAATGAAGCTGAAATATTATTAAATGAATATATTGAAACTAATGATATTTCTTTATTATATTCATCATGGAATATTTATCATCCAATTTATATTTCTATGAGAGATGCTTTTGCTGAAATGAAAACTTTAGATTTAGATACTGTTTCTCCTTTATTAAGTAATTTTAATCAAAGTGAAATTTGTATTCCTGGTATTTATAGAAGTGAATTTCCAATTATTAAAATTGCAGGATTTAAAAAAGATTTAATTATGTTAAATTCAAAACAAAGACCAAGAAAAATTGTATTATTTGGTTCTGATGGTAAAGAATATATGTTTTTATTAAAAGGACATGAAGATTTAAGACAAGATGAAAGAGCAATGCAATTATTTGGTTTAATTAATTCATTATTAAGTATTGATGTTGATACATGTGATAAAAATTTATTTATTAGAAGATTCCCAGTTATTGCTTTATCAAATAATACAGGAATTTTAGGTTGGGTTCCAAATTGTGATACATTAAGTTCTTTAATTAAAGAATATAGAGAAATAAATGATATACAAAAAGATTTAGAACAAAGAATGATTTTATGGAAAAATCCTCGTTTTGATTCATCAACATTTTTAACTAAATTAGAAATATTTAATTATACTATGAAAAATACTTTAGGTTTAGATATGTATAATATATTATGGAAAAAAAGTAAAAATTCAGAAGAATGGTTAGATAGAAGAACTAATTATTCAAGATCACTTGCTGTTATGAGTATGGTTGGTTATATTTTAGGTTTAGGTGATAGACATCCTTCTAATTTAATGCTTGATAGAAAAAATGGAAAAATTTTACATATTGATTTTGGTGATTGTTTTGAAGTTGCTATGAAAAGAGAAAAATTTCCAGAAAAAATACCATTTAGATTAACTAGAATGTTAGTTAAAGCACTTGAAGTTTCTGGTATTGAAGGTACTTTTAGAATTACTTGTGAAAATGTTATGAGAGTTTTAAGATATAATAAAGATTCTTTAATTGCTATTTTAAGTGCTTTTGTACATGATCCTTTAATTTCTTTTAGATTTCTTATACCTTTAATTTTAAAACAAAATAAAGTACAAAAAAATTATCGTCCTATTTCAAGAAAAAATTCTAGAATTAGTGAAAGTTTAAAAGAAGGTTTAAGAGAAGAAATGATTGCTATTAATCGTAATATTAATAAAACAAGAAAAAGAAAAACTCTTAAAACAAATACTTTAATGGATGATTTTACTAATGTTAAAAAAAATTATACTAATTATATAAATAAGAAAGATAGTGGAAAATTAATTGTAGAAAATAAACAAAGTAATGATGAAATAGCACAAATGAAATTAGAAAAAAGAAGAATGGGTTCTGCTGAAAGACAATTATATAATGAATTTACACAAACTGAACAAGTTGAATCAGAAGAATTAAATAAAATTGCAAAAATAGTTTTAGAAAGAATAATAGATAAATTAAAGGGAACAGATTTTAGTAAAATGGAAATATTAGATACAAAACAACAAGTTGAAAAATTAATTAAACAAGCAACTAATCCTGAAAATTTATGTCAATCATATATGGGATGGTGTCCCTATTGGTAGGATCTTATATATATATTAATAAAATGTTAATATTAAATATTTTATTTATTTAAATAAGATAAAATAGTTTTTATTATTAAAATAAAATTTAATAAATAAAGTACATCTAATATTTATTTTTTAATCCCTAATTAAAAAATAAAAATTTGAAAAAATATTTATTTAACAATCTTTTCATGGAGACAAAAAAAAAACAACATCCTTTGAAAAAAATAAAAAAAAAAAAATTAATCTCCCTAAATAAATATATATAATTATGTAAAATATAATAAAAAACTATATAAAATAAAAATGTCTTCAAAACTCCTTATTATCATAAGCATGATAAGTATAATAATATCATTCCCATCTCTTCGTAATACAAAAGAAGAATTTGGAAAACATTTCAGAAAAATAGTAGACCAAGTAAAATCAGCAAAAAAAAAAGTAATATCAGTTGCAGCAGCAGGAGATTTAAATGTATTAGAAGCAGTATGGGAAGCACATAAAAGAGGAATAGCAGATGCAATTCTTGTCGGGGATGAAGCAAAAATAAATGAAATTGCAAAAGCACATAATATGGATGTTACACAATTTAAAGTAATAAATGAAGTAGATCCAATTGCAGCTGCACATATTGCTGTAGGTCTTGTTCATAATGGTGAAGCTGATATGTATATGAAAGGATTAATTGATACTAAAAATTTCTTAAAAAGTGTTTTGGATAAAAATGTTGGTTTAAGAACAGGTAGACCATTAAGTCACGTTGCTGTATTTGAAATAAAAGGAATAAATCAACTTTTATTTTTAAGTGACGTTGCTTTTATGACTTATCCTAGTCTTGAAGATAAAGTTCATATAATTCAAAATACAGTTGAAATTACTAATGCATGTGGTATTAAAAAGCCTAAAGTTGCTGTTTTAGCTGCAGTTGAAGTTGTTAATCCTAAAATGCCTTGTACAGTTGATGCTGCTGAATTATCTAAAATGCAAGATGAGGGTAAAATTAAAGATTGTATTATTGATGGTCCTTTAAGTTTAGATATGGCTATTTCTAGAGAAGCTTGTGAACATAAAGGAGGTTTAAATAGAAAAGTTGTTGGTGATGCTGATATTTTATTATTCCCTGATATTCATGCTGGTAATCTTGCTTATAAATTAATTGTTCATGCTACTCAATTTTTAAATGGTTGTATTTTAACTGGTACTAAAGCTCCTGTTATTCTTACTAGTAGAAGTGATAGTATTGAAACTAAACTTTATTCTATTGCTCTTGCTTCTGTTGTTGCTGAACATTTAAAAAACAAGTAAAATAGGTTTTTTTTACCTTTTTTTTTTGTTTTGAGGGTTTTTTTAATTTATTAATTGCTTTTTTTATGGGTTTTTTATTGTTTTTTTTGATTTTTATTTAATTTTTTGAATTTTTTTTTTTAATTGTTTTTTTTTTTTGTATATTTTTTATATTTTTTTTAATTGGAATTTTCCTATTTAGAGTATTAATTGATATAAAGTATTATATTTGATTTAATCATTTTTAAATTTTGTTAAATAAATTTTTAATTTTAATAAATTTTTATTTAAATTATATTTTATATTTTAATTTTGTTAGTCGAGTTTTTCTCAAATTAAATTATTTTTTATACCAACAAATTAAATTAATTAAAGTGAAAATGAACAAAACACCTTATCATAAAAGACCAAATATAAATAATCATTATAAGAAAGGAGGTTATTATAATAATTATAAAAATAATTCATCAAACTTAGGTTATTATGAAAATAATAAAAAATATTATTATAATAATTTTGATACATATGATAATTATGAACAATATGGTAATTATCCATATAATGATAATACAAATTTTAAAAAAAATAATTATTATGGAAATCCAATGTTTAATTCAATAAATAATGCATATGAACAAATAGATGATGATGAAATATTTTCATATGGAATAGCTCAACCAAATAAATTAATGCAAAATAATTTTGAAGTTAAAGAAAAAAAAGAAGAAATTCTTCGAATAAAAATAAATATAAAAGGAGATATTAAAGAATTAATTATATATAAAGATGATAAAGATATTAATGCAATAATTAATAAATTTTGCGATGAAAATAATATAAATACAAAGTTAAAAAAACCAATTTTAGATAAAGTAATAAATTCTATTGAAACAACTGAAAATTTTATTAATAAATTAGTATTGGATAAGGAAGATTATGAAATAATTAATAAATTAAACAAAATATATAATAATAATAGTTAGAGTTTTAACTTATTATCTTTTTAATTTAAAAAAAAGATAAAAATAAATAAAAAATTAAAAATAAAAAAAATATAAATAAAAAATACCAAAATAAAAAAAACAAATTTCAAAAAAAATAATATTTAATATTTTATTCATAAATTTTTAACTCAAATCTCAAACTTAAAAAATAAAAACAAACAAACACAAAAAAAAAAAAAAATGTCAGACACAAAAATTCTTCAAAATCATGCAGAAATAATATCAAGTAACACATTACCTCCACCTCGTTTTGGTCACACAGTAAACTTAGTATCAAAAACAACAATAGTAATATTTGGTGGAGCAATATCAACTCCAGGAAATTACACAATGACAGCAGATTTATATTTATACAGCATGCCATTAAATCAATGGAAAAAATTAGAAACATCATCAATAGGAAGAACACCTCATGCACGTGCAGCACATGCAAGTGCAACAGTAAGAGAAAGTCAATTATTATTTTATGGTGGTTCAATTGGTAATGGTCAATATGCACAAGATGATTTATGGTTTCTTGATATTAAAAATAATGAAGATGCTTCTTGGATGCAAGTTCCAATTGAAGGTGCTACTCCTGGTCCAAGATATGGTCATTCTATGGTTTATATTTTACCTGTTCTTGTATTATTTGGTGGTAGTTCAAGTGGTAGTCAAAATCAAAGAAATGAAATTATGAGTGATGTTTGGGTTTTTGCTACTGATAAAACACCTTTTAAATGGGTTAAATTAGATATAATTGGTACTAATCCTTCTGCACGTTTATATCATTCTGCTTGTGTTTATAGTAAATATAATGGTGGAAGTGATGCTATGATATTATTTGGTGGAAGAGGTAATCAAAATTCTTCTTTAAAAGATTTAAATTTATTATATAAAGAAGGTAATGAATATAAATGGGGGAATATGACTGGAAATGGTGATGTTGTACCTATTGCTAGACATCAACAAAGTAGTGCCATTTTTGGACCTTTTTTATTTGTTGTTGGTGGAAGAGCTAGTAATAATATTCCAACTACTTTTGATGTTTTTTCTTTTGTTTCTAAAAAATGGTTTAGATTTGGTACTATTGGATTATTTAGACATACTGTTTGGATTTATTTTAATGGAAGTAGTAATAATCAAGATAAAATTGAATTGTATCTTTTTATTTATGGAGGTTTTGATAGTGAGAATAATTCACAAATTAATTCTAATTTGTATAGGATTAATATTATTAATTTATTTTCAAAAAATGAAATTTTGAAAAAAGAATTGGCTGATCATATTACTACTCTTTTAATTAAAAGTAATGCTAATAATATGAAAAATAATCATTTAAATGGAGCAAATAAAAATCATTTTGAATTAAATAGTAGAGTTGTTGTATATAATATACCAGAAGAAAATAATTTAGGAACTTTAATTAAGGAAATATCATATAGTAAATTAACAGAAGTAGATAAAAAAATAGGAGAAAAAACAAATGAAATTCAATCAAAAAGACAATCAGAATATAATGAAGAAATAGTAAGAGAATTTTTACAATTATTACCAAATCCAGATGAAGAATATATACCTTATAAAATACAAGAAGAAATTATTGTAATGAATAAAGAATATATATCTAAATTAATAACAGATTGTAAAAATATGTTAATGAAAAGTCCAACTGTTATTACATTAAGATCTCCAGTTAAAATATTTGGAAGTATAAATGGACAATATAATGATTTAATGAGATATTTTAGTTTATTTGGAAGACCAAGTGAATTTAAAGGAGATATTGAATGTATGGATTATTTATTTTTAGGTAATTTAGTAAATAGAGGTGCATTTTCATTAGAAACATTTTTATTATTAATAGCACTTAAAGTTAAATATAATAATAACTTTCATATTTTAAGAGGAAGTCAAGATGATATTGAAATAAGTAAACATTATGGTTTAGCAGAAGAATGTAAAAATAAATTAAATGAAAATATAACTGATAAAAATTCAATATTTAAAAAAATTTGTGATTTTTTTGAATATTTACCATTAGCAGCAATAATTAATAATCAAATAATTTGTGTTCATAGTGGAATTGGTGAGCATGTAAAATCAATAAATGATATAAATAATATAAAAAAGCCAATATCAGTAAAAGATAATATTATAGTTCAAGAAATTTTATGGAGTACACCAAATGGTAATACTTGTAAAGATGAATATAGTGTTAATAATATAACTTCTAACTATAGAAAAAGTCATTTTGATGATAAAATGTTAAATGAATTTTTAACTCATAATAAAATGAAAATGATGATTAGAAGTCATGATGTTTGTGATTCAGGAATTGAAAAAATATTCAATGATAAAATTATTTCTATATTCAGTGCCACTAATTATTGTGGAACTTTTAATAATAGTGGTGCTATGTTATTAATTAAAAAGTCTTATGAAATACAACCAAAGATTTTAACCTGTGAAGATAATTATACTGTTTGGATTAAAGATAATTGGAATAAAAGTGAATATCCTCCTTCACCTAAAAGAATTTATAAAAATAATAATAAATAAATAAATAATTAAATAGAAATTATGAAAAATTACATATATTAAGTATATTGTAAAATTTAAATTTCGTTTTTAATTTTTTGTATATATAATTTATTTTTTTTACAATCTATTTTTCATATGAGATAATTAAATAATTTTATTTTTTTATTTATTTATTTTTATTTAATATTTAGTGATTGTTTTTCATTAAAAAAAAATATATTAAAAATTAAATAAGTTAATATTCAAATAATGCAGACAAAAAAATCAAAATTACCTACAAAAGAAGTAAAACCAAAAAATCAACCAAAAATAATAAATATGAATAACACAAGTCCAAAAATCCAATTAAAATGTATATATTGTTTACATAACCTAACAAAAATTCCAAAAAATGAAAAAGAGAATAATGAAATAAATAATTATTATAATTTTGAAGGTTGTTCAGATATAATTTGTATAAATTGTATAGGTAGATTATTATTTACAAAAGATTTAAATTTAATACCAAATAATTCTCCTTTAACCTTATCATGTTCATGTAATAAAGGACAAATAAAATTATCAATGGATGAAATAATGACAATATCAAATAAAATAAATTTACCACCATTAGAAATAATATGTGAAAAACATAATTTAAAATCACTTCAATATTGTTTAGATTGTAAGAAATGGTTATGTCAAAAATGTGAAGAAAGTCATTCTGATTTATTTAATAATCATCATATTTCAAAGGAAGAACCACCTAATACAGATATTTGTTCTTTTCATCCTAATTGTTATTTAGATAGATTATGTAAAAATTGTAATAAACAAATATGTCATAATTGTATTTTAGAAGGAAATGAACATTATTCACATAATACTATTTCATTTGAAGATTTAAAAAAAAGAATTATTGAAAATGTAAATAATATGAAATATAATAATTTTAATGATTATAATAATTATTTAAATCAAATTGATAATGAATATAAAAGTAAATATGATGGTCTTATTGAAGGATTTAATCAAAAAATTGATAAGTTAGTTGAACTTATTAATGAAGCTAAAAAAAGTTTTATTGAAAATTTAGAAAATAAAAAAAAAGAAAAAGAAAAATTATTAACTATAATAAAGAATTTATATCAATTTTTTTATAGTGAATATTCAAAAATTTCAAAAAGTGTTGATTATCCTGTTTTATGTATGTATCAAATAATAAATAGTGAATTAATTCTTTTTGATATTGATTGTCCAGATGAATCAACTATTTATATAAATAAAATATTAAATGAAATAAAAAAAATAGATAATAGTAATTTATTTAAAACAAGTTATCAATTCTCATTAAAAAATTTTAAAATTAAAAATTCATTATTTAATCATACTCATTTTGTTAATTCATTATGTTCATTAAAAGATGGAAGACTTGTTTCAGGAAGTGAAGATAAATCAATTATAATTTGGAATTTAGAATTAACAAAACCAGATTTTATAATAAAAGATAATACATATCCTGTTAAAGTTGTAAAATTATTAAATGATAAAAGATTAATTAGTGGTTCATATAAAGAGATGAAAATTTATAATGATTCATTTAATTGTATTAATACTTTAAAAGATATTAATAATAATGTATGTGATATTATTAATTTAGATGATGGAAAATTAATTTGTGGTTCTTTTAAAGAATTAAGAATTTTTCCTATGCAATGGGATAATTTATATAATGAAAGTAAAGTTATTAAAAATCATTCATCTTGGGTTACTTCATTAATAAAATTAAATGGAAAATTATTTGCTTCTGGTGGAGATGATAAACAAATATTTATATATGATAATAATATTAAATGTGTTAGAAATATTAATTTTGGAAGTAAAATTACTGCCTTTTGTAATTATATAAATGATATTAGTGATAATGAAAATATAAATCTTTTTTATATTGGTGATGATATTGGAAATATTTATTTATATAATTTTATAAATGATAATTTAGAAACAATTAGTGAAGGGCAACATAAAAATAAAATAAGATGTATTATTCCTTTATTTGGAAATAATTATGCTTCATGTGGTTCTGATAGTAAAATTATAATACGTGATAATAAATTTCAACCTATTCAAGTTTTAATAAGTAAAGATAATAATAAAGGAATAAATTCTTTAACTCAAATGTTTAATGGTTCTTTAATTTCAGGAGGTGATGACTTCAAAATAAACATATTTGAATAAAAAAAAAACAAATTTTATTTAATTACAAAAAATATTTATTTAAAAACATAAAAAATAATATATAAAAATCACAATATATTAAAATAAAAAAGTAAAAATTAATAATATAAAAAATAAAATAAATACAATATAAAATAGAAATAAAAATGAAAGAAAAAGATCCAAAAGATTATCCATTAAGAGTAGCATTCATTCATCCAGATTTAGGAATTGGAGGAGCAGAACAATTAGTAGTTAATTTAGCATTAACTTGTCAAAAATTAGGATGGTACACAACAATATTTACTCCAAGTTATGATCCAAAAAGAGCTTTTTCACAAACTAAAGATGGAACACTTAAAGTTGAAGTTCATGGTAATATTTTTCCTAGATTAATTTTTGGAAAAATGCATGCTTTTTGTGAATATATGAGAATATTTTTTTGTGCTTTATGGTTATTATTTTTTGGTGGAAAATTTGATTTAGTTATTGTTGATCAAATTCCTTTTCCTATTCCTATGCTTAATTTAAGATTTAAAACTTTATTTTATTGTCATCATCCTGATAAAGTTTTATGTACAGAAAGAAATGGAATTTTAAAAAAGATTTATAGATTTTTTATTGATACTATTGAAGAATTTACTATGGCTTTTTCACATAGAATTGTTGTTAATTCTTTATATACTAAAAAAATTTATTTGGAAAATTTTGGTTTATTAAGAAGAATTAAAAAAGAACCTAATGTTATTTATCCTTGTATTGATTTACATACTTATGATACTGAAACAAAAATTAAAAAAGAAGATATTTTAAAAATTAAAGGTTTAGAAAAATTAAAAGATAAAGATATTAATAATATGAAAGTAATAGTATCATTAAATAGATATGAAAGAAAAAAAAATTTAGATCTCGCTGTATTAAGTTATATAAATTATATGGAAAGATATCAAAAAGATAAAATTGATAATTCATGTTTAGTAATAGCAGGAGGATATGATACATTCTTAACAGAAAATATAGAAGTATATAATAAATTAAATTCATATATTGATACAGATGAAAAGAAAAAATATAATATATTCTTCTTAAGAAATATAGAAAATATAGAAAGAAGTATTTTATTTAGAACTGCAAATATTGTTTTATATACTCCAAAATTTGAACATTTTGGTATTGTTCCTGTTGAAGCTATGTATTGTGGTGCTTGGGTACTTGCTTCTAAAAGTGGTGGTCCAATGGAAAGTGTTGTTGATGGTAAAACAGGGAGTTTATTAGATAATGAAGAGCCTGAAAAATGGGCTGATAAAATTAATGAAATGTTATCTTCTGATAAATATTTTGATAATACTTCAATGAATAATGATGAATTAAGAGGTATATTAAATAAACATGTTGAAGATTATTTTTCTTTAACAACTATGGAAACTGATTTATTTAATGAAGTTCAGGATATTTTTCAAGGAAGAAAATTAAAAAGTGATTAAAGTGTATATAATATGAAAATGATAAAAAATTATTAATATATTTATGATTTAATGATAATATTAAATTATTTGGTTTAAAGGGTTATTTATTATTTAAGAACAATTTTAAATATATATTCAAATTTGGTTAAATAAAATAAAAAATAAGTTTTAAAAAAAAACATTATGATTAAATTTAATAAAATTAAAATATTTAAAATTTATTTCCCACCTTTTACAGATTGATCATTGAAATAAACAATAACCCATTGATTAATTTCTTTCAAATATGCAATTCCCAATTGAACTTTCCTAGGCTCTAACCAAGCTTCAATTTCAATAACTTGTCCACTATTTAAATCTTCTTGTACTTGAGGAACAAGTAAACTTTCCTTATTCATAAAAATTAAATCTTCACCATTTTTAGGAATATTAATATTAATTTCAGTTTTAATTTCATCTTTAGATCCTTTAGCAGCAGGTTTAGTTTGAGGACAAAAAACAAATTTTAAAGCCTCATTCCATTTATCAGGAGCTTTCTCTTCAAATTTAGGATAATTCTCATTAACATATTTTCCCATAATTTCAGGTTTAGCGAAAAAAACACTCATATTATCTTTAATATTAGTTTTATCACTCCCAGTTAAAGTCTTATCCCAAACTTTATAAAATTCATCAGGTATTTTTTTCATACTTTCAATTTTATCTAAAATTCTTTTTTCTTCATTAAGAGAACTTTGTTCTTTAGTATGATAAGAACCATTTCTAAATTCTCCACTCCAACCAACATCTTCAGTATCTAAATATTTACCAGAACCAAACATTTTATGTTCTCTCCATTCACCAACATATCTATGACCATCAGTAAATTTATATGTACCTTGACCATGATGTTTATTATTAACCCAATTACCTTCATAAATATCACCATTTGAATAATGATAAATACCATATCCTTCCATTTTATCATCTTTCCATTCTCCATCATACCATGATGTTCCTATTGGAAATGGTTTTGTTAAATCTATATTTGTTTTTGGAGGCTCTGGTTCTTTTTCTTTTTCTTCTTCTTCTTTTTTTTCTTCTTCTTTTTTTTCTTCTTCTTTTTCTTCTTCACTTTCTTCATTTTCTTTTTCTTCATTCTGAGAATCTTTTCTTGATATTTTATCACTTTTTGGTGGTGGATTTAATGCTGGGTCTAAACGAGCGTCTATTAATGGATGAATCATTTTTCCTTTTCCTTCACGTACTCTTACTCCTGTTGATAATTGCTTATAGTCACCTATATATATTGCTCCGTTTGGATATATGAATTTTCCTGTTCCTGTTTCTTCTGGGAATGTTTCTTCTACTGGAGCTTTTTTATTTTTGTCATCTTTTGTAACTTTTGACATTTAATTTGTTTTTTTTATTTATTTATTTGCTTTTTTTTTTAAATGTTATTTATTATATTAATTTTAGTTTGGTTTTGGTTTTTTTCTCTTTTTTTGAATTTTTATTTTATTTTTATTTATTTTTTGATAAATGAGTAAATTTTCTATTAATTTAATTGATTATTTAAGTGATGATGATAGGAAAAAAGTTACTGATTATTTACCTTTTTTAATATGTGAAAAATGCAAAGAAATTATGTTAAATCCTATATATTGTTCAATATGTCAAAAAACTTTTTGTGAAAAATGTTCATGTGAACATAAAGAAGAATTAACAAGACCACGTCATTTATATAAATTATTAGAAGAAAAATTATTAATAAAATGTAAATATAATTGTCAAGAAGAGACATTTCCTATAATTAATTTATTAGAACATATAGAACAATGTCCATATAAAAGTAGATATTTAAATAAAAATTGTATGATAATGGATGATTTTTGTGATAATATAATTGATACAGATGTTGATAAAATAATTCCATTTAATGTTAAAATGCCAAATGATTTATTATTAAGTAAAATAATTAATAAAGTAGAATCAGAAAAATCAAATGAAATATTTGTAATTAAATGTTTTATTTGTGATGAATCAATTTATAATAAAAATGATTATATTAAACATATTATATTATGTGGTTCAAATAATATTAAAATTACACAGAAATTATCAGTAGAAGAAATAGAAAAAAAATTTGAAGATTTATGTTTACAAATGTCAAATTCATATAGAGATAAATTTAAACTTCTACTTAATCAAAATTTATATGAAATAAAAGAAAATATATTAAAAATACATTTTTTCATATATCCACTTAAAGAAAAGGAAAAAATATTAAATACTTTAAAAGAAAGTTTAATAGATGAAGATTACTTTAAAAATGAATTAGATCAAGATCCAATATATAAATATCTTCAAGAGAAAAAAAAAGAATTATTTGAACAAAAAGAACAATTATTAAAAAAATATGAGGAAAAAAATAGAGAAAAAAAAAATAAAATAATACAAAATCAAAATGGCTTAATTGAAAATAATAAAACATTAATAAAACAATATTTAGAAAGTTCAACAGAATATAAATGGTTAGAATCAGTAATAAAAAATTTTTCTCCTGGAATTGAAGGAGGATATTGTAGTGTTTGTAGAAGTAAAGAAAATGATAAATTTTATTGTCCAATTTGTAAAAAAAGATATTGTATAGAAAAATGTGCTTTTTATTGTGAAAATGAAGATTGTGAAAAAATAATTTGTCCTGAATGTTCTGAAAGTTGTAAATTATGTGGTTTAAATAAATATTGTTCATCATGTTTATTTAATTGTTTTAATGAATTATGTAAAAATAAATTTTGTCCTATTTGTTATGAAATTAATAAAAATCAAGTTAGACAAAATTCAAGTGATAATTGTATGGTTTTTAAATGTAAACATCATAATATAATTGAGATTTGTTGTATTTTACAAACTATTTATTGTAAAGTTTGTAGAAAGAGAATGTGTTATAAATGTCTTGAAAAAGATGATGGTCATAAGAAAATAAATGGAATTTGTGAAGAGTAATTTTTTTTTTATTTTATTTTATTATTATTATAAAATATTATGTTAATTTAAAAAAATTTTTTTTAGGAAATATGAATTTTGATGATGAAGATGATTTAATTAATCAAAATCAATTTGATAAATTAAATATTTTAAATAAATTCTTATCAAATATTTATTGTAGAGATAAAGAAGAAAAAATTACTTTTCATCAAATGATTGATAGAGATAAAAAATATGTTAATGATTGCTTTAAATATCCTTTATTTAGCGATTATTTTAAATTTCGTAATATTGAAAGAACAAAAAATAAATACAAAAAAGTAAAAAAAAATTTTTCAGAATTTCTAAGGAAACAATTAGAATTATTTAATAATAAAAAAGGAGAAATAAATAGTAAAAACAACTCTAAAGAAAAAGTAACAAGTAAAGACAATTCAATTTCAAAAGAAATAAAATCAAATATTGAAAATTCAATTTTAAAAGATGATAATATCTTAAAAAGAAATACAAAAACAATTAAACTATTAAAAAATAGAAGTCTTCCAAATATATTTATAACAAGAAGATCAACTCCATTTGAAGAAACTTCAATATCAAATATTTTAACTGGATTAAATGAACAAAAGAAAAAAGAAATAAAAGAAAATATTAACTTAGAAGAAGAAAATATGAAAGAAAATGAAAAAATAAATGAAGATAATATTCAAAATGAATTATGCTTTATTAATTTATCTGATGATAATGAAATAACAAAATTATTAAATAATAAAGAAGCAAATACTGAAAGAAAAAATTATATGAATATTAAAAGAATGAAAAAAAATTATTTTATTAATGATGAAAAAAAACCAAATAATTTAATGCAATTTATTAAAAATGACTTTGGGAAATTAGAGGGAAAATCAACATTTAGAAAATGGAATAAAGATCCAAATTATAGAATAAGTAAATTTAATAAATTAATTCATAGATGTAGTTTAGAAATTAATAGAGGAGAAAATATTGATAAATTTATTGAAGAAAATAATGAAAAATTAAATGAAAAATATGAAAAAATTCAAAATATTAAATCAAGAATATATAATAAAGAAGATATAAATAAAATTATTGATAATAATAAAATTAATTATAAATATAAATTATTAGAAGAAAAAAATTTTCAAAAAATTAAACAACAAATTAATATGAAAATTTCTGATGGATATATTTTTAAAAGTAAAAAAATGTATAATGAATTACTTAAACATATTGATACAGAAGCATATCAAATTTTTTTAAAAGATTTAAATGAAATTAATAAACAAAAAATAGAGAATAAAAAAAATGAAAAATTAAAAATGAAAAAAATTGAGTTTATACTTGATGATACTATTAAACAAAAAGAATTATTAAAATCTAAAATTTCAGAAAAAAAGAAATATTATATATCATTAAAAAATAAAGAAAATATTGGTTCATATTTTCCTTTACCTGGAGAATTTAATCCTCCTTTAAATCCTATAAAAGGAATAATTAATGAAAAATTATCTCCAAGGAAAAAAGAAAGAAAATAAAAAAAGTAGATATAAATTATTTTTTTTTTTTTCAATATAAATTATTAAAAAAATTATTGATTACAATTATTAAATAAAATTAATTAAATATTATATTTTTCTATATCTATCTTTATATAAGTAACTTAATATATACTTAAAATATGTTTTATACATTTAAATTTTTTTTTTATATTTTCAAATTTTAAAAAAAACAATAAATAAAAAAATAATAAATTTTAATTTTTAAAAAAAAATAAAATATCTATATAAATTGTACCAAAAAAAATTATTTATAAAAAAATGCAAATTCGCAAAGTAATATTCATAGTAGATAAAGATCGTCGTTATTCCTTTGATGTAAATCAAAATATAACATTAAAAAATTTAAAAAAAATGATAATTGCAGCAGCTAATGTAGGAAATATAGGATTAAGAATATTTCAAAATGGAATAGAATATACTCAACATGAAAATGAAACTTTAGATTATCTATTCCCAAATATGAAAACAGTGGAATTTACATTATCATTTGCATATGATACAATAGATGATTGTAATGAATTAATAAAATTAAGATTAAATTATCTATATTGTCCTCATCATAAAGGAAAATATCCTTATTTTTATTGTTTTACTTGTGGTAAAAGTATTTGTTCATCTTGTGTTATGAGTTCTGAACATTCTGGTCATGATATAAAAGAAAAATATGATTATTTACAATCAAGTAGAATTTTAGTTGAAAAATTATTTCAAAATCTACAAATTTATGTTGATGGATTTAATAAAGTTACTATTGATGAATTAAGAGAAAAAATTACTATTAATTTATGGCCTATTCTAGTTAAATTATTAGATAATATTGCTACTAAATTATCTGATATTATTTCTAAATTTGTTGAACGTGAAAGCATTAATATTGAAAGTATTAGAAAAAATATGGTTTTACTTAAAAAACATTGTGCTGATGGTTTAGATGAATTAAAAGATCAAATTTCAATTGAAGATATGATGCTTGATGAAAATATCTTTTTAACTTTTCATAAGAAATTTAATGAAATAGCAAATGAAAAAGATAAATTAAGATTAGATGTTGAACAATATGAAAAATATCAAGAACAATTAAAAATAATAAATGGAGCTATTGAAAAAGTTTATAATGATATTTATAATTTCTTATCAAGTTTATTAAATACTGATTATTATAATAATATTTTCCATGATATTGAAAGAAAAATAGTTTGTGCTCCAATTAATAGAAAAGAAATATTTGATAAAATATTAGAAGGAATTAAACCAAGAACAAAACCATTTAAGTCAGAAAAAAAAAATATAGGAGATGATTATGAAAAACAATTAAAAGAAATTGAAAATATATATCCAGAAGGTGATCCTAATAAGTTAAAAAGTATTCCTCATATAAATACAGCAGGTGAAATATTATTAAATGTAAATCAAAAATATAATATTTTTCCTACAACATTAATAAGTCCAATTAAAGTTAGTAATCCTGATGGTTATGTTGGTACTATAATGTTTAATAATCGTAATTTAAGAGGTGCTCCCATGAGATATAAATATGAAGATGATATTAATTTAAGTTTACCTGAAATTATAGGTAATATTGATACAGTTTATCAAAAAAGAACAACTTTTATTGAAAAAAATATTAATATTGGTAATCCTTTAAATCAAAATATTGAATATAATTCTTCAATTAATCAAAATAATAGTACATTTGTTAATGAAAATAGTGGAAGTCGTTTAAGAGGAACAATTAATAAATCTTCTTTTAATGAAGCTGTTAATAATGTAAATCCAAATTTAAATAATAATAATCAAGCAAATACATCTGAATTTAAAATGGAATATCAAAGTGGTACTTTTAATAACAATTATTCTGATAATTCAAAACAAAATTTGGATATGGGTTATTCTTCAATTCAACATACTCATAATATTATGAATAATTATAATAATAATGGAAATATTCAAGATGGTGGATATACTTCAGTTGGTAATGGTAATATTTCATATACTGAATATTCAAATAGAAATAGTACACAAAATAATTTTAATACTGGTCATTTTAATTTAATTCCTCAACAAGGTGTTACATCAAGTACAACAACAATTGTAAATAAACAATATTCAACTTCATTAGATAATAATAATTTATTAAATCAAAAAAATAAATTGATTACTTTTGGAAAAGAAGGTAATTCAGGATATCAACATCAATCAAATGAACAAAATATATTTCAATCAGGAATAAGTAATATAAATCCATTATTATATCAAACAAATAATACAATTGTAGTAGGAAAAGAAAATATTTTTGGAATTGATGAAAAATATATATGTCAACCAATAGAAGGAACTGATGAAATTTTAATATATACAGTTAATATCGAAACAATAACAAGAAAACAGGTAGAATTTAGAACATTTACTTCAAAAACTTTCCCAATAAAATGTGCTTGGTTTAATTTAAATAATAAATTATATATTACTGGAGGATATATTAATAATCAAATTACAGAACAATTTTTAAGATATGATCCAATTAGAAATTCAATAGAAAGATTACATGATTTACCAGAAAAAAGATGTAATCATACAATGATATCAGATGATAATAATAATTTATATCTTGTAGGAGGAAATACAACTATAATTTCAAAATATAATATTAATGAAGAAAAATGGACTAAATTAAATGGAAAATTATCAATAACTAGATTTCATCCTATTTTATACATTAGAAATAACTTTTTATATGTTTTCTTTGGAAATAATATGTTTGATAGTTATGTTAATAGTGTTGAAAAAGGTAATTTAATTGGAAATAATGATTTTACTGTTATTAAAAATGCTAATTATAATCTTGCTTATTCTACTATTATTCCAGGAGATAAAGATAGTATTTTTATTATTGGAGGAAAAGGAGATGTTAAAGAAAGTATTAAATATAATTTTAGTACTAATGAATTTAGTAGTTCTCCTTTTATTCTTTCGGAAAGTGCTTCTTTTCATCAAACTATTATGCCAAAGTTAGGAGATGGTATTTTTGGGTATTTTAGTCTTGATGATGGATTTTCTTTTATTAAACTTTCTTTTCAATAAATTTTAATTTTTTTTTTGGGGTTTTTTTTTTGACAATAAAAAGTAATAAATAAAAATTACTTTTAATAAGTTTTTAATTTAAATCAAATCTTTAATTTTAAAAATAACATAAATATATTAAAAATAATTTTTTTTTTTAATTTATTTTTTTTTGACTTTACATATTTTCATTTATTTAAAATTTTTTTTCAAATGGAAAATAACAATGAAAAGGATAAAATAAATAAAATAAATAAAAAAATATTAAGCGAAATAGGAAAAGAAAATATAATTGGAGTATATGGATTTACAAGACAATTAATAAAAATAATAGATTCAAGTCATTCATTACCATCAATTTATTATCAAAATTGTACTCTTATTTTTACTTATTTATATAATATTAAAAAATTTTTGGTAAAGTATCAAGAAAAAAATAAATTAAATTATAAAGTATATTATAATATGCTTTCTCCTTTTGAAAATGGATTATTATTTAATATTTATTTCAATTTTATTATTGTTGATATTGAAATTAAAAAAAATGAAAATATTTTAGAAGAAAAAATGAATTATATTTTATCTTTAATTCAAAAACTTGATTCTCCTTTAATGGCTTTTTTTGCAAATTATTTTTGTTTTCTTGATTTTAATTCATATATATTTTTTTTACCAATAGAAATAAAAATAAAATTTTATTTACAATTTATTAACTTAATGAATAATGAATTTATATCATTTTATAATATAGAATCAGAAGATTTTAAAAATGATGCAAAAAGTGTTTATCAAATTATATTAGAAATTATAAAATCATTAGGAGAAATAAAAGAATTAGAAATTGAACAATTTAAAAATATAATAATTGATTCAATATTAAATTTAATAATAAATGGTGAAATATATAATGAAATAATATTAAATTGGATTATAAATGAATTAAATGAAAAATATTTATTTGTATGTTTAGAGAAAATATTAAATAAAATATGTAAATTAACAAAAAATGAAGAAAATTTAGGACATAAAACTTTAAATATAATTGAAAGATTATTAAAATATAATAAAACACAAAATAATTCATTAAATTTAGAAAATTTTTCACATATTATAAGACCATTAATTATAATTTTTAATAATTCAATAGATTTTATAAACTTAGAATTAAGTGATTTTTTAAAAAATATAGAAACTGTAATAATATTTGTAAATGAATTTATTAAAAATTATAATAGAATTAAACGTTCTAAAATAATTGATTTAATGTTAAATGTTATAGTTATATTTCTTCAAAATTTAAAAAAAAAATTAAATAAAGACAAAAAAGTTATAAATAATATTACAGAAAAAATATTTAAAGATGAAGATGAAGAAGAGGAAGAAGAAGAAGAAGAATATGAAGAAGAAAAAGAAAAAGAAAATAAGAAAAAAGAAGAAAATATTTTATCAGAAAAGGAAATGGATGATTTAGAAAAATCAAAAATTAATTATGAACATTATATATTTAAAGAAAAAGATTTAGAAGTTTTTGAATCAATATTTTCTATAATTATAAAAAGTAAATTAACTATATTTGAACTTACAAATTTACCAGTTATATTAACATATATGGATCCTTATCATAGAAAAAAAAAGTCAATTGAATTATTAAATAAAATTGTTAATGAAGAAAATAAAATTGATACAGAAAAAAAGACATATTTTATTAAAATGATAATAAAAAATATTTTAACTTCTTATACAAGACATATGAAAAAAATTTTTATTCCTAATTCAGTAAAAGAGAATATTAAAAAAGTAATTATTTTAATTAATAATCCAAATCCTGAAATTTATTTTCAATTACTCTTAATAATTAGTGATATATATATTGGAACTTTAAAAGAAAATACAGAAGGCACAGTTAGTGTTTTTTGTGAATCAATTCTTTTTTTATCATATAAAATTTTTTTAAATTGTAAAAATGAAGATAATAATAATAATAATATTAATGAAAATGAAGAAAAAAATTTAGATTTTTTTTTAGAAAGAGATTTAATAAAAAAAAATGAAGAAAGTATAACTTCTATAAATTGTGATGACTCATTATTTAATGACTCAGAAGTTACAGAACAAACAAATGAAACTGAAGAAGTTGAAATTCATAATATTAGTAAAGAAAAAGGATTAGAAATGATAAATTATATATTATTATTTTTAAAAGAGAGAATAAAACAACAATTTCGTTTTTTTCCAAATGAAATTTTACCAGTTTTAAATAAATCAATAGTCTTATTTGAACAAATGAAAATATATAAAGATATTTTTTATAATGAATGTATAGAATACATTCAATTATATTTAAAAATTTTATGGAAAGAAGTTCAAGGAAGTAATAATAGAATTGAAGGAATATCAAATATAATAAATACCCTTACTCAAACAACAATATTAACTAAAGAACATTTTATTGAAATTGCTGAATCAATAACAACAATAAGTCAATCTCTTCAAAAGAGAGCAGATTTAATTAAAATAAAATTATTAATTGTTGATTTATATTGTAACAAATGTGTAAATGATAAAAATAAAGTAAAAGAAATAATTAAAGAAGCACAAGAACAAGCAGAATTTGCAATAATTAGAACTGAACATATTTATATGGCCGATATTATTTTTGTTAAAATGATTGAATTATGTAAAAAAAGTAAGGATTATATTGATATAGAAGAAGCTAATAGATTTATTGATTCTATTGAAGGTTTATTAATGAAAATATCATGTGAATGTAAAGAAAATAATGATAATGAAGGTTTTGAAAATTTTGAAAAAATATCTTTTACTTTAAAAAAAAATGAAAAAGAATTATTTAAACTTTTACATGATTAAAATTAGTTATAAATAAAATATAAATGTTTAAATTTTTTTAATTATAGAATATGATAAATTTAAATATTATTTAAAATGGATTAAATTAATTATAATAGGAATAAATTAAACAATAAATGAATTATTCAAATTTGATAAATGAAATATTTACAGAGCCATTAAATTCTCAAAATTTTAGATTAATAAAAGATACAACACAAATAGGAAAATTAATTGAGACTTTTGAATTTGAAATGAATCATGAAGATAAATCTACAATAATTCAATTTTTAATTGATAATTTTAATAGTAATAATACACATTTAAATGCTTGCATTTTTTCACAATATAATAAAAACCTTCAATTAAGTAGTAATAATCTAATTGATGCAATTGATTTAAATAAAAATTTAAAATCTTATAAAAATTTAATTCAAGATTTTAAAGATTGGATTATTAAACAATATTTAATTTATTTTGAAAATAATAATGAATTAAGTGAAAAATTATTGAATTTATTAAATGTTTTAATAAGTATTATTGGAGTTGAAAAAAATAATTTTGAGAATGTTTATCAATTACTTTCAAAAGTATATTTCTATAATGATAAAAAAGAAAAAAAATTTAATAAAAAGATTTTAAATGGATATTTAAAATTATTAGAAAGTTTATATTGTTCATGTCAACATCACTTAAAACCATATAATTTTTTTTATTTTACAAACAGTGGAAATATATTTATAGATAGTATATCAAAAGAAAATAATTTCAAAATAAAAGATGGATTTACTATATTTCAAAATTTTAATATTTTATTAAATAATGAAATGTTACTTAAATTATATCATAGACAATTTGAAATAATATTAATGACAATTCAATTTAATGAAGATAAAATAAATATAATTTCAGATACTAACCTTACTTTATGGATTCAAACAGTTGATCAAAAAAAAGAGATTTGTAAAATAAAAGGAAATAGTTGGATAAGTTTTTGTATTATTGGAAATACAAAAAAAAATAAAAAAATTAACTTTACTGCATTTATTAATAGTGAAAAATATGAAGTTGGCGAAATATCCACAATCACTTCTGTTAATAGTTTTAGTAATATTCTTTTATATAAAAATTTTATTGGTTATAGTACATCTTTTTTATTTATTAATAAACAAATGACAAGTGAATATATTATTAATTTTCAAAAAAAATATTCTTTTGGAATTTATAAAATAAAACAAGTAAAAAATTATTTAAATGAAAATAAAAATATATTAAATCAAATATTAATTTTTTTTACTCCTGAGCAATATTATAAAGAAGTAATAGATAATTTAACTCATTTTGATTATCTTAAAATAAATTTTATTACATCAATATCTTCACAAGACAAAATTTGTACTTCAGGAATCAATATAAATAAATTATATTATAAATCTATATTTTTAATTGGTGGTTTTCAAAGTTTATTACCTTTATGTGAATGTTTGATTGACAATAATTCAAAGGAAAATTTTATTCTATTTAATAAAATACTTGTAAATTTATTAACTAATAAAAGATTAAGTAATATGAAAAGTTGTTTAAATTCACATTTTTTTGATATATATAGATTATTTTTAGAAAAATATAATGATATATTATTTACTAATGAAATATATGAAAATTTTAAATCTTTAACAGTATCATTTTTTAATAAAAGAGATAATGTTAATTTAATAGAAAAATTCTTTTATAATATAATATTTAATTCAATAATATTATCTAAAAATCCAATAAATATTCAATTAAATATTTGGGATTTTGTTTTAAATTGTTTTTTATGTGAAGAAACTACAAAATATCTTCCTTTATCAAAAGCATTGATGATATTAAAAGAATATGATAAAAATCATTTAAATGAATATTGTTGTCAATATCATGCTTCTTTTTTTAATGAAATACAAGGTAATACTTTTAAAACTTCAAGTCCAGAATTAAAAATAAAAATACAAAAATTAATTAAAATAATCGAAATTTTTATAATTAAAAATGAAAATGATAAAGATTTTGTTATTTTATTAAATTTTATTACTACAAGTATGTCACCTTGTTTATTAATTTCATGTTTGGAAATTTTTTCTAATTTTTTTAAAGACAAATTTATAAATAATGAAACCAAAAAAAAAATTTTAAATTCATTAATAAGAAATAAAATAATGACAATATTATGTTATATTTTAAGTGTAATTCCTTATCCAGATGTAATAATTATTGTAATAAAAATATTTAGTTTAATTAGTATTTACAGAGATGAAAGTAGTGAAATACAAAAATTTTTTAATTCAAAACATAGTCACATTTCTTTTATAAAGTCAATTATTGATCCACAATTTATAAGATTAGATTTAAATTTTGAAAATTCAGAAGAAGAAAATAAAATTGAAGAAGAAGAATCATCATCAGTAAAATTAAATATAAATGAATCAGATGATAATTTTAGATTTCAAACTGAATATAGACAAATTAAATTAACTGAATCTAAAATAGAAGATAATAATCCATTTAAAGTAGTTAATACTATAGAAAAAGATTCTTCTTTAGGAAGAAATAAAAATAGAAAATTAACTTTTGAACAATCAAAAAAAAAATTTGAATTTTCACCAAAAAATAAAAGAGCAAGTATAAATAATATAAAAATTGATCCTTCACAATCATTTCAAAAATTACGTCATTCTCTATTAATAAGTAAACCAAAAAATTTGAGATATTCTTATATTAATGAGGAGAATAAAGATTCAATCAATCAATTAAATTTATCACCTTTAGAAAAAGAATATATGAGAGAAAAATTAAAATATGAAAAAATGGTTCCAATATTAAATTATTTGTCAGAAAAAAATATTCATATATATAATGAATTAATTATAAATGCTTTAATTGATTGGTTAATTTTACCAAAAAATGAAAATTCAAATGTTATTTATAATACTTTTATAATTGAAATAATTGTTCATTTGTTAACTTCAAAAAATTGTGATATTACTTTAATTGAAAAATTTATGAAGTCAATTCAAAATATTATTATTAAAGATAGTATTCCAAATGAAGAAAATTGTACTAAAATTATTAATCAAATTCCATTTTATCAATGGTTTATTGAAACTATTTTTCAATGTTTTTTAATTATGAATGAAAATGATTATTATGATTTTTTAATTTATTTAAAAAGTAAAAATGAACAAAAATTAAAAGAAATAGGGTACTCTATTTTTAATTTAGGAAGATTATTACATTCTACTCTTGTTTTTAATTCAAAATTTAATAATGATTCATTAAGTATTTTAGATGAATTATTTTTAATTTGTTCTTCTCTTAAAATAAGATATAATAATAATAAAAATTATTCAAACATAATAAATGAATTTTTAAGAGAATTATTAAAAGATTTATTAATTTATTATTTCCAAAATTATAGTAGAAATGAGAAAAAATTTGAAAACCCAACTTTAAATTATATAATATTAGCTTGTTTTGAATTTATAATTTTTTTTAATTTAGAGCATAAAGAGAATTTAATAAATGAAATAATGATAAATGGAAAAGTCTTTCCTGAAATTTTAATAACAGGAATTAATATTAATTTAACAAGCTCTAATAAAATAAAAGATTTATGGTTAGATTATGAAATATTTAATGAAATTATAGAAGTATATAGTTCTTTATGGGATTATAGTACATTTCAAAATATGAAAGAAGATAAAATTTTAAGTGATTATATATTAAATAAAAAAAAAGCAAATATGTATATTGATCAAATACTAATATTAAATAAAATGAATGAGAAAAATAAAATGACACAAATGTCATTAATTTCAATTTTATTTGTAATTTCAATAGTAATTACAAAAAATGAAAATGACTTAATTCACCTTTTAAAAAATTATGAAGATTTTATAACTTTTTTAATATTATCATCATCAAATTTATCATATGGTACTGATTCATATAATGAGATTCAAGAAAATACATATTATATTATTTTATATGCTTTATTATTTATTTTTGATGAAGGAACTGAGAAATCAAATGAAAAATCAAAAAATATATTTTTTACAACTTTAAGAAATTGGTTTATTTTAATGTTAAAAATAACAAATTCAGCTTATATTCAAATTGATAAAAAGAAAAAAAAAGGAGTATTTAATAAAATAATATCAATAGGTCAAAAAACTAAAAAAAAAATTAATTTATCAAAAAGTGCTGTATTTAAAGTATTTTTCAATGAATCATTTATGAAAATATTCAGTCAAGATTTCATAAATCAATTATTAAAAAAGAATTTTTCAACTTTAAAAGATTCAATTAAATTTGAACAATTAATCTCAAGATCTTTATTAAATTCAAATCTAAGAGATGAAGTAAAAGATATATTTAAAATTCAATATTTTGAAAAAATAGGAAAAATTAGAATGCAAAACGCAAATAAATTAACAAATTTATATGAACAAAATGAACAATCAAATGTTTTTTTTATTAATTATTCTAAAAATAAAAATGAAATAAGTATGGTAATTGAAAGTTCATTAATGTTAATTGATGAAGAAATAAAAAGATTTTGGGAAAGAAATGAAATAGATTTAAATAAATCAAAATTAAGATATAAAAAAATAAAAAAGTCTTTATTTAGTTTTAATGGAATGTGGAGTAATAAAGAAATTTTTAATTTTAAAAATCCACGACTTTTATATAAAATGATTAATCATTATGGGAATTCTCCTTATAGACCTTGTTTACTTCCTATTTATGATATTAATCTATATCTTCCAAATTTTACTTCTTTTGATAAAACAAATTTATTTTTAAGTAATAATTCAAGTAAGAGTATTATTAATTTAAATATTAATGAAATTTTTCCTAAAAATAGAATTAATTTTGAAATTAATATTAATCATGATAAAATCATACTTGATTTATTATATAATTCTATTTATCCTGATTTATATAAACAATTCGAAGAAATTAATAATAATTTTAAATATAATTATTATAGAATACCACAATCATCATTAATTGTAAATGGATATTATTGTTGTTATATTAAACAATCACATCATATAAAAGGTTATTTAAATTTAGAAAAAAATTATTTTATTTTTTATATGGATATATATAATCAAGGGAATAATAAATTAATAAATAAATCTGAAAAATTAGATGAATTAGATTTAGAATATGATTCAGAAAGAAAAACTTGTTTTGGTTCTTATTTCCCAGAAAATGCTTGTCCTAAAAATATACCAATATCAAAAAAAATTTATTATTCAGATATTAATTATATATTCTTAAGAAGATATTATTATAGAAACACAGGAATAGAAATATTTACAACAAAAAATAAATCATATTTATTTAATTTCCAAAATCAAACAATTAGAAATAACATAACAAAAGAAATATTATCAAATTATAATAATGAATACACAGAAATAAAAATCCTAAATAAAATAACAGGATATGACTTAATAAAAAAGAATAATCCAAATATAAAAAATGAGGATTTTTTCTCATCAAAAATAGAAAATTGGTATAATTGGAAAATATCAAATTTCGATATGTTACTTTGGTTAAATCTCTTATCAAATAGAACATTTAATGACTTATCACAATATCCAATATTCCCATGGATAATAACACAATATTCAAAATATACTTTCCCATTAGAAGTTAGTCAGAGTTCAATAGAACAAACAATTCAAATAACAAATAGTATAAATACTCAAAGTCAAATTCAAAAAATAAGTTTAAATAAAGACTTAAGAGATTTTTCAATTCCAATGGGAATGATTTGTTTAAATGAACAAGGTGAAAAGAGAAAAAATTTTTATATTGAACAATATAATTCAATGAAAGAAGAAAATAAATCAAAATCATATTTTTATGGTTCACTTTATTCAAATCCAATATACACATCTCATTATTTAACAAGATTATTTCCATTTAGTTTTATTGCAATTGAATTTCAAGGAAATAAATTTGATGATCAAAATAGAATGTTTCGTTCAATTTCAAAAAGTTTTGAATGTGCAACAACACAAGAAAGTGATTTAAGAGAATTAATACCAGAATTTTTTTATTTACCAGAAATGTTTTTAAATATTAATAATTTAAATTTTGGTTTTGATGATAAAATAAATGATGTAATTTTACCTCCTTGGGCTGATAATGATCCATATGAATTTGTTTTAAAATTAAAACAATATTTAGAATGTAAAGATGTATCTTGTAATATTAATAAATGGATTGATTTAATTTTTGGTTATAAACAAAAGGGAAAAGAAGCAGAAAATTCTAAAAATTTATTTATTCCTTCTTCTTATGATGATTTTAATATTGATGATGTTAGTAATATTGATGAGAAAATGTATTATTTAAGAATTGCAGAATTTGGTTTAATTCCTAATCAATTAATTAAAAATAAAGAATTTCCACAAAGAAAAAATAATGAAAGTAATAAACAAATAAAACAAATTTCTGAAAGTGCTTTATATAAACAATTACAATCTTTTTCTTATAAAACTAAATCTGGTTTTGATGGTAATATGCTTAAATTAAAAGTTTTAGATAATGAACATATATTAGGAATTTTTGATAATTTTCAATTTACAAAATATGAATTTTTTCAAAGTGTTATTGGTTCTCGTTCACATGCAGATTCAAATACTAATTATTATATTCAAAAAGATGATATTGGATTATATTCAAGTTTAAAAATTAAAAATTTTAAAAATATAAATAAATTATATCCTATTATAATATATAATAAAGGAAAAAATATTGCACAAGGTGGTTTTTTTGATGGAAAAATATTAGTTTGTCAAGTTGGTTCTTTAACAAGTAAAAATTATCAAAAGAAAAATAATGAATTAAACTCATTTGAAATTTATAATGAATATGATAAAAGTCCAATTATTTGTTTAATAATAGATAAAGATGAAAAATTCATTTTTTGTGGTTCATATAATGGAAGTGTTATGGTATATAATACACAATGGGAAAATTTATTTAATATAAATGAAAATTTTAATTATCCTATTACTTCAATTTATTATAATAGTGAAGTTAATATTTATGGAAGTTCTTGTATGGATGGTTCAATTAATATTTATACTTTTCCAACTAATAAAAAATTAAATTCTATTAAAATTGAAGGTTATAAATATGCAGATTTTTTTTTTATTTCTTCTTCTCCTTTACCAAGTTTTATTTTTTATTGTAGTAAAAATTTAACTTTTTATTCTTATTCATTAACTGGGAATCAATTAGCTAAAGAATCACATGATTATGGAGATATTTTTTCACCTGTTTTATTTAATGATAAATATAATTGCGATTATTTAATTTATGGTGATGAAGAAGGATTAATTCATTTTAGAAAAATGCCAAAATTAGAATTAATTTTTACTATAGAAGTCTCAGATAATCCAATTAAATGCTTAGATATAAGTGAAGATAAAGGTTATTGTTATGTTTGGACTGATGAAGGACAAGAAATTATATTAGTTAAAGATAGAAGAGTTATGACTGAAACTGATCAATTATTATTATGGCATATGACAAATGATTTTTCTTAAATTATAAAAAATTTTTTTTTTTTTAAATTTTTTTTTATATTATAAAATAAAAGTATATTTAATTAAATAGAAAAAAACATAAAAATAAATGGAGAAGAATTTAAATAATCATAAAGAAAAAAATTCATATAAATTTACATCTTCTTTATTAACTCGTCCTTTTTCTTCTTCTGATCAAAGATTAAATAATAATAATAATGAAATTATAGAAGAAATTCCTGATCCAGATTTAATAGATAAAAATAATATGACATATTATAATAATAATAATAATAATCCTGATTTTAATTATTCGGTTTCAAATATTCAAAAAAATGAAGAATCAATTCTAAGTAATGCTTCAATTAATTTTACTAAAAAAGATTTAATGAATCAATTTAATCCCCAAAATAATAATTTAAATATATCATCTTCTACAATAAATTCTAGAAAAAGAAAACCATTTGAAAAATTAAGTTTTCATTCTGATTCTCAAACTAATATTTCTGAAAAGTTATTAAATAATAACTTACAAAATGATCAAACTGAAGATACAAAATCAATAACAAATATGAATAATAATATAGATGATAAACCAATTAGTATAAGTGAAAATAATCCAAATGATTTATCAAATATTACTCAAAGTAATATGAGTAGAACTCAATTATCTTTTGATGAAAAAAGTATGATTTTATCATGTTATAAATTATTATCAAAAGAAACTTTAGAAAAAGCAAAGAAATTTAATTCAAATTATAAAAATTCAACACCTTTTTGGATTAAATTTTTTGAAGACATTGAAAATGATACTTTAAGTGCAAATAGTTCTTATTTTAAATATGATAATAAAAATGAATATGTAAAAAGTTTAATTGAAATGGTTCAAAGAGATGCTGATATATATGATGAAATAAATAAAAATAAAAAGAAAAAAGAAGAAACTCAAAATTCAATTAAAAAATTATTAGATGAAAGTAAAAAAGTACAAGAAGATATTAAAAATAAAAGTACTACATCAAATAAAAATGTTAATAATACTCAAACACAAGAAGAAAAATCTCAAATTGAATTAGATAATAAATTAAATCAAGTTTTAAATATTTATAATAAATTAGAAGAAAAAAATAAAAAATTATATAATAATGAAAAAGATTATGATACTTTTAAAAATATATTAATTACAGGAGGTAAATTTACAAATGATGAACCAAATAAAAAAAATATTCCAGAACAAATAAAAAAATTAGAAAATTTAGAAGAAATAGAAGAAAATAAAAATGAAGAAGAAAAAAAAGAAATTAAAGAAAATAATGAAACAATAAATGATAAAACAAAACCAAATGAATATAAAACAATTGATTCATTATATTTTAGTGAAAATTATACATTTGAAGATTTAAATTATGATAAAATAGATTTTTTTGTTTATCAAAAAGATTCTATTAAAAGACTTTTAGAATTAGATAGACAATTAAATAAAATTGACCCTGTAAGATATAATACTTCAATTAATACAGAATTAAAAAAAATACAAGATGAATTTAATAAAGGAAAAAAAGAACGTTATGAAAAAACTAAAAAAACTTTTAAAGAGGATTTTTATAAATTTCTAAAAGATACTAAAGAAACAAAAAAAAGTATTTTTGATATTCCAGTAAAAGATGAAAGTAAAATAAAATATAAAGATTATTTAAAAGAATTTCAAGAACAAAAAAAATATAAAAAAGATTTAGAAAATAGATTAAATCAATTAGATAATAAAATAAAAGACATATATAAAAAAGATATAACAGATTCACAAATGAAAGATTTACAAAAGGAAATTGAAAATTATAGAAAAACAGAAGAATATAAAAAGAAATTTGAAGAAATAAAAGTTCCTGGATTAGCACAATTAAATTCATTAAATAATGATATAAAAGAATTTGATAAGAAAAATCAAGAAATTTCAGAGTCATTAAAAGAATTAAAAAATCAATTAGAAATAGAAAAACAAAGACAAATGAATAAAGAAGATGAAGAAAAATTCAAAAAAGAAATAATTGAACCATTTATAGAACATAAAAAAGAAGTAGAAAATATTGATAAAGATAATAAATTAATGAATGAAAAAATAAACAAAATAGAAGAAGCAAATATAAAAGAAGAAAATATGTTAATTGAAATTCAGAAACAATTAGAAGAAATAAATACTAATAAAGAAAAATATGAAAAAATGTTTGAAGAAGCAGATAAAATTATGGAAATGAGAGAAGAAGAAAATAAAAAAAATAATATTGAAGAAAATAAAAATGATATTTTTGAAGATGCAGAAGAAATAATTAAAAAATATGGTATTAATGATTTAATTGAAGAACAAAAAAAAAATGAAGAAGTAATTAATTATTATGAAAATAATTTAAAAATTGCTGAAAATTCCCTTAATAATTTAAAAAAAATGAATGAAGAAAATGATGAACTTGTTAATAAAGAATTTATGTCTCCTGAAGATTTTTGTAAAATTCCAGATGAAGTTAAAGCTTATTTTGAAGAAAAAAAAAGAGAAGAAGAAGAAAAAAGAAAAAAAATAGAAGAGAAAAAAAATGAAAACAATGAAAATAAAGAAAAAAATGAAAACAATGAAAATAATGAAAAAAAAGAAAATAATGAAGAAAATCAAAATAATGAAAAAAAAGAAAATAATGAAGAAAATAAAACAGATGATTTAAAAATTAATAATACTGATATTAAAATAGAAAATAATGAAGATAATAAAAAAGATAATAATAAAATTGAAGATGAAAAAAATCAAGATAATATAAATAATATTTCTAAAGACAGTTTAGAAGAAAATTAAATTTATTTTTATATCAAATAAAATAAATTTTAATAATTTATTATACAATTATTTTAATATTATATTAAAGTTTTTATCTAATGTGTTAAAATATATAAACATAAATAAGAAATAATAAATAAAAAATTTCTAACAATAACATTATAAATTTTAAATTTGATAAAATTAAAAAAAATTAAGAAAAATCTTTTAATAAATTATCATTTAAATTTTGTAAAGATAATTTTTGTTGCTTTCTCTTAATAAATTCCATAGATTTCATCATATTAAAATCTACATTTTTATTTTTTTCACTTAAATTATAATTTATATTATTATTTCTTCTATCTTTTTTTTCTAAAGTTAAAATACTCACAAAATTATTTTCAGTATAATCATTATTTATAGGAAAAGCATTTCTATAACTTTGCATTTGATTAACCTTTTTATTAGAAATACCATATTTTTGGAATAAAATATTAGGAATCATATTTTTATTATTATCAATATTATTTTTTCTAATTTTTGAAGATAATATTTTATAAGAACCTTGAAAATAAGACCAATGCATTTTAAAAAAGATTTCCTCAGTTTGAGTTCCAGAATCAACTTTATTTCCATTTACATTAGTAATATTTATTGAATTTGAATTTATATTTACTATTACATTTGTATTATTTGAAGATAAATTTTTAACGTTTATTATTTCTTTATTATGATTATTATTTTGTAAATTATTAGTAATTGTTAAAATATTATTTTCTTTTATTGGAGTTTTTATTTTTAATATTCTTTGATTATTTGTTATATTATTTGTTAATTTTGGTAAAGTTAAAGGTTGATTAGTTAAATTATTATTATTTTTTAGAATATTATCACTAGAATTCTCTTTATTATTATTAGTATTATTATTATTAGGATTTTTTTTTTCTATATTCAAAGAAGTAATTTGTAATAAATTATGTTTTTTCAAATTATTACCTTTTTTTTTCTTAAATCTTTTTTTTCTCTTATTAAAATCAGGTAATAAATTTTTAATTTCATCAATATCTAAATTATCACCAGAAGGATTACTTTCACTATCACTTTCATTTTCATTAGGATCATCATCATCATCATCATCATCATTTTTTTCTTGAGTAGTAGAACCATCATCAGATTTATTAGAATTATTAATATTTTCAAATTCTTTTTCTTTTAATTTCTTTTCTTTATTTTCAATATATTGATTAAATTCAATATCAATTACACGAACATCATTTTCAATTTTTTTTTTTAAATTAGGATAATTATTAATATTTTCAATACCACTTTTCATATTTGAATGATAATGAAAATATAAAATTCCAACACAAATATCTCTTCCAATTTCTTTTAAAGTTTCAATATTAAAATATTGATTTGAATAATCTTTTGTATTACAACCAAATAAAGAAGTTTCTAAAGTAACAACATTATCAATATTAAATTCTTGAAATAAATTAATTCTTCCTGTTCCTTTTTTATATTTTGGCATAGAAAAACCACTTTTTTCAAATGAAATAACTTTACTTTTTTTAGCACAAGTAAAAGGAAAAAGTTTTCCAAATGAAAAATTATCTTTTCTATGATTACCATAAAAAAAAGAATTAAAAGCACCAAAATGACCATGAAAATCAACAATACATCTAATTTTTTTTTTAATAGAAAATTCTTTAATCATTTCTTTAGAATAATAAATTTCAGGGTGAAAAAATTCATTTGGATTTTTCCATCTTCTATTTAAATCACATCCTGCAATTGAAGTTCTTGTATTTCCTTGTATAACACCATCAACATTAATCATTGGAATAATTTTAAATATAAAATTATCTCTTAAATACTTTGCTTCATCACTTTCTCCCATTAAAAATTCAATTGCTCCTTTTATTGTCCATGAACCAACTGTTTCACTTGGATGTTGTCTTGCAAATAATACTATTCCTTCTTTATTTAATGAATCTTTATGATAATTTTCTAATTTTGCATTATTTATTGTTATGTAATCTATATCATTTCCTAATAATGTTTGACATAATGTTTTTCTATGAAAAAATGGAAATTTTGAATTTTCATATTTTGTATAATAATTTAAATCTTTCATTAAATCTGTATATGTATATGGAATACAATTTGCAAAATAAATATAATCGTTATCATATTTAAAAGTAAAGTCAAATGATAATGTGTAATAATATTGTCTTTTACCTTTAAAATTTCTAAAAAGGTAATTTCTATAATATTTTACATCTTCATTTGTATGATGCCATCCTATGTTATTTTCTATATTTTCTCTTTTACTGTAATACCATATTTTTATTCCATTTTGATATTTTGATCTTTTTCTTAATAAATTCATTATTGAAAAATTTACTTTTTTATCTTTTTTTGTATTTGAAACACGGAAAAAAAACCATTGACTATATCCTGTTGTATTTGTGTCATTATGTAAAAAAAGTTGATATTTATCTATATCTGTTGTTGAATTTTCTTCATCTTTTCTTTCTGTTAAGTATACCATTTGTAAATTTCCACTTTCAAATTTACTTTCAAATATTAATGTATCTTCTAAATTAAAATTATTTTTTTTTATTAATTCTTGTGTTGATAATGTTTCGTTATTATTTTTTTTTGATTTTTTCTTCTTTTTTTGATTTTCAAATTCTCTTAAATTTAAAATATTTTCAATTGTTACTTTATTATTATCGAATTTTTCTTTGTAATATACTAATTTTTGAAGCATTTTAAATGAATTTATATAAATATCAAAAATATATTCTTTTTCTGTTACTTGAATTTTTTCTCTTTTAGTTAGAATAAAATTTTCTGATATATTTTCTTTATAATCAAATTGTTCTAAATTTATTGTTTGAATATTTTTTCCAAATTTTGGTTTATTTAATGGAATAATTTGTCTTTCTATTAAAGGATCTGGAGGAGGAATTAAGCTTTTTCTTAAACTCATAGAATCCCAATTTTGATTTTTATATTTTCCCAAATTATAAAAAGTATTAAAATTTCTAACTTCCATTTTTTAAAAAGTAATAAAATGTCAATTATGAATAAACTTCTCAAAAATGGAAAAAATATAATTTAAAAAAACAAAAAATCAAAATAATAAAAAATAAAATAATAAAATTTAAAAAAAAAAACAATAAAAAAATGCAAAAAAATGGAAGAATTCCATATTACTATAAAGACCAATTAGTATATGAATGGGAACAAAATTTAGAAGAAATAATAATTTATATAAAAGCCCCAGAATGTATATTAGAAAAAAACAGAGAAATAATAAAAAAAAATTTAAAACCAGGTCAAAAAATGCCAAAATTAGATATTAAAATAACACCAAATCATTTAACAGTAGGATTAATTGATCTTCCACCTTATTTAAGTGAAGATTTAACAAAAACTGTTAAAGCAAGTGAATCACTTTGGCAATTAGATGATGGAGAAATTGTTATTACTTTAGAAAAAACTATTAAAGCTGATACTTGGACTTCTGTTTTTAAAGGACATAATGAAATTAATGAGTTTCAAAAAGAAGAAATGCAAAAAAAAATGCTTCTTGAAAGATTTGGAGAAGAAAATAGTGGATTTGATTTTAGTGATGCTGAAATTAATGGACAAGTTCCTGATCCAAAAACTTTTATGGGTGGACTTAAGTATAGTTAAAATTTTATTTTTTTATAATTATTTTTTTTTATTTTTTTTATGTTTGGTTATTTTATTTTTTGTCCTTTTTTATATTTTAATTATGAATTTTAATGAAGCTGAATTAAATTTTATTACTAAAGAGTTTCAAAAAGAAAATGATAATATTAGTAAAAAAAAAAGATTAATTGATAATATTTATAATAATAAAAGTGAATTACAAATTGATATTCTTAATATTATTAATAATTTTAAAAATGATAAAAATAGTGTTTTATTATCTATAATTTATTTAGGTAATATTCAAAATGATTTTAAATATCAGGCTAAACAATTTTGGAATGATGTTTCTAAATTAAAAGAATTTTATGTTGTTTTTCAAAAAATTAAGCCTTTAAAATTAAGAAATATTTGGGAAAAAATAAAACACTCAAAAAAAGTTTCTATTATAACAGAAATAATTCAAAAAGATAAAAATATAATTAATGAATCATATGGAGTTAATTTAATTGTAATTGTTAATTTATTAATTAAAATATCAAAATTAGAATTAAATTTAAATAATAGAATTGAAAAAATAAAGCAAGAATTAAAAAAACTGTCTAAAGGTAAAAAAAATGAGATACTAAAAACAAAAGAAAATCAAAATTATGAAAATATACAAAATGCATTTAAAGTAAATAATAAAATAAACCTTGATATAAATTTGAAACAAATAAAAAAGAAATTAAATGATAAAAATTCAAAATCTAAAATTTTAAATTATTCATTATTTACAAATGATAATAATAAAGAAGAATTTGATTTAATAACAAGTGCAATACAATCTTTAGGAAATTATTTTAAAGATATTTCAAAGGATGAAATTTTAAATGTTTTACATTCAACTTCATTAAATCCAGGACATGCTTATTTACAATTGAAATATCCTAATAAAACATTATATAATTTTTTAGAAAGTGAAGATTATATTATAAGATATATGAAAAATACTTTTTTATATGATGAATTAGTTTTACAAAAGGGAGAAAATTTAATTAAAGAAAGAGAAAAATATCTTAATTTAACTGATTAATTTAAAAAAATATTCTAATAAAAATATTTAAATATTCATTTTATAAATTGATAAAATATTAAATTTAAATTTATTTAATTTTTTTATTATATTATATTAAAAAATTTACTATAATTTTGAAAAAATGCAATTAAAAATAAAAAAAAAGAAATTAGATATTTCATCAGACTATTCTACAATTCAAACAAAATCTAATCCAGAATTATTATATCATGATAATAAATTAAAAAAAAATCTTAAAACTCAATATCCATTTTTATCAAAAAAAATTAAAAAACATTCGACTTCAATTGATATATATTCAAGTTTAATTTCTCTTAAAAAAAATATAAGTAATAAATATCTTTTTAAAACTGCAGAAAATCATTCAAAAAATGAAAAGTCATTATTAATGAAAAAACTAGAAAATTGGGATAAAGAACATTTATCAATGTCAAAAGAAAATCCAGATTCATTATATCAAAGATTATCAAAATTATATAAAACGATAAATTTAAAAAAAGAACAACAAAAATTAGAACAAATGAATTTTTTATTAAAATCAAAAACAAATTTTAATAAATTAATGGAAAAAGGAAATCGTTCCAATAAAATTTTAGATGATTTTTTTAATAAAAGAAATAAAGATCAAGGAAGTATTTTAAGAAATAATATAGTAAAAACAAAAGCAAGATTTAATTTTTCTTTATTTCTACCAAAAAATCAAAAAGATATAGAACAAGATATTGGAGTTAATACTCAAACAATTAATGCAATGGTTTCAGGAGATTTTAATAATGATTATTATAATAAAGTTATGAAAGATAAAATTAAATATGAAAATCAATTAAGAGATGAATTAATTTCTGTTAATAATGATATTTATGATAAAAAAAATGAAAAAAAAGAAAAAGATGCTGAATTAAGTGCAGTTTATTTTAAACAAAATAAATTAACAAAAGATTATAATGTTTTATTTAATAGAAGAAAATCAATGTTAGAAAAATATAAAGATGATTTAGATAAGCAATATTGTCCAATAAAAATAAAGAAAAAAAATTTAAATATTAAAACAACATCAAAAATAAATAATTTTTTAAAAAATGCAAGAGTATCAATAAAAAATAATGAAATTAAAAAATCAATGACTGAAGAGAAACAAAAATATGCAGATGATATGGAAAAAATTCAAAAAGAAAAAGAAAAAATAATAAAAGATATAAAAAGAATAGAAGAAGAAATGTTATATTATAAACAAGTAAATGATGAATTAATAAAAGAACATAGAGAATATTATATGGATATATTAAAAAATGGATATGATTCAAGAGGAGAAGGAATGATTTGGTGTGTTAGAAATTTATTAGAATTACAAACTAATTTAGAATATCATCATTTTCCAAAATTTTTAACTCATGAAGAAATTGATTATTTAATTAAAATTGCTAATATTTCACTTGAAGAAATTCAATTAAAAATAATTTTAAAAACTTTAAAAAAGAAACAAAGTGAATTAAAAGATAAAGAAAATGTTAGAAGATTATCTGATATTGATGAGTTAATTAATAAAATTAATAATAGACATGAAAAAAAAAATCATATGAAATATTTATCTGATTATGATTTACAAAGAAAAAAAGTAAAAATGGAAATTGATAAAAGATTTTATAATTTATATACAAGAAATGAAGAAACTATGAAAATGTTTGTTGATAAAAAAATAGAAGAAAATAAAGATGAAGCTTTAATTGAAGGTTTAAAAGAAGATTTATTAGGAAGAAATAAAGAAAAAAAACATGAAAGTGAATTATTTAGAATATTAAAAGGTGATGAAAAACAAAAAAATATAGCAGGATTAATTTTATATATTAGAGATAGATTAGATTATTTATTTTATCATAAAGAAGAAATTATTGAAGAACAAATCAATAAATTTAAAGAAAGACAAGAAATGAATGAAATGGATCTTGATGTTAAACAATTAATGCAAAAAGAATTAGTAAAAAAATGTCTTTTTGGTTCTAGTTCAAATTTTTAATAAATAAATAAAAAAAATGTATTTTATATATAGTATTTTGAATAATAATATATATTTATTAACATTTAGAATAAAAAATATTTTTAATGATAAAATATTTATTTATAATAATTTATTGATTAAAGATTAAAAATATCTGATTATTCCTATTAAAAAAATTTTCATTTTATTTTTATTTAATTTTTAACATTTTTTGTAGATTTATTTTTTGTAAGTTTAGTATTTGAAGTTGATGATGTTATTGGAGTTGATTTTTTTGATGTATCTTTTTTTTCATGAACTGGATTTTCTACTTCTTTTTCAATTATTTCATTAATTTTAGTTTTCATTACATCATAAATTGAACTATCAAATAATAATTTTCTTTGTTGAATACTATTTTCTTTAATTTCTTTCATATGATTAGCATAATGTA
>JAEEGK010001832.1_pt1 | contig 53220 bp, 26 predicted proteins | sample 8958771 | NCBI WGS metagenome assembly JAEEGK01 (sample SAMN16246547, study PRJNA631951) | gut metagenome | biome: gut microbiome; feature: rumen; material: SC-attached | host: Bos | place: Iran: Karaj | collected 2018-10 | reverse complement strand
TGACGGCAGATACCTATCAGTGGCGTTTTCATTTTAGGCGGAAGTTTACGGGAACTGCGAATTTAACTCTGACAGGTTCTCCATTCTGCATGGCAGGTATCCACTTCGGCATCGATTTGACAGCACGCAACGCTTCTTCGTCAAATGCCTTTTCAAGGCTTTTCACAACCGTTATGTCTGAGAGGCTACCGTCTTTTTCAACTACAAAGGTGATAACAACCCTACCTTGAATACAAATTTCTTCGTATCCTTCCGGATAATTAATATGTTCTGACAAGTAATTAAGCAAGGCTTGGGGTCCACCAGGAAAAGACGGCATTTGTTCAACAACATCACCCATAAGTGTTGGCTGAGTTTCTCCTACATCAGAAGGCTCTGTTTGTGGAATAACGGCATCAGCATTGCCTAACACCTCAAAGGGCAGGCCTTCATCAAGTGATTCTTGCGTTATCGAATCCGTGCCTTTATTCGTTTCATGGAAGGCGACTTTAGCCGTACGTTTCTTGACCTTCGAAGGTTCTTTCTCAATGATGACCGTATCAACAGGCGAGTGATATTCCACATCCCCGTCAATCTGTATTGCTGGTTCCCTCAAGACTTTCCCTACCGTCAGCTTACTTTGTTCTTCACTCATGGTGGCTACCTTCTTCGCCTTATCACCGCAACCGACAAGTGCAGACAGTCCTGCAGAAATCCCCATGATGGCAACAGCCTTCCCCAACTGTCTGCGGATGTTCAACTGGGACTCAAGATACCTCACCTCTGCCTCGCATGCCGGACAAGTACCCCGGCACTCACCCTGATGGTGACACTCACGCGGTTCATACTTAATCTCATTGGCATCGGCCACCTGCTTTCGGATGGTCTTCAGCACATTGCAAATAGATTTTCCTCTTGTCATGATCGTAAATGTTTTGATTTGATGATGCAAAGATACAACAAAAAAGGTCCTTTGTCAAGAGCCCTTAGCTTATTGACACGAACTCACAACCTTATCGCATTGATAGACAGACGATTAAGATATCTGTCAATGACTCTTTGACACAGATGTCTGAGTATGTGTCTGGTCTTAGGAACACAGAGTGCACAACGTTCCTGGGTGCACCCGTTATCCCACTTTTCTCTTAAATAACGTTAACCCGAAGCAGTATTTCGGGCTTTTTCCTATCTATACTATTGAGACAAGGCAAGAAAAGTGTTATATTTGCATGAAGATAGTCCACGAATGAGAGAACTGGCATTAATAATAGTCTTCCTATCATGGTTCCCCTGGCTGACGGTAGTCCAAGCCCAGGGCACAGGGACAACGCATCTCTATGCCGTCATCGTTAACGGTGGGCGCAACCGTCTGACGAACCATGAGCGTTATTGGAACGACTGTGCCTTTCTTTATCAGACACTTCGCCAGACCTACCATGTACCCAAGAGGAACATTACCGTGCTGATGAGCGACGGCGGCCTGCCATACGAGGATATGCTGAGAGACGATGGCAGAGGTTTTATCTCATCGCCAGAAGATCTTGACGGCGACGGGCAGGGCGATGTGAACCATCCAGCCACCCGCGAGATGCTGGTCAATGCGATGCTCTCCCTATCAAGGCGGCTGACGGCTGACGACCATCTCTTCCTATTCTTTATCGATCATGGCGGTACGACAGACCGACAGTCAGACTCGTTCGTCTGGCTATGGAATGACGAGCGGATGGAAGACTACACGCTGGGCTCGCTGTTGGGGCTGTTTCAAGTGGCATCGGTCAATGTCCTGATGGGACAATGCTACTCTGGCGGATTTGTAGACAACCTCATGCGCAATGGGCTTGTCATGGCAACGGCTTGCAGAGGCGACGAGCAGTCGTGGCAGAGTCCTGACAGACCATACGACGAGTTTGTCTACCATTGGACGTGCGCTGTCAACGGGGCAGATTCAGATGGGAACAGGATTGTCGCCGATGCCGACGGCGACGGGCAGGTGTCGATGGCCGAGGCCTTTGAATATGCCAGAAGTCATGATCGTGTGAAAGAAACACCACAATATGCCTCATGGCCTGAGCAGTTGGGGGAGCAATGGACGTTTGCCAATGCCAACAGCGGGACGCTGGGTATCAGGGAAATGAATAGTGAGGAAATGGCAAATGACAAGCCTGCCGGCATCTGGACTATCTCCGGCATTCGTCGGCAAGATGCCAACACCCACGATGTATACATCGAGCGACGGGCAGGAAAGGTCAGAAAAATAGTAAGATAATGTTGACTATTAAAATATATAAGGTATGAGACAGAAGATGATTTGTTGGATAGTGGGCTTGATATTCGGCATCATGCCGATGATGGGCGCCAATGTGACGGACAGTCCGGAGCATCTCGCATTCGGCAAGATCTGGATGGAAGGAGGCTGTCGGGCAAGGCAGGTTCAGTGCCTGCATGTCGAGGTGACGAACACAGGTCTTTTGGACTACCAAGGCTGGTGGGATGTGAGAGACATCAAGACAGGGAAGAGACTGGGCGAAAGCGACACCTACGGAGATTTCAACGTAGGCGAGGTGGACGTGAAAGCAGGCGAGACAAAGGATGTGACAATATGGTTCTTCTTTATCCAGCCTGACAGCTTCGAACTGTCGATAGTAAGCTCAGGCACCAGGTTGTTCGACTATACTGTTGACATCGGCGAGAATGTCGCCCCCAAGATTACAGGTAACCTCCGGGTGGATATGCTCGAAAGGACTGACGATGGAAACATTCTCTATGGCGACTATGCCCACTTCAGAATTACAGGAACGGCAACGCTCACCAATGAGGACGAGAACACCATCTTCGCCTGGGGTGGCTTTATGGATGGTGGCGGCAGCGGCATTCAGGTCGCCGTCAGCCCTCAGCTCTTTGGTCCTTACGTTGCGTACCAACACTTATACAGCTTAGCCTCTGAGCTGAAGAGCGGTCAGACCGTCACCAAGGATTTTGAATTTGAGTTTACCGCCACGCCAGAGGATGGCAAGGAATACGGTATTAGCCTGGATGTCTTAGGCAATGACGTTGACCAGATTCTTTTTACCGTTAAGCCGTGTACGAATACCTATTGGACGGCCGACGGCCACGTGAAGCCTTTGCCTGTGGAGGCTGGCCAGGTGCTGAAGGTGCCCTGCGAGGCGTTCGCCGTAGACCTGCGCGGACAATATGAGATGAACACCGTGTTCTCCATCGACACCTCGGAAGCCAATCCCAACTGTCTCTACTTCTTGGGATACCTCGACAACGTGCCGCAGGGGTTCACATCGAAGACAAATATCATCCGCGATTACGATGCAAAGGAGATCATCATCAATGCCGATTACGACTACTATTGTCCGATGCCCTTCAAGGCCAAGACGGCACTCTTCACCTATACCCCTGTCAGCGAGGTGATGGGGCCTGCAAATACTTATATGAGCCAGATTATGTCGGGCACCGTCATACTGCCCTTCGAAACCCAGCAGCCCTGGCTTGACTACGTCAATGATTCCAACCAGGAGAGTTCCTTCTTAAACGAATATCTGCGTATAGCCCAATTTAAAGGAAGCAACGGCACCGATCTGGTTTTTGAACCAGTCACCAGCCCGACGTTTCATAGTTACGAACCTTATCTGATATACTATATCATACCCTCGCCTATAAGCTTCCTCTCAGAAGACGTGACAATTCCCAGTACCAGAAAGGCGATGCAGACCAGTCAAGATGGCATTTTCTCTTTTGAAGGCTCCACCACGACGACGACAGCCGAAAGGGATACCTACATCTGGAATTGTGACCATTATTGTTTCTACCTGAATCACGAGCCCAAGCAAGTGCGCCCGTTTACCGCCATCATGCATATCGATACAAACTTGATTAATCTCCCTGATGGTTTGCCAGAGGTGCTCAAATATACCCTTGATTCTAACTCAGGATTCAACCCCTCCCTAATAACAGCCGTCAATAGCACCTCGCAGTATCCGCAGGCCGTCTACTCTCTTAGCGGCCAGCGGGTGGGAACGGCAGAATATGCCAATGGCAGACTCTCGGCAGAAGGACTGAGGCCAGGGTTGTATATCGTTGGGGGTCGTAAGATTGTTGTGAAATAAAGGGCATGGAAACTGGGCGCGTCAGGCAGATCGTAGAGCAATGCCAGCAGGGTAACCGCGAGGCATTCGGAGAGTTGTACACGCTGATGCACGACCCGTTGCTCAAAGTATGCCAACGCTTCGTGCCCGACGAGAACACTTCCGAAGACCTGCTCCATGATGCGTTCCTGCTGATATTCAGCAAGATCGGATCGCTAAAGGACACCTCAAGGGCCGAGGCCTGGATGCAGAAGGTGACGTCTAACCTGTCGCTGGCCTATCTGCAGCATCGCAAACAACAGCCCGTCGTTCCCCTCGATGACATAAAGGATGCGACTGTCGTGCCTACATCCGTGGAGGCTGTCGGGACCTACGAGGACATTATGGAACTCGTAGACCAGTTGCCCAACAGCTACCGTCGCGTGTTCCGACTTTCTGTGCTCGAAGGGATGAGTCATCAGCAGATAGCCAACCTGCTTAACATCGACCCTCACACCTCCTCGGCAGAGCTGTTCCGGGCCAAGAAAATGCTGAAGCGCTCGCTCGTCGTCTTGTTGCTCGGGCTGATGGCCATCGGCGTGCCCATCGGCTTGTGGCATCTCCTGCAGCAGTCTGAAGGCCAGGAGACAGCCCAGCAACAGCCGCCTTCGGGCCAGGAACCAGCACCTAAACTGGAAGAAACGTCTGAGGAGACTGATGGCTTACCCAGACTTAACCAACAGTTTACCCAGCCTAAACTGACAGTTTACCTAGCCCAAACTGACAGTTTACCTAGGCTAAACTCCGAGTTACCTGCCAGCTTAGTGGCAGAAACCAGGCAGGTGGATAGCACTTTAGTGCGTGAAGAGTCGCAGCCAGCCCCATCCTCACATCCAAAAGACACGCCTCGAAAAACAAACCTCGAGATGCCTGAAGTGCCAATAAGAACTATCACCCGCCAGGAAGACTGGGTGATCCAACTGGCTTACAGCGGCATCAACAGCCATCCAACGTTTAATTTGCCTTATGGCGAGAAGGACATGAACGACCCAGAGATAGATACCATCACCCACCACCGCCTGCCCATCACCGTAGCCCTACAAGTGAGCAAGATGCTTGGCAGCAATTTGGCTCTCGGCACAGGCCTGCAATACACCCAGCTCTACTCTGAGACCCAGGTCGGCAATACCTACTCCTGGATGCAACAAGAGTTGCGACTACACTATCTTGGCATCCCGCTGCGAGTGATGTGGTATCCTGTAAATAACAGCCGTTGGCGTGTCTACGGCTCTGCCCAGACGATGTTTGAAGTGCCCGTAGGCTCCAGCCTCCACCAGCAGGATTTCGTCGAAGGCTTTCAGATTGACACCCGCCAGCTGGGCCCCAGTCTTTCAGTCCAGTGGTCCGTGGGTTTGGGCATCGGACTGGAGTATCGTCTGATACCCGCTATCGGTCTCTTTGCCGAGCCAGGTGTGCACTACTTCTTCAAGATGGGCGACGGTCTTGACACCTATCGCACGAAACATCCTGCCGCCTTCTCCATCCCCATAGGCATAAGAATCAACATTAAATAAAAAGCATTATGATCAGAAGACTTGTATTATCCGCATTGGCCATGCTGATGGCTGTCGGTTCGTCCGCACAGAACGAATGGAAAGAAATCGAACTCACCAACGAGGAACGTGCAATGGTGAAGCAGAACAATGACTTCGCCTTCAACCTCTTCAGACAAGTAACGATGAAATACGGCATCGTGGGACATGGAGGATGCATGCCTCCAGATGGCTTCGACATCACAGCCCCCTATAAGAGCCAAATCATTTCACCCCTCAGCATCACCTTTGCCCTCGGCATGCTGAACAACGGTGCCGCAGGCAATACTCTGCAGGAGATTAACCAAGTGCTGGGCTTTGGCAGTACAGGGGCCAATGGCATCAACGCCTTCTGCCACAAGATGCTCACCGAAGGCACCACGCTCGACGAGCAGACGAAGGTGAACATCGCCAACACTATCTTCTTCAATCAGTCATTGGGCTTCCAACCGAAGGGAAGCTTCGTTGAAAAGGCCAACACCTACTATGATGCCGAACTGGATCTGCGCGACTTCCGTGACGGCGAGACATTGGACGTCATTAACCAGTGGGCCAGCGATCACACGGAAGGGATGATACAGAACATACTTGACAAGCAGACATTCAATCCAGAAGCCCTCAGCTATCTGCTCAACGCCATCTATTTCAATGGCGTCTGGACGTTGAAGTTTGACCCCGAAGAGACCAAAGAAGAAACCTTCTATCTGGAGAACTCACAGCAATCCTGCTCCGTTGAGATGATGCACCTGGAAAATGAACTACCCTATACAGAGACCGAAGACTATCAGGCCCTCTGTCTGCCTTACGGCAACACGTCATACGTGATGACCATCCTGCTGCCACGCGATGGAAAAACCGTCGAAGACCTCTTATGGGAACTGAAGGCAGACCCCGATGAGACCGAAACATACAGAAGTCGGCTACTGACGTCTAACAGATGGGAACAGCTCCAATGGATGGGAAATGCGATAGTCGATGTGAAACTGCCTCGCTTTGAGGTGGAGACCGACGTCAACCTGAAGCCCATCATGGCCCTACTCGGCATGCCTACAGCCTTCAACTGGCAAAAGGCGGAGTTCCCTGACATCTGTGAACCAGAAGGCAGCTTCTTCATCGAGCTGATGAAGCAGAAGGCCAAGATTAAAGTTAGCGAGGAGGGCACGGAAGCCTCCGCTGTAACCATTATCGGAATGGCTGCTAGCTCTATGGGCCCAACAGAAATACCTCACAAGGAGTTTCACGCCAACCGTCCGTTCCTCTATGTCATCAGCGAACGTTCTTCAGGTGCCATCTTCTTCATTGGCCAGTACATGGGAAAAGAGGCAACGTCGCTATCGCCAACCTTTAGCCGTCAGCCCACGTCTGCAAGCGACAGCATCTATAACCTGCAAGGCCAGCGCCAGCATTCACTTGGAAAGGGACTGAACATCATCCGCCAAAGCGACGGAACAAGCAAGAAGATGATCGTGAAATAGCCTCATCATAACACGAATGAGTGTTAAATATCTTAAAAGATGGTTTTGTTACAATAGTATTGTGTATCTTTGTCAAAAGATAACCAAATCCGCGTGATTATGTGGCCTAAAAAGATTCTAATATTGTTGTTAACAACATGCTGCCTGCAGGTTTTACAGGCACAGTCCGTCACCCCGAACCTGAAATGGGGGAAGCCTACCAACGAGGAACTAAACATGACAGAATACGCCGCCGACAAGGATGCCGACGCCGTGGTGCTGTGTCATCAGACGAGCGTGAACTACGAATTTATAGAAGGCAACTTTAGGGTGTTTTACCGCTACCATGTCCGTCTGAAGGTATTGAAACCCGAAGGCAAGCGTGTGGCTGACGTGAGTATCACCTACTTCGAAAATGAGTCGAACCACATCAGGAAAGAATTCGTGGCAGGCCTGAAGGCAACCGCCTACAATCTGGAGGATGGCAAGTTGGTGAAGACCAAGATGGAGCGCACGATGGTGAACGTGGAACGGCTCGACAAGAACCAGATGCTTATGAAGTTCAGCGTACCTCAGGTGAAGGTGGGTACGGTGATAGAATATGAATACCGCATTGAGAGCGACTACTACGGCGACATCCGTGACTGGTATGCCCAGCGCGACATCCCCGTGCTCTATACCGACTATGAGCTGTCGATACCCGAGTGGTTCGAGTTCAACATTGAGGAGACAGGCATGAACATGCTGGAAAAGAAAGACAGCAAGGGAAGCATGTCTTTGATCTTCAGCGGCGAAACAGAAAAGTTGAGTACCGAAGAACGTTACTTCGTTGGTCGGGAGCTGCCCGCCCTGAAAGACGATGACTTCGTCTGGCATGCTGAGGACTATGGCAATAAGGTGACGGCCGAGTTGTCGGGTATCTATATCCCTGGAGCAGTACATAAAAGTTATACCACGACATGGGAGGACATCGACAAGCTGCTGATGGAGGATGATGACTTTGGTCGTAGGATTAAGAAGAGCAGTCCGCTAAAAGCAGAGATTATCGCTGCCGGCATCCCTGACATTGCCGACAAGAAGACCAGGGCAGCCGCCGTATGGCAGCTATTGGCACAGAAGGTACGTTGGAACAATGATTATGCCTTCTGGGGAAAGTCGGCAACTAAGATCCTGAAAGAAGGAACAGGCACCAATGCCGACATCAACTTCCTGTATATGAACATGCTTCAGGATGCGGGCATTGAGTCGACACCCATTATGCTGCGTATCCGTGATCACGGTATGTTGCCTCTCTCACACCCCAGTCTGAAATACCTGAATACCTTTGTAGTAGGCGTTTACACGACAGATTCAACCATGATGGTCATGGACGGATCGGCCATTGACGGCTATTTGAACGTGCTGCCTCCAAGGCTGTTAGTGAGTCGGGCACGGGCCATCAGGAAGAACAAAACCGGCTACTGGATAGACCTGCTGGCGATGGCTCAGGGTAAGGAGGCGACGACCATCCAGGCACAACTGAACAGCGAAGGACTTATTTCCGGGCGCAAGACAAGCCTGCTGACAGAAGAGGCTGCCGCCAATTTGCGCAAGACATGGCGACTGGCCAAGGACAGCTTGGAGCAGATCCACCAGATGCAGGAGCGCGACGGCATAGAAATCCAAAGCTATTCCCTTGAAGGACGGAGCGAATTCTCGCCGAACATGAAAGAGTTGATGGATTTCACGAAGAAGTGTGATGTCGCCGGTGACCTGATCTATCTGAATCCGTTTATCTTCATTCCGGTGCGAGAGTCACCGTTCAAGGATAATGAACGCACACTGCCAATAGAGTTCCACTACAGACAGTCGGAAATGCTCAATGTGATTCTGACCCTTCCTGAAGGCTATTCGGTGGAGGAAATACCCAAACCCATTGTCATGAAGCTCGAAGGGGCAACAGTTCGTATCGTCTGTAATTTGAACAATGGCCAGCTGACCATGCAGTACAGGCTAACCCTTGACAAGACGTTCTATCCTTATACAGAATATCAGGATCTGAAGGAATTCTTCGACAATCTGGCCGAACGTTGCAAGGACATCATTACTATCAAGAAAAGTGAATAGAGTAGGGAGTATGATGAGAAAGGTCATTTCATTACTGGTCATTTGCCACTTTTCACTTCTCACCTCTTTTGCCCAGGACGCTGTGATGGAGGAGTCGGTGACAGATGTGGTCTGCGACAGCCGTACCCATACCATCACCCACCTGAAGGAGGTGACAACCATCCTTAACGAGCAAGGGAAGCGCTTTGCCCATTTCTCCTGTTCGTGCAGCAAGAACAACAGACTGACCAATTTCAAAGGACTGGTCACCGATGGCTCGGGGCGCATAGTCCGTAAGATCAAGGAGAGTGAGCTGAAGCGCACGGAATACTCTCAGTATCTGGCTATCGATGACTATCAGATGTACTACGACTATACGCCGCCTGTCTACCCCGTCACCATCACCTATGAATGGACGGTGGAGAGTCACGACAATCTGATAGAGTTCCCGATGTTCTGCCCACAGACCGATTATGACATCAGCGTGAAGAAGGCGGTCTATAAACTGACGGCTCCGAAAAGCATGGCCGTGCGACATGCCCTGCAGAATATCAGTCAGACGGTTAACACTGACGATAGTGGAAAATATACGCAGGTCCTGACCCTTGAACTCAACGGCTTGTCCGCTCTCAAGAAGGAACCTTATGCCCGACAGTTGCGGGAGCGTCTGCCAATAGGCTATTTTGTACCCACTGACTTCACCTATTATGGCACAGAGGGCAGCCTTAGCAGCTGGAAGGACTACGGAAAATGGGAATACAGTCTCATCAACGGCAGTGAGGCGTTGCCGTCGGCCGTCTGTCAGGAACTGCACCAATTGACCGATGGCTTAAAGACCGATCGCGAGAAGGTAGAGGCTCTCTATCGCCGCTTAGGGAAGGGAACCCGATATGTGGCCGTGTTGTTGGGTATCGGCGGACAGCGTCCTGAGTCGGCAGCCAGTGTGTGCAAGAGTGGCTTCGGCGACTGCAAGGGTCTGTCGAACTATATGCGAGCCATGCTGAAAGAGGTGGGTATTACCTCATATTACACGACCATCAGTACTGTCAATCGTCGACTGTTGAAGGACTTTGCAAGCGTGGGGCAGATGAACCACGTGATTCTCGAGGTGCCTTTACAGGACGATACGCTCTGGCTGGAATGTACAAATCCCCAGTTGCCGATGGGCTATGTGCATGAGGACATTGCCGGCCACGATGCCATCGAGGTGAGTGAGTCCGGAGGAAGGTTAGTACGGCTACCCGCCTATGCCGACAGTCTGAACAGGATGTACAGTCAGGTGCGTATTGGTTTGGAAGGCGATGGTTCGGCCAAGGTGACACTGACCCAGAAGTCGAGTCATTGGCAATATGAGCAAGTGAAGCCTTTGCTGACGATGGACCAGAAAGATCGTCAGCGAGTGTTGTTAAGGATGATGCGGGTGCCGCAGGCTGAAATCAGTCAGATGGACATCAGTGAACAGCAGGCCGAAATGACCCTTCAGGCTGAGGTGCAGAGTCAAAAATACGCCAATGCCACGGGACAACGCCTGTTTGTACCCGTCTGTCCCCTCCATCAGGGTTATAGTGCCCCTGTAGCTAATAGTGACCGACAGGAGGATATCTTCATGGAGATGGGCTATCTTGACGAGGATGATATCATCCTTACCATACCTGACGGCTATGAGATAGAGGCCATGCCCAAGAACCTCGTTATCGACAAACCCTTCGGGTCATTTGCCTTCATGGTCGTGCCCAATGGTAAGGAAATCCGTATTATGAACCGTTTGTTGATGAAGTCGGGCACTTTCGACAAGTCGCAATATCCGGAGCTGACGACGTTCATCAAGAACATTGCAGGTGCCTATGGACAGAAGATTGTACTCAAAAAGCAATGATATGAAGAAACTGATAATCACCCTATTCGTAGCCGTCATCGGCCTGAGTGTACAAGCACAGAACTTGAAGTTCGGCAAGCCCAGTAATGAGGAGATCGACATGACCGTCTACGAAAAAGACCCTGAGGCCAGTGCCGTGGTGCTCTGTCATCTGACAACGGTCAAATATCAGGTGGATTTCCTGAATTACCTTGTAGACTACGATGTCAAAAAACGTATCAAGGTACTGAAGGAAGAAGGTAGGGAATATGCCAACATCACCATCCCTTATATCTATAACCCCGAAGACGAATACGGTCTTGAGCAGATTGAAGACTTCAAGGCTACGGTCTACAACGTAGAGAACGGCAAGGTGGTGAAGACCAAGATAGGTAAGGAACGAGTGTTCACCGAACGCATCAATGAGGACTACATGGTGGCTAAGGTTGCCATTCCTCAGGTGAAGGTGGGTTCGGTCATCGAGTATGAGTACCGACTGCATAGTAACATCTTCTTCCATATCTACGACTGGAACGCTACGGACGAGATTCCCGTCGCCTTTGCGAAATACGAACTCACCATTCCTGTCATATTTATATATAATGTGGAAACCACGGGCTTGCAGCCATTGGCCAGTCAGGTGAAACAGGGTACTATCCAGTTTAAGACGAGTACCAATGATCTGCAGAACCTGAGTAGCTGTCACACGAATATCTACACCTGCGTGGGTCGCGACCTGCAGGCTGTGAAGAAGGACCGCTTCGTGTGGAATGAAAAGGATTATTATACAAAAGTCACGGCCGAACTGAAAGGTATCAATATTCCTAACGGTCCCTATCAGGAGGTCAGAAAGACGTGGGATCAAGTGGATGATGTCATCCTGTCGCATTCTGACTTCGGCGGGCGGCTGAACAATCACAGCAAGTTCCGCGATGAGTTAGAGGCCAATGGTATTGCTGAGATATCTAGCCTTCAACAGAAGGTGATGGCCGTCTACAAACTATTGAAACAGAAGGTCGCTTGGAATGGCCAATACGAGCTGTTGCCGCGATCTGCCTCCGAAGTCATCAAGAAGGGCAATGGCTCAAATGCCGATCTGAACATGATGCTCATCAACATGCTGGGCGATGTCGGTGTGAAGGCCGTACCCGTAGTGATGAGCACTCGCTCCCACGGACGACTGCCCCAGACCTATCCGAGCCTGCACAAGCTGAATACGTTCATCGTCGGTATTCCCAACAACGGCACCATGCTCTATCTTGATGCCTCTTGTACTGACGGCTATCTGAACGTGCTACCCGCTAATCTCTACACCGACCAAGCCCGTATTATCCAGAAAAGTGCAAAGGGGAAGTGGGAAAATCTACAGAAAGTTGGCGAAGGCAAGACTCTCGTCAATATCAAGGCCATCCTTACTGCCGAGGGAGAGATGAAGGGAACAGCCTCAGTACTCTATACGGGCAATATGGCCGCCGAGGAACGTAAGGCTTTCCGAACGGCATCCGACAGCATTGCCTTCGTGACCGACAAAGCGAGACAAAATAACATTGAGATTACAGACTGTGAGATGACCGACCATCGTGATATGGCTCCAACACTCAAGGAAGAGTACACCTTTATTAGACATGGTGATGTGACTGGCGACCATATCTACATCAACCCCTATCCAGAGGTGCCCATTACCAACAATCCGTTCTTGGAGGCCGACCGTCTGCTACCCGTGGAGTTTCCCTTCAAGCAGATGTTCAATATGACCGTGCGCCTTAGGTTGCCTGAAGGCTGGGAACTGGAAGAGATGCCCAAGAACTCTATCATTACCGCAAAGGACAAAAGTATCTCTGGAGACCTCCTCTGCGATCAAGACGAAAGTGGTGAATTGGTATTGCAATACAGGTTCAGACTTAACAATGTTGTTTATACCAACGAGGAGTATGATACATTGAAACAGCTCTTCGAATTGTTCGCTATTCGCAGCAAGGATATGCTTGTGGTTAAAAAGAAATCTAAATAATTGATAAAATGTTTGGCGGTTTTAAGAAATAGGCGTACCTTTGCGGTCGAAAACCGAAAAGGTGGGCCGCAATGGTGGAATTGGTAGACACGAGGGACTTAAAATCCCTTGACCCGAAACGGTCGTGCGGGTTCGAGTCCCGCTCGCGGCACCGCTTGCGAAGCAAGATTTCAATCACTAAACATATCATCAAGATGAACAAGAAAAACTTAATCCTCCTGTCAGCAGCATCTCTGATGCTCCTGTCGTCGTGCTCAAAACTCGGTGTTTTGACAGCCGACAACTTTACCGTAACTCCCAATCCACTGGAGACCCAGCAGGGCACTGTACCTGCCACTATCAATGGCCACTTCCCCGAGAAGTACATGAAGAAGAAGGCCGTTGTGACTGTCACGCCTGAGCTGCGCTATGCTAACGGTACAACCGTCCAGGGCACTCCCGCCACCTTCCAGGGCGAGAAGATTGCCGGCAACGGACAGACCATTAACTACAAGGTTGGCGGCAACTACACGATGAAGGCCGTCTTCCCTTATGCAGACTGCAACAAGGCCGACATGTACTTGACCTTCGACGCTGGCATTGGCAAGAAGAAGTTCGACGTGCCCGCTGTCAAGGTGGCCGAGGGCATCATCGCCACTTCCGAGCTCTACAAGAAGACGCTCACCTCTGTCAATCCCTCACAGGCTACTGACAGCTACCAGCGCATCGTGAAGAAGAAGCAGGAGGCCAATGTGAAGTTCCTCATCCAGCAGGCCACGCTCCGCAAGAGCGAGCTGAAGAACAACTCCGTGCAGGAGTTTGTGAACCTGCTCCAGCAGATCAATAACGACCAGGAGAAGCTGGCTCTGGAGAACATCGAGGTTTCTGCCTATGCCTCTCCCGATGGTGGCTTCTCGCTGAACGACAAGCTCGCCGGACAGCGCCAGAAGGTTACTGAGCAGTACCTGAGCAAGGAGCTGAAGAAGATGAAGATGGAGGCCAACGTCGATGCCAACTATACCGCTGAGGACTGGGACGGCTTCCAGCAGCTTGTTCAGGCCAGCGACATCCAGGACAAGGATGTCATCCTGCGCGTTCTCTCTATGTATAAGGATCCCCAGGAGCGTGAGCAGCAGATTCGTAACATCTCTCAGGCATTCCGTGAGCTCGCCGACGGTATCCTGCCCGAGCTGCGCCGTTCACGCATGACCATCAACTACGAGACCATCGGTCGTAGCGACGAGCAGATCGCCCAGCAGATTGCCGCCGATCCCGCACAGCTCACCATCGAGGAGCTCCTCTACGGTGCTGCCCAGAAGCAGGACGCAGCAGAGGCCGAGGCCGTCTACAAGACCGCTACGCAGATTTATCCCAACGACGCACGTGCCTATAACAACATCGCCCTCATCGAGTATGCCAAGGGTAACTATGATGTTGCCAGCGAGTATGCCAACAAGGCCCTGAGTGCTGACGGCAGCCTGGCAGAGGCCAAGGCCAACCTCGGACTGCTGGCCCTGAAGAGCGGCGACCTCGCAAATGCTGAGAAGTACATCGCCAGCGCTACGGGTGCCAACGGCATCTCGGAGATCGTCGGCAACCTGAACCTCGCCAAGGGTAACTTCGCCCAGGCAGAGAAGGACTTCGGCGAGATCTGCTCTAACAGCGCCGCTCTGGCCCAGATCCTGAACAAGAACTATGCCGCAGCCGGAAACACGCTGAAGAACATCAAGAATGCCGATGCTACCACAGAGTATCTGAAGGCCATCCTCGCTTCTCGCCTCGGCAACAAGGCCGATGCCGCTGCAGCCCTGCAGAACGCCCTCGCCAAGGATCCGTCGTATGCACAGTATGCTGACTACGACCTGGAACTGAAGTAAAAGAGGCATGTTCAGAAGAAATCGTATGAAGAAGGAAGAAAGTCGCTTTTCAGCGGCTCTCTTCCTTCTTCTGCTTTTCTCTTTCTTCCTTTCTTCTTGCGGACCAGACCGTAAGACCTTCCTGCTGGAAGGCTCTTTCAAGGGCTTCAATCAGGGAGAACTTTATATCTATGGCATCAACGGTTCCCATCGTCTCGACACTATCAGTGTCGTCAAAGGTCAGTTCCGTTATGAAATCATGCTGGAGGACTCTGTCACTCTCTCGCTCGTCTTCCCCAATTTCTCTGAGTTGCCCGTCTTCGGGGAGCCTCGTGCGGAAGTGGAGATCGAAGGCGACGCCTCACACCTGAAAGAGACACGTGTCAGCGGCACAGAGATGAATGAGAAAATGACTGAGTTCCGTCTGAAAACCAGTGGGATGACACCCCCAGAAGTGACTCAGGCCGCCGAGGCCCTGATACGTCAGGAGCCCGCCTCACCCATTGCACTCTACCTGCTGAACAAATACTTCACGCAGATACCCCGTCCAGACTACAAGAAAGCCGCCGAGCTGGTAGCCGTAATACAGCAGGCACGTCCAGACGAGTCGTACCTGAAAGGACTGGCAGAGAAGATGAAGGGCTTGGACCGTCTGAAGGACGGCAACTCCATTCCTTCCTTCACCGCGACAGACACCAACGGAAAGACCGTCAGTTCGTCAGACCTGAATGCTCCCGTCAACATCATCTTTGTCTGGGCGAAGTGGAACTACGAGAGTATTACTATGCAACGTCAGCTCACCTTCCTCCAGAAGCAGTATAAGGACAAGTTGAAAGTGCTTGGTATCTGTGTCGATGCCGATATCAAAGCCTGCAAGAAGACAATAGAACAGGACTCCGTGAAGTGGAGTACCGTCTGCGACGGCAAGATGTGGGAGATGTCGTTGCTCCAGAAACTCGGTCTGTCGTACGTACCCGATAACATCATGACCGACAGCAAGGGAAAGATTATCGTCCACACCCAACCAACCAATGATCTGCAGATCAAAGTTCGGGAATTGCTCGATGACAAAAAACCGTAATTGTTGACTAAAACTGATACTATGCTTGTAAAGACATTCTGTGCCGAGGTCATGGGCCTCGAAGCCACCACCATCACCATTGAGGTAAACATGACGCGAGGCGTGCAGTTCCACCTCTCCGGACTGGCCGATACCGCCGTCAAGGAGAGTTACGACCGTATTCGTGCCGCCATCGCCAACAACGGCTTCAAGCCACCCACCGCCGACCTCACTATCAACCTCTCTCCTGCCGACCTCCGTAAGGAGGGCAGCGGCTACGACCTGCCCCTGGCCATCGGCATCTTGGCCGCCCACGGCAAGATCAGCGACACGATGCTCAACGACTATATGATGATCGGTGAGTTGGGACTCGACGGTAAGTTGAAGCCCGTCAGTGGCGTGCTCTCCGTCGCCATCCGCGCCAGGAAGGAGAAATTCAAGGGGCTCATCGTGCCTCGGGAGAACGTGCGGGAGGCCGCCGTCGTGAACAACCTCGATGTATATGGCATGGACGGACTGGCCGACGTTATCAGTTTCCTGAATGGCAGCAATGCCTACGAGCCCACATTCATCGACACAAGGAAGGAATTCTATGAACAGCAGAGTTCCTTCGATCTGGATTTCGCCGACGTGAAGGGCCAGGAGGGTGTCAAGCGCGCCCTCGAGATTGCCGCCGCAGGTGGACATAACATCATTATGATAGGTGCCCCTGGCAGCGGTAAGTCGATGATGGCTAAGCGGTTGCCCAGTATCCTGCCGCCGCTGACACTGGCAGAGAGTCTGGAAACCACCCAGATCCACTCTGTGGCAGGGAAGCTCAGCAGTGGCACATCGCTTATCTCCCAGCGCCCCTTCCGCAGTCCTCACCACACTGTGTCGCAGGTAGCGATGACTGGTGGCGGCAATAAGGCGCTGCCCGGTGAAGTGTCGCTCGCCCATAATGGCGTGCTCTTCCTAGACGAGTTGCCAGAGTTCAACAAGACCACCCTCGAGGTGCTCCGCCAGCCCCTCGAAGACCGTAAGATCACCATCAGCCGTGCCCGATACACAGTAGAGTATCCTTGCTCCTTCATGTTCGTCGCCTCGATGAACCCCTGCCCCTGTGGCTACTATGGAGACCCCACCCACCATTGCGTCTGCACCCCTGGACAGATCAGCCGCTATCTCTCGAAGATCAGCGGCCCGCTTCTCGATAGGATCGACCTTCACGTTGAGGTGCCGGTAGTACCCTTCAAACAACTCTCCCAGATGCAGCCTGGTGAGAGCAGTGCCGCCATCCGCGAACGCGTCATCAAGGCCCGGCAGATACAGGAGCAGCGATACAAGAACCACAAAGGCGTGTATTGCAATGCCCAGATGACCGAACGCATGCTGCATGAGTTTGCAGAACCCGACAGCGCAAGTCTCGATATGCTGCGCACAGCCATGGAACGCCTGTCGCTCTCAGCACGTGCCTACAGTCGCATCCTGAAGGTCGCCCGCACCATCGCCGACCTTGAGGGATCGGAACGTATTCAGAGTCACCATATCGCTGAGGCCATCGGCTACAGAAGCCTCGACAGAAGCGACTGGGCAGAACGATTATAAATACAATTACGATGGACGAAAGCAAATACATACAACTGCTGGAGGCACACGGCGTGAAACCCACCGCCAATCGCATTCTGGTTGCCAGAACCCTGGCCACGACCACCCAGCCCCTCTCGCTGGCTGAGTTGGAACGACGGATTGTGACCATCGACAAGTCGAACGTCTTCCGCGCCCTTACCCTCTTCCGTGAACACCATCTCGTCCACGCCATCGAAGGAAGTGTCGACGGCACACGCTATGAGCTGTGCCACAGCGACAACGAAGACTTTGATGAGGACCAGCATCCCCATTTCATCTGTGAGGTCTGTCAGCAGACCTACTGCCTCGATGGTGTCGCGTTGCCGGAAATCGCCTTGCCGCCAGGGTTCATTGGTCACCATGTCAACCTCATCGTCAAAGGTATATGTCCACACTGTAAACATTGATGATGGAACATTTGCGCGTGATAGCCTTCGATGCCGACGACACCCTTTGGGACTGTCAAGGTCACTTTGAGGAAGTGGAGGAACACCTCTACCGCCTTATCGCTCCCTATTGCGACAACCCCAAGCGGGAGCTCTTCGACACCGAATCGGCCAATATGGAAGACCTCGGCTACGGCTGCAAGGCCTTCACCATCAGCATCATCGAGACCGCCGTCCGTGTGGGTGGCGACCATCTCACGGCAGCCGAGCTCGCCGACCTGCTCAGCCACAGCAAGTCTCTGCTCCATCTGCCTGCCACACCTCTGCCCGGCGTGGTGGAGACGCTCAAGAAACTACGCGAATATTTCTCAGACGGGGATACCGTCAGAATGGTCGTCTTTACCAAGGGAGAACTACAGGATCAGGAAAACAAGCTGCGCCGTTCAGGACTGCTGCGATATTTCGACGACGTGGAGATCACCTCCGACAAAACTCAACGGGAGTTCCTTGCCCTCTGCGAGCATCAGGCCATCCACCCCTCCGAACTCCTGATGGTAGGCAACTCGCTGAAGAGTGACATCGCCCCCGCCTTAGCCATCGGTGCGTGGGCCGTCCATATCCCCTTCCATATCACCTGGCAGTTGGAGCACTACGATGACATCGACCACGAACGACTGATCAAGATCTCCCATTTTAGTGAGCTCCTCGCCATCCTCAAAGGTAATCATCTATAAACAGTAAACAATAAACAAAAAAATGAAATATATCTTCGAAACCCGTATGGCCGTGCGCGACTATGAATGCGACATTGAAGGCATCGTGAACAACGCCAACTACCTGCACTACGCCGAGCACACTCGCCATCTCTTCCTCCGTAGCCTGGGCGTCAGCTTTGCCAAGTTCCACGAGCAAGGCATCGATGCCGTTGTCCACAGCATGAAGCTGCAATACAAGATGCCCCTTCGCTGCGACGACGAGTTCATCTCACGGCTGAACATGAAGAAAGACGGTTTCCGCTATTGGTTCTATCAGGACATCTACCGTGCCAGCGACGAGAAGATCTGCTTCCGCGCCACCGTAGAACTCGTCTGTCTCGTCAATGGCAAACTGGCCGAAAGCTCTGAATACGACGTAGCCTTCAAAGACTACATCTGATTCACGCCTGATCCTGTGTCAGGTACTCGCTGGGCGAGACGCCGAACTCCTTCTTAAAGAGTTTCGTAAAATACTTCGGGGTATTGAATCCCACCTCCATCGACAGTTCGGTGATGGTGATACCAGGGCGCTGGCGCAGGATGCGACAGGCCTCCTTCAGTCGGATGCTGCTGATGAAGGCCGTGACGTTCTGTCCGGTCAGTGCCCGTAGTTTATTATATAAGGTAGATGAAGAAACGCACATGTCGCTGGCGAACTGTTCACGATCGTAGTCGCTGTCGTCGAGATGCTGCTTCACACAGTCAATGGCTTTCTGGATAAACTGTTCATCGGGTGAGGAGTGCTGCTGTTCCTCGGCCTCCAAGGTCTTGCGGGCACCCTCAAACTGTTTCATCACCATCATTTCACGGTAATGGAGCAGTTCGCTGACACGCTGCTGCAACCGGGCACGGCGGTTCACGCGGTCTTTATACCACTTGCTGATGCCGTAGACCGCAGCCCCGATCAACAACGCGTAAATCAGATATGCCCACCACGTGCGATACCAGGGAGGCAACACCCTCACACTGATGCTGTATGGCAGTTCCACCACGCGTCCGTAGCTGTCGGTAGCCTGAAGTCTCAACTCGTAACTGCCCTCGGGCAGATTCTGATAGGTGGCTCTACGGTCGTCAGCCTCGGTCATGTTCCAGTCGTGATCGTAACCCTCCAGTCGGTAGGCATAGCGGCATTCCTCCTGTTTCTGGTACGTCAGCAGGGCGAATTCCACGGAGAACTTCTTGACACCAGCTGGTATGGTGATCCTCTTGGTGAAGAAAGGCTGGCACTTGGTGATCTCCCTCTGCTGCAAGGAATCCAGCCACCCTACAGGCCGGTCGTCGATCAGCAGTTCCGTTACCACAAGCCTTGCTGCCTTCGAGTCGCTTGTTCCAAGCCGTGAGGGGTCGAACGAGAAGAATCCCTTGGCGCTGCCATAGAATAGTTCTTTCCCATAGCTGAAGGTGGCGTTTGGCGAGAATCGTATGGCCTCGATACCGTCTTCTATATTATAAAAGGTGGTGGTCACACCCCGTTTGTTCGATGGTATCAGTCTTACCAGTCCCTTGTCTGTCGAGAGCCAGATATGTCCGCTGCCTGTCCCCTGGATGGAGTAGATACTGCCCATACCCAGATGATAGAGATGGTTCACAGGCTTAAAACTGTCGGTTTCATCGTCATAGAGGAACAGTCCTCCGCTGTTGGAGATGGCCCACAGGTGGTGGTCGTCGTCCTCATACACCGCCGTTGCCTCGTCGATGGGGTAGTTGCCGCTAGCCGGAGCATACTGGTGGGCGGTGAACCCATCCGTCAGTCGGATGATGCCCTCACCTTCTGTGGCTATCCATAGGCGGTGCTGGTGATCCTCGAAGAACGACTGCACCTCACAGTTACTGAAGTTCCGTCCTTTCTCCTCCAGCTTGAGCATACGACCCTTGGTCTCAGAGAGGGCGATGCCCACACCGCCACTCAGACCTACCAGCATCGTACCGTCGTGCAGGCTGTGGAAGGCTTTCACCTCATAGTCACCGATAAACGGTGTCGTGTCCCGTGGTAGCAAATGAGCTTGTTCGCCTTCTTTCCACACGATGATGCCCCGATCAGTACCCATCCACAACTCACTTCTCACTTTTCCCCTCTCACCTCTCACTTCTATATCATACACCGTCCGTGCATAGATGCCCTCTTCTCCCGTAAACGGCGCCATGCCCGGGATATGGTTGTTATATAGTACCTGGTCCGTCTGTCGGTCGTAGAGCGCCAGTCCGTATGGTTGCAGGCCAAGCCAGAAGCGATTGCCGTCATCCGTGTAGATGGTCTGTATGCGGTTCACGGGTAGCTCGAGTCCCGCAGGGTTCAAGTGACAGAAATTAAATGGTGAAGGTTTGGTGCTGAGGTGAACGATGCCCTCGTTACGGGTAACCACCCACAGGTTACCCTTCCCGTCGGTTACCATGTCATAGCAGAACGTCAGGATGGGATAGTTCTCCACCTGCGTCTCGTCATCGAGGTCTACGCGGGTGAGTCCTTCGATGCAGCATCCCCAGATGCCGTGACTCACGGAGTCCTCCACCAACTGGTGGAACGTCCTGAAGTCGCGTCGTCCTTCGTTCATCCTGTGTATGCCGGGGTCGTTCTCGTTCTCCGGATGGTCCAGTCTGACGATGCCGTCCTCCCAGGTGCCTATCCACAGCCGCCCCCGACTGTCCACAAGCAGCGACCTGACGGTATTACGGTTGCTCAGACGGGGATAGCCCACCATATTGCCGCTCTTCTTATCCAGGCGGAGCAGTCCGCCCTCCCACGTTCCTATATATAGATTACCGTGAGCATCCTCGGCAAACGAGATGACCCCCTGTGGCATATTGATGCCGGTGAAATCGTCCTTTTCTGCGTCATAGCGTGAAACGCCGGCGTTCGTGCCGACCCACACGGTGCCGTCGCTGGTGGTGAAGAGGGCGTTGATCAGTCTGGCATTTTCGTTCCGCAGGTGATAGGTCTTGAAGATACCGCGCCGACGGTCGTAATGCACCAGTCCGTCACGGGTACCTATCCAGAGGCCGTCCTTATGGTCAGCCGTCATCGAACGCACATAGTTGTTGGGCAGGATGCCAGGCGAATAGGCATCGCTGCGGTAGGTCCTGAAACGATAGCCGTCGAACGACCTGACACCCTGATCCGTACCCACCCACATCAGTCCGTAGGGGTCGAAGATCAGACTGCGCACCTCCTCCGTTCCCTGTACGGGAGTCTGCGACATGATCCTAAGCGGAATCCGCTGGGCCGAAGTCGTCAGACTCACGGCCAACCAAAAACACACCAGTAGTAACCGGCTCATCAGTTAATTATTTCTTGGTGCAAAGATACGAATAAAATCCATAAATTACTAAAATATCTCTGCAAAAATATTCAAAAATGATTGGCTCCCGCCCAGCGTACCGTCAAAATCGAATATAATGAGTCCTTTGCTTATTTTTATTTGCAAAGATAGCGAATATTAAGGAAGATCAATGAAGTGGTATTTGTGGACGAGCCTTTTGAAAAGACACCGAAAATGAGTATCAAGCGTTATTTGTATCGGTAATGTCCACATCAGATTTCGATGAGCTTGCCGTTCTTCTTCGCTTCCTCAATCCACTTGGGTTCGATTTCCTGTAGGAACTTCTGCTTGTTCTCGTTCAGCTTCTGCATGTCGAGACCTATAGCGGCCTGAGCCTTTGCCTTGGTACTATAGTCGGGCACGGGGATGGCATCGGTATGTCCGTGTTTGGCGGCTACGCGGGCAATGAGCAAGCGGGCCTGCTGGGCGTAATCGACGGAATGTGAGAGCAGGCGAATGACCTCCTGTGGTGCATGGAAGGTAGCACCATGCGAGGCGATGGCATAATCCCAGCGCCACTGACTCTTGCGCAGCAGGGCCTGGATGGGAGCCATCTCGGCCTCGGTAGCACCCTTGTCGATGATGAACTTAGCCTCGAAGTGGGCACGGGCCAGCTCCTGCTCGGCACGATTGCGAACCTCGTTGCACTTCTCCTGACGATCGTAGACGTTCTGGCGCAGCACCTCGGCATCCTGACGATGGCAGGTCTGACAGGTGCGGTCGATCTTGGCCAGCGGCGACTGTATCTGATGGTCAGAGAACTTCACGCCACCCTCCTGCTTATACGGCATGTGGCAGTCGGCACAGCTGACACCGCGCTGGGCGTGGATGCCGTGCTGCGACATCTCCCACCCCGGATGCTGAGCCTTCAGAATCTTGGTACCAGATAGCGGATGGATATAGTCGTAGAAACCTATCTCGTCGTAGTATTCCTCGGCAGCCTCGCAGGTCAAGCCCTTGTCGTGCGGGAATACGAGGTAGTTGGCCTTGCCAGGATTCTTCTCGTCGTTGGGCTTGATGAAGTAGTACTCCACGTGGCACTGGGCGCATACCAGCGAGCGCATCTCCTGATGGGTGGCATTCTTCACATCCAGACCACGACGGGCAAAGGCTTCGTAGAGGGCAGGACGGGCAGGACGCAGATCCATCGTGCGGGCATCGTGACAGTCGCTACAGCCAATGGTGTTAACCTCCTCGGCACCCAGCTCGCTCCACTTCTTGGCGTAGAAGTTGGCGGGTTCAAACTGATCCTTACCATTACCCAGTTCGCGCATCATGCGAGGCACATCCGGACCCTTACACGTCCAACACGTAGCGGGCTGCATATCTACGGCGATAGAGTCGGGCGTAATCTGGATGCCAGGATTGCCAGTGCGCAGAATCTTGCGCATATCCTCCAGGGCGTGCTTATGGCCGCGAGGGGTGTTGTAGTGGCGCGAGAAGGCGTAGCCTGCCCACAGCACCACCATCTCAGGACGCTGCTCGAGCACATCCACCTCCTGCGACGAGTTGTACTTCGACTTGAAGGTCGTGTCCTCTGTCATCGCCCACGTCTCGTATTCGCGGGGATAGTCGGCCTTGAACTTCTCATTTTGAGCGATGATTTCATCCTCAAACACAGTTCGCTTGTTGTTGAACACGCTGGCCACCTCGGCCCTGCGCTCCATTAGCGATGAAACGAGCAGTCCCAGCAAGAATACAACTACCATTGTGCCTCCAAACAGAAGCCAACCATGCCATTTCTTTAACGTCTTTGCCATAATATTTCAGTTTTTCAATTTTCAATCTTCAATTTTCAATTCATCATGTTCTGTAGCCAATCAGGTACGGGAGAGGGTGGCAGCGGTGTTACACCTTCGGCATTGGGTGTCGCCATCAGCGAGTTCATGCCGCCATGGGGCACGTTGCGATGGCAGTCCCAGCACACTTTACCGCCCTGGGCCTGCTGCTGCATATAGCCCATACGGCCCGTCTTCACAAACTCTGTGTTCAGCTGTGTGTGACAGCGAATGCAGTTGTCCATCACCACCTGACCTGTCAGTGTCTCGGCCATCGGAGCCTGACGTTCTGAGTGCATCACGAAATATGCCGTGTGCTTCAGTCCGTCCATCGCCTTGAAACCATACTTCAAGGCCAAATTCTGATGGGGCACATGACAATCATTGCAGGTGGCACCATTCGACTGATGGTCGATACGTCCGTGCGAGGAGTGGCTCCACGTGGCATAGTAAGGTGTCATAATGTGGCAGTTGACGCAGGCCGACGGGTCGTCACCTATAAAATAAGTATGCGCCCTGAGCAGATACATAAACAATCCGCCGAGGCCGCATACGACGCCCGCTATCACCAGCAAACCCACTTTTTGCCGATAGGAAAATAGTCCTGTCAGCTTACGAATTGCCACTTTCGTTTTTTCAACAACATTCATTTCCGTAGGTTTTAGTCTGCAAATATAATCATAAATGGGGATAGAAGCCGGTCACAAATGTGACTACGCCATCTAAAAGTTTGTTAAATTAAGAATCCTTAATGGTTTTTCGCTCGATTTGGACTATCTTTGCATCAATTATGGATATAGAGACTCTTGAAGGCATTCGCAAGTGCCCGCTTTTTGAAGGACTTACCGATAACGAGATCATTGATCTGATGCATACCGTTCGTTATCGTGTGATACGTTTATACAAAGGCGACTTCCTTTTTGTTGCCGGCGATGATTGCCTCCATGCAAACATCTTGATAGATGGTGAGGTCGTCGCTTATCTTGATGGCGCCTCCGACCGCCATATCCGTATGTCAACCTTTCATGCAGGCAACATGTTCGCCCCGGCTTTCCTCTTCGCACAAGACCGCAGATACCCCGTAACAGTACAAGCGACGACAAACACGAAGGTGTTGCGAATCCTGTCAGCAGATTTTGAGCGGCTGCTCGAACTTGATTCCCGATTGTCTAAGAATTTCACGGTTATTCTTTCGAATCTGATTGCCGGACTTACCAAGAAGGTGGAAATGCTCCTGTCGAGTGTCCGCGAAAAGGTTGTTTTCTTCCTGAGAGAGGAACAACGCCGTCAGCAGTCCAACACGATTCAGCTTTCCATGTCGCGTCAGGAGTTGGCCGATCATTTCGGCATTCAGAAGTATTCCCTGCAACGTGCCCTCAACGAACTTCAGGAGAGCGGTGCCATTCGCATAGATGGCAAGACGATTGAGATTCTGAAGTTGTAGGTATTAATCATGCTATAAAGGACCCGCATTTCTGCGAGAAACAGGATTCCTGAACCCTTCCCTCCGGATCTGCAATCCGGCGCGGTATTCAGGAATCCTGCTGTTTTCTGCTGCAAAGGTAGCAATATTTTGATAAGCTCCAAATATTTCGAGAATTTTTTTTGTTTTTTCTGCTAATATCTCTTCTTATTTATAAAAGACAAACGAAATATTCAAGTATTCATGTATTCAACTAGGACAAGAAGGTTTTTAAATGTACTTGACGTAGTACAAAGTTTCTCAGTTTCTCACTTTCTCACTTATGACAGGAAGGTTTCTGGTTTGTGACAATCGGATTGCATTTAATCGCATTTGTAAGTAATTATGAATAGTTTGTATTATTCATTTTATTATACATATAATATAATATATTATATAATAATATATAAATAATGAATATAGGCATGTAAATAAAAAGGAATTTTCTTCTTTGGCATAAAACTCTTTGTCCGTCAAAAGTATAAAACCTTCTTGTCCTAGTTGAATACATGAATACTTGAATATTTTGCAGGATTACAAAACCTTCTTGTCATAAATGAGAAAGTGAGAAACTGAGAAAGTTAGAATGACGTGCGCACCAATTGTCTGCTTACTGATGAAAAGGAGAGAGATAGCAGCTGTCTGGACGTGGGTCCGTTCTAGAACGAACAGTAACTAACGAGAGAGGAGGACTGGCAGTTGAAGCTGTCGGCCCTCCTTATGATTGATTCTTTGCAGATTTTTGCAAATGATGTGACTATTTTGCTCGTTTAATGTTTTTTAAAGGAGTGGGGGACTTGCAGATATTGGTTTCTTCATATCTTTGCAACAGATTACGACAACTACAAACGAATTATAATTTAAAACAAAATGAGAAAAACTATTCTTTTACTGCTGCTGTCTGCATGCGGGGTCCTCTCTGCCGCTGCCCAGACTGCTACCAAGATGGAAGCCGAAAGTGCTGCCTACGAAAATTGCAAACTCGTCGAAGATGGGAAGTATTCAGAAGGCAAGGCCCTCGAACTCACAGAGAGCAATGCCAAGATTACCTTTACCTATGGGGCTGCCGAAAGCGGCAAGTACACCATCACCGTCGGCTACGACGGATTGTATGGCGACAAGGTGGTCAACCTGTCTGTCAACGGCAATACCGCCACCTTCAACACGACGGAGAAAGGACCAGGCGAGGCCGTTGTGGGTACCTACCTCATGAGTCAGGGCGACAATACGATCGTGATCACACCCAACTGGACCTGGTTCCGCATCGACTACATCACCATCGCCAACAGCGAGAGTACCGTACAGTTCGACATCGCCCAGACACCTGTCGACGCCAAGGCCTCAGATGCTGCCAAGACCGTCTATACGTTCCTCTACGACAACTTCGGCAAGAAGACCATCTCGGGCATCATGACTGGCGATATGGATAAAGCCAATGGTGACGTTACCCAGCATCCTGACGTGCAGGCCGTCTATCAGGCCTCAGGCAAATATCCCGCGCTCGTGGGCTTCGACTTTATGAATGCCACAGGCCTCCACGAGGCAGATGCCTGGTATAAGGAATACACTGACAAGAGCATCGCCCTCGCCAAAGACCTCTACCGTCGCGGCGGACTGCCCGCCTTCACCTGGCACTGGCGCGACCCCAGCCGCAAGACGGGTGAGTTCTACAGCAATGATCAGGTCAAGACACCATGCACCGTGAAGATTTCCGAAGCCATGAACGCTGACGGCAGTTGGAACACCTCTTCGGATCTCTATGCCAACATCATCAAGGACATCGACACCATAGCCGACTACTTCCTTGATCTGCAGAACGAGGGTGTGGCCTGTATCTTCCGTCCGCTCCATGAGGCCAGCGGAGGCTGGTTCTGGTGGGGAACAGACGGTGGCGCCAACTACGCCAGGCTCTATCAGTTGATTGTCGACGAGATGGTCAATGTGAAGGGTGTCCACAACGTCATCTGGGTCTGGAACCCCTGTAACGTCGACGATGCCGACTGGAATCCCGGCGAGGCCTGTTACGATGTCGTCTCCATAGACATCTACAATGCCGCCTTCGACTACTCCAGCAACTATGTTGCCTTCGACAAGCTCAAGACGCTCACCGCCGGCAGGAAGATCATCGCCCTGTCTGAGAACGGTCCCATCCCCGATATCGACAAGGAGTTCGCAGAAGATGCCGTCTGGTCGTGGTGGATGCCCTGGTATCAGACATGGGGTGGTAACTTCGTCGACAAGACCAGCAAGGAAGAATGGACTAAGTGTATGGGCGATGATCGTGTCATCACTCTCGAAGACCGCTCTGCCGGTTGGGACACCTACACTGCCATCTTATCATCTGCGATTTTATCCACCGCCCCTGAAAAGACTTCCATATACGACCTCCAAGGGAATCGTCTTTCAAAGGCTCCTGCCAAGGGTATCTTTATCAAAGACGGGCGCATGGTTTTTAAAAAATAAGCTTATCATTCTTTTGCTTCATCAATCCATTTGGGAACAATCTCATTAAGGAAGCGCTGTTTCTTGTCGTTCAACTTCTGCATATCGAGACCGATGGCGACCTGACCAAAGTATTGGCAGGCGACCGTTTCACCATTCTTCACAATAGGAAGGCGGGCGATATGACCATCCATATGCCCGCCGCATCCTATGCTATTGTGAAACTATTGTAATACCTTTAAAGACACATGGTGTCATATAGGTTTTAGGGGGGGATTTCTTTGTCTTATCTGAACAGCAGCTGAGCCAGCTCCTTCAGGCTGCGGCGCCAGGTCAGGAACTCATGACCCGTGTTGGGCGAGACATAGCCCAAAGATACGCAGGCAAAACAATAGATATTTGATCTGTCACGATATGGTCATCAAGGGCACGGATGGTCAGAGTGTGACCACCTCTTGATAGATGTGCCTTTGTATCACGCACCGCCTGTCCGCTGAGTACATTCAGCTTCCAGCGTTCTGAACGGAAAGGCTCTTTCAGACTATATACAACAGGCGCCTGTCCGTCAATGCTTACGCTGAAGCGCAAGTCGCCATTGTCGTTGGGTTGAGTTGGAATCATGGCAGTGCGGATGATATAATCCCCATCTTTCTCCACATCAAAGCGATAAGTCAGCTCGCCATCCTTCTGTAATGCCACAGCCTTCATTGAGTGGCCCAACATCTGGATGGTACGTGCTCCATCTGAGACTTCTGCATAATCGCAGGCATTAATGGTATTTATGGTGTTCGTTGGTATTCCGGTCAGATGCCCATGCACATCTTCATACACAGGCAATTTGCGTGGGGCAGCATCCATCAATCCTCGCCACTTGCCACCGCGCAATTCGTTGTATTGTTTGGTCAACAATTGTATCTCCTCGTAGGCTCTATGACTTTCTGTCGAATCACTGAGAATCTTACGGTTCATAGCCGCTGCTGCGGAAACAGGATATTCGATGGCAGTAAAGAATGCATCTTGTAACTCCTGACGGACAAGTGATCGGCATTCCTGAACTGTTGTCTTAATGCGTTCATAATCAGCCATACGGATAACGGCCTCTTGGGCTGTAATAGGTATATCTGATACAAGCGACAGACCACGTGGGTACTTCTTCTTATCCAACTCCACTTGTGTCCATCCCATGAATTCCGGACGGCGGATGCCGCAAAGACGGTAGAACTCATGCATCGCAGGGAAGAGCCGTTCGCCAACTTCTTTTCCAAACTGACGACATAGCCAGGCCTTATAGTGGTCGTTGATGGACTCACCATTCACACAGTCAATGTTCCAAGCCATATCTAAGAAGAGTTCCAAGTCATAACCAGCAACCTTAGGATCGTGGACATTGGCTATCCACAATTTACGGCAATTATGGTCGTAGGCCTGCCGAATCTCATTATAGATAAGGCCAGGCTGGGTTGTTGTCAGCCACAGATAATCATGCGGGCGCCCCCAATAGCTCAGATGGTAGTAGACACCACCACTACCTTTTCGCTGCTGTTCTTCAACATTGGAGAGACGTGTCATGTAACCATAGTTGTCGTCGCACCACATCAGTGTGACATAATCCGGCACCTGCAAGCCCTTCTCATAGAGCTGTAGCACTTCTTTATAAGGAACGAACACCTGCATCTGCTTCGACGGGTCACCAATATGCTTCCGAATCAATTCCTGTTGGTCGTTGATCACTTGTTGCAGCCCCTCGAACTTTTCCTGTTCCGTATGATAGCCTTCCATCGAACTGTCGTGAATGCCACGCATGCCGATGGTAAACATATTGTCCTTCGACTTGCTGACCTCTTGCAGGCGCTCTATCCAATATTGCTGAACAGCCCCACGATTGGTACGGTAGTTAAAGTCGCCGCGCTCTTTCACATCCCACTCATCCACATTATTCCTCATTAGCGGCTCACAATGGGATGTGCCAATCACAATACCGCACGAGTCGGCCATTGCCTTGGCTCCGGGGATCTTAAAGAAAGCTGTAGTGCCGGCGTGCATAGCAGGCCAAATGGTGTTGGCTCTGAGTCGCAATAAGAGTTGGAAGATCTTCTTATAAGTCCTGGGACCGATATGACCAATTGGTGCGGGTTCGAATGTTGAGTAGCTCCAATGGCGTAAGCTCCAGTCCTCGTCATTCAGGAAAATGCCACGATACGCTACGCTGGGTTGTTGTTCAGTCGTAAAATTACTATCGATGGTCAAACGATCCTTTTTCTCAGGCGTCACATCGCCCCACCATACCCAAGGCGACACGCCTGCCATTCGCGAGAGCTCCAATAAACCGTAAGCCATGCCTCGGCCATTATTACCTTCAACAATAATTTGTTTACCTTTTGTATAAATACGGAAGCCGTCGGCAGTGCCCTTACCCTGTATCACTTTGATCTTTGGTCTTGCTGAAGTTACAGGAGTGAACCCCGTCACCTGCTGCATGTCGTTCTTCCACATGTCGAGCGCAGTCTTAACCACAGGTTCGACTTTCTTGGGTACACTATATGTAATGGGTGTCTTACCATCGAACCACACCACTTGGGCTTTCATCATCAGCGACAGTAACAATAACACCAGAATCAAAGTTGTCTTCCTCATATTAAGGATCGTTTTGCCAGAGATATCAATCAGTCTCGTTTTATTATGTTGTCAGATATTTCTTGCAAAGTTACGAAAAAACGAGAGAAATACAAAAGGAAAACTTGTTTTTTTTTGTTACGCCAACAATAATATCACATCTTTACCCTGCAGACTATCGGGCAGTTTAAGGGTGTGGGCCCAACTGGTAATTTCACGATATTACAATGATTTGTTCAGATTTTACAACGAAATGTTACAATATTATTGTAATTTTGCACTTGATTTATTGAATCATGATAAAATGAACGATTTATTATTATCTCTAATCCATGAGTCCTTGTCTGTGATTGAGGATACATGTAACAACCTACTTCATAAAGAGACGCACGATTTCAAGGAAGTATACCAGGCAGCTCAGCTGATTGAGCATCATGCTAAGCGGATACAGGCTAAAACCAGAGAGGAAATGGGCGATGCTCTTATATTATCTTCTTCTGTAAAAGAAAATGCAACTCCATTCCTTCAGCTTGTGGCTAATGCTACCAAGGAATTGATGGTATCAGGCAATGCTGACATCAACCACGTTGCCGACAAACTGGCTATCAGTCCCTCAATGTTACGGCGCAAGCTGTCGGCATCGACCAACTTTACGCCTTCCAACTATCTGCTGTACCTGCGTATAGAATTTTCGAAGCATTACCTTGCACTCTATCCCGATGTGACCATCATCGACACGGCTTACCGTTGCGGCTTTTCCGATAATGCCTATTTCACTAACGTGTTCCATCGTTTTACAGGACTGACACCGCTACAATATATAAAAAGCAGAATTACCCCCCCCCAATTTGTAATTATATTTTACCAAACATGGTTAAAGGGTCAGGTTGGGTGATTCTTTAACTTTTGTTCAGATATTACAACACTTTGTTCTAATATTGCAATAAAGTGTTAATTTATTCTTCTAACTTTGTAGCCGAAATTAATTATAACCATACCTTTAAGGTCCCTAACTAATCGGCTTATGTGCAGACATCTCTTTCTTGTCCTTGTGCTATGTTGCTCATTGTCAGCGACATCTCAGAGTTGGACAGCTGTCAATTCTCATCAGTATAACGATGAAACCATTGTCTATGCCACCATCAGTAACGAGACCGGCGACACGCCTGAATCCTGGATATTGGCAGCCTTTATCGACAATGAATGTCGTGCTGAGGCCCGTGAACCGTCAGTTGGTATCGATGGATCCTTGTTCTACATCCTCAGGGTTTATGGCGATCGTGATGCCGACAAGAATAAGCCCATCACGTTTTCCGTCTGTCATAAGTCTACCCAGAAGGAATACGACTGTCAGAGCAGTCAGCCTGTCAACTTCACAGGCGGGAGTTTTGGCATACCGTCGTCACCCCTCATTCTGACGTTTTCTACCGTCGAGATCCCGCTGGAGGGCTTCATCGTCAGTGTCGATCCGTTGGTAGCAGGTCAGAAGGGTCGGCTCGAGCTGACACCCATTCCCGCCGATGCCACCTTCCTTGTCGGCGACCTGACCCCAACCTTCTCAGGCATCAGCGACCTCGCAGCGTGGAATACGGTCAGTTGTGAATTAATTTCTCGCGAGCCTCTTGTATATGGTATAACATCTACCATTCCCGGCCCTTATCAGTTCAGCCTTGGAGACCTGCCCATTTATCAGGCCGACGGCCAGACACCCTTCACGGGCTTCGAGGTGGCCGCACCGCTGATCCTGAAGGAGGGGTGGGAGTGGCGCACCAACTGTTACGGCGACGTGTCGACTGCCAACTTCGGGCAGGTCTATGGTGCCAATGCGCTGACGGAAATTCGTACGGAGGACTGTCTGCTCTACAACGACCCTGTCTGGGGTTACTTCGGCACACTGATGGAAGAAGGACTGCCTCAGAATAAACCCTACAAAGTGCTTATGGCCAGTGAACTGAACAGCAGCCTGACGCGGGGCCATTACACCTCTGGTTACGCCGTAACAGTGAACGAAGGATGGACGTGGATACCCTCGCCTTACTATTTCGATCGTCTGCTTACCAAAGTTTTCGACCCGTCACAGTTGCCCGAGGGGATGGTTATCATTTCCAAGGAGAACGGCTCGGCTGAATGGGACGGCACCGAATGGGTCGGCGACATGCAGGTGCTGCCAGCCTACGAGAGTTTCCTTTGTTATGCGGGCATAGAAGGGTCTGTCACCCTGACCTACCAGCCAGAGGCCAACATGACGCACGGCAACGACGAAGCGCCGAATACACCAAGTGAAATGTCCGCCGCTGCCCGTGGCATCGCTGATACGCCATGGTACTACGACGCTCCCCGCTTCCGCGACAACATGACGCTGGTGATACAGGTGCCTCAGTTAGCGCAGCCCGCCGACTACTCCATTGGCGCTTTCGTGGATGGCGAATGTCGTGGCGAAGGTCACTATGTGACGGGACGCCGGTATGCCGTAGGCTATTTCTTCACCACCGTCCACTGCCGTCAGGGCGAGCGCATCAGTTTCCGTCTGTATCACCAGCCATCGGGCTGTCAGTACGTCGTTGACCAAATGGTCACAAGCACTGGCCTGCGCCTCGGTTCGCTATGCCAACCCCTGTCGTTTACGTCACGGGATCAGGCAACCGCCATCAGCAGCGTCCCATCAGACACAGCGGAACCCTTTGTCACACAGACCTATGACCTGACGGGCCGCAAGGTCCAGTCACCGCGTCGCGGCCTGTTTATCCAGCAACGCTCCGACGGTACCGTCCGCCGTATTATCCGATAAATAATAATAACTCTATAACCATTAACAACGATGAAAAAACTTTTCACACTGCTTGTGCTCCTCGCCACCACCATTGGGGCGATGGCGCAACTCAACGGAAAGTGGGAAAACACCCGCACCGGGCACAAATCTCGCACTGTCATCAATGCCAAGTTGCAAATCAAGAATCCTAACGGGGAAGTTTTGACAAATGTCTATCAAGGCAACTATACCATCGCTGCTTTCGTAGGCGAAGCAGGTCAGGAAGAATGCCGATTAGTGACGCTCGACAATGCTGAAAACGTACTTGTCCAGCCTGATGCATCCGATGTCTCATCCAAGCTCCTGATGCTCCAAGTACCAGGCAACTACACAAACGACGAGGATAACGGCAAGCCTATCACCTTTATGGTGAAGGTTAACGGCTATATCTATAAGCTCAATGCCAGCCAACCGATTACCTTCAGAGACGAGGGTAATGCCTATGGTACGCCCGCCTCCACCAACCCCGTGATATTGTCTATGCAGATGATATCACACATCACAATCGCTGCATTTAACGTAGGCGTGGATGAAAGTATTAATCTGCGTGAACAACTGGATGTTGCTCCCTCTACTGCAAGCAAACCGATGAACGCCTTCAAGATCTCTGATCAATACAGCGAATACGCAACCCTCACTGGCGATGTCCTTACAGGTGTCAAACCCGTCAATAATGCGATACTTTATCTTGTGAACAACGATACGGGAGGTAATGTAACTAGCATTTATTTCAACGTCATAAAACATGCCACAAGCGTAGAGTTATTAAAGACGAGCTTGACTGTAGATCTAAATGACGATGAGACCCTGACCAAATTCATGACCGACAATGTTAATACGTACAAATTGCAGCCAGAGGGTTCCAACGACAAAGTACGATGGGAGATCACGGACTTGAATGGGCAGGAGGATTATAATTCCATCACCTATTATGATACCCATGAATTCCCCTGGAAGCCCACCGAGGCCGGCACGGTCCGCATCCGTCCATACGTGTTGGTGAACAACAATAAGTTAGTGCCGGCCAACAACGCATGGGTGACGGTCAATATTGTGGTGCCGATAACGAAAGCTTATCTGAAATGGGATTCAGATGTGATTGACGTGAAGTGTAATAAGGGTGACGACTTCTACCAGCGCTTTTTGGCCCGTGTCAAGATTGAGCCGGCAGAAGCTGACCAGACGTTCACCATCGAACTGGAGAAGTCGTCAGACAGTCAGTACCTCAAAATCGATAACGATAAGAAGTCGCTTGTGGCCCTTGCCCGCAATAAAGGTCTGAACGTATGGGTAATACCCAATGGCTATGGAGGTTATGAATATAAATTCCTCGTACCGGTAAGCATCGAGGACGAGGCTCAAAACATCAGTTACATCAAAAGTACGCTGTATTTAGACAGCAAAATGACCCCAGCCGAAGCTTTCAATGCGATAATTGCCAATGTGACTTGGCTCCCAGAAGGTTCTATACCATACGGAGAAGGAATAAAAATTACGTCAACAGGTTGGCTGGATGCCAAAGTGACAGTTAATGATGCCGGAAATACTGTGATAGAAGACGGCGACCTGACTCTGACAATGTCGGAAGGTACACACCAAGTGCATGCCCAGATGCACAAAAAAACATATAACCTCTACTATGGTGGATCAGGTCAAATTAGCGATACGCAAATGGATATCTATTTCACGGTGAATATCACATCTTTGCTGGACCACTTTGAGATCACGGTGACACCCAATGAAGACGACCAGACAAAGGGTATCATCACATTGACTCCGAAGCCCGACGGTTGCACCTACAGCTTGCACGACTATACCGTCAGCTTCAGCTCACCGCAGGCTTACATAGATGCGAACTGGGACGATGACTCTCACCAGCTCCTTTATATTACTTCATCGCAGTGGCCCACTGAGAATTTCAACTATACAGCCTATCTGCCCGGCCGCTATGGTGTCAGCATCAAGAAGGATGAGGATACCAGCGACCATAACTATGGCTCCAAACAGTTTGATGTACCTGCCGCCATCTCGTTCAGCGACGGCTGGCAGTGGAAGAGCAACCCCTACGGCAAAGTGATTGGCGCCGATCTACAAACTGTACAGAATCAACTCAACGGTGACCAAAACCTTACGCCTGTCAACAGCAACACCCTGAAGCGTTACCTTACAGATGAAGTTGTGGAAGCCCGCACCTATAGCAAATTGCTCATCAACGATCCTTCGTGGGGATTCTACGGGTCGCTCTTGGCTTCTGGCATCGCCAAGCAAGAGATGCACAAGGTGAAGATGGGCGGTGAACAGAAGAGTTTCTACTACATGTCGGATGCAGCAGCCTCGATTGATAGTGAGAATGCGTTGGAGCTGCAGCCCGGTTGGAACTGGGTCGGTTCACCCTATCTCTACGACCGTACGCTCGCCCAGGCCGTGCCGCTGTCGAATACAGGATTAGTCAAGAAGATGGTTATCGTTTCCAAGTCTGACGGCTCGGTAGAATACGATGGTACAAAATGGTCGGGCAACCTGAAGAATATAAAGGCTGGCCAGGGCTACCTGGTCTACAACCCCGCCACAGCGGCAAAGCAACTGGTTCTGCCCAGTGAGTACGGTTTTGGTAAGGGCAGTGCCAGTACCCGCAGCCTCAGCCGCGCCGGTAGTGTCGGTGTATGGCAGTATGACCATACACAGTATGCCGACAATATGACGATGGTTGTCGTGATTCCAGATCTACAGGATGCGGAGAACTACACCATAGGTGCCTTCGTCGATGGCGAGTGCCGTGGTGAGGGTGTCTTCGAAGACGGCTTCGGCTTCATCACCGTTCATTGCAACAATGGCGAGGTAGTGTCCTTCCAGTTGCACAACGAACTGACCGACGATTTTTACGATATCGACCAGACGGTGATTTCGCAGATGCGTGTCGGCTCGCTGGACGCTCCGTTGAAGCTGACCTATAGGCAGAGCACATACACTGGCATCGGCACCATCAACAACACAGTGGGTGCCAGCCGTTATTACGACCTCAACGGCCGCTTGTTGAACAGCCAGCGCAAGGGTGTGAGCATCCTACGCAAAGCCGATGGCACGGTGCGCAAGGTGGTGATTTCCAAGTAAAATAATTAAATAAGTATATCATGATGAAGAAAATATGTTCCCTTTTTGTGTTTCTCGTTACCACTCTCGGAGCGATGGCACAATTCAATGGTTCGTGGGTCAATCCACACACCAACCAGCCTGCCGTTACCACTATTGTCCATGCCAAGCTGGATCTCAAAGATGGGTACGGAGATCCCGTGCCATACCCGTATGAAGGCTACTATACCATCGCAGCTTTCGTAGGCGATGAGTGCCGATTAGTTACACTCGATAATGCTGCTGGCGTATATGATGGAACAAAAAAGCTCCTAACACTCGCGGTGCCAGGCAACTACGATGATGAGGACGACACAGGCAAGCCTATCACCTTTTTGGTTTACATTAACGAAAATAACAACGCAGACGGTGAGATCTACAAGCTCAATGCCAGCCAAACGATTACCTTCCGCGACGGCAATGCCTATGGCTTGCCAACCAGTCCTGTGGTGCTGTCGATGAAGTCATTCACAAGCATCAATTCCGGATGGGAGATTGGTGTGGGCGAGAGCGTCAATGTGCGCGACCTGATAGCTGCGAACATCGAGCCCAGCGACGCCAGCATACCGCAAAACGCCCTCAAACTGAAATCTGATTTCACCGATTATGCCACGCTCGAAGGCGACGTCCTCACGGGTAAGAAGATCATCGATTTTGCGACGCTTCATCTGATGCACCCAGATGGATCTAACACGATTTGCGAATTGTGGTTCAAAGTCGTGCAGCCAGCGACGAGCATTGAATTGTTAAAAACCGACCTGACCGTAGAGAAAAATGACGCCTCTACACTTTCTGACTTCATGAAAGACGCGGTCAGCACCTATAAGCTGCTACCCGACGGTTCCAGTGCCAATGTGCAGTGGGAATTTGAAGATGATTCTTACATTACCTATTCAACCACAGGCGACAATCCCTGGAATCCCGTCAAAGAAGGCACCGTTAAGATGCGTCCTTACTTCATGTCGGGCACCACGAAGATTGTGCCAGCCAGCAACAAGTGGGTGACGGTCGACATTGTGGTGCCGGTAACGAAGGCCTGGCTCAAGTGGGAGGCCGATGTGATTGATTTCAAGTGTAATGTAAACGACGACATCTGGGGTAATCTCGAGGGGCGAATGAGGATAGAGCCGTCGGATGCCGACCAGACCTTCACCGTAAAACTGGAAAACGAGTCGGACAGCAAGTATCTCAAAATCGACAACGCTAATAAGTCCGTCGTGGCCCTTGAGCGCAATAAGGGCCTGAACATATGGATTGTGCCCAATGGCTATAATGGCGAAGCACATAAATTCCTCGTGCATGTAATCATCGAGAACCAAGCCAAATTCCTAAAATACAAGGAGTCGCCGCTGGTATTAAGCAGTACGATGTCGCCTGCCGATGCTTTCAAGGCCATTATCAACAATGTGTATTGGACGCCTGAGGGTTCATTACCCAATGGTGACATAAAATTCACCTCAGAAGGTTGGATGAACGCCCGCGTATATGCCAATGCTGCCGATGAGATTGTGGCCGAAGACGGCGACCTGCCCCTAACCATGGAGGAGACTACCCACACGGTACACGTCATGATGAAGTATAATATATATCATCTCTATGGTGGTGCGGGGTGTAGCGCTATTCAGTTGGATATGGATTTCGATGTGATCATTGGCACGCTAACCACGGCCACGGGCATCGAGCTGTTGAAGACCGAACTGACCGTAGATAAAGATGACGCCTCTACACTTTCAGGCTTCATGAAAGACGATGGCGGTACTTACAAGTTGACGCCCGACGGCTCCACCGCCAAGGTGCAGTGGGAGATAGCAGACGCCGCCTACATCACCTATTCCGATACGGGCGACAATCCCTGGAATCCTGTCAAGGGCGGCACCGTCAAGATGCGTCCTTACTTCATGTCGGGTACCACGAAGATCGTGCCTGCCAACGACAAGTGGGTGACGGTCACTATCAATGTGCCGATAGAGAAGGCCTACCTCAAGTGGGATGCCGACGTGATTGACGTGAAGTGTAACGTAGACGACAACATCTATACCCGCCTCAAGAATCGTATCAAGATCGAGCCTTCGGATGCCGACCAGACGTACACCATCGAACTGGAGAACGCCTCGGACAGCAAATATCTCAAAATCGACCTCGACAACAGCTCCATCAAGGCCCTTGCGCCTACGACCGGCACCATCAACATCCGGGTAGTGCCCAATGGCTATAATGGAGATGAAAAGAAATTCCTCGTGCCGGTGAGCATCGAGAATTATACAAAACAATTCACTCTCAGGAAGTCGTCGTACCTGACGTTATACAGCAAGATGGCGCCTGCCGATGCCTTAACGGACATCGTTGAATTTGTTGTATGTAAACCCGAAGGCTCCAAGCCCTACGGAGGCATACAATACAAGACCGACGGCTGGTTGGATGCCAGTATGTATATCAATGATGCCGGTGAAACCGTGATCAGTGACGGCGGCACACCTCTGAAATTGGACCCAGGTACCTACACCGTATATTGGCAGCATAATACAATAAGTTATGATAACTACTATGGTCTGGAAAGTCAGATCAAAGTCACTCCTCAATTATACACCACGTTCACGGCAAAAGTCTCCAACTTTGATCACTTCGACATAGAATGGAGCCCAAACCAATACAAGACCACTGGCAAAATCAAGCTGACGCCCGTACCTTCAGATGCCACATACGATATCAGCGACTTCACCAAGACCTTCAGCGAACCCCAGGCATACACCGACCTGAGTTGGACTGGTATTGAGAGAACTAATTGGATGTCGTCGAATAATTGCGAACTCGTAACCTCGCTGCCGGGTATCTATACCTTCACCGTGACCAGATACGGTGAAAACTATGGTACCATGGACATAGACATTCCTGCCCACATCAGTTATAACTTCGGTGCTTGGAAGTGGTGCAGCATCCCCTATGGCGATTTGGCAGGCAACAAAGTAAAAAATTTCTTCAATAGCAGAGTTGTAGAGGCTCGTACCTATGATAATTTACTCATTAACGACCCATCGTGGGGCTTCTATGGTTCCTTGCTGAACAGCGGTATCAACAAGAAACAGATGTATAAGGTTGAAGTGGGTAATTACGCCAACGATTTCTTCTTCTATTTAGAGGATGCGGCATCGGTCGACGGAAAAAATGTTTGGAAACTGCAGCCCGGCTGGAACTGGATGGGCTCACCCTACTTCTACGACCGTCTGTTCAGCAATGCTATCAAATCGCAGTCGAGCTTGGTGGCGGGCATGGTGATTGTGTCGAAGCGCGACGGACAGAAGGAATACGACGGCACCGCCTGGAAGGGCGACCTCGACCTGTTGAAGGCCAAAGAGGGTTACCTGGTCTACAACCCCACCAACGCCGTCAAGACGATCACACTGCCCACCGAGACCACTATGACGCAAGGCAACGAAACTTCTGCCGGCTCCCGCAGCTTCAGCCGTGCCGGCAGTGTCAAGGTATGGCAGTACGACCACTCGCAGTTTGCCGACAACATGACGATGGTCGTCAAGATGCCAGAACTGCAGGATGCCGAGAACTACACCATTGGCGCCTTCGTCGATGGTGAGTGCCGTGGTGAGGGCAGCTTCGACGACGGCTTCGGCTTCGTCACCGTCCACTGCAACACTGACGAGCTGGTGAGCTTCCAGTTGCACAACGAAGTGACCGGTGAATATTACGACATCGATCAGACGGTAAGGGCGCAGACGCGCGTCGGCTCGCTCGGGTCGCCCTATAAGATGACCTCCGGACAGAATACGTTCACTGGTATCGGTACCGTCAACAGCAGTGCGGCGAGCAGCCAGCTATACGATCTCAATGGTCACCAACTGAACAGCCAGCGCAAAGGTGTGAACATTCTGCGCAGAACCGACGGCACGGTGCGCAAGGTGGTAGTGAAATAGTGACGTAAAAATAAAAAGCAGACAAGATGAGCAGGCAACAATTTGGCTCGCGTACATTATACAATATATTATGTATTGCAACGGCACTCCTTCTCCTCCCCCCTCTCGGGGGAGGCAGAACGGGAGGGCTCCATGCCCAGTCGATCACGCTGGGCGAGAACACCATCTCGAACATCGCCAAGAGCGACCCGCTCATCATCACCGGTGCCATCGGCACCCAGCACACCTACTATCACTCCTCGGTGGGCGGTGGCTACCGCTCGCCCTGGGGTAATTCGTTCTATGCCAACCTGAACATCTCGATCTACGGCATCTCGATGCCTTTCGCCTTCTACTATTCGAACAACAACACCTCTTGGAGCTTCCCCCACCTCTCGTTCCACATCGACCCCACCTATAAGAACTGGCGCGGCCACTTCGGTCGCTCCAACATGGCCATGTCGAGCTACATCATGGGCATGTCGTTCAACGGTGTGGGCGTGGAATACAACTCTCAGAAGCTGCGCTTCGGCGTCTTCTACGGCGAGTTGCGCAACGCCATCAACGACGATCCCACCGACCCTGCCGCCCGCGCCCCGCAGTACAGCCGCATGGGCTGGGGCTTCAAGGTGGGCTATGGCAGCGGCCGCAACTATCTGGACCTCTACCTGCTGCGCGCCTACGACCGCATAGGGTCGCTCGACGAGCGGTGGCAGGAGACGCTGCGTCCCCAGGACAATCTGGCCGTGGCCTTGCGCGGCGGCTTAGGTGTCACCCGCTGGCTGTCGCTGCGCGGCAACCTGGCCTATTCGGCCTTCACCAACGACAAGGCGGCCCGCCAGGTGCAGACCCGCGAGGCCCAGCGTTGGGACAAGATCTTCGACAGCCGCTATACCACCCTGATGCGTATCGCCGGCGACATCAGCGCCAACCTCACCCTGCCGGGCTTCAACGCCAGCGTGTTCTACCGCATGGTGCAGCCCGACTACAAGACCTTAGGCCTCTATTACACCTCGAACAACTACCAGTCGTTGGGCATCAACGCCTCGACTACCCTCTTTAAGAAAATCAGCTTCTCGGCCAGCTTCAGCGGTCAGGAAGACAACATAACGCGCAACCAGCTGTACACCACGCGCGGCCTGGTGTACAACGCCTCTGCCAGCACGCAGTTAGGCGAGCGCATCAACCTCACCGCCGGCTACAGCGGCTATCGCCAGTACCAGACCGACGGCAAGTCGCATGTCAACGACTCCACGCGTGTCGACCGCATCATGCACTCGCTCTATCTGACCCCCACCTACTCCATCGACGGCGAGATGCTGGGCCACACCTTTGCCCTGTCTGCCAACTTCACGCAGAACAAGGACCTGAACAAGTTTGCCACGGGCGTGAGCGACGTGACGACCTTGGCTGCCGGACTGAGCTACAGCATGGACATCAAGCTCTGGGAGATGAGCGTCACCAGTTCGTTCTCGCACCAGCAGAGCGACGGCTACCAGACGCGCTACACCAGCGACATCTTCTCGGTGGGCACGGCGCGCTCGTTCCTCAAGGAGAGGAATCTCAGCACCTCGGCCACGCTGTCGGTGTGCTACAACAACATCAAGGACCAGACGCGCAACCTCTCGCTGGGTGCCGACCTCTCGGCAGGCTATACGCTGAAGAAGGTACACGTGTTCTCCTTCACCGCCGGCTTCAACAAATACAGCGATACCAACATCAGCGACGACGTGAGCAGCCACGGCACCACCGAGCTGAACCTCTCGGTGGGCTACAACTATACCTTCTCGCTGGTGCACTTGGAACGTAAAGCTAAGAAAACAGAAGAGAAATAAAGGGATATGCAAATTATATTGACTATGAAGATGGAAACAATACATATATCAGCAAATAGGAAAAGCATAAAGAGTATCGTCTTTTTACTTCTTTCCCTTTTTACTTCTTTACCTTTATTTGCTCAGGAAGTGACCGTACAGGTGACGCCGGTGCAACAGGTGCTGCCGCCACAGGCTGGTCAGTACATCGACAACCCGGGACGCTTCTTCACCATCCGCCTCATCAACAATACCGACCAGGTGCAGCAGCTGCACTTGGGTCTCCAGCTGGAACAGCGCTACCCCGAACAGGGCCTGTGGGTGAGCACCAACGTGAACAACAACCATATCCCCCGCCAGCCCATCGTGCTGCAGCCAAACCAGCACAAGACGCTCAACAGCATCGAGTCGAAGCACCTGCTCGACCATTTCGCCGCTTCCGACTTCTTCATCCGCGAGGGCTCCCACTTCGACGTGACCGACGGCTCGTTCGGCCTCATGCCTGAAGGCGAGTACGAACTGTTCCTCACGGCCTATAAGTGGGACCCGGAGCTCACGTCACCCGTGGTGCTCAGCGACCCGAAAGGCGGCAATACGCTCTTCAACATCTGCTATGCGGCCCAGCCGCCTTCCTTCATCCAGCCCATGCAGCCGCCGGTGATCGACGGCCTGACCAACCTGGAAGTGCTGAAGATCAACAAGAACATGCCCACCTTCCAGTGGACGGCACCCACGCTGAACTGCAATTTCTCTGCCATTGACTACAAATACCAGCTGCGCGTGGTGGAACTGGTAGCCATGTCGCCCGACGAGGCCATGCAGGAGAACACCATCACGTTCTATGAGAAAAACACCACCTCGACCTCTCTCACCCTGCCTACGGCCTACGTCAACCAGATGATCGGCGCCACCGACTCCGTGGGCAAGGTGTATGCCCTGCAGGTCACCGCCAGCAACAGCTACCAGAGCCAGAATGTGCTGAACTTCTCGCTCCTCGAGAACGACGGCAAGAGCCCCATCATCCTCTTCCAGCTCTACGACCCCAACTATAAGCCGAAGAAGGAGAAGAATGACTCCATCGACATCTCCGGCAATATTTCGTTACAGGTCGACACCATTCAGTACACCTTCGACCAGCCCCTCCTCACCCGTCCCCAGTTTGCGGGAATGACGGGACGAAAGGTCTATATGGGCGACAGCATCAAGGCCGAATGGAAGCGCGCCAACCTGATTGGCGGTTACGGACAGCGTCAGGACACCATACAGTTCAAGTACACCGTGGCCCTCTATACCGGCAACTCGGCCGATTCGAGGGAGACCATCTTCAAGTCGAAACCCATCTACAAGAACGAGAAGGACATTGTCGACGAGTATGAGCACGTGATCAAGTGGGACAAGCTCAAGGACAAGGTAAAGTCGGGCGACTACTTCTACCTGCGCATCACCGCCAAGGCCAAAAACATTGCCGACTCGGTGATAAAGATCAAAGCCGACTCGCTGAACTTCATCAATTTTGCCATTGTCGACCGCTTCAACGAGGACTACCAGTGCGGTAGCGACTACGTAGACATTGCCAACAAGACCCCGCTGACCACGAAGCCCGGCTCCGACAAGGACATCAAGATAGGCGAGTTCTACCTGACCTTCAACGACGGCGATGCCGTGAAGAAGGAAGACGACAACAGCTACACCGGCACGGGCTGGATACGCTGGAACCCGCAGTCGGACAATTACTTCAACATGAACGCCCGCGTGGCGGTGAAGTTCGAGAAGCTGAAAGTCAACACCAGCTACGAGGTCTACGACGGCAAGTGCCAGACCTATTCCAAGAGTTCGATGAAGGTGGGCGAATATACCGCCGACCAGTTTGTCGATGCCGTCTTCTCGTCCGACGGCCTGAGCGACATCTTCGGCACGTTAGGACTCGACGAGGGTGTGGCTGAGAAGATCAGCAACTATACCAACATGGGCCTCGACATGGCAGGTCAGGACGGCAAGGACATGGCCACCAACCTGGCCCAGAGCTACAATCTTGGCAAATACTACAGCTACTACCGCAAGGGCCAGCAGCTGTGGAACGACTGGAAGAAGGGCGACGTGATGGACCTCTACTTCCCGGTGGAGCTGCCAAGTGAGATCAAGAGTTTCCTGCCCAAGGATTTCAGCGTGCAGATTGCCAGCATCCAGTTTACGCCCAAGTCGGCGCAGATGAACCTCATCGCCGAGGTGGCCCTGCCCAACAGCGACGTGTTCGACGGACAGGACGTGCTCATCTTCGGTGCCCCGCGCCTCTGTATCTCGCCCGATCAGTTCTTCCCCGACGAAGGTGTGCTGGCCCTGCTCAGCAACTTCCCGTTGAAAGACCCGTCGAGCGACTTCAAACTGATTTTCAAGGCACCCTCCGATCCCCTCGACCCGGAGCCTGACGACGGCTGCTTCCTGCGCTGGGCCAACGGTGAGTTCGGCGGCTTAGGCCTGGAGATTGCAGCCGCCATCCCCAACACCAACCGCATCATGGACGGCAAGGTGAAGAAGGACGTGCCGGCACTCCTCGACCTGAAGACTGTGATCCGTGGCAACGACAGCGCCGGCGACTTCATCGCCACCGGCACGCTGACACCGTTCGAGGTGAAGGATCTGCCCGGATGGTCGTTCCATGTGGGCGACGAGATCGTCTTCGACCATAACATGAGCGAGAACGACGTGTTCATGCCGACACTCGACGAGATACGCAAGACCTTCTCGGCAAATATCGCCGAAGGTAAGAAGAAGGATGCAGACGCTGACAAGGACGGGGACAAGAAAGGAAAGTCGAAAGAAGTGGCGAGCACCTTCGACCCCAAGCAGTGCGGCACAGGCGTCGAGGCCGACTGGAATGCCTGGCAGGGCGTGTTCATCAAGAACGTCAGCGTAGGCTTCCCGAAGTTCTCCGTCTTAGGCGGTAATAAGGAGGGTGTACAGATCGGTGCCAAGAACATGATCATCGACGGCTCGGGTGTTACCTGTCAGGTGTTTACTGACAGTCTGCTCACTGCCGAGACCGCATCCGTGGGCGGATGGAAGTTCAGCATCGACCATGCGGCTGTGGATATCGTACAGAACAACTTCGACAACTGTACCATCCAGGGTGGTATCGGTGTGCCGCTCTTCAAGGCCAAGCCCAAGAAAGACGACAAGAAGGACGGTAGCAAGACCGGCGACAAATCGGGCGGCAAGACCGGCGACAAATCGGGCGGCAAGACCGGCGACAAATCGGGTAGCAAGACCGGCAACACCGCTGGCGGTACTTCAGGCGGCGGTAAAGACGGCGGCAAGAAGGGCGACGGCAAGGACGACAAGAAGGCCGAGCATCAGGAGACCGACATCCGCTACACCTGCGAGATACGCCACCTGACCGACCCCACGAAGGACGAGAAATATTACACCTGGCACGAGAAGCGCGACAAGAACGGCCTGACCGTAAGAGACGAGAAGGGCGCCGTTCAATATGAGAAGATCGAGCATACCCGTCGCAGCTACGGCGATCAGAGCCGCTACGCCTATATCTTCACCACCGAGGAGATTGGCGACCTCGACTTCAGCTGCTTCATTGCCGAGGCCACGCTGACCAAGGAGCAGACCTACTTCGTGGTAGAGGCAGAGGACAACTTAGAAACCGGAGATACCGACACGCGGGTAGAGCTATGCGTGGGCGGCGAGATCAGTATCGGCGGCATCGACTCGGCCAACGAGCATCTGCAGGAATTAGGCAAGAGTCTGAATATCCCCCTGAAAATTCCGGGCGTACACTTCGCCAAGATGCGCCTCTCGAACAAGAAGCGCAACGACTGGCACTCCACCTATGCGTCGGTGAAGCGCCTGCAGGATGCCCGCGATGCCTACGACAAGAAGTGGGCGAAGGACAACCATACGTGGGCGACCCTCATGGAGAGCGAGGAGATAGAGATCACGAAAGACTGCTACTTCGACTTAGGCGAATGGTCGTTGGCATCGGCCAAGAAGAAGATCGGTCCGTTCTCCTTCAACATCAACGAGTTCAAGCCGGGCTATAGCGGCGGTAACCTCACCCTCGACATCAATGGCAGCGTAGGCCTGGTGGATGACATCATCTGTGTAGGCGGCGGCGTGACCATCGCGGCGAAGGTGGATATCGCTGACGGGCTGAAGGATATCAGCGTCTCCGACGGCGACGTGAAGTTCAGGGAGTTGTCGTTGGACCTCGACTTTACCGACTTCATGCACTTCGCAGGCAAACTCGAATGCATTGACAAGGACGACAAGGAACACAAAGGCGACAAGGGCTATAAGGGTAACATCGACATCGAGATTACAGGACTCTTCGGTCTGAAGTGCGAGGGCGGTTTCTTCGAGCATGAGGCTACGGATGCCGACATGGAAGAGAAGAAAACGGCTGCACAGGAAAAGGCCCAGAAGGAAGGGCGCAAGTTTAACGAGGCGACCGACCTGGATCAGGACCGCAACTACTCGTGGGGCTACTTCAAGGCTTCGGCGACGAGCGAACTGCTACGCGTAGACCCGGTGGTGATCAACCGCATTGCCGGTGGTTTCTACTTCAATTGCCGACCCACGCCAGGCGACAGCAAAGAAGACAAATTCGGAGGTACGCCCAAGGCACAGTACGGCATGATAGGCGTTGCCTTAGGCGTGGGCCTCACCACGACGGCCGGTGAGGAGACCATTCAGGCCAATGTCGACCTGTTAGTGGTCTATGACCGGCATTTCGACTGCCTCTCCACACTGACGTTCAAGGGTGACTTGAAAGCCCTCTCGGGCATCATCGACGCCAAGGTGTGCCTGGTCTATGAGAACAGCAAGGACCTGAGCGGAAAGACCATCGAGCGCTACCTGAGCCTGAACGTCACGGCCGAGGCAGGCATCAGCAGCGAATCGCTGAAAGAAAAGATCCTGAGCGCGAACGGCCAGTTAGAGAAGATACAGGCCACCCTGAACGATTTCCAGAAAGACATCGAAGACGTGGTGGAACAGATACCTGTCGGCGCCCCCATGTCGGACTTGGGCAAACTGGCAGGCAACTATGAGAGCAACGATGATAAAACGACAACGGCGGAATCCACCAGCGACAAAAACGAGTTCAAGGCCGGTCAGATATCCATCAATCTCGAGTTCAAGATCACCTGGAAGAAGAAGGATCAGCCAGCCTACACCAAGCCCTTGTGGCATCTGTACATCGGCGAACCGGAACTGACCAAGCGATGCACCTTCACCATTTTGAAATTCAAGAGCAAGATCTGCTCGGTGGATATCGGTGCCAACGGCTACCTGTGTATCGGCAACGAGCTGCCCAACAACGGGGCCCTGCCGCCCATTCCTCCTGAAATCCTGGAATTCTTAGGCGGCAAGAAGGTGGACGGTGTGGACATGGGTGCCAACGCCCAGGAGGCAGAGCAATCGCGTGCGAAAGCCGTCAAGGCCATGCTCAACACAGCCGACACAAGGGGCGGCGTGATGGTGGGTGCCTCCTGTTGGGGCAATATCGATATCGACTTAGGCCTCATCTACGGCGGTATCCATTCGCTGGCAGGCTTCGACGCCTCGCTCGTGAACTACGGTGCCAACGCCATCTGTGTGAACACGGGTTCCGGCATGGGCTATAACGGCTGGTATGCCATGGGACAGCTGTATGCACTGTTAGAGGCCAAAATAGGCATCCGCATCAAGATCGGCAAGCTCATCAACGAGGATGTGCCATTGTTATACGCCGGCATCGGCGGACTCTTGGAGATGGGCTTGCCCAACCCCTCATGGGTAGAAGGCAAGCTGCGCGTCAAGATGAACCTCCTGTCAGGTCTCGTCAAGATCGACAAGAAATTCAGTTTCTCTGCCGGCGACCACTGCGTACCGTTCGTGGGCAATGCCCTCGACGGCTTCGAGATGCTCCAGAATGTCAGTCACGGCAGCGACAGCCTCTATCAGGCCCTCTACAAGCCGGAGTTCGCCATCAGCAAGACCGAAGCCAGCCACATGACCTTCAGCACCAACACCTCGCTGGGCACGCACTACCGACTGGTCGACCCGTCGTATAAGGCCTACACCGGTAACGACTCCACCCTCAACATGCACAACAGCCGTACCTACGTGTTCGACATGAACAAGGACAAGGTGAACGGCATGAAGATGGGCGTGCGCCTCTTCGACCTCGGTGTAAAGCCTACACAGATGGCCGGCGAGGACAAGATGTACGATGAGGATGCCTTCAGTCACGAGCTTCAGAAAAAGGACGACGGGCATTACGTGGGAAGGATCAGCAACGTGAAGGACAAGAGCCAGATGGCACGTCTCTCCGGCTCCTATCCCACGATGACCTCGTTCCTGGCCACCTATTTCGACAAGCGCGAGAACACCACCGCCGAGACCAGCACCGTGATGAACAGCAAGGACATCAACAGCAGCGAGAAGCGCGTCATGGAAGACACGGGCGTGGCCTCCTACATCGACTATATCCTCGACAACAACGTGAACAGCGCAGGACTGGTCATGAACGATGCTGTGGAGGTGCCCGTCAGCTTCCGTGAGGACAAGGGTACCCAGTTCCACCTCACCGGCATGAACCTCAAGCCCGGCCACAGCTATATGCTCGTGCTCTTCGGCGATGCCTACGAAATCAAGAACGGCCGCAAGCAGTGGGTGGAATACTATAACGAAAACGAGAATGGCAAGTACGAATATGTGCCCATCAAGTGGAAGCAGTCGAAGCTCTGGTTCTTCCGCGTGAAGAGCGATGCTGAGGACAAGATTGAGACCGACTCGCTGCGCGACCTGACGCCCTACGTGGCACTGGCCTACCCCAGTGTCGACGGTACGCGTGTCACCACCAATCCCGGAGAGCCGTCGACCACGGCCTATATCGGCGACATCCTGCATCCCACCATCGCCCTGAACCGCAACCTGCAGACGGCCCTGCCTCAGGACAAGATGAAGTGGACGCTGAATGCCTACAAGGCATCGGAACCCGACAAGCGGATTGACCAACAAACCGTGAATGCCATCTATAAGACCACCGAAAGCGGCAACTGCATCAACATCGAGCCGGAGCGGGCCTTCACCAAGTTCAGCGTGTTCAAGACAGCTGCTGCCAGCGCCGCCAAGGCCGGCCAGCGCTACAGCTTCAGCGACGAACTGTACAACCTGCAGCTGAACTACACCTACAAGGCCAATGGCAAGGACAGCGTGGTGTGCCTGGTCAACCTGTGGCTCACGGCAGCGCCACACGACGTGACGGTGAACGGGAAGAGCTACGACGACAGCTGGCTGGAGAGCACTAACAGCAGCATCACCGGCCAGCTGCTGCCCTACGCAGCCCCCTTCGTCGGCGCAAGACCGTGGCAGGACCCCACCGTAGACTATAAGAAGGTGTACAGCACCCTGAATACCGACAGCAAGCGGAGCGAAGACTTCCCCTTCGTGTTCAACAACCATAAGAACATCAGCGGCGAAGTCATGTCGTACAACAACCTGCCGATGCGTCTCGTCGACCCGTACCTCTACTTGGCCTACCTCTCGAAGTGGACGTTCATTGCCGACAGGGCCATCAGCAAGTATGACTTCGACGACGTGGAGATACCTTTCGGCTCAGAGTCGCTGACCTTCCAGAAAGGCTCGACGCTGGTCAACGCCGTCAACCTGCTCAACGACAAGGGCAACAACATGTCGCTCTTCGAGCAGCGAACCGTCATGGACAGCATCTGCAACACATGGGCCTACGCCAATAAGGACCTGCCCAAGTATCCGCTGCCCATGACCCAGCAGACGGTGGGAGGCATCACCACGCCCAATCAGGACGAGCGTGCATCGACCATCCGGCCGCTGAACGTGAACTATGAAACCGACTACACCCTGAACCTCAGCGACTTGGTGAAGGACTATGCAGCCCCCTACGACGTGGCCAGCCAGATCTGCAGCAAGCTGAAGAAAGAGGCACAGGAACTGTACGACTGCTTCATCTACTGCCTGGTACAGAGCACCATGAACAATATCAACTTCAACACGGCCCTGAACGGCTGCATCCTCAACTGGAACAAGCTGCATCGCGGACAATACCTCCAGGCGACGGTCGGCGACGTCACGGCCAAGGTGCCCTACTACCAGCTGCCCCTCATCTTCGGCGACTGCTTCGGACACGACGTGGACGGCAAGCAGGCCACCTTCAAGGGCATCAAGCTCGACCACAAGAAACGCTCCTTCGGGGCCTCCATCGGTGCCAACGACCTGACGGGAGAGCGCTGGAAGTCGGAGGCGTCGAACCTCTTATTCTTCCGACTCACCGGCAACCAGAAGACCCCAGGCATGATGGGCGTACCGGGACAGGTGCCGGAGGCGCTGATGCGCTACAAGTCGCAGCACAACAGCGACTACCTCTACCCCGCCAGCGACCAGAAGGGCATGCAAGTGTCGCTCGACAGCTATGATGCCAACACCGGCCTGAAAGCCGTCAACGAATTCAAGGCACGTATCTATCGCGTCAACACCTACAACATCAGCACCGGGCTCTACACCCTCAACGACGGCGTAGGCGCATCACCCAGATACAAGGATGTCGCCATCGACAAGAACAACGGCAAGGCCAAGAACCTCAACGACATGTATGGCGTGGTGAAGGAGAACGAGGCCTTCTTAGCATCGCACTACGACACGCCACAGCCCCACGCGCTCTACGACAGCGGTAACAGACAGCTCACCCTGCTGCGCACCAACGACATCATCGAGGAGGGCGACGACTACAACGGACTCCATGTCACCCGACTCTGGGTGGGCGATGACTGCCTGAACGGAAACTGGCAGAGCAGCGACTATACGAAGGAGGTACGGAGAGTGACGAAGGTGGTTGTCGACCCGTCGTTCAAAGAGGCCGAAATCACATCCACCAAAGGTTGGTTCGCCTACTTCAGCTACATCACCGGCATCGACGGTATAGAGAACCTGAACACCGAGAAGACCACCGACATGTCGAGCATGTTCACAGGTTGCGGCTCAATCACTGACATCAACCTGAACAAGCTCGATGTGCAGAATGTAGAGACCATGAGGGATCTGTTCTACTCATGCGCCAACCTGAAGACCGTTGACATGGGCGAACTCAATGCAAAGAAGCTCACCGACGTCACCAGGATGTTCTATATTTGTCCGGCACTCAACACCGTGAACCTCACGGGACTCGAAGGCAAACAGGTGACCGACTGCAAACTGATGTTCTATGAGTGCAAGGCCTTGCAGACGCTGTCGATACAGAATTTCTCGCCACTCGACGTTGAAACGTACAATGCCATGTTCACGTCGGTGCCCAGCTCGCTGAAGGCCACCATCCACTACCGTCTGGACGAGCGCATCAAGAGCCAGATTCCGGGACAGCTCACACAGGTGGGCAACCCCAACCGCGCCATCATGGCCAACGACAAGGACAACAATCTGGTGTTCGTGCTCATGAAGGCAACCGACGGCAACAACCCGCAGGCGAACAAGACCTTCACGGTGAAGGCCGGTGGCACGACCTACAGCAACCTGAAAGTAGTGAAGCAGTGGACAGCCGACGCTGTATTGCGGTCGGCAGCCTCGAGCACCTGGGGAGGCTACTCAAACAGGACGTCGGTCAAGAAGGTGATTATCGACGACAACTTCACCGATGCACCTGAGAACATCGAGGGATGGTTCAAGGGATTCAGCAACTTGGAGGAAATCGTAGGACTGACAACTCTCAACACCTCAAAGGCCACATCGATGAAAGAACTGTTCAGCGGCTGCACAAAGCTGAAAGTGCTCGACCTGAGCAACTTCACCACCGGGCAGGTGACGAACATGAGCGCTATGTTCTACAACTGCAATGCCCTCAAGGAGCTCGACATCTGGAACTTCAAGACCGACAACGTCACGACCATGAGCAGCATGTTCATGAATTGTAACAATCTGACGAACCTCTCAGCCAGCCTTCATACCGGAAAGGTGACCTCTATGTCAAGCATGTTCGAAGGCTGCAGCAAACTCCAAAACCTTGACGAGGTGGCAAATAAATTCAGCACGGGCAATGTGACCACGATGTACAGCATGTTCCGTAACTGCAGGGTTGTGAAAACGCTCGACCTCATCGGCTACAACACAGAGAAGGTGACCGATATGAGCTATATGTTTGCCGGCTGCACCAGCCTCGACAAGCTCAAGCTCAACGAGTTCACGTCAGAGAAGCTGGCGTCTGCCACGTATATGTTCAACGGCACAAAGAGCAGCTGTACGGTATGGCTGCCCTACGACATCGGCATCAAGGTCTATCCCACCCAGATCCACGAGGGTACCTTCCCCAACCTGAAGCTGGTACATCCGGCCCAGGTGCTCGTGATGGATAACGGCGGCAATGGCTACAAGATGGTGTTCCTTAGCAACAGGACCAAATACGGTGATACATACAGCGACGGCTCTAAGATTTACCGTATCTACAAACATGTGATGTCCAATCCCAGTGACAGCTACATGGGTGCAAACGAATGGCAGATGGACACATACAATGGCAGCAATGCCTTGACCAAGATTAAGAAAGTGGTGTTCCACAGCAGTTTCGCCAGTGTACAGCCCATCACCACGGCAAGTTGGTTTGAAGGTATGACCCAGCTCACCACCATCGAAGGCATGGAGTACCTGAATACCAGCGATGTGACCATGATGGACAGGATGTTCAGGCAATGCAGTTCACTAAAGGAGATAAACCTGAGTTCGCTGAACACCGCCAATGTCAAGAACATGGAGCGCATGTTCGAGTATTGCAGCAAGCTGAAGAGCGTCAACCTCTCGTTGCTGAACAAGCAGAAACTGGAGAGCATCCAGGGCATGTTTACCAACTGCACAGCCTTGGAGAGCGTCAGCTTCGGCAACTTCAACGCGGCCGTTTTTGACGGTGACTTCAGCCGTCTGTTTGAAGGCTGCCAGACCCTGAAGAGCGTCGACCTGAGTGCTTTCAAGGACATCAAGGTGACCGCTATGGACCACATGTTTGAGAACTGCACGAGTCTGGAGCGCCTCGACCTGAGCATGCTCAACACGACGGGCTGCACGACGAGCCCACTTCGTGACTTGTCGATGTTGGCACTCTTCAAAGGCTGCAAGGCCCTGAAGCAGCTCATCATCGGCCCCGACTTCCACACGGTGAAGAACAATTATGAGATACATCCGTCGCTGCTCGTCTTCGATGGGGTCACCGACATGGCTGTCAAGGCCCCTGCAGAGCAGCGGATAGA
>JAEEGK010001831.1_pt1:5000-53228 | contig 53228 bp, 43 predicted proteins | sample 8958771 | NCBI WGS metagenome assembly JAEEGK01 (sample SAMN16246547, study PRJNA631951) | gut metagenome | biome: gut microbiome; feature: rumen; material: SC-attached | host: Bos | place: Iran: Karaj | collected 2018-10 | reverse complement strand
GTAAGGTTCCTCGCGTATCATCGAATTAAACCACATGTTCCTCCGCTTGTGCGGGCCCCCGTCAATTCCTTTGAGTTTCACCGTTGCCGGCGTACTCCCCAGGTGGAATACTTAATGCTTTCGCTTGAGTCACCCAGACCGAACGGACCGGATAACCAGTATTCATCGTTTACCGCGTGGACTACCAGGGTATCTAATCCTGTTCGATACCCACGCTTTCGTGCCTCAGCGTCAGTCGGGTGCTCGGACGCTGCCTTCGCAATCGGGGTTCTGCGTGATATCTATGCATTTCACCGCTACACCACGCATTCCGCGTCCGTCGCACCTACTCAAGCACCCCAGTTTCAACGGCGGCCGCGGGTTGAGCCCGCGGATTTGACCGCTGACTTGGAGCGCCGCCTGCGCACCCTTTAAACCCAATGAATCCGGATAACGCTCGCATCCTCCGTATTACCGCGGCTGCTGGCACGGAGTTAGCCGATGCTTATTCTCCGGGTACTCTCACTGCGCCACGCGTGGCGCACGTTACTCCCCGGCTAAAGCGGTTTACAACCCGTAGGGCCGTCTTCCCGCACGCGACTTGGCTGGTTCAGGCCTGCGCCCATTGACCAATATTCCTCACTGCTGCCTCCCGTAGGAGTCTGGTCCGTGTCTCAGTACCAGTGTGGGGGACCTTCCTCTCAGAACCCCTACGCATCGTCGCCTTGGTGGGCCGTCGCCCCGCCAACCAGCTAATGCGCCGCATGCCCATCCCCTACCGCCGGAGCTTTCCCAGTGAGAGGATGCCCTCTCGCTGACTACGGGGTATTAGACCAAATTTCTCTGGATTATCCCCCTGTAGGGGGCAGGTTGCATACGTGTTACTCACCAGTGCGCCGGTCGCCATCGGGTGGTGTTGCCACCTCCCATGCTGCCCCTCGACTTGCATGTGTTAAGCCTGTCGCTAGCGTTCATCCTGAGCCAGGATCAAACTCTTCGTTGTGTATTGTCTTGTAATTTTCTTTTCTCTGTTGAGAAAGAGCCTCCGCAAGCCCACAAAGAGCGCCCATCCCGCTCCGCTTCTAACAAACGCCTCTCATTGGTTCGGCCCCGCCATCTGCGCGGGACCGCTCACCTGTCACTTCGGAATCTTGACCGGAGATCCGCGGAATCCCTTCCTTGTCTCTCACCTGCTTGTCAGATTTCCTCACCGCAAACATCTCAATGATCTCGTGCCTCCCGGCCGACGCACCCTATCGATAAGGCGTCAAAAAAACCGCTCAACTCGGAACGGGGTCCTCGTGAGCCGAAAAGCGATGCAAAATTACAACCCTTTTCCGACATGGCAAAATCTTTTCACGTTTTTTTTCAAAAAAAATCGCCTTTTTCTGCATTTGGAGTGATTCAGGACACCAGAGTGGGCGTTCAGGACAGAATCCACGGTCCACGGCACCCCGAAAAACATGTAGAACTTGAGACATGGAATCACCGGAAGCCATGGAATCGCTGGAATCAGTGGAATCGCTGGAATCAGTGGAATCAGTGGAATCGCTGGAATCAGTCAACCTGGTTCACGGATAGGAAGGGATAGGAGGGGATAGTGTGGACACGGTGGACAAGCTGGACGCTTGGGACGGAGTGGACACTTGGGACAGATGGGACAGATGGGACATGATTTTTCATGGTGTGCATATATTATATATAATAAGGTGTAGGTTTTATGGGCAAAGGTAGAGGGAGGAGGATTATGGTAACAATAGTAAAAACGAAAGAAAGCAGAAAAATGTGAATAATTTAAGCAGAATTTTGCGATATCGTGTTTATTTTGTAATTTTGAGCGTTAAAAAGCTAAGTTAAAATAAGACTAATTAATCAATAAAAACAATTCTATTATGTTTAACAAAGAAGTTTATGTGTCGCGTCGCGACGAATTGAAGAATCTCATAAAAGACGGTGTCATCTTACTGTTTGGAAATAACGAGTCACCAAACAACTACCCTAACAACGCTTACTATCCTTTCCGCCAAGACTCATCGTTCCTGTACTACTTTGGTCAAAAGCGTGATGGTCTCGTAGGTGTGATAGACGTTGAAAGTGGCAAGGAAACCCTTATAGGCGATGACATCGACATTGAGGATATCGTGTGGTATGGCTCGGTGGACAGTATCAAGGACATGGCCGACCAAGTAGGTGTAGCTAATAGCGCACCAATGAGCAAGCTAGAAGTAATAGTGAAAGAAGCTGTGGCAAAGGGTCGCAAGGTACACTTCCTCCCACCTTACCGTCACGACACTATGATTCAGATTATGGATTTGCTTGGCATCCACCCAAGCAAGCAGAAAGAGGCTGCGTCGCTCGAGCTGATCAAGGCTGTTGTAAAGATGCGCTCGGTTAAGTCACAGCTTGAGATAGAGGAGCTTGAGCGTGCCTGCGCAATAGGCTACAAAATGCACACCACCGCCATGCGCCTTGTGAAACCCGGCGTAACCGAGAAATACATTGGCGGCCAGATTAATGGCATTGCCCAGAGCTATGGCGCTCAAGTGAGCTTCGGCACCATCTTCTCACAGCACGGCGAGATTATGCATGGCGCTCCATCGATGGCCGAGCTTGAAGACGGCCGACTAGTGCTGTGTGACTGCGGTGCTGAGACAATTGAGCACTACTGCAGCGACAACACACGCACAATGCCAGTTAACGGCAAGTTCTCTTCTCGCCAGCTAGCCATCTACAGCATTGTAGAGGACTGCCACGACCTAGTACTGAAAGTGGCAAAGCCTGGTGTTAAATACTTTGACGTTCACATGGCTGTGTGCCGCCTGATGACCGAGCGCCTTAAAGCAATAGGCTTGATGAAGGGCGATGTTGACGAAGCTGTTGCTGCCGGCGCCCACGCCATGTTCCTGCCCCACGGCTTAGGTCACATGATGGGTATGGACGTTCACGACATGGAAGGCCTTGGCCAGATATATGTGGGCTTTGACGAAGAAACTCGTCCCCGCCTTGACCAGTTTGGAACCAATGCGTTGCGCATGGGCCGCCGCCTTGAGGAAGGCTTCGTAGTTACCGACGAGCCAGGCATCTATTTCATTCCCGACCTAATTGACGAATGGAAAGCAAAAGGCCACTGCGCCGAATTCCTAAACTTCGACAAGATTGAGACATATAAGGACTTTGGCGGAATCCGCATAGAGGACGATGTGCTTATCACCGCCGATGGCTGCCGCTTCTTGGGCAAGGAGATAATACCTTATCATCCCAAGGATGTTGAAGAGTATATGCGCGCAGCTCGAGATTAATTAGGGATTAGAGGGATTAAAGATTTAGGGGTGTTAGACTTATCTCGCACCCCTATTCCATAATAATATAAGTAAGAAGTAGCAAGCAACAAGTAGCAAGTGAAAAGTAGCAAGTGAAAAGTAAGAAGTGGCAATGAACAAATAATAAGTAATAAATATGACACCATTAGAAACAAGAAACAAGCTTCTAGGCGAGAAGCTTATAAAGAACCTTAACCGTCGCCACATTGAGGCGCACTACTGCCCTACCTCACAAGAAGCCGTGAACAAAGTGCTGGAACTCATAGCCGACGGTAGCAGTGTGACTTGGGGCGGCTCGATGACAGTGCGCGACATGGGAATTCCACAAGCACTTAAAGAACGTGGCACCCTCGAAGTGCTTGACCGTGATGTTGTGGAAGGGGCCGAGGAAAAACAGCAGATGTATCTGCGCGCATTTACCGCCGACGTGTATTTGAGCAGTGCCAACGCCATCTCGGAAGACGGCGTGATAGTAAACATAGACGGTAACGGCAACCGTGTAGCCGCCATCACATGGGGCCCTAAGAAAGTGATATTCATTATCGGTCTTAACAAAGTGGCTCAGAATGTTGAGGCTGCTATAGCTCGCGCCCGCAGCACCGCATCGCCCATCAACGCTCAGCGCTTTGACATCAACACCCCTTGCAAGGTAGATGGCGTGTGCCACAACTGCAACAGTGCCGAAAGCATCTGCAGCTACATCCATTTGTTGCGAAACACCCGCACCGCTGGCCGCCATGTGGTGGTGCTTGTGGGAGAAGACCTCGGGTATTAGGAGTTGTCAGTTGTCAGTTTTCAGTAATCAGTTGGCAGTTTTTTAGATGTATGAGTTGGAATAATAAGTTGTTAATTATGAGGAAAAGCATATTAGTTGCGCTAGCAGTGCTGGGTATTGCTTGCGCATGGGGAGAAGAGAAAGCAAAGCTGGAATTTAACCCCAATATTGGTGAGCCTCGTAGCATGACAATGGTAGACGGAAGCGAGGTAAAATATACAGCCTATGAACGTCTTTACTATGTCACAAATGTAGAGGACTCAGTGTATCAATATCTTAACATATACGTTCCTGAAAAGGCCGGCATGAAATCGCCAATACTACTGCGCACCTATGTGGGAGGTTACATGGCATCGGAAGCTGGCCGGCCACAGGCTGGTGATGCCAGTGGGCGCGCATTGAAAGAAGGCATGGTGGTAGTGATACCAGGAACACGCGGCCGCAACTCAGTTGTCAAAGCCGCTAAGAGCGACAAAAACACTGGCGTGAAGAAAGGTGAGAAAGTGTATACTGGTCGTGCCCCCAACGCCATCCTTGATCTCAAAGCCGCGATACGCTACATTCGCTATTTTGACGACAAAATACCCGGCGATGTCGAGAAGATAATAACCGACGGCACCAGCGCTGGCGGAGCGATGTCGGCTCTGATGGGTGCTACCGGCAACAATCCCGCCTATGAGCCACTGCTCCAAGCGATGGGTGCTGCCCCTGCGCGAGACGATGTTTTTGCCTCAGTGTGCTACTGCCCTATCATTGACCTTGAGCATGCCGACATGGCCTATGAGTGGCTTTATAACGGCACCAATAGCCGCCAGACTGGCAATCCAGCCGTGCTTGCCGTGAGCGATGAGCTCAAAGCACAATTTCCCACCTATCTAGAAAGCCTGAATCTGCACACCCAAGACGGCACATTACTGACAGCCGACAACTATCTCGACTATATCAAGAAAGAGCTCATTCGCTCGGCCCAAATTGCAAAGAATTCGGGAGCCGACATCCCCGACAGTCTAGGTTTCACTTTCAGCGAAGAGGCAAGTTTTGGGGCACCTCCCATCAATGGTGTCACCGCCTCACCGGCGGGTAGAGCGCCAATTGGTGGCCGCAGCCAGAGACCAATGCGTGGCGGAATGGGAAGCAAAAAAGCAGGCGAATACATCATTGACCTTGATATGGAAAAATATCTGAACTATGTGGTGAGCACCCAGCCTTTGAAGACCGCTCCAGCATTTGATACACAGGGTGTTGTCGACCAAAAAGCCTCGGGTGAGAACGAAGAGTTTGGCGACTCAAAGGGAAGCAGCGTGAACTTCACTGAATACAGCGCAAAGCAGACAGGCAGTATAGTTAGCGAGGAAGTTAAGCGCAACGTCGCGCTGATGAACCCGATGAACAGTATAGGCGACGGCGTGAGCGATGTGGCCCAATACTGGTATATCAGGCATGGCGCTCGCGACCGTGACACAGCTTTCCCAGTGCCTATCAATCTAGCCCTCAAGCTGCAAAATGCCAAAAAGAGCGTAAACTTCCTGCTAGCGTGGAACCGCCCTCACAGCGGCGACTATGCCCTCGACGAGATGTTTCAATGGATAAAGCAGTGTATAATGGCGAAAAACATTATTGAGAGCGAACGCTTCCAAAAACTCATTAGTCAGTGATTATCTACCCTTACTTTAAGGTGTGGTTAAAATAAAATATGTACCTTTGCAGTCGATTTAATTTTAAAAATATAAATTCATTATAATATGGCACTTCAATGTGGTATTGTGGGACTTCCCAACGTGGGCAAGTCAACATTGTTTAACTGCTTGTCGAACGCTAAGGCGCAGTCGGCAAACTTCCCCTTTTGTACAATTGAGCCCAATGTGGGCGTAATCACCGTTCCCGACGAGAGGTTGAACAAACTCGCCGAGTTAGTCAATCCTGCCAAGGTGGTTCCCACCACCGTTGAGATAGTGGACATAGCCGGCCTTGTGAAAGGTGCGAGCCGTGGTGAAGGACTTGGCAACAAATTTCTCGCCAACATACGCGAGACCGACGCAATCCTTCACGTGCTGCGCTGCTTTGACGACGACAACATCACCCATGTAGATGGCACAGTCGATCCCGTGCGCGACAAGGAAGTGATTGACACCGAGTTGCAACTGCGTGACCTCGAAACAATAGAGAGCCGAATAGGTAAAGTTGCCAAGATGGCTGCCGCCGGCGAGCGAGATGCCAAGATGCAACACGAAGTGCTCAAGCGCTACCAGGAAGTGCTGACCCAAGGCAAGAGCGCCCGCAGCGTTGTGCTCGAGACAAAAGATGAGCAGAAGTTTGCTCATGACCTGTTCCTCCTGACCAACAAGCCAGTACTCTATGTGTGCAACGTTGATGATGCTAGCGCTGTGACTGGCAACAAATATGTTGACGCAGTGCGCGAGGCTGTTAAGGAAGAGAATGCCGAGATACTCATTGTTGCAGCTCAGACCGAGAGCGACATTGCCGAACTTGAGACCTACGAGGAGCGACAGATGTTCCTTGAGGAAATAGGGCTGAAAGAGAGTGGCGTGAACCGCCTGATTAAAGCGGCATACAAACTGCTCGACCTTGAGACTTTCCTCACTGCAGGCCCCAAAGAGGTGCGCGCATGGACCTACCGCAAGGGCAGCAAGGCACCGCAGTGTGCCGGCGTGATACACACCGACTTTGAACGTGGCTTCATCCGTGCCGAGATTATAAAATATGAGGACTATATCCACTACGGTAGCGAGGCAGCAGTGAAAGAGGCCGGAAAGATACACATTGAGGGCAAGGACTACGTGTTCCAGGACGGCGACATCGTGGTGTTCCGCTTCAATGTCTAATCACCTACACCTCTCTACGGAGACATACTCTACGGAGTCTTGGAGTCTATGGAGTTTTTTTATTGTTCAACTCCATTACTCCAAGACTCCGTAGATTTTGAGTGGTGAGCCGATTCCGTAGACTATCTAAATAGAATGTTGTAGAGTGTGGTGATGTCGTGGGCTGTGATTTCGCCATTGCCGTCAACATCGCAGGTGATTTGGTAAAAGTCATCACCATTGAGCAAGTAATTATATATACATGTGACATCATAGGCAGTGACAACTCCGTCGCAGTTCACGTCACCCTCAGGCACGCTCCACTGCTCATTGAGCCATTCAACCTTGCGAGAGATAAGGTTAAGATAGTCTGTTACATATTCCTCAGGGTGAATGCTGGCATAAGTTCTCCACCTAACTTTATCACAATTCTCAGCAGCAACTATCATGCTTCTCCATAGAGCAGCATGCTCATTGATTTTGTTAAGAATGTCGTTATCTTTAAAAACCTTCCAAATTTGCCTAATCACTTGTTGGAAACGAGGAAACTTCTTCAATTCTCTAATCCATAGAAAAGAGAATATGGAATTGTAGTTATATATAAAATTGTCACCAGTAGTGTTAAGTCCACTATTATCAAAGTCCCACACAGGGCCAAAGTGTAATTTTTCCTCTTCTCCCCAGTCCTTATACATGAATAGGCTTCCTGAAAAAGCTTCTACATTCTCCATCACTTCGTGAATTACATAGAAACGTGCCAAGGAATATATATCGAAATATTGCTCCCAACCAGTGTCGGTTTTGTTGGTTACGAATATACAACTATCAGCTCGATTGATGAAGTCATGAATGTAGTTAAGTTGCACTGCCGATAAAACCTCTGGAGAGTTGGACATAAATGCGAACCAATTATTTGCAGGATCATTATTTTCAAATTGGGCTATAACTTGATTTTCCTTGTAACCTAATTCGAGCAACCATCCGCCAGTAACATTGTAGGGGTTATTGTCATTTTCTTGCTGTTCCACAATATCAACCCTTCCCGATTCAACCCTAATGTTCTCACATAAGAAATAAAGACCTTGATACTCACCATTCAGCACCAATTCAACGGGAAATTGGTTGGCAGTATAGGGCATGCCAAGCAGACGGCTGATTTCAAAACCTGTTTCATTGCGCAAATAACCGCTCCAGTCCATAAAATCTGGCTTTAATATAAAATGCTTGCTGTTGTCAAGTCCTAGAGGAGATTCTTTTCTTGATAATCTAAGTTTATAAGGTTTTTTGTAAGAAGCGTTCCAAGTATAGTTGCCACGCCCCTTAATCTGCATCTCTAAAGGGGTTTGCTCGCTACTCATATTCCCAAAGCCAAAAGGAGCACAATTATCAATCCAGATATTGCCATTAATATAATAATCTTTAGACGAAATGGTTTGAGAATTTTCGGTATTGATGTAAACTGTGGGTAAAGTTCCTGAGATTGTTACATCATAACTTTCTTTAATGCGCCAATAGCCATCACTCTGAGTTGCATCGTTAAGTGGGCAGAACACCCATCCTATCAAGCGATCTGGTTCACACCCAATACTGTTTCTTATTTTAGTTTGACGGAAGTTTGGCTCGTTATTGACAGCTTCACAAAGAAAGTCATCCAATCCACTATTATATGTGTTAGGTGCTATTTCGCTGTCAATAAAGCAGAAACCATCAAGGTTTGTAATGTCGTTGTTGAGAGAAACTTGAAACCAATTGGTGTTAATAGAGTCAGGCAACATTTCACAGACAATAGTATAATTATCATTACCGACGACCATCTTAACTGTTGAGAAATGCAGCTTTGAGTTATCAAAATAGTATTGACCTGCCTTGAATTCCAATGCATTACAGTTGAAACAAGTACAAATCAGTACCACTAATGTCAAGCAAAAATGAAAGAATATTCTTTTCATATAAAAAATATGACAAATAAAAATCTATAATTTGATGGTTTTATTTCTTCAGAACTTGTCGGTATACGTCAAGCGTTTGCTTGGCAATGTTATCCCAATTATAGCTTGACAGATCGTAGTGGCGGTTGGGCTGTGGCTGCTTCATCTTGCGTGAAAGAGTTTTTGCCAACTCGGTTATGCTATCAACGGTAAAGAAGTCATCTTTTTTGAGCTCTGGCAAGCGGTTGGCAGGGATGTCACTCACCAGCACGTCAAGGTTGTAGCTCATCGCCTCGAGGAGCGATATAGGTAGTCCTTCATGAGTTGAAGGAAGAACAAAGAGCGCGGCATTTGACATGATTTGATTTAATTTCTCGCCCTTGATAAAACCAGTGAGGATGACATTCTCGGTGTCATTAGCCTGTTTCTTGAGTTGTGCCGAATACATGTCGTTGTGGTCGCTGTCGCCCACTAACACCAGTTTGTAGCCATTGAATCGCACCCTCTGGTAAGCCTCAATGAGCCAGTCAAACCTTTTCTCGGGAACAAACCTTCCCATTGCCATCACATAGTTGCCTGGCTTGAGACCAAGCGACTCGACATAGTCGATTTGAGTCGATTTGGCTGGAGTATTCACCCCATTGAAAATTATCGACACATTGTTGAAACGGTTGTGACGTTTTTTCAATATGTCAACTATTACATGGCTTATTGCAATGATGTGGTTAGAATACCTTGCCTGAAAACGCTCACCCTTGCGCAGAGCAGCTTTTGCCATGCGCCCCCACTTTTGCCTGTCATAGTCAGGACCATGATTGGTTGACACAACTTTAAGTCCCATCAGCTTAGCCAGTGGAGTGCAAAGTGCCGGTCCAATGGCATGTATGTGCACGATGTCGGGCTTGAGCTTGCGAGCCTTAAACAGAGCCAGCGCTGTGTGAATAAAAGCCTCGGTGCTTTTGCGACGGGGAGCATATACGTCAATCAATTTCACTCCTTTATAATCACTAATATGATTGTCATCGGTAACATAGCAGCTGCGACGAATCAGTGTCACGTCGCATCCCAAAGCTACCAAGCGTGGGTACAACTCCTCGCAGTGCGTTTCCACACCTCCCTGGATGTTGGGGATACCTCGTGTGCCAATGACAACAATCTTCATGATTATAAATATAATTAGGCAAAATGTTGTTAGGAAAAGATTAGAAGGTCTCTCTCAAGTCACCTTGCTGTGGATCTTGGCCCACGTTGTGCCAGCATTTGTCAAGAATTGCGTCTTTGCCCATAAGAGAGCGCAATTTGTTTTTCATCACCCATCTTGCAGGGTGCTTTACGTATTTCTTCATCACAGGTGCTGCAGTGCCTACCATCCAGCAGTTCTTAGGGCATTTGCGGACTTTTGCTCTTACTTGCTCGGCTTTCTCACTGTTCCAAATTGTCATGAAGTCGCTGGTGTCACGAATGTTGCCCATCGATTCTTTCCAGTATTTCTCTTCAAGGCCGTTGCAGGGATACACCTCACCATAGGGATCGATGAAGAAGTTCATCATGCCAGCCTCGCAAGGCAACATGCGACGGTTCCCCTCGATGTAGTTGATCAAGCCCATATTGAACCATGCACGGAACCATGACTTGGGAGTGGACTCCTTGAGCTGCAAGTTAACCAGAGTCTCAAAGTCACGGCACACTTGCTCACGATTGGTAATCACATTGTCGGTCTTGTGGAAATAGTAGCTATTGTGGAATGCTGCTGTGGCAAATTCCATCCCCATCGACTTGCTCAACTTGTAAAGCTCAAGCATGTCACTGCTGTTGTTGTTGCTCACCGTGCATCCAAAGCCTATGTCCTTAAGGCCCATGTCTTTGAGTGTGTAAAGAATGCGTAGGCCTTTTTCAAAGCCTCCTTCGCGTCCGCGCAGCTCGTCATTCTTTTGTTGCAGTCCCTCGATGCTGATGCGTATGCCAATTTTCGGGAACTTCTTTGCCAAGTCGATGACGCGGTCCTCAAACCAACCGCTTGTGGAAATGACAATGCGTGGTGTTTTCTTGTAGCACACCTCCACCACTTCATCAATATCCTCACGCACAAATGGCTCACCACCGGTGAGGTTGATGAACTTGAGCTGAGGCAAGCACTCAAGCTCGCTAGGCTTGAGTTCCTGCTCTTTTATAGTTGGGTTGCCCCAAATATTGCACATCTTGCAGCGCATGGGGCAACGGTAAGTCAATATGATAGAAGCGTCGGTGGGCTTTATAATTGTCATGACAATTGTATACTATATCTAAATATAAACGCAAAACACTGCGTCGTTATTGTGTGCATAAAAATTGTAGGTATTGTTTCGCTGCAATATCCCAACTGAAACTATCTCTAATCATATCTCGGCCCTTGATGGCCAGCTTGGAGTGCAGATCGTGATTGTTAATGATGTTTTCAAGTTGCGAAGCAAAATCCTCATCTATAGGCAATATGCCCTCACTCTCATGGTCGTTGAAACTGGGCTGAGATTGCATGATTGCATGATTGACGAATGTTGGTGTGCCTGCAGCAAGCGATTCAAACACTACTAAACAGAAAGCTTCGCTTTTAGAGTTCATCACTGCTGCTTGAGCTATTCCGTACAGCATGTTGAGTTCGCTTCCAGGTTGCAACTCTCCTAAATATTTCACTTGTTCACTAATGCCTTGCTTGTGTGCCTCGTCGTTAATGTTTTGGAGATAATTCTCATCAATCACGCCACCAGCAAAGCAATACATCACATCATTGCGACGCTTAAGCAGTGGAGTGATTTTAATCAAGGTGTCGAGCTGGTTCTTTCGGTCACACACCGAGCCCACTTGCAATATGATTTTAGCATAGGGATTGATGTTGAAATGCTTAAAAGCCTCTTTCTTCTGCTCGTCATCGAGAGGGCTGTAGACATCAGTATTGATGCCGTTGATGACATTGTGGACTTTATTGGGGCTGACATTGCAATGCTCGGTAAGCATAGCAGTGACTACAGGATTAAGAGTGAACACTGCATCGGCTTTTTGACAGCAGTAAACCTCTTGAAAATATCTTTTCTTTACGACATCTTTAATGTCGTCCCAGTCACCATGCCATACATAGCTGTGTACCGTGTAGCCTATTGTCACATTTTTAAGCCTGCTCTTGCGTGTGAGCTTAAGAAAAAAATAGAGATTATATTGGTTGTGGAAATGCAAGACTATGTGTCCTTCGGTTTTCTTGATGAGCTTATTAAGTTTTCTCGCCAGAGCAATAGAATAAGATACTCGCTTGACCTTGTGCATGATGCCAAGCGATGTGTCGGTTTTAAAAAGGAATTTAGGCACTGCCACTTCTTCTATGGGAAGAGTGGTGTGGGCTCGATTTTTATCCTTTAAGTCAACAATTAGTGCCTTGTGGTTCAACCTCAACAGTGAGTTGGTGAGTTGCTCAACCACAATCTCGGTTGCAGCACTAATTCGTGCAGGAATAGATGTGTAACCAGTGCCTATTTCAAATATTGTCATTATTGTCAATTGCTTCTTTGAAGATATCAATTAGCTTTGAATAGTGAATTTCAGGGTCGAAATTCTCATATGCAAACCTAAAAGCCTGCAAAGTTAGCAATTTATATTCATCTGCCGAAATTTTATCGCCCCAAATTATAGCATCGCTTAGCGCTTGCTGGTTGAATGGCTCGAAAATGGCTCCAGTTTGGTGATTTTTTATGATTTCAGGAATGCCTCCGATGTTTGCTCCTAGAACAGGAGTTCCATGTCCGTAGGATTCAATTATTGTCATTGGGTTGTTGTCTTCGCATTCCGACGGGAGAATAGTAAATTTGGCATTCTCAATCAATTCAGTGAGATCTTGTCCTATCACAAATCCCAAATAATCAACATTTGACAAGTTAAGTGATTCTATCTCATCTCTCATGGGTCCATTGCCAGCTATCTTGAAATTGATTGACGGCAACGATTTCATCACTTGGATAAGTGTTGATATGCCTTTCTCGGGTGTGAGTCGGCCATAATAAAGGAAATAACCACCATGCTTGGCAACTGGCTGATTGTTGCTAAGGTCATTGTAGAAATTGGGCAGGACCACACCTTTTTGTTCAAAGTGTCTTCTAAACTGCGCATGTGTGCTGAGAAATCTCTTTGAGAGGAAGATATATTGATTAATATACTTATTATAGTTGAAGAAAAAATCCTTGTGAATCATTTCTATTGTCGACATGGCGCTTATCGACAGGCTGTCTTGATAGCAGCGCTTTAAAAGACAGTTGAGATGCAGCGCCTTGCGGCAATTGGTGCACCACTTGCCTCTCAACATGAAATAGGACGAGGGGCACACAAATCTTGTGTCGTGCATTGTGATGACAACAGGGATGTTATGCTTGTGTAGGACGGGAAGAATCGACATCGACAACCCATTGAAAATATTGTGAATGTGGGCAATGTCGGGGCGTACAACTTGGAGAAGTTTCTCTAACTTGTGTTTGGCATCAGTGTTGCTTATAAAGCGGGGAATACTCTTGATTTTTCTTGTGACACTTTTCATGTCACGAATTTCGGGAGCATCTACAAAGTATTCCTCATATTGTGATGGTAAGTTCTTTGGGTGCTTGATGGTGAAAGGAATGACGGTGTTGCCGTGAGATTGCAACAACTTCATCGTGTTGAAAAACACAATGTCGGCTCCACCCTTGAGGAAATGGTATTTGTTAATCTCTAAAATTGTCATCTTAAATGATAAGAAAATGTTGTTTCTGCAAAAATACTTATTATTTTTGATTGATTTGAAATATGTCATTACTTATATTAAACTTTTATGTTTTTTTTCGGGTCAAAACAGAAATAAATTGCTACTTTTGCAAAAAATGGATACAACTATGAACCGAATGAAATATCTAATTGCCTTGTTACTGCTGTTTAGCACCAGTAGTGCCGTGGCTCGCACCCTTGAGATAAAGATGAGTCAGTGCCCTAAGCCCTATGTCGACAACCTGAGGAAAATGACTGCAGGTTTAGCCCGGACTGATGTGTTAATACTTAATTTTGACAAATCGGGCAAATATGAGTTTGACGGCTCGTTAAAGTTTAAATGCAACACTACGATTAAAGGTGTGAATTCTGAGACTACAAAAGTGATTGTCAAGGAAGGCTTTTCTGGTGGCAAGAGCAGAATGATCGATGACACTTTCTTTGCAGTGCATGGTAGTTCTGAAAATACAGTCAAGGTGGAAGTTCGGGATATCAAGTTTGAGCTTGTATCACACAAAGGCACCTTGTGGGAGAAAGCCCCCAAGCACATTGTAAAAGTGTGTTATGGCGATGGTGTGGTTATTGATAATGTGTCTTTTTTTTCACGAGATGCAGTAATCACCCATGTTGACCTGCGTGACTGCTCTAATGCTGTAGTTGAGAACTGTACCTTTGAGAACTACAACAATTGTCAGGAAGGTGGTTGCCTGTGGTCGCGAGGAAACCAGGCTAACATCGTTGTCAGGAATAACACTTTCAGCAAGTATGGCAAAGACGAGGTGCTAGCATTTTGGGGAGGTAATTACCACAACAACAGAGACACTCGCATGTCAAATATCACTGTCGATGGCAACAAATTCTATTACGGTAATAAGATCAAGTCATCAAGGTCGTTCCTTATGAGTGTTTTCATTTGTTTTTATCACTTTACCGAAAGCTCAGTACACAATAAGTGCCATGTTAGCAACATTAAGTTCTGCAACAACACAATAAATATTGATGCGCCAACCTACAGGGACATATCGCTGAATTTCGACACCCTCGCCGATGTTGATGGAGTGGAGATTTCCAATAATAATATTATTAATACTGCAAAGACATCTAGCGATTCTAACTACATGAACGACATTGTCATAAGTGCCGTTGACAATGTAAAAAATCCTATCATCATCAATAACAATAACGTGAAGTCGAGTGGTGAGGTTTTAAGTGATGGGCGCAATAATGGATACACATTTGTGTCTTTAGAAAACGCCGATGTAATTGTTGATGGAAACCATGTTGATAGTGATTATGGAGTTAGGCTGATTTGGTGTCATAGCGGGAATGTCAACATTGACATGAAAAACAATGAAGCCTTCGGTTTAGACAAAACCGCTGTTTTTAGTTCTAACAAATCAAAACTTAACATTAACTTATTGGCCGACGGAAACAAATTCAATGGCGACACTCGCATCTATTGTAATAATGTGAAGAAGATGTCACTCACTTTTAAGAATAACACATTTAATAGCTCTGATTATCATTTCTTTTTGCAAGAAGCTGCCGATCAAGCATCAATCACCTTTGAGAATAATATAGTGAACGCTTCAACTGGCAAAGGCACACTCTTTGCCAACTACTCAGGAAAATCTTACAATTTCACAAAATTGAATATTTCAAACAATGTATTTAATGGTATAAGAAGAAATGGAATAGACGACTGTTTCAAGAATGTGAAAAACAAGACAATAAGTGGAAACATTTATAGGTAAGTCTTAATATTTTGTTGCACTATGTCACATCCATTGGTTTCAATTCTTATTCCAGTCTATAACACCGAGGGCACTCTGGCACGATGTGTGGATAGCGCTTTGGCTCAGAGCTATATCAATTGTGAAATAGTTATTGTCGATGATGGCTCGCCCGATGGTGCCGGGGCCATTGCCGATGACTATGCGGCAAAGCATGAGAATGTGAGAGTTGTCCACAAGGTTAATGCAGGCCTTGCCGAGGCGCGTCGCAGTGGTGTGAATGAAGCTAAAGGAGAATATATTATTCACCTTGATAGTGATGACACGCTACTGCCCGATGCAATAGCTTTTCTGTTGTTGAAAATCCAGGAATTAGACCTTGACATCGCCTATGGTAATTTTATAAGAATAGATGAACACGGAAAACAGAGTGAGGTGTCTTTCCCTAGCGACTCAATGATTCTTACTGGTGAAGGTTTTATGGAATACAATATAACCCCAGTGGGGATTTGCGCCAATTGGGGCTGCTTGGCTAAGAGAAAATTGTGGTTACAAAACATTTATCCTCCTAGCGATACAAAATTGCCAAGCGAGGACTTGCTAATAAATATCAAACTGTCAAGATATACTGAACGGGTGGGACTCTTCAATCATCCTGTGTGCTATTATTATTACAACTCTCAGTCATTATCAAATACGGGCTCGTTGTCCAGACTCGACAAGTGGAAGGAATATTATTCAATAATCGAAAAAGAATTGATGGAAAGGAATTTATATACGAAATATGAGTCAACCTTACTGAGCATGAAATTATTCCATTTGTCTTTTTGCATGAATAACCTTGACACGACCGACCTCTGGGTAAAAGACATCATTGAAGACCGCAGATTTAAACTACCAGCCAAGGCTCGACTACTACAATTTTTGATTCAATATCCACGATTATGGATATTCTTGCGCGACACCAAGCGCCGACTGTTTAACTAGCACCTTTATATCACCTATTGAAATATTCGTCATTTCACGTGCTCCAATGTCGTTAAGATGGTCGGAGTCATTGAAATAATAATGGCGATTGCTAAAGAAATATGGGTCACAACCATGGTCTTTTAAGATCACATCACGTTTTGCACAAAAATCATTCATCCATTTTTGGAATTTAGCTGTTACTTCTAGTGAAGGTGCTATGTAGACAATGAGCTTGATGTTGTGTTTTTTGCACGTTTCAATTATCTGCTCAAAACACTTAACCTGAATATCATTGGTCTCAAAATCAGTAAAGTTAATGATGGCGGTGTCGGCAAGGTTCCCGTATTGAGGCTCATAGCCATCGCATTCGCGTGAAGGAATAGTGCGTGCTTTTACCAGCCATGTGGGCGTGGAGTTAAGTCGGTAAAGATTACTATTGAGCTTCGCCTGCAATTGCCAAGAACCATATTCTTTTACATAGTTGGTAAGAGGAGCATTAAGACCATAAAAATGCTTCACATCGTCAATGCTATTATTAAGCCACTCGTCGGTGACCATTGCAGCACAAGCCTCAAGAACAACAACTTGTGGCTTGCAACGCTCTAGGAAAGATTGCAAAACAATCAATGCATAGTTCATTCCGTGACCATCATAGCCAGCATTGTAAGCCGTCAAACCAGTACTGTCAGCAATCATCTTTGGTTGGAATGTGTGTCGTGCTCTTGATGAACCAAGAATAAGCACATCGGCTTTTTTCTTAAACATCGCTTGATAGGCATCGGCTTGCAAAGTTCCAACCTCAGGAGTGCCCATGAGGATTTTATTGCCCAAAAATCCCACAGCAATGTCACAAGCAGCAACTATCGCAAAGATTATTAGTATGTTGATAAGAACCTTTTTCATAGTCACCTAAAATTGCACATAAATGAAACTGTTACTCTCAAGAGCGCCAGTGAGGATTATGAAAACTATTGCCATAGCTATACACACCAGTTTCTTTGTTCTTGAAGATGAATGCATAAAGTGAGGCTTACCACAATACTCGTCTTGATGCTCTTTGTAAATCATCACTAGAATTGATAGTAGCCCAAAGGTGAACAACGGAACTGTGGCCTCAAGGTAAGGCAAGCCCCAGTCGGCCGAGAGCCATTTCTGCCATGCAATAACAATACCACCAAGAGAGTTAGCTCTGAAATACATGGCGCCCACACAACAAACCACAAAGTTGATGGCTATTCTCAGGCTCTTGAACCATGTTGACTTTTTTAAAGATTCATGCTTTTTTTCTAACTTCTCACGCGGCACTTTCATGATGCGCGAGACAATTACCCACAATCCATGGTGGGCACCAAAGATAATGTAGGTCCAGTTAGCGCCATGCCAAGCTCCACATGCGATGAATGTCACCATCACGTTGAAATAGGAGCGCAGCTTGCTGCAACGGCTGCCGCCCAATGGAATGTAAATGTAATCCCTAAGCCAAAATGACAGCGACATGTGCCAACGTCGCCAAAAATCACCTCCGTTAACGGCAAATAGTGGCTGCTTGAAGTTTTCGGTAACAGTGAGGCCCAATAGTCGCCCCACTCCAATCGCCATATGGCTATATCCAGCAAAATCGCTGTACATTTGAATCAAATACAGAACAGAGGCTAGTGCTATTGACGATGCGTTATGGTGAGCAATATTGTTGAAAATAGCATCGGTATAGGGTGCTATGCGGTCGGCAATGCAGGCTTTCATGAAGAAGCCCCACAGGATCCTAAGTGCACCGTCGCTGATGTTATTAGGGAGTAATTTCCTGACGTTGTTAAGTTGTGCCAAGAAAGTTGTAGCACGGTCAATAGGTCCCGACATCAAAGTTGGGAAGAATGCCACATAGGCAGTGAACTTAACCGCATCGTTATCAGCTACAATTTTGCCATTGGCAACATCAACAATATAGCTGATGAGTTTGAATGTGAAATAACTGATGCCAAGAGGAGCAATAATGTTCAATGTACCAGTGTTTGCGGAAACACCAATGCTGTTCAACAACGATGATATCTCAGTTATGAAAAAGTTGAGATACTTGAAGTAAATGAGAACACCTACTCCTAGACACACACCTCCCACTTTAAGCCATCGTGCAAGGTGTTTTTTCTTTTCTATTCCTATAGCAAGCGCATAAAATAAAGCAATGATGACAACAAAAAAAGAGAGCAACTTTACACTCACATAGCCATAGAAAGCGAGAGACGTGATAGCCAGCCAAGCATTCTGCCAGCGAGAATTTCTTATCAGATAATAGACAAGAAATACCACAGCAAAGAAAATCCAGAATCCTATAGAATTAATCAGCATGGCATCATATATATTACGTTGCGACTAATGACGGCTTAGGTTTTTCTTCGTCATCCTTTTTCCATGACAAGAATAGGAATGTGAACATGACAAAGCAGAAATTAGGATAGGACCAAAAGTCGGCATATAGCAATAATATTAAAACAAGCATTAAGAAATAGGCTTGCATATTGAGATTTCGCTTAGGATAAAGAGGCGGTCTAATAAAGAAAAGGCTTATGAAAAAAGCGATATACCAAATAGACCCGGCAATTCCAAGTTGCAGGACAGTGCTCATAATTTGCGGGCTAGTACCTTTCATCAACCAATCATATTCGTTGTAAAAGTCGGCTGCATCAACAATTTTTCCATGCTTGTAAAGACTCAGTCCAAATCCCATCAAATCATGACCAGGATGTGCACTAAAAACCATAGGCATAATAGCTAGCTTAGCTATACGAGGAATATCAAACGATTCTTCATAGTTCTTCTCGGCATATTCGGCAGCCTTCTCGATTGTTTCAACATCGGCATCAAGATATTCCTCAAAAAATTCGGCATCCATCCTCAGCTTGCCTTGACTCTCATTAACAGTTGATGAATAGAAGTAACTTCCCACAGCAACCAGAATAATGACTACAGGCGCAAGAAACGTCATGCGGATGATGTACTTTCGGTCAATGGGCAAAAGCAGGATAAAATAGACTATGATAAGTGCGAAACTAATCTTTGTCTCGTTAAGGAAAGTTGGGAAGAGAAGAAAGATAAGGGTCCAGTTTTGGTAAAGTGACCGTAGGATATTGTTACGGTCAATGCGCTTGTTGAGCAGGTAGAATGAAACATAATAGATGCTGAAACTTAAAATTCCCGAGAACCAACCGCCCATGGTGCCACCCACATAGTCGCCAGCACCATACATAAAAAACTGGAAAAGAACGGTTGGCACTTGTAGCCACAGGAAGATGTAGAGTTGCTTGTCAAGCGACTTTACAAAGAGGTCATGACGATATTCCGTAGCCCAAAAATAGCGCAATATGGGTGGCAGAAACATTACAGGGAAGAAATATCTCAAGCCATTGAGCCACACGACAATAGTGTCATTATTGACAATGAATCCACTGACGGCTGCTATAACAAGTAACGAGCCTATAAAAACTATATCTACAGTTTTGCGAACAGTGCATATTGCAAGGAACAGCATTATCACATCAACAACAAGTTGTGAAAATGTTGTCAAAGGACTTACCGTATTGTGACCCCAAATCAGGTCGCTGACGAAACCGGTGCATGTGGCAAGCCAAAAGCCGATGAAAAAGAGCCGTTGCAAGATGAATCGTACCTCAAATTTCATAATCCTGGCATTTGATGTGCATTAACTATAGTTTTGATAAACTGAATTGCGCAACTACTTCTTATCTTTTCCGTAGCCGTAGCCGTAACCTGCCGAGAGGCGTGGGTTGCTGTCGTTGAGTACCAGGGCAGCATTGTGGAACTGCTTGCGTGCTACCACATCGTTGAAGTACTTGATGAAGTTGCGCTTAGTGTGATTAGCACGAGTTACAAAGAGTGTGGCATCTCCAAACTTGGCCAACGAGAAAGTGTCGCTCACCATGGCAATGGGCGCAGAGTCGATGATAACTATGTCAAACTCATTGCGCAACTCTTCAAAGAACTTGGATGTGCGCTCACCCAACAGCAGCTCAGACGGATTGGGTGGAATGGGGCCTGCCACTATCACATTGAGATTCTCCACATCGGGAACGGTCTGTGTGATTTCGCTTAGTTCCATCTCAGAATTAGACAAATAGTTGGTCACGCCAGGAACATCTTTTAATTTCAGCATATTTGCCAACTGCGGACTTCGTATGTCCATACCAACGAGAGCTACCCTCTTGCCTAACAAGGCAAACGAGGACGCGAGGTTGGTACTTACAAACGACTTGCCTTCGCCACTGACTGACGATGTCACGAGCACGACCTTGTCGTCCTTCTTGGTCATGAGGAACTGAACATTGTTGCGCAGCAAGCGGAAAAGCTCGACAATCGACGAGGTCTTGCCTGGCTTGACAACGAGCGAATCGCGGTGACGATTGTGGCAAATTTCGCCGAGCACGGGCGACTTGGTGAGGTCTTGAAGCTCGTCTTGTGTCGAGAACTTAGTAGTGAACAAGTTCTTGAGATACAGTAACAAGATGGGCAACATGAGTCCTGCTATCAAGCCAATGAGCAGCACCACAGGAACGTTGGGCGACACAGGTTTGCTTTGAGCGTAGGCATTGTCAACTACTTTACCTTTGGGAGTGGTTGCCGCCAGCACCAGAGCATTTTCCTCACGCTTCTGAAGCAAGAAGGTGTAAAGTGTGTTCTGGATGCCTTGCTCACGATAGAGCGAGCGCATTTCTCTCTCCTGCTTTGGCACCTGTTGCATTTCGCCCTGCGACTCGTTGCTCACCTGATTGGCTTTATCGATTTGAATCCTGAGAGCATTTAGTGTGTTGTTCACTCCCTTGCGAATCGTTTCACGCATTGTGTTGAGCTGGTTGTCAATTTCCTGAAGTGCTTCATTTCCCTCTTTAGCACTCTTTGCAAGCTCAGCACGCCTCATTGCCAACTCATTGAAAGCCTTAATAGAGCCCGATGCCGCAGTGGAATCGGCCTCAAAGGGGATGTAGGAATGAGCATTGCGTGGATCGCTGATAAACTCATTTATGAGATTCACGATGCGATATTGTGCCTCGAGGGCGACAATCTTATTATCGGCTTGCTCCTGGCGCGCGATGCTGGTCTTGGTTTGAATGCCCACATCGGCCATGTTGTGTGCTTGCTTGTAGGCCTCAATCTCGGCCTCACTACCAGTAAGGTCCTTGTAAATGAGCCCTAGCCTATCTTCGATAAATTTTGCGGTATTGACGGCTTGCTCATCCTTTTCCTGCTGACCTCGCTGGTTGTAGAGCGAAATCATGGTGTTGAGCATGTCCTTGCCTCGCTTGATGTTGGCAATCTCAACATCCATATAAATGGCATTGCTCTTCTTGTTGAGCACCTTCACGGTCATGTCTTCCATAATGCCCTCGGTGCGCAACTGATTACCAGCAACATTAGCATTGACTATAGTTTCTTTTCCAGGCTTGTAGAACTCAGTAGTTCGCACTTGATAGGTGCCATAAGGCGTGCTCACATTCACTGGCAGCGCCTGGTCCTTGAGACTAGCAAGTGTTTTGAAATAACCCTTCTTTACATTGATATCAGCCTTTCCGTCTTTCTTGACAGTGACCTTAAAGTTCATACCTATTGAGAGCGTGTCAAACACCTCATCGGGTGCATCAATCTCGATGGGCGAGTTATTGTAAAGGTCCTCACGGTTGAGCATGTCTTTGCGCAAGATATAGAGACGGTTGAGCTTCAACTCTTTGACCATCTTGTTGCAGATATCTTGCGAACCCATCACTACCACCTCGTCATCAACACTAGCTCCACCACTTCCTATTGAGAGGCTCTTCAACAACGATGCTCCCGCGCTGCCGGCAGTGTCGTCTTGGTCTACAAGAACAGTAGACACCACGAGATATTTCGGCAACTTATACTTCAGGAAGAGTACCGAGAGTCCAATGCAAGCTATTAACGAGAGCACAAAAAGCCACCAAAAGCGCTTATATTTGTTGACTATGCTACCAAAGTCAATAATCTTTTCGCCTTGCGGTGCTATTGTATTGTTGTTATTCTCATAGGAATTGTTGCTCATATCCAAGAAAGATTTTGTGTAATTTTAGACAACGTAATCAAAATCAAAAGACTTATTTATTTCACTGCCAGAGCTATGACAAGTGATGCAATCACCGAAGCGGCACTCACGATTGTGGAAATAACGGTGAGCTTGTAAGCGTTATTCTGGTTATACTTTGAGTTGTCGATGCGAATTTGGTTAGGCTCAACATAGACCACATCGTTTTGCTGCAGGTAGAAATAGGGCGAGGAGAAAATGTTGCTGTCGGCAAGATTCATACGGTGATAGGTCTGCTTACCATTCTCCTCGCGAATCACCATCACGTTACTGCGCTCACCATACTCGGTGAGGTCGCCTGCTGCACTCAATGCATCCAACAGTGTAAATCGCTCTGTATTGACATGTATGCGTTGAGGTGTCTTTACCTCACCCATCACGTTGATGTAGAAACCCAGCAATTCTACCCTCACAAATGGATCTTTTACCGTTTGGCTCACTCTTGCAAAAATCATTTGCTCAATCTCACGAGTAGTTTTCCCAACCACATTGAGCTTTCCAATTACAGGCATCACGATGTCGCCATCTTTGTTTACGACATAAGACTGCAGACGTGGCATGGCTTGGGTGCTCATTTCACCACGAGTGGCAGTGTTGGCCTGTGGCTGGTTGAACATAGCAGTAGCCTCGGGTACCGATGACGAAACAATTATCGACAATTCATCTTGAGGAACAATCTTAATATCATATCCCATGCCTTGTGGCATCACTCCCGATGGGCTGTCGCCCAAGTTGCGGAAGTAGGAAAGATTGTTCTCGGTAGCAGTCTTGCATCCGGTGAGAGCCAGCATTGCAACAGCAATTATAATTAAGTTTTTGATATTCATAATTTTGCTTTAATATAAATCTATATTATACGGGTATATTATATTTTTAACGTTTATTTGCGCTCATTATTGTTTACCACCCCTAATTTTTGGGACAACTTGCTCCACAACTCGCCTCGCATGTCCTTTGGAATCGCCAGTAAGGCAATGGAACAAGCTACTATCATATACAATAGCGACAGCCACCATGCGTCGACAAAATGGAATGGTATGACGCCTATCAAGATAATGGCAACAGCTATTGTCGTGGGCGGGTGGAACGAGAGTTTGAAATATCGTTTCATGTCATGCAAGCGATACAAGAAAAGCACTGTGTAAGTGATAATTGAGGTGGCGATTGCACCATACACTCCAAGTTGCTTAACAAGAATGAAGTTGCACACAATATTGACTATTGCAGCCAAAACAATTGCCGGCAGAGTGCGAGAAGTGTCCTTTGCACACTGATACCCCATGTCGAAAAATGCTGACAAGGAGAAAAGCACAGCCGATATTCCCATGAGATAGAGATAGTTGACGCTCTCTTGAAATTTCTCATCAATTATTAACGGATAAATAATTTTAAGCGAGAAGGCATAAGCTGTAATCAAGATTGCCTGAATCCCTATGTAGGAATTGAACATCTTGGAGAAGAACTTGTTGCGATCGGGACTATTGTACTGCAAAATGGCAGTTTCCTGCCAAGCCTGATAGAAGATGATGGAAAGGATGTAAATGATGCTGTTGAAGCGGAAAGCTACCGCATACACACCATTCACATCAAGGTCAAGGTAGTAGTTAATGAACCATCGGTCGCTGCTGCCAGTGAGCCACCAGCACAACGAACCAGGCAACAACGGCAATGAATACTTGATGAGGTCACGCGACACCTGCTTGATGTCGACGTTGAACTTGAAGTAGGTGGCAATAATCTTTAGCCTTAACTCTAAGTAAACCAGTGCTACTGCTCGTGCCAGAATATTAGCGATGAAGATACCTGTAATACCCCAGGGAAGAATCACCACAAATACCAAGCTGAAAAGCAAAATGCCAAACGAGGAAATGATACCTGCAACAACAAATTCCACGTTATTTCCAAGTCCGCGAGCCACCTGTGTGATGACCTCAAATAACGACATCACAATGAGCAGCCCAAAGCAGTACCACAAATAGTCGATGCTTGTGAACATTGCCAGCAAAACAGTGGCCACAAGCGACACTACCACACTGGAAACAAGGCTTTTATAGATAAAAGTAATAATCTTTCCACGTTGGTCTTGATCTTGTGTCTCGAGCAAGAAACGAAATGCTCCATCGCGCAATTGCAACGTCACGAAAGGTACTATCAAAAAAATGACTGTCAAGCACAGGTCGTAATATCCCATATCGCTCTTGCTAATAAAATGGGTATAAACAGCCGCCATCACAAACGTGAGAATCTTAGATCCCAGATTTCCGATGGCATATATGCCTAAGTCCTTCAAGAACTTAGACGAACGCTCGCCCTTTGTGCTGTTAGAAGTCAATTAATATTAAAAGTTTTGGGGTTAGTAGCTGTAGATGACATTGGCGACTGTTTGGCCCACTACCTTGAGTATGGTAGGGTCGATTTTGTCAAGCGTATCGCCTGTTGTGTGCCACCCATCAAAAAAGCCGGTGTTGCTGTCCTGCCTCATGTCGATTATATCGATGCACTTGATTCCCATATTGTTAACCACTATGTGGTCATCGGTGATAGCGCCTCCCATGTTGTTGTCGAAATAGGAGCCGAAACCACTCTGTTGAGCTATGTCCCACACCTCGTTGACCACGCTGGGAGCATACTGCATCGACTGGAATTCCTTGCTAAACTTAGCGCCCTTTGCGCCCACCATGTCGAGCAAAATGCCAAAGCGTGGCGAATAGCCTACCACATGTGGATGCTTGGCCCAGTACTGTGTGCCAAGTGCCCAAGAGTCCTCATCATCGTTCTCGCCCCAATCCTCGGCATCGACGAGAAGTATATCGACACCTACGTTTGGTTTCTTGTCCTTCATCAGTTGTGCAAGCTCAAGCAACACCGCAACTCCGCTAGCGGCATCGTTTGCTCCCATCACTGGTTCCTTGTGCTTGGCTGGATCGGGGTCATTATCGGCCCATGGGCGACAATCCCAATGAGCAAGCAACAAGATGCGGTCATCTTTGTCAAAATTCACACTGCCAATGAAGTTCTTGATGTTCAATGTCTTGTTGTCAAACGTAGTGACTTGAGCCTCTTGCACAATCACTGTGTCGCAGCTTTGGCGCAATGATTGTTCGAGCCAATCGGCACACTTGCTATGAGCTGGTGTGCCTGGCACACGAGGCCCGAAATCGCATTGTAGCTTGACAAGGCTATAGGCATTTTCACCGCTGAATTCCACGACCGACACTGCGGTCGCATTCTCGCTCGACGCACTGCTTGAACCGCTGTGCTGCTGCGATTTACAACCCGATAGAGTCACAACTGCCAGTATTATGATAAAAATTTTAAAAAAATGCATTGATTAAAAAGGAGTTAAAGGAATCAAAAACTGAAAACTAACTACTTAGGAATGAAAACTAATCAAAGTTTCAAGTCATCCTCATTCTTGGGTTTGGGAGGATAGTCGACTGTGTAGTGCAATCCGCGCGACTCCTTGCGCTCCATGGCCTGACGCATAATGAGGTAGCCCACGTTGATAATGTTGCGAAGCTCGCAAATGCGGCGACTCACAGTGCTCTCCTTGAAGAGTTTCTCGGTCTCTTGATAGAGGATATCAAGGCGGTTCCAGGCACGGTTCAGGCGCAGATTGCTACGCACGATGCCCACATAAGCACTCATAATCTCACCCACCTCTTTCTCGCTCTGGCTGATGAGCACCATTTCCTCGGGATGTTGTGTACCCTTATCGTCCCAAGCGGGAATGTCGGTGCGGTAGTCATAGTGGTTGCGACATGCTTTGGCATGCTTTGCTGCTGCCTCGGCATAAACCACAGCCTCAATCAATGAGTTGCTAGCCAAGCGGTTGCCACCATGCAATCCAGTGCATGAGCACTCGCCAACGGCATAAAGTCGCTCAATTGACGAACAAGCGTTAAGGTCGACCTTAATACCGCCACACAGGTAGTGAGCAGCAGGAGCCACTGGAATGTAGTCCTTAGTGATGTCGATTCCTATCTCAAGACAGTGCTTATAGATGTTGGGAAAGTGATGCTTGGTTTCCTCGGGGTCCTTGTGAGTCACATCAAGGAACACATGGTCCTCGCCTCGCTGCTTCATCTCGCTATCGATGGCACGTGCCACAATGTCGCGAGGAGCGAGCGAGAGGCGTGGGTCATACTTGTGCATGAATTCCTCGCCGGCAAGGTTACGCAACACGCCGCCATAGCCACGCATGGCTTCGGTAATCAGGAATGCAGGGCGGTCGCCAGGGTGATAGAGTGCGGTTGGGTGGAACTGGATGAACTCCATGTCTTGCACGGTGCCCTTAGCACGATAGACCATGGCAATGCCGTCGCCTGTGGCGATGAGCGGATTGGTAGTGGTGTGATACACAGCTCCCACACCACCAGTTGCGATGAGGGTCAATCGCGAGAGGAAGGTATCGACCTTTCCAGTCTCTTGATTGAGAACGTAAGCACCATAACACTGAATGTCGGGGGTGCGACGGGTAACGATTCTTCCCAAGTGGTGCTGTGTGAGAATCTCGATAGCGAAATGATTGTCAAAGATATCGATGTTCTCATGAGCCTTTACAGCCTCGATGAGCGACTCTTGAATCTCGTGACCAGTGTTGTCGGCGTGGTGAAGGATGCGGAACTCGCTATGTCCGCCCTCACGGTGCAAGTCAAAGTCGCCCTTCTCGTTTTTATCGAAGTCTACGCCCCAGTTTATGAGAGCATTAATCTGCTCGGGAGCTTGAGTCACCACCTGCTCCACGGCCTTGGGGTCGCTGAGCCAGTCGCCAGCAACCATAGTGTCGTGGATGTGCTTCTCAAAATTGTCAACTTCGAGGTTTGTGACACTTGCCACACCACCTTGAGCAAGGTCGGTGTTTGCCTCGTCGAGCGTGCTCTTGCACACGAGGGCAACTTTACCGGTGCCGGCAACTTTCAAGGCAAAACTCATGCCTGCGACACCCGACCCTATAACGAGATAGTCATATTTGTAAGTCATATTGTTATGTTTTTAAATGATTTGCGTGTTAATTGAAGAACTCATTTTCCTCGATGGGAACTTCGGCGTTGACACCTGGGTCTTCACTATTGGAAGGAGGCGTGCGTTTACCGTCGGTCCCCAAATCGTCGCGCACCTTGTCGCGAATGTAGAAGGTGCTGTCGTAACTGCCATCGGCCGAGTTTTGAGGCATAATGCTGTCGTTGTAGGGCTGGTAGGCCTGGCTATTGCCTTCGCTATTCCTAGTGCCCTCGCTACATGCCATGACTTGGCGATCAAGTTCATGGTCTACAGGGAATTCTTTATGAAGATAGTTGAAACTCCTATTGTTGAGTACCTTCTGTAAAAACAGGCCCACAAGTGGCAGTGCCGCTCGGCTTCCTTGACCTTGCGCCGAACGGAAGTGGATTTGGCGATACTGACCACCAACCCATGCACCGCACACGAGTCTTGGAGTGATGGCCACAAACCAGGCGTCGGCATAGTTGTTGCTGGTACCGGTCTTGCCACCAATTCCCACATTGCTCACATAGTTATTGATGGCCGCACCGGTGCCTCCAGCATCGGTACACACAGCCTCGAGCATGCGACGCATGGTGTAGGCATCGTTGTGCGACAAAGCACGACTCGGGTCGTCAAGTGCCTTGCTATTGTATATTTCTTCTTTCTCACCATTTTTGTTGGTACGATAGATGCGTGTAACAAGAACGGGCTGCTTGGGCTGACCGTCGTTGGCTACTGTAGCATAGCTACTCACTAACTCCAGCAAGTTTACATCACTTGAGCCAAGGCACAGCGATGGTGTCTCGTCGAGCGATGACTTGATGCCCAAATCATAGGCAGCTTGTGCCACTTTGTTGATTCCCACCTCATTGCCAACTTTCACAGCAATGATATTGTTGCTTCGTGCAAGGGCGGCTCGCATCGTCATGCTCTGATTAGAGAAGCTGCCACTGGCATTGTTGGGCTGCCACAGCGTGGTGCCACCAGTCTTTGGGTCACGATCTACTAGCGGAGAAGTGAGCGGCGAGTCCATATAAGTGTCGCAAGGACGCTTACCTGATTTAATGGCCGCTGTGTAAACAAAGAGTTTGAAAGTGCTTCCGGGCTGGTGCTGGGCTCGCACGTTGTCATATTGCCATGTCTTGTAGTCTACATCACCCACCCAGGCTTTCACCTCGCCTGTCACAGGGTCAATAGCTACAAAACCGCAATGCATTTTGTGCAACATATACTTGATGGAGTCGATGGAACTCATCTCGGCGTAATGCCCTCCTTTATAGTCAAAAAGCTTCACCCTGTGCTTCTTGTTCATATAGTAATCAACCGAGTCGAGATTCTCGTTATATCTTGCCATCAGCTGCTTGTAGACGTCGCTATGCTCTGCTTTGTCGCTCACAAAGTTTTCAACCACCTTGCCGTTGGCATCTATCCAACAATCACGGTCACCCCACTCGCGGTCGAAGTTCTGCTGAACTATGCTCATCTGATGGGTCACTGCCTGTTCGGCAAACTTCTGCATGCGGGTATCGATTGAGGTGTGTATCTCAAGTCCGTCGCGATAGAAGTCCACATCATTGTCCTCGCACCAGTTGCGCATCTCTTCCACCACTGCCATGCGGAAGTAGGGGCACTGCGATTCAAACTCGGTCTCAGGGGTGTATTTTAGGTTTAGATTCTTTTTCGACAAGCGATCATATTGCTCTTGAGTAATATCTTGATGCTCAAGAGCGTTGTTCAGCACAGTGTTTCGGCGCTCAAGGCATCGCTTGGGATTTTTGCGAGGGTCATACACCGATGTTCCTTTTAGAATTCCCACCAGCATAGCGCTCTGCTCAATCTTGAGCTTGCTGGGAGTAGTGTTGAAATAGGTCTTTGCCGCTGTCTTGATACCGAATGCCTGATTGCCGAAGTCAACAGTGTTGGCATACATCTCAAGAATCCTTTCCTTGTCATAGAATGCCTCGATCTCGGTTGCGAGGATCCACTCTTTCATCTTCATGATGATCATTCTCACGCCCGGGATGTAGCACAACAAGCCGCCAGTGTATTCACGGGTGCGCATCCTGAACATGTTTTTCACCAATTGCTGAGTGATAGTGGATGCTCCACGGGCTCGACGATGCACGATGAAATCCTTGGCGGCGCCAGCCATGCCGTGGAAGTCGATACCCCAGTGGCTGTAGAAGCGCTCGTCCTCGGTGTCGATGAGTATCTTGTAAAACATCGAGTCGACGTCCTCATACTTTACTGGAGTGCGATTTTCCTTGTAATATTTTCCTATTTGTTTGCCGTCGGCACTATAGATAATCGAAGCATTATAGGGACGAGGCTCCATAATCTCAAATAGCGAAGGTGACTTTCCGAAGAGCCACAGGAAGTTGATATTCACCGCTATAAGCAGCAATATAAACGTAGCACAGAGAGTACACATGGCATAAAATGCCTTGGTGTACCAGGGCTTTCCGGCATAGAGTCGTTTATACCATGCGTTGAAACGCTTGTAACGATTGACCAAAGAATGCCAGAAATCGCCTAAACTTCCTCCTTTTTTTCTATTTCTTCTGCGTTGTGACATTACAGAAATACTTTATTAATAATAATACTATTAATCAAACTGCAAAGTTAATAATTTACTAATAAGTAGATAGCCAAAAAACATTTAAAAAACACTAACACCCCATCTTTAATGCCCAATACTTCCCTATTTCACTACTGGGCACAACAAAAGCGAACAAAAAACGGTCTCCCTTTTTTCGTTCAAATTCTGAATCTTTTAGGAAATCATCAGGGCATGAAGCGCTTGATGTAGCTAGTTTTAAATGCCCAACAGGTGTTTTGCTCCATTTGGCGAGGCAATGGGGCTAGATTCTTGGTGTCGACTTCGGTGCGGCCCATTGTTATCATGCCGTAGACTTTGCCTTCGCTGTCAAAGATGGGACAGCCGCTGCATCCATGCGTGATGCGATCGGCAGTAGCGATGCGCACATGTCCCGCCAGGTCGCGGTCCTCAATTACAAGTCCTTGAGTCGCAACTTGTATCAAGCCTTTAGGCTTCATCTGCCAGCACAGAACATCGAGGTGCTCGTTAGCCTCGGCGTCAACAGTGGCAAGCGATAACGGACTTTTCAAGCCTGGTATTGGATAGAATGCGATGTCATAGCCCAAGCGGTCGTCGGCAGGCAAAACCTCGGGAATCCAGTTTTTGTGAACCAATGGATGATAGTCGTTGCCGTTGCGCACGTAGTAAACCATTTGAGTATCTATGACATGGCCAGCGGTAACCAGGTAGTTATCAATGCAGAACGCGGTGCCGGCAAACGAACGCTCATTTCCCGCTTGACGGAAAATGGGCATCACAAAAGGAAATATAGTGTCGTTCATTGTATTTGCTTTTCTTTCCTATACTTGCAAATTGTGTGCCACAAAGTCGACATGTCATGTTATCGCAGGCGATGGCGCATCACGGTGCTTGTCACAAGCGACGTAACGAAACCTATTGCGGCAACGAGCAGCAGCACTACTAAGATGTCGGTCCACACCACCTGAACGGGATAGGCATTGACAATGACCTGATTAGCATCAGCATTGAGTTTTAGCCATCCGAAAGTCTGCTGCCCCAAGCACAATATCAATCCAAGGATTATTCCAATAACAGCTCCTATCATAGTGATTAGCCAGCCCTCGGCAACAAATATGCGTGTGATTTGCTGCCGTGTGGCACCCAAGTTCTGGAATGTTGCAATGCTTTCATCCTTCTCAATAATGAGCAGCGACAAGGTGCTGATAACGTTAAACGTGGCAATAATCATGATGAATGCCAGCAACAGGAAAGAAATCCATTTCTCAACATTTATCATTCTAAACGACTCCGACTGCTGCATCAACCGATCTTTAACCTCATAGCTTGGGCCTAGCAATTGGCTCACTTTCCGCATCACGTCCTCAGTCTCAACCCCAGGCCGAAGCTTGAGCTCGACTTGCGAGGCCTCGCTCTCGTAGTCAAAGAGGTTGCGAGCAAAATCAATTGGAACGAAAATCATGTCCTGATCATAAGAGTTTTGCTGAACCTGGAAAATCGATGACACAAACAGTGAGTCGCACATGAAAGCGTCGATGGGATTGGCAACGTTGACGCGCCCAACGCGACGAGGAGCATAGAGCTGAAGCATGCGTAGGCTGCCTGCACGCAAACGCAGATTCATTGCCGGACCAATGCCCACAACAGCAAAGCTCGACACATCGTCTTTCAGGGCATAGCTGCCGTCAACGATAGTGCTGTCAATGGAATTTAACTCGTGATAGTTAACTGGAACGCCTTTTAGCCTAACGGGCATCTGATAGTCGGCATAGATGGCAAGCGCTTGGTCTTCTAATACTGGCATCGCCATCGCAACACCATCAATGCTCTTCAATGCAGTAATCACACTGTCGGCATCGGCCATGACCTTACCTTTTGCAGGAGTAATAGCCAACTCAGGGTCAAGGTGAGCCAGGCGACCCTGAATAACACCCTTAAAACCATTGAAAACACTGAGCACACACACCAGCGCAGCAGTAGTGACCACCACGCCACACATCGAGATGATACTGATGATGTTAACCGCATTGTGAGCCTTCTTCGACTTCAGGTAGCGGAATGCTATTTTCAACGGCAGAGACAATTGTTAAGTAGTAAGTAGTAAGCAGTAAGTAGTAAGTTTTTCAGTGGAGCAGTAGGGACGAGACCTGTCTCGTCCAATCACATTCACGTTTCCCGATTGCAGAGCAAATATTCTCACAACAATCTTCGATAAACCATAAACGATAAACCACCTCCAATCTACTTCTTGAGCAGCTCGTCGATGTGCTCAATGTAGTCGAGCGAGTCGTCAACGTAGAACACCAAGTCAGGAGTCTTTCTAAGCTGATTCCTAACGCGTTGAGCCAAAGCGTAGCGAATGGTTTTCACATTCTTGTTCACACCGTCCACAATCTCCTGGGCACGCTCACTGGGGAACACGCTCAAGTGCACACGGGCAATGCTCAGGTCGGGCGACACGCGCACGTTACTCACACTCACTATCACCCCGCGCATCTTGGAGGTGTCTTCGCGAAATATCTCACTCAAGTCCTTCTGAATGAGTCGTTGTATTTTCTGTATTCTTGTTGATTCCATAATTACCACTAATTCTATATTATATGCAAAGTTAATACTTTTTCCTGATATGTACACCAAAATGCTCCACATTTTCGTAGTCTTGGCGATTGTATTTGCCATTAATATTTTTTTTGTAACTTTGCAGTAAATAACACCTTCTTATGCAAATAATCCATCAATATTATTATCGCCAAGGCAAAGCCACCACCAAGGCAGTGATTTACACCATCTTGTCGGTGCTATTGGTTGCTTTTGCCGTGTTTAGCTTCGTCCATTGGGAACTATCATTTATGTTCACCGATTGGCATGGCTACGTACTCATCATCCCCTATTTCGTGATAACTCTAGGCATTATTCTTTCGGTGTTTGAGAACTTCAAGAAAGCAAGCAAAACCAATCGTGGAATCCCGGCATTTGCTGTTGGAGAAGATTGTTTTGTGCTCTACGACAACACCTATATGGCCAATGTGATTCCTTTTGAGGACTGTGAAAAAGTTAGATTCAAACGCACCTACAGCCGCATTCGTGGCACGCAGCTCTACCTCATCATCAAATATCATGACAAAATGGATAACCCAGGCACATTTGAAGTTGATTTCAGCGAACTCGACCAACCTCAAAGCATGATTGACAAACAACTGAAAAAGATTTATAACAATTATAAGAAAGAACATAACATTCAATAAAAAATAATGAGACAAAGGGATTGGTTCTCTTTGTCTCATTTGGTTCTTTTTCTAGATGTGTTACTCGGTCACTTCAGGCGCACTTTCTTGAATCTTGAAAGTGATAGGCAGGGTGTACCATATCTTTATTGGTTCCCCATCAGCGTTACGGCCAGGAGAGAACTTGGGTAGTAACTTGCACACTCGCACTGCCTCGGCGTCAAGTTCTTTGTCTACACCACGAGCAACCTTAACCTCACCAACACTGCCATCTTTTTCAATAATGAACTGCACAATCACCTTGCCCTCAATTTTATTCTTGGCAGCCTCTTCGGGATACACAACATGTTCACTCAAAAATCTCATGAGTGCCGCATTCCCACCAGGGAAACTGGGCATGTGGCCTGAGCTGCCAAAGAATTCGTTTTGAAGCGTTGTGTCGCACACTTGACTCTGAATACCATTAGACGAAGCTGACGCGGTATTACTTGATGTGCTTGCCATTGCTGTGAGGCTTGTGAGACCAATACCTGCAATCAGCACAGCTTTACCCAAAGAATGCCTGCGTGAAATCTCTTTCTCAAGGTATTCCACCTCACTCTCACATGCAGGGCAAGTGCCAGCGCAATCGCCCTTGTGGGTGCAAGGAGCAGGAACGTAGTCAATGCCATTAGCGCGAGCAACGTCAAGCCTGATTTGCTTGAGCGTGTTGCAAACTGATTTACCGTGTTTCATAATTGCAAAGTTTTTAAGGATAAACACTTGTACTTGTAATAATAAACGTCATTTTCACAAAAAAATTGTGCAAAAAAACAGCAAAACCAACGACACATTTAATTTTTCTAAAAACAAAAATGAAGAAAAAGGAACCGTCCCCTTTTCTTCACTTTTTGTATAAAATCGTGAGGCCATCGCGCAGGGGGAGGATAACGGTTTCAACTCGTTCATCATGCGCCACTAGGTCGTTGAAATCGAGGATGCCTTGAGTTTGGTCGTCCATTTTCTTGCCGTGGAGGTCGGTGACTTTGCCGTCCCATAGGGTGTTGTCGGCGATGATGAAGCCGCCAGGCTTCACGTGGTCAATCACGAGATTGAAATAGTCAACATACTGCCGCTTGTTGGCATCGACAAACACCAAATCGAAGTCACCGCCAAGCTGTGGCACTATCTCATTGCAGTCGCCAATGTGCAGTTTAATCCTTTCGCCCACAGGCGATTTGGCAAAATGTGCACGCAAGAAGTCTTCTAGTTCATCTTCCACCTCAATAGTATGTACTATCGCATCGTCATCGAGAAGCCCCTCGGCCAAGCACTGTGATGCATAACCCGAATAGGTGCCGAGTTCGAGCACCCGCTTGGGGCGAATCATGCGCACGAGCATCTTCAACACTCTGCCCTGCAGATGCCCCGAGCACATGCGCGAGTAGAGCAGCTGGATGTGGGTGTCACGGTCAAGCTGATGCAGATGCTCAGGCTCAGCATCGATGTGCGCAAGTATGTAATCTTCCAGTTCTTGAGTCATAATTGATTAGGTGAGAGGTGAGAGGAAAGAGGTGAGAGAATTTTAAATTATGCATTGTGTATTGAATCGAGAGCTTCGACTGCGAGGCGGTAGCTGTCGGGGCCGAAACCGGCTATCATGCCCACGCAGGCGGGAGCAATCGCTGAATGGTGGCGCTCGGGCTCACGGCTGTACACATTGCTTAAGTGCACCTCCACTGCAGGTGCTGGCACGGCGCGCAGAGCGTCGGCAATAGCCAAGCTGTAGTGGCTATAGGCGCCAGCGTTAATCACAATGCCGTCGGCTCCTTGTCCCGCACGTTGTATCTCATCGACTATCTCTCCCTCAATGTTGCTCTGGAAGAAAGTGAATTCTACTTCGGGAAAAGCAGCGGCAAGAACTGTGAAATAGCCCTCGAGCGACTGTGTGCCATAAATTTCAGGCTCTCGCTTGCCTGTAAGGTTCAAATTTGGACCATTGATAATAGAAATTTTCATTGCTTTCACGTTTTTTATGCCACAAAATTATCAAAAAAATGGCAAAAAATCACTTCTCAACACCAAAAAAATACACTTTTTTCTGCACAAACACAACATCCTGAACGACAGCATTTTACCAAAGCATTATGTCCTATAAGTTATAATATTTTACCAATTTGTTACAAAAGAAGTCCTAATTATTACATTCTTTGTCCTCACAATTATAACATGTCTCGTTTAGAATGCCGTAATTTGCAGTGTCAAGAGCGACAAACTTTAGATTTGCGGGTAGAAAATGTTACAAGGGTAGCCCGCACATATCAACCGAAATGATTCATGGGTCTACCCTATTTATAAAGAACTCGTAGATTTCTAACAATAATAATACAAGCCGAGCCAGCGCCTCGTGCTTGTCACAAACAAAACTTTTAAAAATTATCTCATTACAAATTTAGATCCACCAATGAAATTAGGATGCGCTGACCTGGTATCATGGTGAATCGAACAAAAAAAGACAACTATTATGAAAAAGTTTTTATTGATGTTTGCAGCTGTGGCAATGTTGGTTTCTTGCAATGGTAACTCTAATCAAGGAAGTGGTAGCAACGCTACTAGCGGCGAGGCCGAGCCAGCAGCAACTTTCTCAGTTCAAAACGGCATTAGCGGTACTACTGGTAGCAAGAACTGCTTTATCCCCGAGCTTGGTGCTCCCATCAAGTTTGAGGTAGCTGGTGAAGGCGACATTCTCGATGTTACTGCTAAAGTTACTCTGAAGCACAGCGAGAAGACCGAGATTGAGGACATGAAAGAGCCTGCTAAACTCTGGATTAGCGGAAAAGATGAGGACAACAAGGACGTGAAACTCACTCTCATTGCCGATGAGGAAAGCCAAGGTAAGATCGCTGAGTGGCTCAAAGCCGCTGCTGGCGAAGAGGTTGAGGTAGTTTTCAAAGCTCAACTCCCCAAGGCCGACATGGACAAGCTCAATGCCAAGGAGTGCACCAACACATTGGTATTCTAAGCCACACAAAGATTTATTGTTCAAAACAGCCACTCTGCTTGGTGCCGAGTGGCTGTTACTTTTTATTCTCAAACCGAAGTGCGAGCACGTCTTTTCATTCTCTTTTGTCCTTTAAAAAATAATGTGTAACTTTGCAAGTTATTTAACTAATGCTAATGGCTGTTGAAGCTTTACATAAAGTAAAATTTGTTACGCTGGGATGCAAGCTAAACTTCTCGGAGAGCGCTACTATTGGGCAGCAGCTTCAAGAGCGTGGCATCGCCACAGTAGCTAAGCGTGACGAGAATGCCGACATATGCGTTGTGAACACTTGCAGCGTCACTGCGCTTGCCGACCGCAAGTGCCGCCAGCAAATACGTGCTCTTTTACGTCGTTACCCCGAAGCGCTGATGGTTGTCACAGGCTGCTACGCTCAGTTGCAAGGGGCGAGTATAGCCGAGATTCCCGGTGTCGACATTGTGCTCGGCAACGAGCAGAAGGGTGAAGTGGTCGACTATATCGAGCGCTGGCTCAACGACCGCCAAAAATCCATAGCCGTAACTCCTCACAAAGACATTCGCCGCTTCTCGCCATCGTGTGAGTGTGGCGACCGCACACGTTATTTCCTAAAAGTTCAGGACGGATGCGATTACTACTGCAGCTATTGCACCATACCACTGGCACGTGGTCGGAGCCGCAGTGGCACGATTGCGAGCCTTGTAGCACAGGCACAAGATGTGGCCAGTCGTGGTGGCAAGGAGATAGTGATCACGGGTGTTAACATTGGCGACTTTGGCAAAAACACCGGCGAGCACTTCCTCGACCTTCTCAAAGCTCTTGACCAGGTAGAAGGCATTGAGCGCTACCGCATATCGTCAATAGAGCCCGACCTGCTCGACGATGAGGTTATAGAATGGTGTTCCTCATCACGCGCTTTCATGCCACATTTCCACATCCCGCTTCAGAGCGGTAGCGACGAGGTGCTGCAGCTCATGCGCCGCCACTACACTCGCGACCTCTTTGCACGCAAAGTTGAGCGCATCCATCAAGTGATGCCCCACGCATTTATTGGAGTGGACGTGATGGTGGGTACTCGCGGCGAGACACCCGAGTGCTTCGACGACTCTCTGCAGTTTATCGCCTCGCTGGGAGTTCAGCACCTGCATGTGTTCCCCTACAGCGAACGCCCTGGCACAATGGCATTGCGCATTCCTTACATCGTGCCCAAGGCAGTGCGTGACGAGCGTGTAGCGCGCATGATGGAGCTTAGCGAACGCCAGCAGCGAGAGTTTATTGAAAGACACCTCGGCACCGAGCGACCAGTTCTCTTTGAGCAGCCCCCCACAGGCAGCAAGGTGATGCATGGTTTCACCGACAACTACATACGCGTGACCGTGCCTTATCGTGAAGAGTTGGTCAACAAGGTGTCGACAGTGATGCTTGAATCGTCGATAGTATCAACAACCCACAACTCATAACATGAAGTGGTATAGCAAAATATTATACGCGCCAATTGGATGGGCACTACACCTGCTGGCATTGATGCCATGGTGGGTGCTTTATCTGCATGCCGACGCAATTTATTTCATTGCTTATCACCTCATTGGATACCGCAAGAACGTGGTGCGACAAAACCTCGCCGAGTGCTTCCCCAGCAAAAGCGACAAGGAGCGCAAGGCAATAGAGAAGGAGTTTTACCATCACTTTGCCGACTATTTTGTCGAGACCATCAAACTGCTGCACATCAGCGATGAGGCAATGCGCAAGCGCATGGTATTCAAGAATGCTGAAATAATTGACGAGGCATTTGATGCTGGACAAAGCATAGTTTTATATGCTGCACACTACGGCAACTGGGAATGGGTGACATCGGTAACGTTATGGTTCGACAGCGAGAGACACCGCGATGCTGTGCAGGGGCAAGTTTACCATCCACTTGAAAACGAATGGTTCGACCAGTTTTTCCTGAAATTGCGCCAGCGTTTCAACACGGTGTGTATAAGCTGGAGAAGCATCTTGAGGGAGATGATAACCCGAGAGCGCGAAGGACGACACCTAGGCATAGGATTCATCGCCGATCAGCATCCGCTGCCCAACGACCAAGAACATGTGCTCGACTTCTTGCACCACCCCACTGCTATCCTAACAGGTGCCGAGGCAATTGGACGCAAGCTTCACTGCCGAGCAGCCTACTTTGATGTTCGCAAAACACGACGCGGACACTACGAGTGCACCCTAGTGCCTCTTAGCAACGATATCGCCACCGAGCCACGAGGCTCTATTACCACACGCTATGCCCGTCTGCTTGAGCAACGCATCATCAAGGAACCAGCCTACTGGCTCTGGACCCACAAGCGCTGGAAACGACCAGTAACTTTCCCACAAGGATACACACGCGAGAATGAACTCGAGTTCTACAGTAACAAGAAATGAGGACAAAACTAAAAAATAACATGAAACCTATAGCGGTAATAATATTAAACTGGAATGGTGCAAAGCTATTGCGCAACTACCTGCCTTCGGTAGTTGATGGCACTAATACCGACATTGCCGACGTCATTGTTGCCGATAACGGCAGCAGCGACGACAGCATCAAGGTACTCGAGCAGGAGTTTCCCCAAGTAAAAACTTGGAGCTTTGACAAGAATTATGGCTTTGCAGGAGGTTACAACAAGGCGATAAAACAAGCTAAAGAATACCGCTACATCGTTCTCTTAAACAGTGATGTGCGCACACCTGATGGATGGCTCGACCCACTTTATCACTACCTTGAGGACAATCCTGGCGTGGGCGCTGTTCAGCCCAAGCTCCTCCACGACCGCGACGACGGCAAGCGCATGTTTGAGTATGCCGGTGCCGCCGGAGGTTTCATCGACAAGCATGGCTACCCCTATTGTCGTGGCCGTGTGTTTGAGGCTGTTGAAGATGATCACGGCCAGTACGACGGTAAAGATATCAACATCTTTTGGGCCACAGGGGCGTGCCTGATGGTTCGCACCGAGTTATATAACAGAGTGGGTGGTCTCGACGAGGACTTCTTTGCTCACATGGAAGAGATAGACCTGTGTTGGCGCATCCATTTGAGCGGCAACGATGTGCGCATCGTCACAGCCAGCGAAGTATTTCACTTGGGTGGTGGCAGCCTGCCACAGGGAAACCCACGCAAGACCTATCTAAACTTCCGCAACAGTCTGTTCCTTCTTTACAAGAATCTACCAGTGAAAGACGGCAAGCGCTTGCTCTTTGTCAGGCGCCTCTACGACACCCTCGCCTTCTTTATGGCTCTTGCTAAATTTCATGGCGGTGATGCCAAAGCAATTATCAAGGCCCACAACGACTATCGCAAGCACAAAGGGCGCTACACATGCCAACCCACTGAGAATCTGCTCAAGACCTTCCCAGGTGCACAGCGCAACATTGTGATTGATTATTATTTGCGAGGGAAAAAGATTTTTTAATAAAAACCTCAAGAGAAGCTTAATGCTTGTGTTTTTTTGAATTCCCCAGGTGACATGCCAGTTATCTTGCTGAAGAATTTTCCCATGCTCGACTGATCGGCAAATCCATATTCGTAGGCTATCGTTTTTATGGACTTACCCGACATCACTATCTCTTGTTTGAGCTTAGAAATAAGGAATGTAGAAATAATCTCTTTGGCCTTGAAGCCGCTCTTCGACTTGCACACTTCGCTCAGGTATTTTGCCGTGATATTCAGCTTGTTGGCATAAAAAGCCACCTCATGTTCTTGCTTGACGTGGGCATCAATAAGCTCAACAAACTGCCTGAAATAAATATCTCCATGGCTGAAGATAAAGTTCTGGGAATCGTTTCCGCCTCTAATACCCGCCATCAAAATCAATAACGAACGAAAAGCACTGCTGGCAACCTCAGTATGCTTCAATCCCAAACTCTCATATTGTAACAAATCCAGAATTTCAAAATAGCTTGTGATAAGCCTCAATAAATTGCTTTCCTCAACTTTCACCAGCGGCATCGTGTATATCAGCTCCACATAGCCCGTTGGTATGCCCACTATAGCGTCAAAAGCATAAGAACGATCGCACACTAGCACCTTGGCTTTGAAGTCGTAATCCATATCCAATGTCCTCTTATATAGCACATTATTGAAGCACAAGCAATCTCCTTTTTTCAATGTAATGCGCTGCATGTTGGCCTCAATGGTAGCTTCTCCCGAAGTACACAATATTATACATTGATATTTGGCACTGATGGGGGTTATCGCGTCTTTATCTTTGGCCTTGGTGAGGTCAAACACACAATACCCATGCTTCTCTATTTGGTCCTGGTGGTTCATATGTCACACTTCACGATGAGTTCTAATATTGACCACAAAAATAATGGTTCTACTATATAATCACAAACTAATTACGAAATTTTAACCAACAAAAAAACAAATGGACCAGAGTTTCAATATCACTCCGGTCCAATTTGCCTTTGATTATTTATTAGATTAATTTATCTTTTATTGTTAGCAGCTTTAGCCTCCTTGCACTGGGTGTACATGGCAGGACAGTTGCTTACTACATAATAATCGCTACCTTCAGGTTTTACAACCTCAACACCACGCCAGTTAGTATCCCAACCTTTACTATTGATTAGCAAGTATATAACTGTACCGTGAAGTAATTGGCTCTCTTGATATTTCTTGTTAGGATCAACTTTCATCTCAATGACATAAGGCGGACGGGTGTAGTAGCCGTTCTCAGGTGTTGCGCCCTTAAGCATCGCCCACGCAATGTAAGGACGAGCATAGTATTGGTCCTTGCCCATTATCTCACGCAAACGACCAACCGTGCTGTTGTAGTTGGTTTGGGTATTGTTCAGTCGCAGAGCCTCCTCGCCGTCGGTACGATTGTTGCGGTAAAGCTCAAATGCCATCACCTGCAGTGCCACAGCACCTTGTGGCTCGCTACCAAACTTCTTCTGCATTTCTTTCCACTCATCGATGGTAGTGGGGAACGCATCAAATTCTACTGTCACCTTCTTGTCGCCCTCCCATTTGGTATGGCTTATTCTCTTGTTAATCTTTCTTTTACCAGTAGCATTAATCGAAACGCCTACTGCCAAAATGGCCACTAAAGCCACTTTTAATCCTGTTGTTATTGTAGTCTTCATAATCTAAAAAGGGTTATGTTATTACTATATTTACTCTATGAATCTACAAATTTAAGAATTTTGCACTGTAATTCAAAGAATAATCGCGTTTATAAATTGCAACCGCACCAAAATCCTATCTTTTTAATGTTGATTACCCTCTTGTCCTGAACTGGGTCTACATTTTGGCAAATTATAATTAGCACTAAAAATGATTGATTTTGGATGAACATATTTTTCGTTTTGGCTTGCCAATTCACCAAAAATGATTACATTTGTAAAAAATTTCTTCCTTCTATGACATTCAAGGACTCTTTAAGAAAAGAAGACAAAAGAAAGGCTCCATTTGACGTGTCGGCCGACTTTGTTGTCTATGAAAATATAGGATCTGACTTAATGGGATATTACTCTCGATTTCCTTGCAAACTTGAGTCATGCTGCTTGTGTTATGTCGTTAGAGGTAATCTTAAGGCTACAATCAATTTAGGCACTTTTAATATTGTTGCTAACGATTTTGTTGTGCTGATGCCTGGTGGCTTCCTCCAAATTCACGAGATGAGCGATGACACACTCATCAGCTTTGAGGGCTATTCCTCATCGTTCTTGAAGAAGATTAACTTCTGGAAGATTTTTGCCCCCATTATGCAGTATGTCATCAAGAGTCCTGTATTCTCACTCGACACTGATATGGGTAACTTTTATCGAGACAGTTTCTCAATAATGACAAGAGTCTCAAAGTTTGACCCTTCGTTCATGACCCACAGCATAGCCCAGTCGGCCCTAGTGGTTGCCATCGACATGCTCTCCAATGCCATCTCTCACAACATGGTAAAGGGAGCTTCGTTGAAAAACTCCTCTCGAGACCAAACTATCGTGGGAGAGTTTGTTCAGCTTGCTTTAGAGAACTATCGTAGCGAACACAAAATCTCGTTCTATGCCCACGAGGCGTCGCTCACGCTATCACACTTTTGCAACGTCATCAGCAAAACCACAGGTATGACAGCTCAGCAAATCATAATGAACCTCATCATTATGGATGCCAAGACTCAGCTCATTAACACCGATTTTCCCGTACAAGCAATAGCACACACTCTAGGGTTTACTTCTCCCACTACTTTCAACCGCTATTTCAAGACCTACACGGGTATGACACCACAAGAATATCGCAACTCAATAGATAACTAGTAGACTAATTAACACTTTGCTCTAAACATTTTATCTTATGGCAATGACAAAAAAAGAAAAGAAAGAAAGCGATCTTAAGTTCCTTAAATTGCTATCGCACAACTTTCCCGATGTGGCAACAGCGAGCACCGAGATTATCAACCTCTCGGCAATCCTGAACTTGCCTAAAGGCACCGAGCACTTCCTCGCCGACCTCCATGGAGAATTCAAGGCGTTCCAACATGTGCTTCGCAATGCCTCGGGTACTATCAAGCGTAAGGTTGGTGAGATTTTCAACGACACTCTCAGCAACCGTGACAAAAAGGAGCTGTGCACGCTCATCTACTACCCCGAGCGCAAGCTTGAGCTAGTAAAAAACAGCATGGACGAACGCGGCGACCTCGACGACTGGTACTTTGTGACCATCAATAGGCTAGTGAAAGTGTGTCGTGATGTTTCATCTAAATACACCCGTTCCAAGGTCAACAAAGCACTGCCCACAAGCTTCTCCTATATCATACAGGAGTTGCTTCATGAGAATGCTACCGACCGAAACAAGCAGGCCTATGTCGATGTTGTGGTTCACACTATCATTACCACAGGGCGTGCCGACAACTTCATCATCACTATTTGCTATCTAATCCAGCAACTCACCATTGACAAGTTGCACATCCTTGGCGACGTGTTTGACCGCGGTCCCAGCCCCGATAAAATCATGGACGTGCTCTGCACATTCCACAATTTCGATATCCAATGGGGAAACCACGACATCTTGTGGATGGGAGCAGCCAGTGGTAACGATAGCTGCATTGCCAATGTGATTCGCATCGCCATGCGCTACGGCAACCAAGCTGTGCTCGAGGATGGATACGGCATCAACATGCTTCCTCTAGCTACATTTGCTATGGACATGTATGGCAACGACCCTTGCGAGAAGTTCATTCCTAAGGGTGAGGCCAAGAACAACAAACTTGCCCCACTCATTGCCAAGATGCACAAGGCAATCAGCATCATCCAATTCAAGCTCGAGGCTCAAATCATTAACCGCCGACCAGAGTTTGAGATGGCCGACCGATTGCTGCTCGACAAGATAGACCATGAGCGCAAGGTCATCACTATCGACGGTGTTGACTATGAGATGACCGACACCAACTTCCCAACTGTTGATCCAAAAGACCCCTACCGACTCACACCCGAGGAGGAGGAAATTGTGGAGAAACTGCACAACTCATTCACTGGCAGTGGAAGACTGCGCACCCACATGCGATGCCTCTTCCGCTATGGATGTGTCTACAAGGTGGTTAATGGCAACTTGCTCTATCATGCCTCAATTCCTCTCAACGAGGATGGCTCACTCAAGGATGTCACAATCCAGGGCGAGAAATACCATGGCCGCGAGCTTCTAAAGAAGGTGGGCGCATTGATACGCGACGCCTACTTTGGCTGCGAAAATCGAGAGAACTACGAGTTTGCTCACGACTATGTGTGGTACTTGTGGTGCGGCAAGGATTCGCCAGCATTCGACAAGGACAAGATGGCGACTTTCGAGCGCTACTTCATCGTCGACAAGGCCACTCACAAGGAGGTGAAAGGCCACTACTACACCTTGCGCGACAATGGCGATGTTGTTGACTCAATCCTCGACGAGTTTGAGGTAAAAGGACAGTTCCGCCACATCATCAACGGACACGTGCCTGTTAAGACCATCAAGGGTGAGAATCCTGTGAAGGCTGGCGGCAAACTCATGGTGATTGACGGAGGATTCTCCAAGGCCTATCAGCCCGAGACCGGTATCGCTGGCTACACGCTAGTTTACCATAGCCGTGGATTCCAGCTCGTTCAGCATGAGCCGTTCACTTCTATTACTAAAGCCGTTGAGGAAGGACAGGACATTAAGTCGACCTATGAGATGGTGGAGATGACCAACCATCGCATGATGGTGAAGGACACCGACATAGGTGAAGAACTTGAGGACCAAATCAACGACCTCAAGCGTCTGCTCGAAGCCTATCGCAATGGCGACATCAGTGAACGCTCGCGCCAACCAATCACTCTAAAGACTTAACAGGGTGAATTGCTAATCGACAACGATCGAGTGTCCTCAAAGGGACAAAATTCTTTTGAGGACACTCATCTTTTTACTACATACTATGAAAAAGAAAATTTATTTTGCTGGTTCAATCAGGGGAGGCCGAGTGGATGCCAGCCTCTACCACAACATGATTAACCACATGAAGCAGCTTGGGCACACAGTGCTCACCGAGCATGTGGGAAGCACCAAGTTGTGCCTTGAGGAGCAAGGACGAGACGGCGACTCACGCATCTACAACCAAGACACAGCATGGCTCAGGGAGTGCGATTTGGTAGTAGCCGAATGCACTTGCCCATCACTGGGTGTGGGCTACGAACTTGCCTATGCCGAGCACCACGAGAAACCAGTACACATCTTCTACAATCGCAACAAATGTCAACTCTCGGCTATGCTCACCGGCAATGCCTATTTCAACATCTATCCCTATGAGAATGAGGATGAATTGTTTAATTTACTAGATACATTATTATCACAATGAACAAATTACTATTAATTGTGCTGCTATTTGCAGTGGTGGCAGCTGCTGCATGGGCTTTTAACTCAGGAAAAGACGATGGATTCACGACTGTGGATGTTGACGAATTCGAGCGCCTTATTGCCGACACCGACAAAGTACAGGTTGTTGACGTGCGCACTCCGCAAGAATATGGCGAAGGGCATATTAATAATGCTATTCTCATTAACGTGCAAGACTCCACATTCCTCACACAAGCCGATGATTTGTTGATAAAAGACAAAACCGTTGCAGTGTATTGTCGCAGCGGACGCCGCAGTGCCAATGCTGCCCGCGCTCTTGTCAAGGCAGGTTATCAAGTGATAAACCTTGATGGAGGCATTTTAGAATGGCAAAAACGAGAAAAAGCAGTAGTAAAATAACTGTATTTCTATTAAATAAAGGATTCTTTTATAGGAAAAATGAAAAAATCTTGCAAAAAACTTGCAAGATTGGTCAAACTGCAGTAATTTTGCACCGCATTTGGGACTTGAGGGTCTCAGATGTTAAGATTGTCCTATAGTGTAATGGTAACACAACGGTTTTTGGTGCCGCATTTCCTGGTTCGAGTCCGGGTAGGACAACCTCCAGAGAGCCAGCCAGCAAGGTTGGCTCTTTTTGGTAATAATACATTTATCAACGATAATACTTAACTCTTATGTCACGAGACAAAGAATCTACCGGAGGCATCACGCTGCTAGGCAACCAGGGCACAAAGTATGAGGATAAGTACAACCCCTCAGTGCTGGAGACCTTTGAGAACCTGCACCCCGCCAACGAATACGTCGTCACATTCGACTGTCCAGAGTTCACAGCACTGTGCCCCATCACCGGCCAGCCCGACTTTGGTCGCATCGTTATACGCTACATTCCTCGCCAACGCATGGTCGAGAGCAAGAGCTTGAAGCTGTATCTCTTCAGCTTCCGCAACCAGGGCGACTTTCACGAGGATTGCGTGAACATCATCATGAAAGACTTAGTCAAGCTCATGGCCCCCAAGTATCTGGAGGTGACGGGATACTTCAACCCACGTGGAGGCATTGCTATTGTGCCGTTTGCCAACTATGGCGATGAAGAGCATCAAGATATTGTGAAGCAACGCCGCTTAGAAAGTTTCAATAACTGCAAATAACTTAACAATATGGCAAAAGACGCAGTGATAATCCTCTCGGGAGGCATGGACTCGTGCACAATGCTGCATGAGTACAAGGATGAGATTGCAATGGCCATCACCTTCGACTACGGCTCCACGCAAAACCACCGCGAGCAGCAATATGCCATCAAGCAATGCCAAGCACTAGGTGTGAAACACCTTATCATTCCACTTGACTTCATGCACCGCTATTTCAAGAGCGCTCTGCTCGAAAGCCCCGACGCCATACCCGAGGGTAATTATGACGATGAGAACATGAAAGCAACGGTTGTGCCTTTCCGCAACGGAATCATGCTAGCCATTGCTTGTGGAATTGCCGAGAGCAACGGCCTGCACCGCGTGATGATTGCCAACCACGCCGGCGACCACACCATCTACCCCGACTGCAGGCAGTCGTTCATCGATGCCATGTCGATGGCTATGCAACAAGGAACCTACGAGGGTATCGAGGTGTTTGCACCCTACACTACCCTTTCCAAGACCGACATAGCACGCCATGGTAAAGCGCTAGGTGTAGACTATGCTATGACCTACTCGTGCTACAAGGGAGGCGAGAAGCACTGCGGCAAGTGCGGCACATGCCGCGAGCGCATCGAGGCCCTGCGCGACGCTGGCATCACCGACCCCACTCCTTACGAAGAGTGAGAAAAGAGATTTGAACTGAAAACTGAATACTGATAACCGATAACTTATGTATTACGTAGAAAAGACTCTAGAAATATCGTCGTGCCACCAGCTCTATCTAGATTATGAGAGCAAGTGCGAGAACCTGCACGGCCACAATTGGATCATCAAGGTTTATTGCAAAGCCAAGGAACTTGACAGCAACGGCCTGGTTTGTGACTTTACACTCATCAAGAAGCTCATCCACAACCACATCGATCACAAGAACCTGAACGAGGTGCTAAAGTTCAATCCCACAGCCGAGAACATAGCCCGCTGGGTTGTTGAGACTGTGCCCAACTGCTACCGTGCCGACGTGTGGGAGTCACGCGACAACATGGCATCCTATGTCCGCGACGAGGACTAAAACACTATAGATGTATCCAATAAACGAAATATTCTGCTCGCTTCAAGGTGAGGGGGAAAAGACTGGCACCGTGAGCGTTTTCATCCGCATGAGCGGGTGCAATTTGCGCTGTGCATTCTGCGACACCGACCATCAGAGCCACACCATGATGTCGGCGCCTGAAATCGTGGAGCAAGTAATGCGATATCCCAGTGCGCCGCTCATTGTCCTCACAGGTGGTGAACCTGCACTGCACGTCGACACCGCACTGATTCAAGCCTTGAAGCTGACAGGAAAAACTATTGCCATCGAGACCAATGGAACACTTCCATTGCCCGATGGCATTGATTGGGTCACACTATCACCTAAAACCGCTTTTCAAGGAGGCAAGGCGCTACCTTGCATAATAACAAGCTGCGATGAGCTCAAGGTGGTCTACACAGGGCAAAACCTGAACCAGTATGACCACATCAAGGCTCAACAGCGATTCCTGCAGCCTTGTTATGTCGATGACCCAAAACAACGACTCCTTGGCCAGCAGGCCACAGTAAAAGCCGTGCTCGACAACCCAAAATGGAGGTTGTCGCTCCAAACACACAAACTATTGGGAATTCGTTAGAACTCTTGATCTATGAGTTCTATGAACATCGACCTCTCTTCTCTTAAAACTATCATGTGGCGGTCATTCCCCACCATCTGGCTGACGTAGAGCTCAAAACCTTCATCAGTTAAAGCTAAGCCTTGCAACTCGGGCAAAGCTTTCATAAAGTCCCCTTTGTCGCCAGGTGTCCATAACCAATTGCGTCCAGGCTCTACAAGAGCAAACATATCGAAAGTCGACACCAGTTGGTTACCTATGAAACATGCTATTACCGCCAGAGCCTTATTCCCTTCAGCCATAAACTCTACAGCATATAACTTGCGGTCGCTCTCCTCGAGATCAGCGAGCCATCGTGAGTTCTTTATCTTGCGTCCCCCATAATAATTGCTCACCATTTGCTGTTTATCACGCTCCATTGGCACAACTTTCTCAGGATATTTCCATCGTTT
>JAEEGK010001830.1_pt1 | contig 53230 bp, 46 predicted proteins | sample 8958771 | NCBI WGS metagenome assembly JAEEGK01 (sample SAMN16246547, study PRJNA631951) | gut metagenome | biome: gut microbiome; feature: rumen; material: SC-attached | host: Bos | place: Iran: Karaj | collected 2018-10 | reverse complement strand
TATGCAGTTGAAGACTTCGCTGAACCTGCATCCGGCATCGGGCATCGGCGTCCGCGAGGAGATGTATCCCGCCTTCGTCGCCGACTATCTCTCCCGCACCGAAGACTACGACGGCCCGAAAGGCTATGTCCGCGACAACGGCTACCACGCCGCCGTCCCGTTCCGGATGGACCAGAAGGCCTGGGCCGACGCCTACTTCAACTCCGTCATCCATCCGCTGGAGCGGCAGGGCGTGGATTTCTGGTGGCTCGACTGGCAGCAGTGGAAACTGAGCAAATACGTCCCCGGCCTGAGCAACACGTTCTGGCTGAACTATACGTTCTTCAACGACAAGGTCCGGCGCAGCCGCGGCCTGGCGCCGGAAGATGCGCCGCGCCCGATGATCTACCACCGCTGGGGCGGCCTGGGCAGCCACCGCTACCAGCTCGGCTTCTCCGGCGACACGCAGATCAAGTGGGAGGTGCTCGGCTTCCTGCCGTGGTTCACGTCCACTTCCTCCAACGTACTCTACGGCTACTGGGGCCACGACCTGGGCGGCCACTGGCAGCCGAAAGAGACGCCCACCGAGCCCGAACTCTACACCCGCTGGCTGCAGTACGGCGTATTCTCCCCCATCTTCAAGACGCACAGCACTTCCTCCAACATCCTGGAGCGCCGCTTCTGGGCGTTCGAGACCCATTTCCAGTATATGCGCGAAGCGCTCGAACTCCGCTACGCCCTGTCGCCCTACATTTACAATATGGCCCGCAAGGCTTATGACACCGGCATCTCCCTCTGCCGCCCGCTCTACTACGAGTATCCGGAAGAGGAGAAGGCCTACACCTGGAAGCAGGAGTATTTCTTCGGCGACGACATCCTGGCGGCCACGGTCTGCGAGCCGGTGGATTCCGTCAGCGGAAAGGCCGGCCGTGACGTATGGCTCCCCGCCGGCAATGACTGGTACGACATGGCCCATCACCGGATGCTCCGCGGCGGCACCGTGCAGCAGCTTTCCTACACGATTGCCGAAAACGCCTGGTTCGTGAAGGCCGGCGCCATCATCCCGATGGCGGAGCCCGGCATCCAGAATCTGCAGCAGCAGAGCAATGTCCTGCGCCTCTATCTGGCGCCCGGAAAGGGCACCGGCGCGTGCACCCACTATGAAGACGACCAGACCAGCCAGGCCTACCCCACCCAGTTCGCCCGTACGAAGATCACCCGCCAGGGGAATGCTTCCAGCCTGACGGTCACGATCGGCGCCCGCGAAGGCAAGTACAGCGGCATGTCCGCCAACCGCCGCTGGACCCTCGTCCTGGGCGGCCTCGACCGGGCTCCCCGCGCCCAACTCGCGGACGGAACGACCCTCTCCGCCTCCTATGACCCCGAAACCCGCGAATCCGTGATCGACCTGCCGGAGCATCCGGCCGAAACGGTCCTGAAAGTCAAGATCAATTATTGATGACCATGAAAAGAATCACCCTCCTGCTGCTGGCTGCCACAGCCGCCCTGTTTTCCACCTTCTCCCTCACCGGGCAGAACAAACCCGTCACACCGACCGAAGAGGAGACCCTGATGCGCCACTGGATCGCGACCCTCGGCTCCGATGACTTCGGCGGCCGGATGCCGATGACCCCATACGAAGACAAGACCATCCAGTACCTGGCCGGCGAGATGAAGGCGCTGGGGCTGGAGCCCGCGTTCGGCGACAGCTATTTCCAGAAAGTGCACACCATCGCTACCGTCACCCGCCTGGCTGAAGGCAAATGGCGGATCAAGAACGGCAAAAAGAAAACCGACCTGCGGCAACCCGAAGACCTCGTGGTCTGGACGGCCCGCGCCACCGGCAAGATCGAAATTCCCAACGCGGAATTCGTCTTCTGCGGCTTCGGCATCGACGCGCCCGAATTCGGCTGGAACGACTTCGAAGGCGTGGACGTCAAGGGCAAGATCATCATCGCCATGGTCAACGATCCCGGTTTCTACGATCCCTCCCTGTTCCAGGGCAAGAACATGACCTACTACGGCCGCTGGACCTACAAGTTCGAGCAGGCCGAACGCCTGGGCGCCGCCGGCTGCCTGGTCCTGCACAACACGGCGGCTGCCAGCTACCCCTGGAGCGTCTGCGCCACCCACGTGGGCAGCAACCTGGCCCTTTTCAATGAGGAAACCCGCAACGCCGGATCGCTCGCCGTCAAAGGCTGGTTCCACGAAGACGGCTGCCGCAAACTCTTCGAGGTGGCCGGCGTGGACTTCGACAAGACCCTCGCCGCCGCCAAACGGCCGGGCTTCAAGTCCTTTGTCCTGAAGGCGAAAGGCAGCCTCGCCCTCAACATCTCCTGCGAAATCCAGGGAACCTGCAACGTGGCGGGCGTCCTGCCCGGCACCGACCTGAAAGACGAAGCCGTGGTCTTCAGCGCCCACTGGGACCACTTCGGCCACGGCACCCCCGACAATACGGGCGACGCCATTTACAACGGCGCAGCCGACAATGGTTCCGGAATGGCGGCCGTGCTGATGCTGGCCAAGAAATACGGCGAACTGCCCGTCCGGCCCCGCCGCTCCATGGTCTTTCTGATCCCCACCCTGGAGGAAAGCGGCCTGTTCGGCTCCGAATATTACTGCGAACACCCGGCCTTCCCGATGGAGAAGACCGCGGCCTGCATCAATTTCGACTGCATAGCGCCGGAGCCGCTGACACACGACGTGGTGGTGCTGGGCGGTGGGAAAACCTGCCTCGACGCCTACATCCAGGCCTGCGCCGCCGCCCAAGGGCGGTACGTGGTGTTCAACGACGACAATTCCGACGGCTGGTTCTTCCGCTCCGACCACTTCAATTTCGTGAAAAAGGGCGTTCCCGCCGTGGTGATCGAATACGGCAAGGACCTGGTGGATCCTTCCCGCCCCAACAAGTATCCCCGCTCCGACTGGTACCACAAACCGTCCGACGAGTATAAGGAAGACTGGGACTTCGCCGGCACGGTCGCCCACGTCAATCTGATGTTCGGCGTCGGTCTCTCCGTGGCCAACGCGGACCGCTAAAGCATTCCCAGCGATGAAAAGAAGATCTTTCCTCAAGGGCATGGCTGCTGCCGGCGCCACGACCCTGCTGCCCGCCGGGGCGGTGGGCGGCCTGCTCTCCGCCTGCAAGAACGAAACGCAGCCGGCATCCCCGGCGTGGAACTTCGATGAAATCATCGACCGTTCGGGCACCTGGAGCATCAAATACAACCGGGCGAAAGAAGGGCAGCTGGCGATGTGGATCGCCGATATGGACTTCAAGACCGATCCGGCCGTCAGTGCCGCGATGCGCGAACGCATCGACCGCGACGTCATCGGGTACACTTATATGCCCGATGACTTCGCCGCCGCGATCCAGCACTGGCAGCGCATTCAGCACAACTACGAAGTGCCGACCGAATGGATCCACTTCTGCCCCGGCGTGATCACGTCGATCAACCAGGCCTACCTGACCTTCTCGGAGCCCGGCGACAAGATCATCGTCCAGACGCCGGTCTACAACCCCTTCTTCGACTATGCCCGGAAACTGGGCCGGATTCCCGTGGAGAATCCACTCATCTTCGAAGACGGCCATTACCGGATGGATTTCGAAGGGCTGGAGCGCCTGATCGACAAGCGCACCAAGATCCTGGTCCTGTGCAATCCCCAGAATCCCGTGGGCATTCTCTGGCCGCGGGAAACGCTTGCCCGGCTGGCGGAAATCTGCGACCGCCACGGCGTCCTTGTCATCTCCGATGAAATCCACTCCGACCTCAACCTCTTCGGCAAACCGCACCTCCCCTTCTGCAGCGTCAGCGATACCGCCGCCCGCGTGGGCATCATTTTCTCGAGTCCGTCGAAGTCCTTCAATTTCGCCGGCCTGGCCAGTATCGCCTACTGTATCATCCCGGACGAAGAGAAGCGTACACGCTATATGGACGGCCTGGAAAATGCGAAACTGGCCGAAGCCTCGGTTCTCTCGGCCATCGCCCTGATCGCCGCTTACTCGCACGAACCCGTCTGGCTCAACGACCTGAAAAAATACCTGGAAGGCAACATCCTGCGGGTCGAGGAGTTCTTCCGGGAGCACGACCTGGGCATCCGGGCCATCCGGCCCGAAGCGTCGTTCCTCTGCTGGCTGGACTGCCGCGGAATGGGCCTGCCCCAAAAAGAGGTCGTGGACTGGTTCCAGGAAGACGCCGGCGTCCTGATCAACAACGGCGCGATGTACGGCACGGGCGGCGAAGGCTTCATCCGACTCAACGTCGGCTGCCCGCGCAGCCTCGTCGACGAAGCGCTCAGCCGCCTCGTCCGCTGATCAACTAAATCTCGGCAATGATGGAAGTGACGGCCTTGACCAGGTCGCCTTCCCGGACGTGCACTTTCGCATCGACGGGAAGGAAGTAGTCGATGCGCGATCCGAACTTGATGATGCCGCACTGATCGCCGGCGCGCACGGCCAGGCCCGGCTTCGAATAGCAGACGATCCGGCGGGCAACGCCGCCGGCCAGCTGCTTGAACATTACCTCGCGGCCCTCTGCGGTCCGAATGACGGTGCAGCTATGCTCGTTTTCCTCCGAAGCCTTGGGTTTGAAAGCGAACATGTGTTTACCGGGATAATAATCCGCGAAGACGACGTCGCCGGTCACCGGCCAGAAATTCGCGTGGAGATCCCAGAAATCCATATACACGGAAATCATCAGCACCTCGCCCTGGAAATAGCGGGATTCCCGGACGGTCTTGATGTGGGTCACCTTGCCGTCGGACACGGCGGAGACCACGTGGTTGTCGCCCACGGGTTTCCGGTCGGGAACCATATGGAAATAAGTCTGCCAGCCAGCCACCCAGAGCAGGGCCAGCGCCAGCAGTACTTTGAGCCACCATTGCGGCACAAAACAAAGCACGACGGCGATCAACACGGCGCTGAACAGGTAGACGAGCAGAACCGTTCCGTAAGTATTGCGGTCGAGTTTCATAACAGATGGAAGAGGGCCAGATAGACGGCCACGAGCGGGAAAACAAATAGCATATCGTCGAAGCGGTCGAGCAGACCGCCGTGGCCGGGAATGAGTTTGCCGGCATCCTTCACCTGCGCGTGGCGCTTGAGCAGCGATTCAAAGAGATCGCCCAGCACGCCGAATACCGACTCGATGCCTGCGATGGCCAGCCAGTGCGGCCAGGACAGCTCCGAAGCGCCGAACGTAATTGACACCAGCCAGGCGGCCAGGAAAGCGAACAGTGTTCCGCCCAGGACGCCGATCCAGGATTTCTTGGGCGACAGGGCCGGGAAAAGCTTGCGGCTATTGGGCCGCTGGCCCAGCAGCATCCCCAGGGAATAGGCCCCGATGTCGTTGCACCAGATGATGACGAAAATGCCCAACAGCAGTTTCCAGGTGTAGGCCCCGTCAACGGGAAAAGCCATCAGGACCGCCGCCAGGAAGGCCGGCAGGACATAGATGAGCGGGAAATAGACGGCAGTCGGGAATTCGTGCCCGGCGGCGCCGTCAAAAAGCAGGAAGATGGAGGCGGCGATGACCGGCAGGAAGGCGGTCATCATCCACCGGGCGTCCAGTCCGGACCGGAGCATGAAGAAACCCAGGGTAAAGGCGAGCATCGCAGCCAGGATGATGCAGACGGCTTCCTTGCGGAAACGCTTTCCGACCGTCAGGCGGTAGAACTCCATCGAAAGACCGGCGATGAGCAGATTGCCCAGCACCAGGAAGCAGGCAGGCGCCAGCAGACCGGCTACGACGACGACAAGAAATAAAATGCCACTGCCCGACCGGGTGGCCAGCACCTTCAAATCCATACTCAGGCCTCCTCCTCTTTTTTCGTTTCAGACTGCGGCGTCACTTCCGCCTCTTCGTCGCGCAGCATCTTGTTGGGATCGACGCCGCCCTGGCGGGGGCCGAAGATCTCTTCCAGATCCTCAGAGAAAACCACTTCGCGCTCGAGAAGCAGCGCAGCCAGTTTCTCGAAGCCTTCCCGGTTCTCGGTCAGGACTTTCGTAGCCGTGGCGTGGGCCTGGTCGATGAGGCGTTTGACCTCGTCGTCGATCAGTTCGGCCGTCTTCTCGCTGTACGGCTTGCTGAAAGCCATTTCGCGGCTGCCGGTGGAATCGTAGTACGAGAGGTTGCCCACCTTCTCGCTCATACCGAAATACGTCACCATGGCGTACGCCTGTTTGGTGAGTTTTTCCAGGTCGCTCAGGGCGCCGGTGGAGATGCGGCCGTTGACCAGTTCCTCGGCCACGCGGCCGCCGATGGTGGCGGCCATTTCGTCCATCATCTGCTCGGTGGTGGTGAGCTGCCGCTCTTCGGGCAGATACCAGGCGGCGCCCAGGCTCTGTCCGCGCGGGATGATGGTCACCTTCAGCAGCGGGTTGGCGTTGGGCAGCAGCCAGCTGACCGTGGCGTGACCCGCTTCGTGGTGGGCGATGGTATTCTTCTCTTCGGGCGTGATGATCTTGCTCTTGCGCTCCAGGCCGCCGACGATGCGGTCGATGGCGTCGAGGAAGTCCTGTTTCTCCACCACTTCCTTGTTCTTGCGGGCGGCGATCAGGGCCGCCTCATTGCACACGTTGGCGATGTCGGCGCCGCTGAAGCCCGGCGTCTGCTTGGCCAGGAAATCGATCTTGAAGCCCGGCGCAAGTTTGATGTTGCGCAGGTGGACCTTGAAGATCTCGAGGCGCTCCTTCAATTCAGGCAGATCAACGTGGATCTGGCGGTCGAAACGGCCGGCACGCATCAGCGCCTTGTCGAGGATGTCGGCCCGGTTGGTGGCCGCCAGGATGATGACGCCCGAGTTGGAGCCGAAGCCGTCCATTTCGGTAAGCAGCTGGTTCAGGGTATTCTCCCGCTCGTCGTTCGACGTGAAGCCGGCGTTCTTGCTGCGGGCGCGGCCCACGGCATCGATTTCGTCGATGAAGACGATGCAGGGGGCCTTTTCCTTGGCCTGGCGGAACAGGTCGCGCACACGCGAAGCGCCGACGCCCACGAACATTTCTACGAAGTCGGAACCTGACATCGAGAAGAAGGGCACGTCGGCCTCGCCGGCCACGGCCTTGGCGAGCAGGGTCTTGCCGGTGCCCGGAGGGCCGACCAGCAGGGCGCCCTTGGGAATCTTGCCGCCCAGGTTGGTGTATTTCTTCGGATTCTTGAGGAAGTCCACGATTTCCTTGACCTCGAGCTTGGCCTCTTCCATGCCGGCCACGTCCTTGAAGGTGACCTTCACGTTGTTGGACTTCTCATAGAGTTTCGCCTGCGACTTGCCGACATTGAAGATGCCGCCGCCCGCACCGCCGCCCATGTTGCGCATGGGGCGCATGAAGAGGAAGAACATGGCCAGCAGCATCAGCGGGAACAGGATCCACTCGATGATCGGGCCCCAGTAGCTCTTGTGCTCTTCCACCACCACCTTGAAGCGGTTTTCCGCCGGCAGCGATTCTTCCAGCGCGGCGAACTGGGTCTCGGCGTCGAATTTCTCGGAGACCAGGAAATAGAAATGCGGGCCGCCCTTGGGTTCGCGGCCGCCGTACAGGTTCTTGTATTTGTCGAGGGCGGACTGCTTGAGGAAGATTTCGCCCTTGTGCTCGTTGCGCACATAGACCAGTTTTTCCACGTCGCCGCTCGTCAGGAGGGTCTCCTTCACGTCGATCCATTCGCGCTTGAGGGGATCGGCCGTGCCGGTGCTCGACCACATATAGGCCAGGCCGAGCAGCAGGACGAGATAGATCAGGGAAAACCAGTTGAAACCGCGCCGGGGCTGGCGGCTGCGGTTGGAAGGATTGTTCTGCGGGGCCCTCTGCCCCCTATTGTTGTTTTCCATCGGTTGTCCTAGTCGGTATATTCAGTTTTAACGGCATCGGCCCAGAGGTCTTCGAGACGGTAGAACAGACGCTGGTCCGTCAGGAAAATGTGGACGACAATGTCGCTGTAGTCGAGAATCACCCAGAAAGCGTTCTCGCGCCCCTGCTTGCGCAGGACGCTGCGGTCGCACTTTTTCTCCATCATCTCTTCCACGTAATCGGAAATGGCCACGACCTGGGTGGTCGAGTCGGCATTGCAGATCACAAAGTAGTCGGCGATGGCCGTACCGATCTTCGTCAAATCCAGGGAAACTACGTTCTGGGCTTTCTTTTCCAGCATCGCGTCGGCAATGACGCGGATTTCATCGCTCATATTCATGCAAAATCGATTATCTTTGCCAAAGTTTTAACTTACAAATATACAATAATCTTACAAATATCCGGCCGTCACGGCCGAAACTGCAAAAATGGCAGAAAACATCCGCTGGTTTGACACGATCGACTCGACCAACACCCGCCTGGTCGCCCTCCATTCGGAGCTTCCCGACCGTACGGTATACGCGGCCCGCTTCCAGACGGCGGGGCGCGGACAGCAGGGCAACCGCTGGGAGAGCCGCGCCGGCGAAAACCTGATGTTCTCCATCCTGCTCAAACCGGATTTCCTGCCGGCCTCCGACCAGTTCATCCTGTCCCAGATCGTCGCCCTCGGCCTGCTCGACTATCTCCAGTCGCGCGGACTGACAGCCACCATCAAATGGCCCAACGACATCTACGCGGGCGACCGCAAGATCTGCGGCACCCTGATCGAGACCGGGCTGGCCGACAAGCGCGTCTCCTGGGCCGTCGCCGGCATCGGACTCAACGTCAACCAGCAGGCCTTCGACCCTTCCCTGCCCAATCCCACGTCGATGACGCTGGAAACGGGCCGCAGCTTCGCGATCGAAGACGAACTGCCCGTCCTGGTGCAATGCATCCTGGACCGGTACGACAAGCTGGATTCCCCCTACGCCCGCAACGGTTTCGACGCGCTCTATCTGGAACATCTGTACCGGCGGGGCGAATGGCATTTCTTCGAGGAACTCCAGCCCAATGAGATTCCGGCCGAACACCGGTCGGGCCTCCGGATCGAGGCCCGAATCCTGGGCATCGACCCGGAGGCCCGCCTGCTGCTGGAACACCGCGACGGAACCTTGCGTTCCTACGGGTTCAAAGAGATCAAATACGTCCGCTAGTTCCCTGCCAGGGCGCGGATCGCCGCCTTGGGATCGTCGGCCGAGAAGGCCGCCGAACCGGCCACGAACACGCCGGCACCGAGCTTTTCGAGTTCGGCGATGTTCGACAGGCCCACGCCACCGTCGACTTCGATGAAGCAGTCGGCTTCGGCGGAAGCGATCATCTCGGAGAGGACGGCCACCTTTTCGGTGGTTTCCGGAATGTATTTCTGCCCGCTGTAGCCGGGATGGACGCCCATCACCACCACATAGTCGATCTGACGGAGATACGGGATCAGCACCTCGGCCGGCGTCTCGGGATTGATGGCTACGCCCGCATACATGCCCAGTTCGTGAATCTGCTTGATGCAATCCTTCAGGTGACGGTCGTTACAGGCCTCATAATGAACACTGAGATACTTGACACCAAGTTGGGCGAAACGCTCGATGTAGCGCCAGGGTTCCACAATCATCAGGTGGGCGTCGAGGGGCTTTTCCGCCACTTCGGCGATGGCCTTGCAGACCGGGAATCCGAAGGAGATGTTGGGAACGAACAAACCGTCCATCACATCGAGATGGAACCAGCCCGCCGCGCTCTTGTTCACAAGCCGGCAGTCGCGATGCAGATTGCCGAAATCGGCGGAAAGCATCGAGGGAGCGATCAGTCTTGCCATAGGTCTACAGGTTTTTGAGGACATCGAGCAGCACGGCATAGAAGCGGTCGAGCGAAGCCAGGTCGAGGCGCTCGCCGGGGGCGTGGACGCCGCGGAGCGTCGGACCGAAGGCGATCATGTCCATATCGGGGAACTTCTCGGTAAAGAGGCCGCACTCGAGGCCGGCGTGGATGGCGCGCACCACGGGTTCGTGGCCGAACAGCCGTTTGTAGGAGGCGACGCACACGTCTTTGACGTGGGAATTCATATTGGGCTTCCAGCCGGGATAACCGTCTGAATGTTCGACTTTTGCGCCAGCAAGCTCAAGCACGGCTGCAACACGCTGCGACAGGAAGATGCGCTGGCTGTTGACGGAGCTGCGCTGCATCGTGCCGACGCGGATCTTGCGGCCGGGCTCCATCTTGACGGAGGCCAGGTTCGTGGAGGTCTCGATCAGGCCGGGGATGTCGGCGCTCATCGCCGCCACGCCGTGGGGAATGGAAATCAGGGCGTCGACCAGATTGCCGGCCGTGCGGCGGTCGATGGCGCCTTCCGTCCAGGTGACGGGTTCGGCGTGGAAGTAGAGGCCCGGATCGGTCACGGCATATTCGGCCTTGAGGCGCGCCGCGAAATCGTTGAACCGGTCGACGACCTTCGATTCGCTGCGGGCCGGGATGGCGACGACGGCCTCGCCGCCGCGGGCGATGGCGTTGCGCTTGTTGCCCGCACCGATCCAGCAGAGGTCCACGTGATACGGGAGGATCTCCTTCAGGAAACGGGCGATCTGCTGGACGCCGTTGAAGCGTCCCTTGTCGATATCGTCGCCGCTGTGGCCGCCCTGACCGCCGCCGACGGTGAAGCGGGTAACCACGGCACCGGGCAGCAGTTTGCGCTCACGATAGGTAAACGTGCCCACCGTATCCATGCCGCCGGCGCAGCCGACGCAGAAGTAGCCCTCGTCCTCGTCGTCGAGGTTGATGAGCGTCTTGCCGGTGATGAAGCCTTTCTTGACGGCGCGCGCGCCGTCGAGGCCGGTCTCTTCCGATACCGTGAAGAGGCATTCGAGGCGGGGATGCGGAATCGAATCGTCATCGAGGATGGCCATCGCCGTGGCCACGCCGATGCCGTTGTCGGCGCCGAGGGTCGTGTCGTGGGCGATCATCCAGCCGTCTTCGATGACATATTGGATGGGATCGGTGGCAAAATTGAAGCTCGAAGTACTTTTCTTTTCGCAGACCATGTCGGTGTGACCCTGCAGGACGACGGCCGGACGGTCTTCATATCCCTTGGAAGCCGGTTTGGCAATCATCACGTTGCCGACCTTGTCGGTCTTGCATTTCAGGCCGCGGCTGGCGGCGAAACGCTGGAGATAGGCAACGATCTGCTCCTCGTGACCGGACTCACGGGGGATGCGGGTAATTTCCCGGAAAAAGTTCAATACGGATTCTGTGGTATTCATAGGTCGCTGTGGATTTGGCTGTTCATCTCCCCGGCGGCCCTGCCGCTACACGTTGAGCGACCGTTCGATGTCGTGGACATAACCGCGGAAACTGCGGTCGGTGTCCATCAGATCCCCGACTGTGTTGCAGGCGTGCAGCACCGTGGCGTGATCTTTACCGCCCAGCTGGGCGCCGATGGAGGAAAGGGAGGTTTTGGTGAGATTGCGGCTCAGGTACATCGCAATCTGACGGGCCTGCACGATTTCGCGCTTGCGGGTCTTCGAGAGGAACATCTCGTCGGTGATGCCGAAATAGGCGCAGACGGCTTCCTGGATCTTGGGGACCGTGATCTCGCTCTTGGGATCGGTGACGATCTTGTCGACCAGTTTGCGGGCGAGGTCGAGGGTGATTTCCTGGCGGTTGAACGTGGCGTTGGCAATCAGGGAGAAGAGGATGCCCTCCAGCTCGCGGATGTTCGTCTTGACGCTTTCGGCCACGAAGGCCAGGATGTCGTCGGCGATTTCGACGCCTTCGCGGGCGCACTTGGACTTGAGGATGGCCAGGCGCGTTTCGTAGGACGGCGGGAGGAGTTCGGCCGAGAGGCCCCACTTGAAGCGGGAGAGCAGGCGCTGGTCGAGCCCCTGCAGGTCCACCGGCGGCTTGTCGGACGTGAGGATCAGCTGCTTGCCGCTCTGGTGGAGATAGTTGAAGATATGGAAGAATGCACCCTGGGTGCCCTTCTTCTCGGCGAATTCCTGGACGTCGTCGATGATCAGCACGTCGATGAGCTGGTAGAAACGCAGGAAGTCGGCCACTTTGTTGCCGTTGTTCGCGCTCTTGGCGGAGCAGGCGGCGTTCATGTACTGGTTCTGGAAGGTGTTGGCGTTCACGTAGAGGACCACCTTCTCGGGGAAGCGCTCCTTGACGGCGATGCCGATGGCCTGGGCGAGGTGCGTCTTGCCGAGGCCGGGGCCGCCGTAGATGAACAGGGGGTTGAACGTGCTGCGGCCGGGGTTGGCGGCGATGCTCAGGCCGGCGGAGCGGCCGAGGCGGTTGCACGTACCTTCGATGAAATTCTCGAAATTGTAGATCGGATTGAGGCAGGGCTCGATGTTGAGCTTGCGGAGACCCGGGATGGCCCAGGCGCTGCCGGTGTAGTGGTCGCCCAGTTCGGGGATGGGAAGATCCGCGTTGCGGACCCGGCCGCCCTTGGGGCGCTGCTCGATGACGACGTCTTCGAGAATGCGGACCTTGTAGACCAGCGAGGCGGAGGGGCCGATTTCCCGGCGGAGCACTTTGCTCAGCAGGTCGATGAAATGCTCCTCGATGTACTCCCGCCAGAAATCGGAAGGGACTTCGATCGTCAACCGCTGGTCTTCGAGCGAAATCGGCTTGATGGGGCCGAACCAGGTCTTGAAAGTATCCTCATTGAGGTTGTCTCGGAGGATTTCAAGACAGCGGGTCCAAACTTCGTTTTTTACGTCGGGGGTCATGTTCAGGTCTCAGGTTCCGACAACAAAATTGGGGAAAAATCGGGGATAAAAAAAACTTTTTTTTATTGTTTTTTTCGAAATTTTCGCAACTCGCTTATTTTCAAGATAAAAAATTTTCTCGCTTTTGTTTGTCGCTGATAATCAGTTGATTACAAACGCAATAAACGTTTATTTACCTGAAAATAATCTACTTATCAGAGCAGACAAGTTTAAAGGCCGCGGCGATCAGTCGACCGCGATGATGAAGGCGCCGGGAAATTTCTTTTTCAACGCGGGCAGCTGGGCGGCCGCTTCCTCTTTTGTGGAAAAGTTACCAACAGAATACTTGTACAAACCGTTCATAAACCGGCAGGTGAAATCGGTGACGCCCTTGAGCTCGGAAGAGCCGTTTTGCAACTTTTTCGAGGCGGCGAGAATCTGGATTTCGAAGTGCGGACCGGCCGGAGCGGCTTGTTTTACGGTATCCTTGGCAGGAGCCGGCGCGGGTGCGGGTGCGGGGGCAGGCGCCGGAGCGGGTGCCGGTTTGCCAGTGGCGACATCGTCGTCGCCGTCGTATTGTTTCTTATAGGTGGAGAAGGCCCGGAAGATGTCGTTGGCGATTTTCTGCCGGTTGGTTTCGTTCACCAGGATGGAACGGTCGGACGAATTGGAGAGGAAGCCCACCTCGATCAGGACGGAGGGCATCGTGGTCCGCCAGAGGACCATCAGCGGGGCCTGGCGGATGCCGCGGCTTTTCTTGATGGGGCCGTTGCGGGTGAACTGGTTCTGCACGAGGGCGGCGAACGAGATGCTCTGCTCGAAATGGGCGTTCTGCATCAGGTTGAAAATAATATAGGACTCCGGATTGTTGGGGTCGAAGCCCTCGTAGGTGGTGGTATAGTCGTCTTCCAGCAGGATCACGGAGTTCTCGCGCTTGCAGACCTCCATATTGGAGGCGCTCTTGTCGGTACCCATCACGAAGGTTTCCGTGCCGGAGGCGGCGGTGCTTTTGGCGGAATTCACGTGGATGGAGATGAAGAGGTCGGCGCGGTTGCGGTTGGCGATGCTGCCGCGCTCGGCCAGTTCCACGAAGCGGTCGGTCTTCCGGGTATAGATGACCTTCACGTCGGGATACTCCTTCTCGATACGGGCGCCGAGCTTGAGGGCGATGTCGAGGTTGATCTGCTTTTCGCTCAGCTTGCTGCTCTTGGAAATCGCGCCCGGGTCGTGCCCGCCGTGGCCGGCGTCGATGACGACCGTACGCAGGCGGACGCCGCCATCGGGGCCCGGAACTGCGGCGGCTGCGAGGGCCGGCAGCAGCACGGCTAAAAGCAGCGTGAGGAGACGTCTGAACCCGATATTTGCGCGCGATGGCATGTTAGTTGCTGAAAAATTATTAATTTTGTCTTTTTGATCCGCGAGAGCAAATATACGAAATTTGTTTTGCAAAACATAAGAATATCGTCCACTCCCCTTTTCCGGGTCCTGATGGCCTTCGTGCTCCTGCTGGCTGCGGGGAATCTTCTCCGGGCGCAGGAACCCGACAGTCTGTCCGTCGTCCGTGACAGCCTGCGCGCGGTGGCGCCGCCGGACAGCCTGCCGCTCGTCCGCGACAGCCTGGGGGCCGTCCGCGACAGCCTCGACCGGACGGAGGACACCCTGTTCGTCCAGCCCAAGGGCATGATCGACCGGCCGGCCTTCTCGTCGGCCCGCGATTCGGTGATGGAGGACCTCGAGCAGAACATCATCTACTACTTCGGCGACGTCACCGCCAGTTACCAGGATATGCAGCTGAAGGCCGACTATATGGCCTACAACACCAAACTGAACATGGTCTACGCCCGGGGCGTCAAAGACACGATCACCGGCACCCTCAGCGGACGGCCGCAGATGACCACCGGCGGCAAGACCTACGAAATGGACGAGGTCTATTACAACTTCAACACGCGCAAGTCCATGATCAAGAACATGGCCACGCAGCAGGAGGAAGGCAAGCTCATCGGCGACAAGCTCAAGATGATGCCTGACCAGTCCATCAACATCTCCGGCGGCCAGTACACGGTCTGCGACGCGGAGCATCCGCATTATTACCTGAAGATGACCACCGCCAAGATCATGACCGGCCCCAAGCAGAAAACGATGTTCGGCCCGGCCTACGCGGTGATTGAAGACGTCCCCCTGCCGCTGATCATCCCCTTCGGCTTCGTTCCCGAAAAGCCCGACCGCGCCAGCGGCATCCTGATCCCGACCTACGGCGAGGAAAACGCCCGCGGCATCTACCTGCGCGACTTCGGTTATTCGTTCGTCATCGGCGACTATCTCGACATTGCCCTGACCGGCGACATCTACACCTACGGATCGTGGGCGGCGCGCCTGACCTCGCGCTATAAGAAAAGATATTCGTTCGACGGTTCCCTCTCGCTGAACTACTCCAACGACATCACGGGCGAGAGAGGCACCCCCTCCTTCAACCAGTCGAAGAACTTCGGCGTGACCTGGAACCATTCCCAGGATGCCAAGGCCCGGCCCGGTACCACGTTCCGTGCGTCGGTCAACTTCTCCAGCCCGTCGAACAACCGCTACAATTCCGCCAGCGTGAACGAAGCGCTGCAGAACCAGGCGTCGTCGTCGATCTCCTACTCCAAGACCTGGAGCGGCGTCTCCCTCTCGCTCAACCTGCTGCACAGCCAGAACTCGCGCGACAGTTCGTATACTTTCACCCTGCCCAACGTCACGTTCAACGTCAACCGCTTCTATCCCTTCAAGCGGAAGAACCGCGTAGGCAAGGAGCGCTTCTACGAGCAGATCTCTTTCCAGTACGGCGCCACGATGCAGAACAAGGTGGCCTTCAAGGCAAGCGAGTTCGCCTTCGACAAGAATATGCTCAACAAGATGCAGAACGGTGTCAACCACACCTTCGCCATCGGCCTGCCGGGATTCACCCTGCTCAAATACTTCCAGTTCACCCCCAGCGTGAGCTATGGCATGAACTGGTATTTCCGGGAACAGTACCGCGTGTACAACACGGAAACCAATCAGTTGGAAACGCGCTTCACCGACCAGTTCAGCACTTTCGGCGTGAGCCAGACCTATTCGGGCGGCCTCTCGATGAACACCCGCCTCTACGGTATGTTCACCTTCGGCAAGCGCAGCAAACTGCAGGCGATCCGGCATATGATCACGCCGTCGATGAGCTTTTCGCTGAGCCCGAACCTGGCTACGCGCGCCAATGGTATGACCTCCTATACCTACACCGACAAGAACGGCGTCGAGAAGACGGTGGAATACAACAAATATGCGGGGCAGCTTTATTCGCCGCCCTCCGGCGGACGCAACGCATCGCTGTCTTTCTCCGTAGCCAACAACCTGGAGGCCAAGGTGCTGAAGAGCCAGGACCCCAATGCCGAAGAGCCTGCCAATCCGAAAGACAAATACAAGAAGGTCAAGCTGATCGACCAGCTGAACCTGTCGGGCTCCTATAACTTCCTGGCCGACTCGATGCGGCTTTCCAACATCAACGTCACCGCCAGCACCACCATCTTCGGCAAACTGGGCATCAACGGCAACTGCTCGCTCGACCCCTATGCCATCAATGAAACCGGCCAGCGCATCAACAAGCTCAACGTGCTGAAGACCGGCCATCTGGCCCGCCTGACCAACGCCAGCGCCTCGCTCTCCTACTCCATCAACGGCGAAGGCAAGCCCAAGGGCAACGACGGTCACGGCCAAGGCCAGGGCGGCGGACAAGGAAGCAGCGGCTCCGATTACGCCCGCATCTATTACCACCCGATTACCGGCGAATACATTCCCGGCGGCTGGGTGTACTATCTCAATCCCGAAATCCCCTGGTCGCTGAGTTTCAACTACAACTATTCCTACTCGCGTTCCTACCAGGTCGCCAACCAGCAGCTGCAGACCAAGCACAACCACATCCAGACCATCAGCATCGCGGGGCAGCTGCGCCTGACCAAAGCCATGAACTTCAACGTCAACACCGGCTTCGACCTGACCAAGATGCAGCTGAGCACCACCCAGATCAGCGCCACCTACGACCTGCACTGCTTCGCCATCACCGTGTCGTGGGTCCCTACGGGCCAGTGGGAAAGCTGGAGTTTCCGGATCGCAGCCAAGGCGTCCGCCCTGAGCGACCTGCTGCAATTCAAGAAATCAGCCAGTTATTGGGATAAACAATAATTTTTTCGTATATTTGCGAATCAAATCAAAAACCGGTACCGACGGCTTTCTTTGCGGTCCCGGTTTCCCAATCCTTACAGATGTTAGACATAATTGAATTGAGCAACAAGAGTCAAGACGATCTTGTGGCTATCGCAAAAGAACTGAAGGTCCATAAACCCGAATCGCTCTCCAAGGAAGACCTGATCTACGCCATCCTCGACCAGCAGGCCATCGTGAGCAACGAAGATCCCAAGAAACGGACCCGCAAGAACCAGAAGAAGAAATCCGACAAGAATACCAATACGGCGGAACCCGCGCCCGCGGCTGAGGCGCAGGCTCCTGCGGCCGATGCCGCCGCGCCGGCCGAAAAACCGGCCGAGAAACCGGCCGAGAAAAAGAAACGCGGCCGTCCCAAAAAGAACGCAGCCCCCGCAGAAGGCACTCCCGCACAGCCCGAAACCGCACCGAAGCCCACTGACGCTCCGGCCGAAAAACCCGAAGCCCCCAAGGCGGCCGAAAAGCCCGCTGAGAAGCCGGCCGAGAAACCGGCCCAGAAAGAGCGCAAGCGTCCCCGTGTAAAAGAGGCGCAGAAGCCCGCCGCGCAGCCGAAGGCCGAAGAGCCCGCTCCGCAGCCCCTGCCGGCCCCGGAACAGGCCCAGCCGCAGCAGCCTGCTCAGCAGCCCCAGCAGCAGAAAGCGCAGCAGCCCAAGCAGCCGCAACAACAGCAGCAGCCCAAACAGCCGCAGCCGCAACAGCAGCCGCAGCAGCCGAAACAGCCGCGCATCGAATTCGAGGGCATCGTGGAAGCCACGGGCGTCCTGGAAATCATGCCCGACGGCTACGGTTTCCTCCGCTCCTCCGACTATAACTACCTCAACTCTCCTGACGACATCTACGTCTCCCAGAGCCAGATCAAGATGTACGCCCTCAAGACGGGCGACACCATCCTGGGCGAGATCCGTCCGCCGCGCGAAGGCGACAAATATTTCCCGCTGGTGAAAATCAACCGCATCAACGGCCGTTCCCCGGAATTCATCCGCGACCGCGTACCGTTCGATTTCCTGACCCCGCTCTTCCCCAACGAGAAATTCAATCTCACCGGCCACGGCCACAACAGCAACATCTCCGTCCGTGTGGTCGACCTCTTCACCCCGATCGGAAAAGGCCAGCGCGGCCTGATCGTGGCCCAGCCGAAAACCGGTAAGACGGTGCTCCTCAAAGACATCGCCAACGCCATCGCCGACAACCACCCGGAAGTCTATATGATCGTCCTGCTCATCGACGAGCGTCCGGAAGAGGTCACCGACATGCAGCGCAGCGTCAAGGCCGAAGTCATCGCCTCCACCTTCGACGAGCCCGCCGACCACCACGTGAAAGTGGCGAGCATGGTCCTCGAAAAAGCCAAGCGCCTGGTCGAATGCGGCCACGACGTGGTCATCCTGCTCGACTCGATCACCCGTCTGGCCCGCGCCTTCAACACGGTGCAGCCCGCCTCAGGCAAGGTGCTCTCGGGCGGTGTGGACGCCAACGCGCTCCACAAACCCAAACGCTTCTTCGGCGCAGCCCGCAACATCGAGGGCGGCGGCTCCCTGACCATCCTGGCCACGGCGCTGACCGAAACCGGTTCCAAGATGGACGACGTGATCTTCGAGGAATTCAAGGGTACCGGCAACCTGGAGCTCCAGCTCGACCGCAAGCTCTCCAACCGCCGCATCTTCCCGGCCGTCGACGTGACGCTCAGCTCCACCCGCCGCGACGACCTGCTCTACGATCCGGAATACGTCAACCGCGTCTGGATCCTGCGCAACCACCTGGCCGACATGACCTCGCTCGAAGCTATGGAATTCATGAAGAGCCGCCTCGAAAAGACCCGCGACAACGAAGAATTCCTGATTTCGATGAACGGCGACAAATTGAGTTAACGGCGCTTCCTGACCCGCTGTTTTACAGGCTTCCCTCCCTCCGGAGCGGAAGCCTTTTTGCTTTTCGAGAACATCCACGACATGAAATCGGGCATCTCGAAAGCCTTCCACCAGCACACGTGGCCGCAGCCGGGGAATTCGTGGTAGCGCACATCCGCACCGGCGGCCTTCAGCGCGCGATAGGCATCTCGGGAGCCGGAGACCGGGACGGCGGGGTCGCTGTCACCGTGGTAAAGGCTGAACGACACGCCTTCGAACTTTCCGAGCCGGTCCGGGTTGATGTCTCCGCAGATGGGGACAGCGGCCGCGAAGATCTCGGGATGACGGGCCACTGCGTCGAAAGCACCGATTCCGCCCATCGACATACCATAGATATAGACCCGGTCCGGATCGACGTCGGGCCGTTGCAGGAAGAGATGCACAAGCTCCATCACCTGCTTCATGATCTTGCTCTCCGGATAATCCTTCGGGAAATCGTAGGAGCCGGGGCTCACGTCGAAGGCCCAGGTATGGTTCTCAGGACACTGGGGCACGATGACAAAGCAGGGATACTCCTCCCGGTTGACCGGGTTGAGGAACATCTGGGCGCCGAAGACGGTCCCTTCGTTGTCGTTGCCGCGTTCACCGGACGTATGCAGATAAAGGACAAGGGGATACCGCTCGACCGCATCGGTCTTTTCAGGGGTGAGGTAACGGTAAAGGAGGGTGTCGCCGTCTGCGCAGCGCAGCTTCCCGTATTCATAGGTTTGGGCCTTCACCATCAGCACGGAAAAGAAGGCCAGGAACAGTAGCGTCCAACGTTTCATAGAGACAAGCTTTGGTTCAACAGCTATTTTTAGTCAAATCTAAGAAAAATCGACGAGAAATAAGTGAAAAATATTTTGCTAGTCAGAAAAAACTTCCTACATTTGCAGTCCCAAAACGAAGGGACACCTCCTTAGCTCAGTTGGTAGAGCACGACACTCTTAATGTTGGGGTCCAGGGTTCGAGCCCCTGAGGGGGTACAAAAAAGCAGCTTTGAAAGCTGCTTTTTTATTTTTTACTGGGGCTCCGCCCCACCCGAGCCTTAGGCGAGAGCACGACCCTTGGGAGTAAACCCCGCGCCTCTCGGCCTTAGGCTTCGAGGCCGATCATCTTGCCGGCGAATTTCTCTACTTTTTCTTTGGCGTAGTCGAGGGTGATGGTCAGCTGTTTCTTGCGGCTGGTCGGGGCGTCGAACATGGCGTCGGTCATGATTGCCTCGCAGATGGAGCGCAGGCCGCGGGCGCCGAGCTTGTACTGGATCGAGGTATCCACGATGAATTCCAGCACTTCGGGCTTGATGCGGAGCTTGATTCCGTCGAGGGCGAAGAGTTCCTGGTACTGCTTGACCAGGGCGTTCTTCGGCCGGGTGAGGATGGCCAGCAGCGTAGGACGGTCGAGCGGGTCGAGATGGCAGAGCACGGGCAGACGGCCGATGATCTCGGGAATCAGGCCGTAGGCGCGCAGGTCCTGCGGAGCCACGTACTGGATGAGATTGTCGGTGTCGATGGTCTCGTGTTTCTTGCGGGCGCCGTATCCGATGACCTGCGTATTGAGGCGCTGGGCGATATAACGGTCGATGCCCTCGAAAGCGCCGCCGCAGATGAACAGGATGTTCTCGGTGTTGACCGTGATCATCCGCTGTTCCGGATGCTTGCGGCCGCCCTGGGGCGGTACGTTGACCAGGCTGCCTTCCAGGATCTTCAGCAGGGCCTGCTGCACGCCTTCGCCCGATACGTCGCGCGTGATCGAAGGGTTGTCGCTCTTGCGGGCGATCTTGTCGATCTCGTCGATGAAGACGATGCCCTTCTCGGCCTTCGAAACGTCGTAGTCGGCATCCTGCAGGAGGCGCGTGAGGATGCTCTCCACATCTTCACCCACGTAGCCCGCCTCGGTCAGGACCGTGGCGTCGACGATGGCGAAGGGCACGTTGAGCATCTTGGCGATGGTGCGCGCCAGCAGCGTCTTGCCGGTACCGGTGGGACCGACCATCAGGATGTTCGATTTCTCGATCAGGTCGTTCTTCAGGTTGATGCGCTTGTAGTGGTTGTACACGGCCACGGCCAGGAAGCGTTTGGCTTCATCCTGCCCGATCACGTATTCGTCGAGGAAGGCCTTGATCTCGGCCGGCTTGTAGAGCTTGCTCTCGCCGACGATCTTGCCGTTGGTGCGGATATGCTCTTCCCCACCGGCATTGAGGGCCTCCTTGGCGTATTCGTAGGCCATCCGGGCGCAGTCGGAACAGATCGACACGTCGCCTGCCGAAATCATCAGGTCGACTTCTTCCTGACTACGACCGCAGAAGGCGCAGTGATCTGCGCCTTCTCCGTTTTTATCGTTCTTCTTTGCCATTCTTGTTCTTTTCTACGATGCGGTCGACCATTCCGTACTTGCGTGCCTCTTCGGCGGTCATCCAGAAGTCGCGGTCCGCGTCCTTGACGATCTGATCCATCGGCTTGCCGGTGTGTTCGCAGAGGATCTGGTAGAGTTCCTTCTTCAGCTTGAGGATCTCCCGGACCGTGATCTCCATTTCGGAGGCCTGGCCCTCGGCGCCGCCCATCGGCTGATGGATCATCACGCGCGAGTGCGGCAGGGCGGAGCGTTTGCCCTGTGTTCCGGCCGCCAGCAGGATCGAAGCCATCGAAGCGGCCATACCGGTGCAGATCGTGGCCACGTCGGGCTGGATGGTCTGCATCGTGTCGTAGATACCCAGGCCGGAATAGACCACGCCGCCCGGGGAGTTGATGTAGAGCATGATGTCAGCTTTCGGATCGCTGCTCTCCAGGAAGAGGAGCTGGGCCTGGATGATGTTGGCCACGTCGTCGTTGATGGGGCAGCCCAGGAAGATGATGCGGTCCATCATCAAGCGGCTGAACACGTCCATCTGGGCGACGTTGAGCTGGCGCTCCTCGATGATCATCGGGTTCATGTAGCTCGCATAGAGCGAGTTGAAGCGATGCAGGCTCAGGGAACTGATGCCGCGGCCATGAACGGCGTATTTCTCAAATTCGGTCATGGGGCTTGGGGTATGGGAAGTTTACGTTATTTCGTGAGTTCGCGCATCTTTTCGAGCGAGATCTTCTTCTTCTCGACGGTCGCGGTGGAACGGATCCAGTTCAGCACGAGGTCGTCCTCGACCTTTTCGATGATGCGTTCGGCCTGCTGACGGTCGCCCAGCAGCTGCTCGGCATACTTAGTCAGATGCTCTTCGGGAACGTTCTGCATGCCGTACATCGCGAACTGGTAGGAAGCCATCGACATAGCCTGCTTCATCACATCGTCTTTCGAGACCTTCATATCCTGGTCCTTCATGATCTTGGTGCGGATCATGTTCCAGCGGAAGTCCTTGGCGAAGAGGTCGTATTCGGCCTCGATCTGCTCCATCGTGAACTTGTCCTCGTTGGCGGTCTTGATCCAGCGCTTCATGAAAGCGTCGGGCAGCTGGATGGCGGCCTTGTTGATCAGGTATTCCTTGGCGTCGATCATGAAGCGGTAGTCGCTCTCCTGAGCATATTCCGACTGGAGGCGCTCCTTGACCTTCTCGTCGAACGAAGCCTCGTCCTTGCAGTTGCCTTCGCCGAAGATCTGGTCGAAGGTGGCCTGGGTGAGCGGAGCGTCGACGAAGGTCTTGATGTCATTGACCTTCATGGTCCACTCGGCGGGGAGGGTGTCGAGCTCTTCTTTCTTCACGTGGAACATCGCGGCGCGGTCTGCCTCGTTGGGGAAGCAGCGGACGATGTCGACCGTGCGGACGTCGTCTTTCTTCAGGCCGACGAATTCCTTCTTGACCTCTTCGGGCATGCTGCGGAGGGCGACGTAAGCGCCTTCGACTTTCTGCTCACCGCTCTGGAAGTCGGCGATCACGAAGTCGTCTTCCTTCGAGGCTTCGGCGCTTTCGAGCTGGCCGAACTGCTTGAGCAGGCCGTGACGGTAGTCCTTGAGCGCTTCCTTGGTGACGGTCACGTTGTAGTAAGGGATCTTGTCGTCGGCCGAGACGGTGACGTTCACCTCGGGGGCGATGCCCAGGTCGAAATCAAAGGCGAAGGTATCAGGGTCGTCCCAGTTGTTGTCGGACTGCTTCTCGCTCGGAAGGGGTTCGCCGAGGACGTTGAGCTTGTTGTCCTCGATGAATTTGTTGAGCGCGTCGGTGACCAGCGTGTTGACCACCTCGCCGAGGGCCTGGCCGCCGTGGATCTTCTCGATCAGCGACATCGGGGCCATCCCGCGGCGGAAGCCGCGGATCTCCGCGTTGCGGCGGAATTCGTTCAGTTTCTTCTTCCGGGGTTCGGCCCAGTCGTTCTTGTCGAGGGCGATGTTGACGGTCATATTGAGGTCGTCAATCTGGTTCTTGGTAACTTTCATATGATTTTTGACTGTTTATAATCGGGAACATTCCGTATAAGGGGTGCAAAGTTACAAAAAAATTGACTATATTTGTAGGAATCAGTAAACAATCTCCGTATGAAACAATACATTGAACAAAACAAGGACCGCTTTTTCGAAGAGTTGTTCTCCCTGCTCAGAATTCCGTCGATCAGTTCCGAATCCGCCCACAAGGACGATATGTACCGCTGCGCCGACCGGCTGGTCGCCCTGCTCAAGGAAGCCGGCGCCGACCACGCCGCCGTCTACCCGACCACGGGCCACCCGGTCGTCTTCGCCGAGAAGCGTTTCGACCCCGCTGCCCCCACGATCCTGGTGTACGGCCACTACGACGTGATGCCGGTCGATCCGCTGAGTCTGTGGAAGTCCAATCCCTTCGAGCCCGAGATCCGCGACGGCGCCATCTACGCACGCGGCGCCAACGACGACAAGGGCCAGACCTTCATGCACATCAAGGCCTTCGAATACCTGGTGCGCGAGGGCAAGCTCCGCCACAATATCAAGTTCATTTTCGAAGGGGAAGAGGAAATGGGTTCCGAAGCGCTCTCCAAATGGATCAAGACGCACAAGAAGCTGCTCGCCTGCGACATCATCCTCGTCTCGGACACCACCATGCTCAACGAGAAGATCCCGTCCATCAACTGCGGCATGCGCGGCATCTGCTATATGGAAGTCAAGGTCACCGGCCCCAACAAGGACCTGCACTCGGGCCACTACGGCGGCGGCGTCTTCAACCCCATCAACACGCTCTGCAAGATGATCGCCTCGCTCATCGATGAGGACGGGCACATCACGGTCAAGGGCTTCTACGACGACGTGGTCGAGCTCAGCCGCAAAGACCGCAGGATGCTGGGCCGCGCCCCCTACAACGCCAAGGAATACATGGCCGGCATCGGCGTGAAGGCGCTCACTGGCGAGAAGGGCTACACGACGCTCGAGCGCGTGGGCATCCGCCCCTGCCTCGACGTCAACGGCATCTGGGGCGGCTACACCGGCGAAGGCTCCAAGACGGTCATCCCGAGCGAAGCCCACGCCAAGATCTCGATGCGTCTGGTCCCGAACCAGGATTCGAAGACCATCGCCAAACTGTTCGCCAAGCACTTCAAAGCCATCGCGCCGAAGGGCGTCACGGTCGAAGTGGAAGAGAAACACGGCGGCGACGGCTTCCTGATCCCGATCTCCTCGAAGGCCTACAAGGCAGCCGCACGCGCCGTGGGCGAAGTCTACGGCATCGAACCCGTGCCCAGCCGCGGCGGCGGCAGCATCGCCATCCTGGCCGAAATGCAGCGCGCCCTCCACGCCGACCCGCTCCTGATGGGCTTCGGCCTCGAACGCGACTTCATCCACTCCCCCAACGAAAGCTACCTCCTCTCCCAGCTCTTCAAAGGCATGGAGTCAATCGCGAAGTTCTATCAGTACTTCTAGCGATTAACTGATGAATCGCACAGCTTGCAAGTATAGTCTCAAAAACCTTCGCTGGGCCCCTCCCATATCTATGTGACTGGGGCGCTGCCCCAAACCCTACCGTTACGGCCTTCTAATCCACAAGGCTTGCCCTCACGGCCTCCACTAGCGCCTGAAGGCGCGGGCGGCCATGGGTTTTTGATCCTATACTTGACGCGCTGATATGCGATTCATCTGCCAGCTGCATAGCGACACGATGAGTCGTCCTCATTTAGATATCTGTTTGTAGATATCTGTTTGAGGATGGCAGGCGTTATTGTCGCCTTCGGTCCTTATCTGCGAGATTATTTGAGGATGGTGTCCAGCAATGACTTCTGGAGGGGGGTCATTTTGAGGAGGACGGATTTGGGACGGTGGGTGTAGGGCGAGATGTAGTTGAGGCGGAAGAGGGTGCGGGCGGCTTCGCGGAGTTGGGCCGGCGTGCAGGCGAAGGCGGCGGTTTCCAGCAGACGCGACCATTCCTGTTCAACGGCGAGGGCGGCCAGACAGATGCAGAGATGTCCCTCGAGACGGCCCCTTGTCCGACGCAGCATCGGTTTGAACGACTGATCTTTACGGCTCATCTTGAAGGCGGCGGCCAGCTGCTTGGCGGCACCGCCGCGGCGGACGATGCGCACCGGTTCCACCGCACCGGCCTTGTGGGCGAAGCGCTGGATGATCTGCGCCTGCTTGGCCGCTGACAATTTCTTGTCCAGCAGCCGTCCGGCGACAGCTGTCTCATCGCCGGCAACCAGCAGACAGAACGCATACTTGGGAAGCGGCGTTGAAAGCACGTAGCAACGCTCGGGCTTCCGGTCCGAAACCTGCAGCTCGGACAGGAAAAGGCTGTCGACATAGCCATAAATCTCTTCAGGAGAGGGCTTCTCGCCCAGATAACGCTGCAGATAGTCGCGAACCCGCAACTTGCTGCCGGGATTGAAGAGCCGGCAGAGTACCAGATGCCGGAACAGCGGCTCCTTTCCTTCCCCGAGACGGAGCCGGTCGAACAGTTCGCCGAACAGCAGCTCCGGGCCGGCCAGCTCGATCCGTCCCTGGTCGAGGGTCGCCGCGTAATCGCGCAGCTGCTTTTCGTCCATCCGCTCGAAAAGCGTATCCGGCTCGCCGCTCTGCTCGCGCACGAATTCCCGCGCCTTGTTCTCGAGCAGATCGGCTTCGGCGGCCGTCTTGACCGTGCCGAACGACTTGACGATGTCGTATCCGCCGCGGCTCTTGTCCACGACGCAGATGCTGATGGATCCGGATTTGTTGTTACGCCTTCGTACGAACATATCCCAAAGTTAGTACGAAATTGCGTAAAATCCAAACAATCAAAGTGAAATCCCCGCTTCCCGGAGCAAGACCCGCAGCTCGGCGGAAGTCGAGGGGCCGAGTCCTTTCAGCAGCCGAAGACGCCTTTCACCGTAGCCCGAAAGGTCTGCCAGGTCGTCGAAACCCGAATGCAGCAGCGCAGCGTGAAGATAGCGGGACATCCTGCCCTTTTCATAGAGGGCCTGAACGGAAGTATCTGGGCGGAAAGACTGCATAAAAAAGTGTGGGCCGATTCGGTCATTCCCCGCCGGACCGGCTCTGGACTGCCTTTGGGTCGGAGAAGGAAGGAAAACAGCTCACACTTTGCTATGACGGGGCCCGAAGGCCTTGAAATAGCCAGTGCAAGCGTCTTGCTTCTTCCACACCCACTTTTGAATTGTCCAGATTCAGTCCGGGCGGACGGAGCTGACGCGCAATATGTCGTCCCGAAGGACATTACAAAGGTAGCAAGTTTTTATTTTTCTGTAGAAGATTTTGCTTTTTTGCAGGCAGTCTCCGGGAAGATTATGCTTCCTTTGCAGGAAAGAATCTCCCGCGACCGGAAAAATGGACTGCCTTGCCGTCGGGAAGCGTGCCTGCGGCTTTTGAAGGCTGCAGGCACGCTTGTATTTCCGGATTTCTGGCTAACTTTGTATTCTTATGGCACTGAATCCGACACTGAAGGCGTACGTGGAGACTGAGATCCTGCCGCGCTACACGCATTTTGACAAGGCCCACCAGCTGGACCACATCACGACCGTCATCCGCCAGAGCGAGGCACTCGCCGACATGCTCGCCCAAAAAGGCATCGAGGTGGACCGCGACATGGTCTATACCATCGCCGCCTACCACGACCTGGGCATCGTGAACGGCCGCGAAAACCACCACACCGACTCGGGCAAGATCCTGATGGCCGACCCCGAACTCAAGAAGTATTTCACGGAAGAACAGCTCCTTACGATGAAAGAAGCGGTCGAAGACCATCGCGCCTCATCGAAAAACGAACCCCGTTCCCTCTACGGACGGATCGTCGCCGAAGCCGACCGCCAGATCGACCCGCGCACCATCGTCGTACGCACCGTCCAGTACGGGCTGGAACACTATCCCGAACTCGACAAAGCCGGCCATTTCGCCCGCGCCGAAGCCCACCTCCACGAAAAATACGGCGAAGGCGGCTACCTCAGACTCTGGTTTCCGGAATCAGAAAACGCCCGCAAACTCGCCGAACTCCGCCGGCTGATCGCCAACCGCCCTGCCCTTCACAATCTTCTGGAAGATATCTGGAGCCAGGAAGCGTAAGCGCCGCCCTTCCCGCTGAACCTTATTCCTGTTTTTTCTTGTCGCTGTCGCCGGAGTGGATGAAGGCGAGGATGAAGCTGACGAGCATCGCCACGAGGCCGATGCCGAGGAGGATGAGGAGGATGAGGAAGAAAGTTTGCATGGCGGGATTATCCTTTGAAGACGGCGAGGATGAGGACCAGCGCGCTGATCAGGAGGATCATCAGGCCATAGATGACGCCATAACCCACGCCGGTGTGGAAGGCGCGCCAGAAACTTTTCTTCCAGGGGATGCCCAGCCATTGGTGGTAATCGACGGCCAGCAGGAAGAACATCAGGAAAACACTGACGGAGGTGCTCTTGCCCCAGGTGAGCAGCAGGGCGAACATCATGAAGAAACTGAACTGGCACAGCACATAGGCGGAGGCTGCGGCGCAGGCCGAACGGCCCAGCCGGTATCGTCGCAGCGAGAAGAGCATAGCCAGCCAGAGGAACAGGAACTCGGTGAGGAACAGCGGGATACCCTGACTCCTGAGCGTTGACTCCAGCGCAGCGACTGCGGCTTCGTGTCGTGTATCGACAAGTTCGGGATGCTGGTCCAGATGCAGGAAGAGATAGCCGTCCTGCACGATCTTCGTGACATTCCGGGTGAAATGTTTGGCCAAGCTGTCCTGACTCCATTCCAGAATGAAATCGGATTTGCCGGTATCGAGCATGATCGGCGAGTCCCTATGCTGGATCGGCTGCAGGACGGCCGAAGCCAGTGCAAAGAAAGCATAGAAAACGATCAGTGCCGTCAGCGGTGCAAGATAGCGCTCGTGCTGGCCATTGATGTAGTCGCGGATCATATAGCCGGGGCGCAGCAGCAGATGATGGAAGGTGCGCTTGGCGTCTTCGTTCAGAAACGGAATGTTGTCGAAGGCTCCCTTGTAGAAATCTCCGGAGCGCTTTTTCGACCTGGTCTTGCCTTTTCCGTCTTCCCGGGGCTTTTCCCAGGGATTGAAACCCGCATGCTGCCAGATGGAAAATGCACGCTGACGCACCTCGAAATCATGCTTTCGCCTGGCCGGGAATCCACTGGTTTTCTGAACAGCTTTCATGTCGCAGGATAATGTGGGGCAAAGTTACGAAAACTCCTTCCAATTGGTGCAGGGTCGGGCCGGGAATGATGAAGCGGGGTTTTTACTATCTTTGCGGGAGATTCCCGGTCAAGCCGGGAATGACGAAGTATGAAGACATTGTTGCAGTTGTTCTGGGCTTTTTTCAAGATCGGGGCGTTTACCTTCGGGAGCGGGTATGCCATGATCCCGATGATCGAGAAGGAAGTGGTGGACCGGCGGAAGTGGTTCGAAAAGGACGAGTTTTACGACCAGTTCGCCCTGGCCTCGTCGGCGCCCGGCCCTTTCGCCCTCAACACGGCCGTCTTCGTCGGCTACAAAATCAAAGGCTGGTGGGGATCGCTCGCGGCCGTACTGGGCGCCGTGATTCCTTCATTCGTCATCATCCTGGTCATTGCCATCTATCTGACTGAATTCAGCGACAACCGCTATGTGGTGGCGGCCTTCAAGGGCATCCGGCCGGCCGTTATCGCCCTGATCGCCGTTCCGTTCATCAATATGCTCAAGAAGTTGCCGTGGTATTTCATGGTGCTGGGGTGCGCGGTCGCGGCCGTGATCTGCTACCTCGGGGTCTCCCCCATCTGGTTTATCCTGGTAGGCGCCATCATCGGCGTGGTGCTGTCTTTCTATGAGAAGCCGAAGATCGAAAAGAAAGGAGGTGCGGAATGATCTATCTCCAGCTCTTCCTCTCCTATCTGAAGATCGGATTCTTCGGTTTCGGCGGCGGCTATGCGATGCTCTCGCTCATCCAGAACGAGATGGTGACGCGCCACGGCTGGATGACGGCCACCGAACTGGCCGACATCGTGGCCGTCTCGCAGATGACGCCGGGCCCGATCGCCATCAACTGCGCCACCTATGTGGGCTATACCGTTACCGGCAACGTCTGGGGCTCCCTGCTTACGACCCTGGCCGTCAGCCTGCCGCCCCTGACGCTGATGGTGCTGATCACCATCTTCTACAACAAGCTGAAGAGCAACCGCATCATGCAAAGTGCCATGAAGTGGATGAAACCCATGATCTGCGGCATGATCGGCGCAGCCGCGCTGCTCTTCGTCAACGGCACGACCTTCATCGACTGGAAGAGCTACATCATCTTCGTCGTCTGCTTCCTCGCCACCTGGTTCAAGGTCGACTCGATCCTGATGATCTGCCTGTCGGCCGTCGCCGGCATCCTACTCTATGTCTAAACGGATAAAAACGTTTCAAAATGGCTGACAACTATCTGGAAAATAAATTCGAAGAATTCCGCAACAAGCCGGCGGCCAAAAAGCACACCGCTTCGCTCAGCACGCTGCTCCGCGGCAACCGCAGCTACCGTGGCTACGACAAATCGTGCGTCGTGACCGAGGCGCAGCTGCGCCGCATCGTCGAGGTCTGCACCAAGGTCCCTTCCGGCCGCAACCAGCAGGTCCTCCGCTTCAAGCTGCTCACACGCCAGACCGGGTCCGACCGGATGCAGGGCCTCTACAAGCTGGGCGGTGCGCTGCCCGAGCTGCACCTCCCCTTCCCCGGCACTGAACCGGAGGCCTTCATCGTGATCTGCAGCACGGTGGTGCCCGACAAGTGGGTCCATATGGACGTGGGCATCGCCGCCCAGAGCATGCTGCTCAAGGCGGTGGAAATGGGTCTGGGCGGCATCTGCATCGGCGCCTTCAACAAACAGGCCGTGACCGACACATTCGCCCTTCCCTGCGAGCCCGTGCTCGTCCTGGCCATCGGCAAGCCCGCCGAACAGATCGAACTCGTGCCGGTCCACGCCGAAGAGCCCCTGAAATACTACCGCGAAAACGGCATCCACTACGTTCCCAAGATCGTCGCGAACGACCTCATCCTGTAACCGGGCTTCATGTATCGTCTTCGCAGCTATGTCCTGCCCCTGGCCATCGTCCTCGGGCTTCTCTTCCACCACTCCCTGACGTATGTCCGGGAAGTGACGCCCTGGCTGATCTTCTCCATCCTGCTGCTCAACTACGCGGCAGTCGATATGAAGAAGCTGAAAGTCACGATGCTGGACGTATGGATCATGTTGTTTCAGATTGTGGTCTCGCTGGGCAGTTATTTTCTGTTCAAGGCCTTCGGCGCCAGCGAAGTGGTGGCCCAGGGCGTGCTGGCGGGCGTACTCTGCCCGGTAGCCGCCTCGTCGGTGGTCATCGCCACGATCCTCGGGGCGAACCGTGAAACGGTGACGACCTACACCATCGTGGGCAACCTGATGGTGTCGATCGTGGCGCCCATCTATTTCTCTTTCATCGGAACGCTGCAGGAGGTCCCTTTTTTCGAATCGATGTGGATGATCTTCCGCCGCGTGGCTCCGACCATCGCGCTGCCTTTCTTCGTGGCGCTCTTCCTGCAACGGTTCGCACCCCGCGTCAGTGCCTTCCTGTGCCGCCATAAAAGCTTCTCTTTCTATCTCTGGGCCCTGGCGCTGACCATCACGCTCGGCCAGACCATCGATTTCATGTTCCTCAACGGAAAGGAAGAAAAAACCAGCATCCTGATCCTGGGCATCGCCTCGATTGTCTATTGCGTCATCCAGTTCGCCGTCGGCAAATGGCTGGGCAGCAAGTACGGCGACCGCATTGCCGGCGGCCAGATCCTGGGTCAGAAGAACAGCGCGATGGGCATCTGGATCGCCAACACCTATCTCCTGCCCCTGGCATCGGTCTTCACCGCCCTGTACTCCATCTGGCAGAACCTGTTCAACAGCTGGCAGATGTGGCGCAAGGAGCGGGAGACCCCCACAAGCCGGAAACCGGCCTAGAAATACTTCGTGATGTCGGCACCGGAGAAGGTGTCCATCTGATTGATCATCCGGACGGCCGAATCGACGATCGGCCAGGCGCAGATGGCGCCGGTGCCCTCGCCCAGCCTGAGGCCCAGGCTGAGCAGCGGCTCGGCGCCGAGCGCATCGAGCAGCTTGCGATGGCCGGACTCGTCGCCACAGTGGCCGAACACGGCATAATCCAGTACCGAGGGATAAAGCCGCGAGGCGGCCAGCATACAGCTGGTCATGATGAATCCGTCGACCAGGATCACCATCCCGAGCTCCGCGGCCTGCAGCATCGCGCCGACAGCCATCACCATCTCGAAACCACCGAACCAGCGGATGATGTCGCGCGGCGATCCGTCGCCCGAATAGTTTGCGACCGAACGGCTCAGGACGTCGAGCTTATGCCGCACACCCGACTTGTCGAGGCCGCTGCCGGCTCCGACGCATTCCGCGAGCGGAATCCCCGTGAAATAAGACATCCATATCGACGAAGGAGAGGTATTTCCGATACCCATCTCGCCGAAACTCAGCACGTTACTCCCTTCTTCGAAGCACTGGCGGACCACCTGGGCGCCACCGGCGAGGCACTGTTCCATCTGTTCCGGTGTCATTGCCGGGCCGTGCAGGAAATTGCGGGTACCGCGCGCAACTTTCAGGTCGATGATGCCGCGGTCGCGCGGCAGGTCGAAATCGACGCCCGCATCGACCACCTTTAGCGTGAAGCCGTGCTGGCGGCAGAGGAAATTGACGCCGCCCGTGCCGTGCGGATGCGTGAAGTGGCACACTTGCTGCCAGGTCACCTCCTTGGGCGCGATGCTCACCCCCTCTTCCACGATGCCGTGGTCGCCGGCAAAGACGATGTTCTGGGGATGCCGCAGCGCGGGCGAAAGGGTCTGCTGGATCAGGCCGATCTGGAGCGCGAGGGTCTCGAGCCGGCCGAGCGATCCTTTGGGTTTGGTGAGATTGTCGATTTTTTCCTGCAGGGCAGGACGGAGCGCCGGATCGGGCCGGGAGATATGGAATTCCATCTTATCCTTTGATTTTGACTGGGATGCCGCTCACCATCAGCACGACTTCGTCGGCCCTGGCCGCGGCATACTGGTTCATCCAGCCTTGCAGGTCGGTGAACTTGCGCTGGATGGCGTTGTCGGAGGTACCGCCCATTCCGATCTCGTTGGTCACGAAGAGGAAAGTGGCGTCCTGCGCCGTGAGGCGGTCGAACTCGGCTTTGAGCGCCGCGAGCGAGCGGTCGACGTCGCTCTCCAGGTCGAAGAAGAAATTGGTGGCCCAGAGCGTCATGCAGTCCACGACTACGACGCGGCCGGTAAGGTCGTGCCGGCTCAGCTGCTTTTCTTCCTCGATATTGGTCCACTGCGGTCCGCGACGCTCCTGGTGCCGCCGCACCCGCTCCCGGAACTCGTCATCCCAGATGCGGGCCGTCGCCAGATAGACCGGCTCTGGCGAAAGCGCCAGCGCCAGCTTCTCCGCGTAACTGCTTTTCCCCGAACGGGAGCCTCCTGTGATCAGAATGATGCGTTTCATCCGATTGCAAAGGTAGCGATTATTCACTAATTTTGCAGCAGCAATGAGACTCCTGGCAGCTTTGACCTTCTTTACCCGGCTCCCTTTCTGGCGGATCCGGGAGATTCCCGCCGATCAGTTCAAGCGGGTCGTTCCGCTTTGGCCCGTCGCCGGCTGGCTGACGGGTTTTGTCACCGCCTTCGTCCTCTGGCTCTGCGGCAGTTTCCTGCCGCTCACGCTGGCCTGGATCCTGGCACTCCTTTCCCGCCTGCTGCTCACGGGCTGCCTGCACGAAGACGGTCTGGCCGACTTTATCGACGGATTCGGGGGCGGTACCTCGCGCGAACGGGTGCTGGGCATTATGAAGGACTCGCATATCGGCACATATGGGGTCATCGGACTGATCGTCTATTTCGCCCTGATGCTGCAACTGCCCGCCACGCTCTCGCGCGACACGCTCTGCCTGCTGGTCCTATGCGGCGACTGCTGGTCGAAATGCTGCGCTGCCCAGCTCATCAATTTCCTCCCCTACGCCCGCACGGAAGAAACGGCCAAGAACAAGACGGTCTATGAGCGGATGACGCTGCCCGAGCTGCTGCTCTGCGCCTTCTTCGGGCTGGCGCCTGCCTTCGTGATGGCATTCGCCCTCCACTGGCTGCCCGTCAGTTTCCTCTGGCTGCTGCTGGTTCCGCTCTGTGTGATGCTGCTGCTCGCGCTGCTGATGCGCCGCAAAATCCAGGGCTACACGGGCGACTGCTGCGGCGCCACCTTCCTCCTCTGCGAACTGCTGTTCTATCTGTCCGCAGTCCTGATGGTCCATTGCCTCTGATCAGAGGCCCAATGCCTGCAGCAATTCCGCGGCGGCGGTAGTCAGACCGGTGCGGGCGGCGATGCATTGCTCAGCCGTTTCGTTGAAGACGCGGACGGCCAGCAGGAAATCGAGCAGCGAGGAGTCGCCCTGCAGATAGGCCTGCCGGCGGCTTTCGAGGATCGACGCCGCATCTTCCAGCATCGAGGAAGAGCACTCCTGCGCCACGCGGACTGCGGACTGGAAGTTGGCATCCGCCTGCACGACCTCCGTCATAATCTCCTGACGGGCAGCTTCGTAAGCCGCGTCCGCCTGCAGTACCGTACGCTCGGCGGCCAACTTTTCTCCGCGGTTGAGCCGGGAGAACTTCAAAGGAAACGCTATGCCCACCGAGAGCCCGTGATACTGCGGCGCGGGCGCAATCTCGTTGCGGACTTCCGTATTGTAGGAATAGCCTGCCGTCAGCTCGATTTCCGGTGCACGCGTTGCCTTGACCAACGCCAGGTTGCGCTGCGACAGGGTCCGCGTCAATTCGGCGGCACGAAGGTCGGCGCGCTGCTCCATAGCCAGTTCCACCATCGCCTGCACATCTCCAGCGGGAACGGCCAGCAGGACTTCCGCGTCAGACACGCTGTCGACCGGCATCCCGCCCGCCAGGAGCGAGAGCGTGCTCAGGGCATTGGCGTAGTCCGCCTCGGCCGCGAGATAGTCGGCATAGAAGGCCCGGGCCTCAATGCGCGACTGGCGGGCATCGACGGGGCTCCCGTCGCCCAGTACGGCCTTCAGACTGTCCGATTCAGCCACCTGCCGCATACTCTCCCAAGAGGAACGTTTTACTTCCAGCATCGAACGCGCCTGCTGCGCTTCAGCCCAGGCGATCGTCGCCTCGGCTTTCAGGTTCCGGAACCAGTCGTCCAAAGCAGCGCGGGTGATTTCCTCCTCACTTTGCGCCACGCCGATGCGGGCACGACGGACATTCCCCAGGCTGAAGGCATACGAGAGCGCCGTCTCGACCGACTGGCCCATCTGCAGCGACCAGTCCTGGTTGTTGCCGTAATCCACCGACAGCGTAGGATCGTTGAACACGCCCGCGGCGCGGGTCTGTGCGGCGGCGATATCGACGTTCCAGCGCTCCGCGGCATAGGCCGCGTTCCGCGCTTCGACGGCTTTCATATAATCGGCGTAATCCTGCGCCGGCAGCGCACAGGGCGCGGCCAGCAGGAGAACGGTGAGCGTCAGTTTAATACTCTTCTTCATCTTGCGTGACAGGTTTTTGTCCCTGACGCTTTTCCATCCGGTAGTAAAGCGTGGGAAGGATATACAGGGTGATGAGCGTCGAGAACAGGAGGCCATAGACGATGACCGTAGCCAGCGGCCGCTGGACATCGGAGCCGATGCCGGTGGCCAGAGAGGCCGGCAGCAGGCCGAGGACGGCCACGGTCGCCGTCATCAGCACGGGACGGAGCCGGTGGGAGGCGCCTTCCACGACGGCGTCTTTCAGCGGCGTCCCCTGCTGACGCAGGTGATTGATGTGCGAGACCATAATGACCCCGTTCTGGATGGTCAGGCCGAAGAGGGCGATGAAGCCCACGGCCGACGACACGTTGAAGGTCATCCCGCGAACGTTGAGCGCGAGCAGACCGCCGAACAGGGCCAGCGGCAGCAGCACGATCAGCAGCCCGGCCTGCCGGAAGCTCCGGAAGGCACCGTAGAGCAGGATGAACATGATGGCCAGCACGAAGGGGATGATGATGGCCAGGCGGGTATAGGCACGGCGCTGGTTCTCGAACTGGCCGTCCCATTTGAGCGTGTAGTTCACGGGATCGTATTGTACCTGCTTGCGGATCAGGGCGTCCGCCTCGCCCAGGAAGGTCGTCAGGTCTTTGCCGCGCAGGTTCACGCGAACGGTCAGGTGACGGCGGTTCATCTCACGGGAGATGGAGCTGGCACCGAGCCGCGTCGTCACTTCGGCGACGGCGGAAAGCGGGATGTGCGAGCCGGAGGCCGTGGTCAGCGGCAGGGCGGCAATCTTCTCAGGCGTGTCGCGCACGTCTTCCCGGAAGCGGCAGATGACGTCGTAAACACGGTTGCCGATATACACCTGGGACACGGCACGTCCGCCGACCGCCGTCTCGACCAGCTGCGCGATATCGGAGATATTGATGCCGTAGTAAGCGGCTTTCTCGCGGTCGGCCGTAATCTGGAGCTGCGGCAGCGGCGGCTCCTGGTCGATGATCACGTCGGTCGCACCGGGGATGCCGGCGAGGATACGCTCGACCTCTTCGGCGATGCGCCGGTCCTCGTCCAGGTCGTTACCGTACACCTTCAAAGCCAGGTCGCTGTGGGAACCGGCGATCTGGTCCATCACCATATCGATGATGGGCTGGGAGAAGCCCACGCGGAAGCCCGGCATCAGGGCGATTGTGTCGGCCATCTGCGCGATCAGGTCGTCCTTGCTCTTGCCCCATTTCCACTGCCGGTAGGGCTTCAGGCCGACGCACACTTCCATATGGGAAGACGTGAAGGCTTCGGCGCCCTCGTCGTCGCGGCCCACCTGGGTCATGACATAGGTCACTTCGTCGAAAGACTTGAGTTTTTCGCGCAGTTCGTCGGCCATCCGGGTTGATTTCTCGAGCGAGATGCCCGGAGGGCCCTGCACCTGGATCCAGATGCCGCCCTCGTCGAGATTGGGCAGGAAGTCCTTGCCGACCGTGATGGCCATCACGACGACAGCCGCGAAGACAGCGGCGATGCCCACGAATACCTTGCGCGGCTGACCCATCAGGGAGGCCGTCTGGCTCCGATAGGCCGTGTTCATCCGCGTAAGGACCTTGTTATGATAGACTTTCTGCGGCTTACGGTAGATGGCATAGGCCAGGCCCGGAATCAGGAGCAGCGACACGGAGAGCGCACCCAGCAGCGCATAACCCACGGTGAAGGCCATCGGCGTGAAGAGTTTCTTCTCGATACGCTCGAAGGCGAAGAGCGGCATATAGGCCACGATGATGATCAGGGTGGCGAAGAAGATGGGTTTGGCCACCAGCATCACCCGGTGGAGCGTCTCCTTTCCGGTCAGGGGTACGGACGGATCCTCCTCCCGCAACTTCAGGATCGTCTCCATCATCACGATCGCGCCGTCCACCAGGATGCCGAAGTCGATGGCGCCCAGACTGAGCAGATTGGCCGGAATGCCGGTCAGATGCATCAGGATGAAAGCGACCAGCAGGGAGATCGGAATGGTGGCGGCCACGATGAGCGCACTCTTCGGGCTGCCCAGGAAGATGAGCAGGATGCCGATGACCAGCAGCATCCCGAACAGGAGCGTATGCTCCACGGTACTGAGGGTCGTGCCGACCAGGTTCGTGCGGTCCATGAAGGTACGGATCTGAACACCTTCCGGAAGCCCGTCCCAGTTGAGATCGTCCACCACCTTGTGGACTTTATCGAGTACCTTCGACGGATTCTGGTAACGCAGCATCTGCACGATGCCCTCCACGCCGTCGGAAAAGGCGATTTCATCGTCGACATAACCCAGGATACCCTTGCGTTCCAGGTTGCCGTAGCGGAGCAGGCCCAGGTCGCGCAGGAAGACGGGGACGCCGTCCTCGTTCTTGACCACGATGTCGCCCATATCCTCCAGATCCTGGATCAGGCCCACGCCGCGGACCACGTAGCTCACGTCGCCCACGCTGATCATACTGCCGCCGGCATTGGCATTGTTGTTTTCCAGCGCCTCCTCGACATCGGAGAGCGTCAGGTCGTATTCCAGCAGGCGCTGCGGGTCGATTTCCAGCTGGTATTGCGTCGTCAGGCCACCGAAGTTGCTCACGGCAGCCACGCCCTGGATCTGCTGCAGGGCGGGAATCACGATCCACTTGTTGATTTCCGTCAGTTCGCGGAGCGACTTGCCTTCCCCAACCAATACGTAGCGGTAGATCTCGCCGGTCGGCGATGTGAGCGGATTGAGTTCCGGAACGGCCCCGTAGGGCAGGTCCACGTCGGCGATGCACTCGCTGACACGCTGGCGGGCCCAGTAGTCTTCCGTGCCGTCCTGAAACACGAGGACGACGATCGACAGGCCGAAGGAATTCTTGCTGCGCATCATATCGAGCGAAGGGATGCCGTTGAGCGCCCGCTCCAGCGGGATGGTGATCTGCTGTTCGATTTCCTCGGCGGCCAGGCCGGGCACCTGGGTCACGACCTGCACCGTGACGTCGGCGATGTCGGGATAGGCGTCGATGGAAAGCCGTGTCCAGGAATAGATGCCGAACAGCGACACGACCAGGAATACCACGGCGATGAGCCCTCTGCGTCGGAGGGCGAAACGGATGAGTCGTTCCATGGCCTATTCGCTCAGATAGATGCCGCCGTCGGCAATGATGGTTTCTCCCCCGTTGAGACCGGACAGCACGCGCTGCCGGCTGCTGTCAAGGCTCTCTACGACCACCTCGGCTTTCCGGAAGTGCATCGGGGCGTCCTGCAGGTACACGAACTTGCCTTCCGTGCCCTGGAATACGGCCGAGGAAGGAATCGCCAGGACTTCGGCCGCCTGCCGTTCAAACAAGGCGGTCACGAACATCCCGGGCTTGAAGAGCCGCCCGGCATTGTCGCATTCGATGACGACGGGGAGCGTACGGGTCTTCTCGTCAAGCAGTTCGCCCACATAGAAGATGACGCCTTCCGCCTGCTGCGCGGCATCGAGCTCGATGTGTACGCGCTGTCCGGCAGCCAGGCCGCTCACCTGGGAAGCTTTCACGTGGGCCGTGACCCAGACCTTCGACAGGTCAGCCACGGTCATCGGGGCCTCATCTTCCTCGTCGAGATAGCCTCCGATGACCAGGTCGCTGCGGACGATGCGGCCGGAGATCGGCGCGACGACCCGGAGCGGTTCCCCCACCTGCGCCGATGCGGGATCGACATTGAAAAGGGCGAGGCTCCGGCGGGCCATCACGCAGGCATTCTCGGCGTTACGGGCTTCGGCGCAGACCTCTTCCCATTCCCGGTCGGAGAGCATTCCCGACTGGTGGAGCGTCTCTTTGCGCTGCCGGTTGGCGGCGGCAAGGTCGGCGGCGCTGCGGCTTTCCTGATACTCCTTGACGGCCTGCATATAATCGGAGGAACTTACTTCAAAAAGGGCCTGTCCCTTGCGGACAGGGTCGCCCAGCCGGACGAAGGAACGGATGACCCGGCCGCCGAACGGAAGGCCGATTTCGGCGACGCTGCCCGCTTTGGGGCCGACGGAAGCCGTGGTCCGGAACGAGAGGTCGACGGTTTGGGGAGCCAGTTGCACCAGTTCCAATTTGGTGGTGAGCGGGGATCCGTCTACGACGGTAACGCCTTCTTCATCAGAAGTAAACCAGCGGTCGGCCGTCTTCTCCTGCGATCCGCCGCGCGTTCCACACCCGGAAAGGGCTGATGCCATCAGCACCAGCGCTATCAATCTGTATTTCATGTTTTAGCGATTGAACTTGTTTGACAAAAAGGGAATTCGGCGCCAGGCGCCGGAAGGGTTGTCAGACAAGTGCGGGCGGGCCGCGCAGGGAGGCGGCGGCAAGGGATGAAGGGCTGGAAAGCGTCGGCTGATGCTGGAAAAGGATGCCCGCGACGGGCCGCACAGGTTCCATCTCGTAGGAAGCGACCGCGTCTTCGGTGCAAGCGATTTCCCCGGCCGACTGGATGAGCAGCAGCTGGGTTGCCGTGTGGGTGTTGCTTTCCGGAGCGGAGCGGTGGGCCTTGGTCGAGATGTGGGAATGGATGATCCAGTTGCCGGACACGTCGTGGCCGTGCCAGAACATCGTGGCATTGACGTAGCTGAAGAGGAAGATGGCGATGCAGAGCATCGTCATCCCGCTTCTGAGGCCTTGTCTATGCAGCTTTCCGTCCATCAAGCGGCAAAGATAATGAAATTTCGTATTTTTGTGTCATGGAAGTCATCCTTATCCGCCACACGGCCGTCGACGTGCCCACAGGCACCTGCTACGGGCAGACCGACGTACCGCTCAAGTCCACGTTCGAAGAAGAAGCCGCCGTCACAAAGGCCGCGCTGGAAAACTGCGGGCCCATCGACTACGCCTACACCAGTCCCCTCTCCCGCTGCACGCGGCTGGCCGCTTACTGCGGCTACGCCGATGCGGAGCGCGACCCGCGCATCCTCGAACTCAATTTCGGTGAATGGGAGATGATGCTCTTCGACGACATTTCCGACCCCCATCTCCAAGAATGGTACGCCGACCACATCAACACACCGGTCTCAGGCGGGGAGTCTTTTATGATGCAATACCTCAGGGTCAGCAACTTCCTCGACGAGCTGCGCACGAAACCCTGGCAGCGCGTCGCGGTCTTCGCCCACGGCGGCGTCCTGGTCTCGGCCCAGGTCTATGCCGGCCTGGTCACGCCCGAAGCGGCCTTCGCGGCCCTGCCGCCTTTCGGCGGCCTGGTCCGCATCACTCTGTAACGATCGGAAGCACCAGCGTCACGGATTCGCCCGGCTGCAGCAGACGGGTTTTGCCGAAGGCGCGCAGCAGCGGCGTCATCACCATCACGACCTCCTTGCCTGCCACGGAGCCGGTGTTTTTCACCGACACGGTCACGGCGTTCCCGGCAACGACGGGGCCGCTGTGCTGGAAAGTGGTATAGGAAAGACCGTAACCGAAAGGATAGGACACTTCCGGCGTGCCGGACTTCTGGAAATAGCGGTATCCGACGTCGAGGCCTTCCGCATAGTCCGTAAAGCCGACATTCTCCACATCCTTTTCCTTGTCGCGCCCGGCCGTCATCGAGCCGCGCCCGACATAGTCATACGGGAAATGGGCGGATGAAGGGAGATCGAAATAGTCCACCGGGAAGGTGACCGGAAGCCGGCCGCTCGGACAGACGCGGCCGGACAAGATGCTGGCCAAAGCATCGCCGCCCTCCTGCCCCGGCTGCCAGGCCAGGACGATGGCGTCGGGCAGCTGCTTCCACGAGGCCGTTTCCACCACGCCGCCGACATTCAGGACCACGACGACCTTTTTCCCCTGACCGTGAAAGACTTCGCAGACATCGGCAAGCATCTGCTTCTCCGTCTCGCTGAGCAGGAAATCGTCTTCCAGATGCCGGTCGCCTCCCTCGCCTGCCTGACGGGAAATCGTCACGACGGCGCAGTCGGCTTGCCCCGCGGCCGATGTCACCACTTCGCGGGACAGCGGCATTTCCGGGATCGCGGGACTTCCCAGCATACCCGAAAGGAACTTCTTCCGCGGGCGGTTTTCCGCCATATAGTCTTTGTAACGCGTCGAGAGGTCACGGCTGACAGCAAATCCCTCGTGGGAAAGACCTTCGTCGAGGTTGACGACATAAGGTCTGTGCACGTGTCCGGAACCCGTTCCACCAGCGAGCAGCGCATACGAGCCGTTCCCGAAAAGGGCGATCCGGGTTCCTGCTGCCAGCGGCAGCGATTCGGCGCGATTCTCCAGGAGCACAATCCCCTCTTCCGCCGCTTCCCGGGCTATTTCTGCATGGGCTTTCAGGTCGGGTGCATTGGTGGGCTTGTGTCCTTTGAACGTCGGTGTTTTGACGACCAGTTCCAGGACCCGCCGGACGCAGACGTCCAGTGCCGCTTCCGAGAGTTCGCCTCTCCTCACTTTCCGGACCAGTTCGCGGATCTGCGATTTCACGCCCGGCTCCATCAGGTCGCAGCCCGCCTCGATCTGGGCGGCCGTGTTGCGCCGTCCCGTCCAGTCGGTCATCACCAGCCCTTCGAAGCCCCAGTCGTCGCGCAGGACTTCCGTCAGCAGCCACTTGTCTTCCTGCGTATGGGTGCCGTTGAGCCGGTTGTAGGAAGCCATCACCGTCCAGGGCTGCGCTTCGCGGACCGCATATTCGAAATTCTTGAGATAGAGCGTCTTAAGAGCTTCCTCGCCCACCCGGGCGTCGTTCCAGAACCGGTTGGTTTCCTGATTGTTGACGGCGAAATGCTTGACGCACGCGCCCACGCCCTGCGCCTGGATGCCGCGCACATAGGCCGCGGCAATCCGCCCGCTGAGCAGCGGATCTTCCGAATAATACTCGAAATTCCGCCCGCAGAGCGGATTGCGCTGGAGATTCATGCCCGGCGCCAGCATCACATCGACGCCGTACGCGAGCGCTTCCTCGCCGATGGCGCCGCCGACCTTCTCCACCAACTGCGGATTCCAGGTGCTGGAAAGCAGCGAACCGATCGGGAATCCCGTACAGTAGAAGGTCTGGTCGGTCTGTTTCCGCTTCGGTTCGATGCGCACGCCGGCGGGGCCGTCGCTCAGGATAATGGACGGAATGCCCATCCGGGGCACGGCCCGGGTCATACCGGCCGCACCGGGAACCGGGACCTTGAAGCCAAAGGTGCCGGCGAGCATACTTTTATAGCCGGCTCCCACCACAAGCGAGGCTTTCTCCTTCAAGGTCAGCTGCGACAGGACTTCATCGATATTGTCCGGGCGCAGGGTAACGGGCTGCGCCACGGTAGAAAGGCTGGTGAGCATAAGGACGGAAAGGAGTATTATCTTTTTCATCCGTTTCGATATCAGGTCGTAAGGATCTGGGCGGCAGCGTTTTTCGTATCCACCTTCTCGATGATGCGCTCCAGGATGCCGTTCTCGTCGAAGATGAAGGTGCGGCGCAGCGTGCCCATCGTGGTCTTGCCGTACATCTTCTTCTCGCCCCAGGCGCCGAAGTCCTGCAGCATCTGGGTGCTCGTATCGGCCAAGAGGCGGAAAGGCAGCTCGTAGCGGGCCCGGAAGCCCGAGTGGGACTTGGCGCTGTCCTTGCTCACGCCGACCACGTTGTAGCCGGCAGCCGTAAGTTCGGCGTAATTGTCCCGGAACGAACACGCTTCGGCCGTACAGCCCGACGTGTTGTCTTTCGGATAGAAATAGACGATGGTCTTGCGACCCTTGCCGATGAAGTCTTCCGACTTCACCATCTGCCCGTCCTGGTCCATGACTTCGAAGGACGGCATTTTGTCACCGATTTTCAGCATTGTTTTGGGATATTATGGTTCCGTTTTCGTCGAGGAGGAGGATGGTGAGAGAAGGGTACACCGTTGCGCAGACGGCGGCGCAGCGGGAGAGGATGGCTGCGAAGAACAGGCGGGCGTCGTCGGGCGGCAGGGCGGTCCAGAGTTCACGGGCGAGGGTGAGGCGGTCGATGGTTTCGGCGGCGGCCGGCGTACAGCCGGCCGAGGCGGCGACTTCCTTCAGGAACGCTTTGTTCATCACCACGTTCTTGCTATGGGTGTCGAGATGGCCTTCGGCCAGCTTGACAGCCTTGCCGAGCATGATGCCCATCACCACCCGGGGGACTTTCAGCTCGGCCGCAATCTTCAGGGTCTCACCGATAAAATTGCCGTAATGGACAAAGGCCTGCGGCGGCAGGTCGGGATAGCGGGCCTTGAGAAAGGCTTCGCTCTTGGCGCCGGAATTGATGACCAGCATCGGTGCACCCACGGCCACAGCCACTTCGATTTCCTTCCGGATGGCATCCACGAAAGCTTCGTTCGAGAACGGCCGCACGATACCGGACGTTCCGATGATCGAGATCCCGTCCACGATACCCAGCTTGGGATTGAACGTACGCCGGGCCAGTTCGCGGCCGCCCGGCACGGAAATCGTCACGTCGAGGCCGCCTTCATAAAGGGCCGACAGGTTCTGCTCCATCATCTGCCGCGGCACACGGTTGATGGCCGGTCCGCCGATCGGCAACCCGAGTCCCGGCAGCGTAACGCGCCCGACACCCTCCCCTTGCAGGAAATGGATTCCCGGCTCCTCGCTGAACGCAACCGTGGCGACAATCTCCTGCCCATTCGTCACATCGGGATCATCTCCGGCATCCTTGATGACGGTCGCCGTTGCTGCATCCGATTGACGAAGAGGCTCACCTAAGCGCGTCAGAACCTTTTCGACGCCAGCGGGGGCGCTTGGCATCGAAAGAACCTGCCGCTCCACCAAGCCTGCGCACGCCTCTTCGTCAATCGGATGCAGCAAACGGCACGATGAGACAGGCAATCGCAAGGATTCGCCATCGGGGAACAGGACTTCGACGGAATCACCGATGGGTTTTCCCAGAAGGGCGAGCAGCGCGGCTTTGGAGGCGGCGGTGGCGCAGGCGCCGGTTGTGAAGCCGCTGCGCAGCGGGAAGAAGCCCGGTACGAGCCGCTCGATGGCCTTGCGCAGGCCGTGTTCGCCCGTCACGACTTCGAAACCGACGGGCAGCGGCGGACGGCGGACCGCATAGACAGGAATGCCGGCAGCCTGCGCCGCCTCAACTTTCTGCGGGAAACCGCCCGACTCGCCGCTCTCCTTCGTCAGGATCGCCTGCGGCTGAAGCCGGGCGATCAGGGAGGCGTCATCTTCTTCTTCGTAATAGACAAGCCGTTCCGGCGGGAATCCTTGCTGACGGGCTTTCGCCAGCGATTCCTCGCGCCGGAGGATGCGGAACCAGCAGTCGTGCCGCTCCCAATACGGGCGCAATTTTCCGATGGTCTGCACGCCCGTGAGCGCCAGAAGACGGGTGATGCCGTCGGATTCCAGCAGCCGGACAGCTTCCGCATAATCGGTACACCAGTGTATGGAAGTATCTTCGCCCACATAGGTGCGTTCGACCCGCACGACGGGCAGGTCGAGTGACTCGGCGACGGCGGCCACCGTCTGGTGTAAGACCTCGGCGAAGGGATGCGCGGCATCGACCAGCAGCCGGATGCCGTGTTCCGTGCAGAAGGAGGCCATCGCGGCTTCGTCGAGGGCGCCGGTCACGTGGGTGCCGTGCTTGCACTCGATTTGCTGCAGGTCGCCGCGGGTCGAGTACCAATAGGGCGAACCCGCCGCGTCGGCCACCCGGACCGCCAGCCTTCCTTCCGTTGTTCCGCCGAGAATCAGGATCATGGCCGGAACAGATGTTTGAATTCGTGGGCATAGAGCCGCGAGAGGCCCGCGCGGTTGCCGATGGCATCGCCCACCACCAGCAAAGTCGTGAGCGTCAGATTGTTTTCGCGAACGATCCGGGCCAGGTTGCGCAGCTGGCCGCGATAGATGCGTTCCTCCTTCCAGGTCAGCTTGTAGCAGGCTGCCACGGGCGTCTCGGGCGGATAGGCCTGCAGGAGTTCGGCCTGCACCTCCTCCACGATGGCCGCGCTCAGATAGATGCACATCGTGCTCTGCGACTGGGCGAGCTTGTGCAGCTGTTCGCGCTCGGGCATCGGCGTGCGGCCTTCGCCTCGCGTGAGGATGATGGTCTGAACCTTTTCGGGGATCGTAAACTGGGAGCGGAGCGCCGCGGCAGCGGCCTGGAAGGCCGAGATGCCCGGCGTGATATGATAGTGCATCCCGTAGCGGTCGAAAAAGGCCATCTGTTCCTGGATAGCACCGTAGATGCAAGGATCGCCCGTGTGCAGACGCACCACCAGCAAACCCTTGTCGTAGAATTCTTTCATCAGGGCGAACTGCTCCTCCAGATCCATCGAGGCGGAGCTGCGCACCGTGCAGCCGGGCTTGGCATAATGCGTCAATTCGACCGGTACCAGGCTGCCTGCATAGAGGATCAGGTCCGCCGCTTCGAGGAAACGTTTGCCGCGTACCGAAACGAGTTCCGGATCGCCGGGACCCGCCCCCACGATCTCGATATGGCCGGAGCGGAGCGACGCGGCATCCTGCGCCAGGGCGAAGGTGAAGTCGTTGCCTTCCGTCTGTTTTCCTTTCTGTTTCTCAATCAGCAGCGGGCCGCCGTGGGCGCTTTCGAGCGCAGCCGCTTCGGCCACGCCGGCGCTCCCGGTGGCCGCGAGCGCCTTCTCCGAAGGATTCGGGACATCGATGGCGGCCAGGGTTTCAGCGGAATAGATTTCCGCGTGCGCCTGCGGCCAGCGGGCCAGCAAGGCCTGCAGCAGCGGCTCATCTTTTTTCAATTCGATGGTTCCGACCGAAGCGATCGATTGGGGCGACAGGCCTTCTTCCAAGAGTTTAGCCTCGATGGCCTCGGGAATCCCAGCCGGATCACATTGCCGGCGGCAGCCAAAGCCCAGATGCAGCACGGGCGGGCGGAAAGCCAGCACCGGGAGAGTTTCTGGTATTGCGAGCGGATTGAGATGCCCGGTCAAGCCGGGCATGACGCCTTTCAGGAGATAGGGCGTGACGGCAATCAGCAGACCGAAGTCCTTCAGATCCAGGTCTTCCCGCCGATAAAAGATTTGCACGTGCTCAGGCTTTGTACGCTCCAGCGCATCCGTACCGGCGTCGCGCACTTCCAGCAGCAGCGCAGTAGGCTGATGCTGCACGAAGGCGAAGACAGCGCGGTTCATCTGCGCAGGCGTCGCCTCGGTCTGCCAGCCGTACTGGCGGCCGAGCGTATCGAGGGCCCAGAGACCTTCGTTGTCACTCTGGGTGGTGACGATGGCCTCAGCGGAGATGGCGGCGGCTAGCTGGCGGGCCAGCTCGTTGGCGCCGCCAACGTGGCCCGACACCACCGGCACGACAAACTTTCCGGTACTATCGATACAGACAACCGCCGGATCCTGATATTTATTCTTCAAAGCCGGCGCGATACTCCGCACGCAAATCCCCATCGCCCCGATGAAAACCACCGCCTCGAATTCCTCCCAATGCTCCTTCAAAAACGGCGCATACGGCCCCACAGCCGTACACCCGTTCACTTCATTCTTCGTGTAAATCCCTACGTTTTGCCCGTCATTTCCGGCCTGACCGGGAATCTGCGTTTCGTCATTCCCGGCTTGACCGGGAATCTGCATCCCGCCGTTCCCAGCTTGTAATACCCGCTGAACGTTTTTCGCCAGCGGCAGTGAAGATTCTGAAACTAATATAATGGCAATCTGTTTCATTCGGCTTTGAGGATGGTGATGGGGTTGAACTGGTTGACGGCGACGCGCATTTCGCCGGTGATGCGGCGGCCGAGGGCGGCGATGCCGTCGCGGAAGAGCTGTTGGCTCTGTTCGCTCACGGCGTTGAAGACGATCACGCCACCCGGGAGCAGCAGCGGGTCGAGGCGGCGGAGCATCGCTTCGAGGCGGCCGCCATGGCCGCCGATGAAGACGGCGTCCGGCGCCGGCAGCGCGCTGAGATCGGCCTCCAGGAAGTCGCCGATGTGGACGTCGATGCCGGGAGCGCCGAACTTGCGGGCATTGGCTTCCATCAACGCGCGGCCCGCTTCGCGGATCTCAAACGATGTAATCTGCAGATGCGGAAACTGGAGACGCGCTTCGATCGACACGGAGCCCGTGCAAAAGCCAACGTCCCAGAAAGACTTGCGGCGGGAAAGATCCAACTGGCTGAGGGTCAGCAGCCGGACAGGCATCTTGGTGATCATGTTCACCCGCCCGTCGAGCAGCTCGAAGTCTTTCTCGGGCAGGCCGAAAGGATGGGTCCGGAGACGGGTCTGTTCGAGGATCAGACAGTTCGGAAAAGAATATTCCGCCGCAGCGGCCTCCTCCAGCGAAGCAAAAGAACGGACCCGTTCGGCATCCCGATTGCCCAGGCACTCCCCCACTGTCATCCGATAGTTGTCGTAACCGTAGTCGAGCATCCGGCGCGCGATCAGCGCGGGGGTCTTCGAGCGGTCGGTCAGGGCGCCGATCAGGCGCTGGCCCTGGATAAGGGCCCGGTCGAAGGCAGCCCAGGGCCGGCCGGTGAGCGAAACCGTGCACAGATCGGCATACGGAAGTTCCATCCTGTGCGCCAGCAACTGCAGCGAGTTGAAGGAGGGGAAGACCGTCATCTCCGCCTCGGGGAACTCCCGGCGAAGGGTATTGGCGATACCGAAGAAGAGCGGGTCGCCGGAGGCGAAGACCACCACTTCGGGATACTGTTCATATTGATCGAAGACCGCTTCCAGCGGCACCGTAATATCAATCCACTGAGCCCCTTCGGGCAGCAGCGAGGCGACGATTTCGTGATGGCGCTTTCCGCCCGAAAAGACGCGGCCAGCCGCGATGGCATCACGCACCTGCGGCGGGAACCAGACCTCCCGCTCGTCCGTCATTCCGATGACGGTAAAGTGCCGGCCGCCGCCGCGGCGTTTTCCGTCGCTACACATCGCGTCCGGGTTTAAGTTGTTCGGCGTCATTGTAGCAGAGAATCGAATTGACCAGCGTAGCAGCCAGATTGCTGCCTCCCTTCCGGCCCTCGACGATCAGTTTGGGAATCTGCCGGAACGGCTTGACCATGTGCTTGCTTTCACGCACGTGGACGAAGCCCACCGGCGCGGCGATGATGCCCGCCGGGGCAGCCTTCCCTTTGCGTACAAGATCGCAGAGTTCCATCAGCGCCGTCGGCGCATTTCCGAAAACGAAGAGCGCATCGGGATGCTCCTCGACGGCCAGCCGGATGCCGGCCTGCGTACGCGTAATTCCCTTCTCTGCAGCCATTTCCGCAACACACGGATCGGCCAGATAGCACTTCACTTCCGCGCCGAGCCGCTGCAGGGCGCCTTTGCGGATGCCGGCTGCGGCCATCGTCACGTCCGTGACGATGGTCCGGATGCGACCTTCCGCAAAGCCTGCGTAGAGCGTCTCCACCGCACCCTCATCCACGTGGAGGATGTTCTCCATATCGAAGTCGGCCGTCGTATGGATTGCGTGCAGCAGCGGCCACTTGCGGCCCAGCGGAATGTCGGGATGACGGAGTTCCTTCTCGATGGTGCGGAAACTCTCGATCATAATCTCCTGTCCGATACCTTTGGCACCCCGATCGTCCCGTTCCCGGTAATAGCCGCGCGGGGTAATGAATTTTCCTTCGTGGATATACGATTGCGAATTGCCGATCAGCACCACGGTGAACATATCCACCTGCTCCGGATCAAAATCGCCCAGCGTCGTCAAACTCACCTGCTGGTCATCACGGCCCGCCTGACGGACGAAGCCCACCGGCGTTTCAGGGCTGCGATGCTGCAGGAAAATCTCCTGCAGCCGATACAGCTGCCAATAACGGCCGTTGCTCTTGGGATTATAAACCGCCGTAATGAAATCCGCCACGGCAGCCGCCCGGATGCGGCGCTCGATGGTCTCCCACGGCGTCATCAAATCGGAGAGCGAGATGATGCACAAATCGTGACCAATCGGCGCTCCGAGTAGCGAAGCCGCCTTCTGGAAGGCGCTGATCCCCGGCAGCACTTCGATCTCGACATCGCTGCCTTTCTCGCGTTTCATCTCCCAGATGAGCGGCGCCATTCCGTAGATGCCGGCATCTCCCGAACTGACCACACACACCGTCTTCCCCGCCTCTGCCTGCTCGAAAGCCTGCCGCGCCCGCTCCTTCTCCTTCAGCATCCCGGTATCGATACACTCCGTCCCCGGTTGCAAGAATGGCTCAATAAACTGGAAATAATACTTATAGCCAATAATGACATCGGCCTCCCGGACCGCCTCAAGCACCGCCGGCGTCACATCGCCCGCACTCCCCGGCCCGATCCCGGCCACAATAATCTTCGCTTTGCTCATATCCTACAAAGATAAGGAAAAACCCCGAATGTTATGACCCGCTTCCCGACCCAGCCGGGAATGACGGTTTTTCAACTTTTTCCAACTTCTTTGGAAAACGGTTAATCTTTCATCGGAGTTTTTATTTGCAGGCAGTGGCGATTAGATTTGCAGAACGGTTTCAACAGAGACCGATTTGCAATATTCAACTTTTTCGTTTAATTTTGAGGAGGATTTTGTATGGCGACACGCTTGGAGGTACAACGGTTTTTGAGGACATTCCATGCAAAATTGAAAGTGTTTGACATTCTGTTCAGGGACGATCGAGGGAAGAATCAGGAGGCACTATTCGATCTGGATATCACACCCGTTTATCGGGTAGAAATAATCAAAACCTTGGCTGTCACTGACTATTCGGCCGGTCCTATCGTCAGCGAGTTGGGCAAGAATACCGAACTATGGGTATTTGGCAAAGACGTCAAACAGAGAGAAGTTTATATCAAGATCAGTTTGGGTTTCCCGAACGAATCCGTCATTTGTATATCGTTTCATCTGGCGGAGCGTCCGATGGAATATCCCTTTAAAAATGAATACGACGATGAAGAGTCCGATTACCGGCAAGGAAATGACGGTCTGTCAAGAGACGAGGACTGCGAACTACCGTGGTGAGCGCTATGACTATACGGCCCACTACTACCTATGTGATGACAGTGGGGAACGATTTACCACGACGGCTTCTGACACGGAAGACATGGAGCAGGTCTATCGCCAATACCGCGAGAGACACGGTATCCCCTCTCCAGATGATATCAAGGCCATCCGCATGAAATACCGTGTATCTGCAGCAAAGATGTCACGCATTCTCGGGTTCGGCGCCAACCAGTACCGTCTCTACGAAGCCGGTGAAATGCCTTCGCTCTCGAACGCCCGCCTGATCACCCTGATTGCAGAAAAAGACAATTACGAGAAACTGAAAACCCTCGAAGAAGACTCCCGGTCAAGCCGGGAATGACGGACGAAACCGGAGGAGGCTCGGCCGAAGGAGGTGAATGGCGGACGAAGCGGGAGAAGGCTCGGCCGAAGGGGGTGAATGACGGGCGAAGCCGGCAAGGTCGATTTTTGGGGTTGAGACCTTGCCGGCGGAAAATGCGCTAGACAGCACGCTACCGTAGATTGAACGGGCAAGGTCCCGGGGTTAAAATGAGACCTTGCCCGTTTGACGGCGGGACCTTGCCCGTTTTTGCCCGCCACCTTGCCGGGCGGCCCAGCGGCCTGCCAGGTGTGTCGGGCAGATGGCAAAAAAAGCGAGACTGCCCGCGGTGCGCTGGGCAGATGGCTAGAAGCGGGGCTGCTGGGGCTGGACGGCGGGGTAGACGGGGATGCGGCCGGGGTCGTTGGCGGCGCAGGCGGCGAGCCAGGCGACGATGGTGGCGTCGATGCGGAGGTCACTCAGCGAGAGGCGCTCGTAGGTGTCCATGATCGTGTGGTAGGTGCGGCCGTATTCGAGTTCATCCTGGATGAACTGATAGGCCGGGAGGCCGACGCGGGTGAAGGTCTGGTGGTCGGTGCCGCCGGTGGTGCGGGGCGACAGATACTGGAAGCCAAGCGGTTCAATGTATTTCATCCAGGCCTCGAAGAAGGGGGCGGCGGCGTCGTTGCGTTCCAGGTAGATGCCACGGAAACGGCCGGAGCCGTTGTCCATATTCAGATAGAGGGCGAACTTGTCGAAGCCGGGCAACTTCTTCTGGTCCTTGTAGAGATATTGTTCCATATAGCCGCGCGAGCCGTAGAGGCCCTGCTCCTCACCGCCCCAGAGGGCCAGGCGGATGGTGCGCTTAGGCTTGAAGCCCAGCTCTTTGAGGATACGCATCGCTTCGATCATGACGATGCAGCCGGAGGCGTTGTCAGCAGCGCCGGTACCGCCGTGCCAGGAGTCGAAGTGGCCGCCGAGCAGCACGATCTCGTCCTTGAGCTTGGGATCGGTACCGGGGATTTCCGCATAGATGTTGTGGACTTCCTTGTCATCGCTGAACTGGTTGATGAGTTCGAGTTCCATCTCGACTTTCTGGCCTTTCTCGATTAGGCGGACCATACGGGCGTGGTCTTCGATCGGCATCGCCAGTTCGGGGACCGGTTCGGGATCGCCGGCCTTGTAGTTGACGCCCGAGCTGCCGGGAACGTTGAACGAACCGCTTGCATTGACGATGCAGAGCGGCTTCTCTTTCGCATAGAACTCACTCATCATCTGGCGGAGTTCCATGTAGGCGCGGTAGTCAAAGTTGTAGCGACCATAACGTCCGCCGCGCGGCGTGGCGCGATTGTCACTCAGCAGGGCCTCCAGTTCCTCTTCGGTGTAGCGCGAAGCCAGCGGCTCGAAGCGGATGTCATACGACTGTTCCGAGGGCATCAGCAGGATCTTGCCGGCCACCTTGCCCCGGTATTTTTCCAGATCTTCTTTCGACTCGACGTCGAAAACCATGCACTCGCCCTTCACCAGGCCGTCGGTGCTGCCCGACCAGGCCCTGGGGTTGACGGAGAAAGCGCAGTAGTACGGCGATGTCATAGCCGCATAGGTCTTGACCACGTCCCAACCGCCGCGGGTGAACTCCATGGCGAAGGCGGCGCGGGGATTCGTGAATCCGAGCTCCTTGAGTTTGACGATCACGAGCGAATCGGCGCGGCGTTTCTGTTTGGAGGCCGTAAGACGGGATCCGGTCAGATCGGTCAGATACTGGGCAATCTCCTCGATCTGGGAATGACTCAGGCCTTCCGCCTTGATGCGGGAAGCCCATTCAGGCGACTCTGAAACTTGCGCCTTGGCTGTGTTGCCGCTCAAAACCCAGACGGCCAACAGTACAAAGATGAACAGCTTTTTCATATCGATAAGGATTTAAGATTGAATATCCATAAAAAAACCCGGCGGACAAGTCCCGCCGGGTCGGTCTTTGCGGGAATGGAAGCTTTACTTGATCTGGTGCTCAAACTTCTTGATACCCACCAGCGCAAACAGGTAGGAAAGACCCAGGGCAATAATACCCAGACCGATGAGCGTGGCGAGGGTCTGGCCCGTCGCATCGGGATGTCGAAGGCCCAGCACACCGAGGACGGCGCCGGCGACACCCAGCAGGAGGATCACCCACCAATAGGGGAACCCGACCCGCTTGTAGTCGAAACTCTGGACAGCGATGATCACACCTTCGAGCAGGACCCAGATCGCGAAGGCCACGGGCAGCGAAAGGGTCAGCGCTTCACTGAAGAACAGGAAGAAACAACCGAGCAGGATCTGCAGAATAGCAGAAAGCATGCGGCTGCCGCTGTTGGGCAGGAAGGCTTGCGTACGGAAGGTGAAGATCAGCTTGGAAATACCGGAAATCAGCGTGAAGCAGCCAATCATCCAGGCTGTTGTGAAAAGGGTGTCGGCGGGATAGCAGATGCAGAGCACACCCAGGACAATGAGGAGGATGCCGGCGATGACCAGCCAGATTTTAGTACTTTTTTTCATCATTTTAGCGGTATAAGAATTAGTAAATTTGGTAATTAGACAAATATAATAAAAAAATGTCAAACCCTATTACCTTTCTTCGAGAATTTTTTCAAGAAGCGGAAGCAATGCTTCGTCTGCCGGGAGCCAGGTAACACTGTGCAACGTGGCCGCATCGAGCCACCGCGCCGCCTCATGCTCGTTCAGGTGCAGGGCATCGGAAACCAGGCTGCAGAGATAGCAGTGCAGCGTTAGATGAAATTCCGGATAATCGTATTCCACGGTTTGCAGCAGGCGCCCGACCGTGATCTCGGCTGACAGCTCCTCCCGGATTTCGCGCACCAGTGCCGCTTCGGGGGTCTCGCCGGATTCCATCTTTCCGCCCGGAAATTCCCACCAGTCCTTGTACGGGCCATAGCCGCGCTGGGTGGCGAATAGTTTCCCGTCCTTCAGGATGATGGCGGCGACGACTTCGATGTGTTTCATGATGATGCAAAGATAGATATTATTGAGAATAGTCGTATCTTTGCAGGGACTATGAAACGCTTTGTATTTTTTCTTCTGGGCCTGCTGGCCCTCACTGCCTGCCAGCACAAGGCGGCAGAACCTGCCTATGTCGTCCAGGTCTCGCTGGGCGGCTGGCATTCTCCCGATTATTCCGCTGAACAGATCATCAACCGCATCGATTCGGTCCGGCAGATGATTCCCGTCGAGAAAGTGATCATCGGCTGGAGCCTCGACAAGGACATTTATCGTGCGGTGGGGGATTACCTCCATGCGAAGGGGATCCGGATGCTGCTCTGGCTGCCGGTTTTTGCCGAAACCGAGGAAGTCTGCGACAATACGCCCGCCGTGGACCTGTGGGGCAACGTCCCTGCGAATTACGATCTGGCTGCCGGCGAAGGATTCCGCTTCAACTGCCCGTCCGATCCCCACAACGCTGCGAATGTGGTGGCCATCTATGATGATCATTTCAGTGACTGCGGCTTCGATGGCGTCTTCCTCGA